>ENA-OQJH01000355-OQJH01000355.1-human-gut-metagenome-genome-assembly--contig:-NODE-355-length-26180-cov-2.960235_pt1 | contig 26180 bp, 32 predicted proteins | sample MGYA00242597_ERZ504763 | MGnify/ENA primary metagenome ERZ504763 (study PRJEB26092, sample SAMD00036359) | human gut metagenome | host: Homo sapiens | study: EMG produced TPA metagenomics assembly of...
CTCTAACTCTGCAAGCCAGGTCTTACCCTCTGTTTTGGCATTGCGGTATTTATCGACATCCTCATTATAACCTTCCTTGATCAGTCCGCCCTCGCGCACAGAGATCGGCGGTTCTTCCATGATCGAACGATCTACCAGGGAGCAGAGTTCTTCCATGGCATCAATGTCGTTCTGGATATTTTTTAGCAGTGCACCGTCAAACTCATCGAGCAGGGATTTGATCGGAGGCAGCATGCTGATAGAATTCTTAAATGCGATCAGATCACGCGGATTGGCTGTCCGGTAAGTCACACGGGTGATCAGACGCTCAAGGTCATAAATTCGGATTTAAATACTCGCGCAACTTCCTCCCTTGTGATCACATGATCGTTTAACTCACCAATGGCTTCCTGGCGCAGTTCAATCTCGGTTTTATCGATCAATGGCTGTTCCACATAAGCACGAAGTGTCCTTGCTCCCATCGCTGTTTTGGTTTTATCTAACACCCATAGCAGTGAACCGCGTTTTTGCTTTTCACGCAGTGTCTCCACCAGCTCTAAATTACGTCTGGTCGAACTGTCTATGATCATATATTTCCCGGTTGAGTATGGATGAATCGCAGAAAGATTGCCAAGATCATTTTTCTGTGTTTCATACAGATAGCGGAGCAATGCCCCCGCAGCGATCGTGCCGCACGCATAATCAGATAATCCAAGCCCCTCAAGACTCTGCACCTTAAAATGTTCTTTTAACGTATTTTCTGCCGTCTCGTCACTGAAATACCATGCCTCTAAAGAGTACACTGCAATACCAAGGCGATTTTTCATATCAGAGAGATCGACACCGCTCATATAAAAGCTCTCATTGCAGATGATCTCGGATGGTGCAAATTTGTTGATCTCGTCAATCAGTTTCCGCTCCGTATCGACCTCTGTAACAAAATAGTCTCCGGTCGAGATGTCCGCTAATGAAATACCGTATTTATCTGCAAGATATACGATACACATAATGTAATTATTTTGGATTCGTCGAGAGCCTGCATGTCTGTGTTTGTTCCCGGTGTGACGATGCGGATCACCTCACGCTTTACAAGACCTTTTGCAAGTTTTGGATCCTCCACCTGCTCACAGATCGCAACTTTATGACCGTTTGCAACCAGTTTATTTAAGTATCCTTCCACTGCATGATAAGGAACACCGCACATCGGCGCGCGTTCCTCTGCACCACAGCTTTTGCCGGTCAGCGTCAGTTCAAGTTCTTTTGAGACAACGATCGCATCATCAAAAAACATCTCATAAAAATCACCGAGTCTGTAAAACAAAATGCAATCTTTATATTCCTCTTTTGTTTTTAAATATTGCTGCATCATAGGTGTATATTCTGCCACGTCTTTAACCTCTGTTCTTTTTCTATTCATCATAATAGCGTCCGTCAAATGGATCATCTATTTTTTTCATAATTGTAATCTATCATTTACTCTCTATGGCATATCTACCGATTGCCTCGGCAACCTTTAAGCCGTCCATTGCCGCAGACATGATACCACCTGCATATCCGGCGCCTTCCCCGCATGGGTAAATGCCGCGGATATTCGACTGGAATGATTCATCACGCACGATACGCACCGGGGAAGATGTACGGCTTTCGACACCGGAAAGGATCGCATCCTCACGGTCAAATTCCGGAATCGCACGGGAAAAATGATGCATTCCTTCTATGAATGATTCCTCTAATTCTTCCGGCAGAAGTCCTCTCAAATTACAAAGTACGGAATCACCCTTTGTTGTACTCTCAAATGCACCGTAGGAAACGGAAGGACGATTTTACAGTAATCACCAAACAACTGCTGTGGGATCTTTCCATTTCCAAGTTTCCATGCCCGCTCCTCCAGACGTTCCTGAAAACGGACGCCGGACAGTACATCTTCTTTCCCATCGGCATCTTTTAAAACACCATGACGGATCGCATCCGCCTTAAAATCTTCCGGTGTGACGGAGACGATGATCGCACTGTTTGCGTTGCTGCCGCCACGGTCCGAGTAACTCATGCCGTTGACTGCAAGGCGGTGTTCTTCGGAGGAAGCGTTTACGACATAACCGCCCGGACACATGCAAAAGGAGTATACCCCTCTGCCGGAGGAAGATTTGCCGTCACTTTATAAGGTGCCGCAGGAAGTTTGTCTGCATATAAATCTCCGTACTGTGTCAGATTGACCTCGCTCTGCGGATGCTCCACACGGAATCCGACCGCAAAGGATTTTGCCTGCATATTTAAGCCCTTTTCCTGTAACAGCGAAACGTATCCCTTGCACTGTGACCGATGGCAAGGATCAGGCAGTCGGTATCGATCTGTCTGTCGTGATTTAATTCGATAGATTTTAAGTTCCCGTTTTTGCCGGTGGAAAATCCAGTAACACAGGTCTCAAATAAAACTCTACGCCATTTTCTGTCATAAATTCCCGCATCCGTTTTATCACATCTGCAAGAATGTCTGTGCCGATATGTGGTTTGTTTTCATATAAAATATGTTCCGGTGCCCCAAATTTTACGAATGTTTCAAGAACAAAACGGTTCCTTCCAATGGGATCTTTGACCAATGTATTTAATTTTCCATCGGAAAAGGTTCCTGCACCGCCCTCTCCGAACTGGACGTTCGAGGCGGTGTCTAAGACACCGGTCTCCCAGAACTTCTGCACATCCGCAGTCCGTTCTTCGACCTTTTTACCACGCTCTGCCACGATCGGATGAAAACCCTCTGACATTAATGCATAGGCACAGAACAGTCCGGCAGGGCCTGCCCCCGCGATCACAGGTGTGCGTGAAGGATTTATGACTTCCGGAAGGAGGTATTTTTTCACTTTGATTGACATAACATTATTATTGTTAACCTTTTTTAAAATTTTCTGGTCGTCTGCCGTCTCTACATCTACGGAGTACACATAAAACAGATCCGGCTTCTTCCTTGCGTCAATGGATTTTTTGACGATCTGGTATTGAAAAGGCGTGTCTGCCTTTAATTTCAACGCTTTTTGATCTTTTGCTCTAACTGCACCGTATCATGTGTTACTGGCAGCTTGATCTGATTAATTCGAATCATAATTTCCTCGTTTCTTCCTGTGCGCTTTTTTCCCCGGATGTGCATATTCTCCTGCGTGGCTTCCTGCCACATATCCGCTGGACCAAGCCCATTGCAGATTATATCCACCGCAGATACCATCAATATCAACGACTTCTCCTGCGAAAAACAGTCCCGGAATTAATTTTGACATCATGCTGGCTGCATCGATCTCGCGTGTGTCCACACCGCCCGCACAGACCTGTGCCTGCGCGATATCTTTGCTTCCTGTGATGTCGACACGCAGGTCTTTCAGCAGTTTTGTCAGACGTGTCAGTTGTTTTCCGGTACTTTTTTTGACGGAATATGAAGATCAATCCCGGCTTCTTTTAAGAGTACCTCTGCAAGCTTTTTATTGCAGAGACCGATCATCGCCTGAGAGGCATCTTTTCCGTGAGCATTCATGCAAAAACGCAGTTTCAGCAGATCATTCACTTCCCCAAAAGACCGGTCCGGCATAAAATCGATCTGTGCATATACCTGTTTTTTTTGTTTTAAAGCTCTGGTTGCATATCGGCTGATCTGAAAAACCGGAATTCCCGATATTCCATAATCCGTCAGCTGTAATTCACCACGTTCTCTGGTCGTTTCTGCTCCGTTTATGTACAGTCTTATCGAAACTTCTGCACGGATTCCTGCAAGCATTTTAAAGAATGACTGCCTGCACTGCAACGGCACCAACGCCGGTACAATATCTATGATATGGTGCCCAAAGTGTTCAATATATGGAAGCGCACTGCCGTCACTCCCACTCTTCGGCGAAGCGAAAAGACCGGTTGCAAAAATGATTGATTTTGCGCGAAAATCTCCTGTGCCTGTCCGGATCAGAAAGAAATCCCCCTGTCTTTTTATTGCTTTGATCTCACAGGAGACAATCTCCTTTACACCGGTATATGCGGCTTCCATGCGAAGGACATCCAGAACAGAAGCAGCCTGTTCACTTGCCGGGTAATAATAGCCGTTTTTTATTTTTGGTTCGATACCGATCTCACGAAAAAACGCCACTGTTTTTTTCTGATCGAACTGTCTGAATACCGGTACAGCAAAAGCAGGGTTTTCGCCTCTGTAACACGATAATCCCTGCACCTCGTTTGTATAATTACATTTTCCATTCCCCGTGGCAAGTATTTTCTTACCTACACGTCCATATGTTCTAAGATGATTGTATCTGCACCTGCTAAAGCAGACGCAATAGAAGCCATCAGCCCGGATGCTCCGCCGCCAATGACTGCAACTTCTGTTTCTGTCATATTAAAAACCTTTTTTCGATATTTATATAGTTTATTTGTCCGTAACAGGATAAACTATTGATTATTTTAACATACAAAAAACAAACATTCAATCCGTGAAACCCATAGTTATTGCTGGTAATTCATCAATATCAGAAAGGCTGCAGCAATCTAACTGGAATAGCTCTCCAAAAAGGCGTACAATTCCTGATCGTCCGAAAACCGGATCCCATTTTCCAATTTTTTTACCATATCTTCATTCAGATCACGGATGCGGATATTTGTTTCAAAGAATTCTGTGATACCATCACTCTGGTATACGACCAGAATCCCATCCTTTTGTTTTATGATATACGCATACGGTTCATAAACTGCAAGACTCTCTGTTGTCTTAAGTTCTTTTTCTGTATCCGTTTCTGCCGGCATTTCTTCGGTTGCCGCAGCAAGATCCTGTTCTTTTTCCCCCGTATCCTGTTGTGTAAACAGTAAATAAACAACCATGACCAATAAAAGAAAGATCATTCCGGTAAAAAGGCAAATACTCGTCGTTTTTTTCATCCCATCACTCCATATTCCGGTTTTACGATAAGTATTTGCCAAATTTTACTTTTTATTCACTTGTCAGAAATATTTTTTCATGGTCATAGAATGTCTAAACACATGCCGTCAGCTATTTTAATAAGTGCATTTTTTTTGCGACATCTGCCAGCATGCGGCCTTTCGGGAAACGCAAGATTTCCTGCTCATTTAATCCTTTTAACAGCAACAGTAACACTGCATATACCGCCGCTCCAATCACGATCGACAAAAGCGTTGCTACAGCATTAACACGCAGCACGTACAGAATGCCATGATAGACGAGCCATACAACAACACCCATACCGGCAGCGGCGATTGCAGGGACAAAAAATGTTTTTCGAATTTCCTGATGATATCCGCTGTAACGGCGGATTGATCCTGCATTTAAAATACACATGATAAGACCGAATGCTGCATTTGCGATAACGACTGCAAAAATGTTTAAGTCAAACAAGAACATAAGTGCTGCCAGCAAACCTAAATGCAGTACCAGTGCAATGATCGCATTTTTGATCGGTTCTTTCATGCGGCCGATTCCCTGTAAAAGACCGTTTGAAAGCGTTGACAGTGAAAAAAACAAAATCGTAACAGCTCCTACCTGTAACATATGTGCAGCAGTCTCCGATGAATCACGGAACAAAAGCTGTAAGATCGGTGATGCAAGTATGCCCATGCCAACTGCACATGGAAAAGCAATCACCATGATAAAACGTGTTGCAATCCCGATCTGTCGTTTTGCTTCGCCTTTTTCCCGGCTGCATAGGCAGCAGTCAGTGCAGGAACAGAGGATGCCGCCATCGCTGATGCAATGGAGATCGGAACATTGATCAGAACCGTATATTTTCCAGTATAAATACCATTCCAGGAACCATACTGGTTCGCGGTATATCCCTGATATGCAGCAATGTGTTTATATACAGCCTGATCTATGACGGTATTGCAGTTGTAGATCGTACTGCTCAGTAAAACCGGGATGATCGTTATGATAAGCAGATGAAATATCGAGCCATAGGAATCAACGTTTCTTTTCCGCTCTCTGTGCAGACTGCGTTTGAACGCACACAGATATACAACCAGTACAAAGGTACAGAATAATAATGCAACCAGTGCTCCGATCGCAGTACCAAGCGTTCCTCCTGCTGCTCCGTATGCTGCGGAATAATTATCAGCATCACCAAGCAGTGCTCCAGCCTTTGCACCATAATCAGCCAATACATACGCTGCCCATACACTGACGATTGCATTTGCAATCTGCTCTAAGATCTGGGAAGTTGCACTCGGCATCATTGTTCCAAGTCCCTGAAAAAATCCTCTCATAACACCAAGTACTGCAACAATCAGAAGTACAGGGATCAGTACACGCACAGCGAAGACGCTCATCGGTGTTTTCATCAGCGTGCCTGTGATAAACTCAGCACCAAACAAAAGGATCAGTGCGGCGACCGTACCGGTACATACACCGAAGATCAATGCACATTTTAAAATGCGGTATACATTGTGTCTTCTGCCTGTGAATAATTTGCAGATACAAGTTTTGATACTGCGAGCGGCAGACTGTAGGATGAAATGATCAATAATATATTATAAATCTGGAAAGCAGTTCCATAGTAGTCATTTCCGGTATCCCCGATAATATTTGTCAGCGGGATACGGTAGATCAGACCGATAATACGGCTGACGATGGATGCGATAGCAGAATAGAACCCTGCACAAGAAAACTTGTACTGCTTTTTTTATTTTGTTTGCCCATATGACTTAATCCTCGTTATCTTAAAATGTTCATCTCGTTTAAGATCTCAGTTTGTTTTCCCTCCATAATAGCAGCTTCCTCCGGTGTCATATGGTCATATCCAAATAAATGAAGCATACTGTGAAGGATTAAAAATGCATATTCACGTTTTTCACTGTGCCCATAACTTTTTGCCTGTTCCTTTACTTTGTCAACAGAGATAATGATATCTCCGAGCATTATTTCGCCTGTGTCCGGGTTGAAATTGTCATCGTAATCATCTTCTAATTTCGAAAAATCTCCTGCGCTCTCATAAGAAAGCATCGGAAATGACAAAACGTCCGTCGGCGCATCAATGTCACGGTATTCTTTATTGATGGCGTGGATTCCATCATTGTCCGTGAGCGTCAGATTGATTTCAGCTTCAAACGGAAATCCCTCATGCTCGATTGCATAGTCTGTCACTTTTTTTGCAAGTGCCTCCTCATCAAATGAAAAATCAGTATCTGTTTCTTTTTCTATAAAAGACTCATAAATTTCCTCATTTCTGTGCCTTACAGGCAGTTTTTATATCTTTTGTATTTTATACGTTTTTTAAAAGAAGAAGGTTTCTTCATTTACAAGATATTCCCTGATCTTTAAAAACATATTCATGCCGAGCCCGGACTGATCATAAATTCCGCTTGCAGAATATTCGTTTAGTGTCTGGTAGATGACCATATCCTGATTCCATTCGCTTGCCATTGTATAACTGTCAAAAACTTCTATCTTTTTGACCAGGCCATTTACCATATGTACGATCGCGGACTCGATGGATGAAGGCGGTGCTGTTTCGCCATCATATTCACTGATGATACGGATGACATCTTCCGGGAAACAGTGTTCCTGTGCAATGCGGATTCCGCTCTCTGTGAGCGGTTCACCTTCCATGATCCCGATCCGGTAATAAAATCCTGCCGCCGCGCAGGTCTTTTCATCTGCCCCGGCAACTCTCGCACAGCTTGCTGCAAGTCTTGAAACTCTGCGTGCATGCTGATATTCCTGTTTCGAAAAATTTGACAGTTCACGGACAAGAGGATAAGTATCATCTATAATATCCGTCAGGATATCATTTACTTCCTGTTCCCTCAAATGTGAGAAATGCGGATAGCCAAACTGCAGCCACAAAACACTGATGGCACCCTCTCCAATTCCCCATAATAAAAGCACAAAATGTACCTCCTGATAGGTCAGATAATAAAAGGTGACTGGAAGTAAAACGGAGAGGCAGAACAACAGCACTTCATACCAGATAAGTTTTTTCCCCTGTTTTGCGGCTTCCTCCGCCGTCCCGGCAAGGATCACACCAAAGATTGTCAACAGACAGTACAATATCAGTTCCTGTGAATGCAGTCCCATAACCAGACATATCATGGAATCCCAGAAAATACCGGTAATAAGCGCAAGACGTTCGGAAACAAAGGCTGCAATAATGAGCGGTACAAATACCAGCGGTTTTACAAATCCAGGAAAGTATGATGCAAACACAACCACCACCGCTGCTGCCGTATAACTATATAATACTTTTTTGAAATCTGTTCACGGTTATGGCTGATCAGTCCTTCCGCACGATCGTGTTCTATAAAGAAAAGAAACAATACAAACCATATCATGGCAACACAGACAATCCCTAAAATCTGATCCAGTAAAATCTGTTGTTTTGCACACAGTAAAAGTATGGCTGCAATGGTAACGATAAACATGCAGACCTGATTCCATCCTCTTTTGATTACAAAGCGGTCATTCATCGCTGGCGAGTCTCCTGTTTTCTTTTTGATGCGCTCTTACTGCGGTTTCATAATCTTCATAAGCCTTCACGATCTTCTGTACAACCGGATGACGGACCACATCTTTGCTGGTCAGTTCACAGATGCCGATCTCATCCACTTTTTTTAATACTTTTAAGGCAACATCAAGACCGGATGCTGTGCCAGGTGCTAAATCCTTCTGGGTTGCATCACCGGTAATCACCGCCTTAGATCCAAAACCGATACGGGTAAGGAACATTTTCATCTGCGCCGGTGTAGTGTTCTGCGCCTCATCTAATATGATAAACGCGTTGTCAAGTGTACGTCCGCGCATGTATGCAAGCGGTGCAACCTCGATCAGCCCCTTTTCCATATTTTTCTGGAAGCTTTCTGCTCCCATGATCTGATATAATGCATCATAAAGCGGTCTTAAATACGGGTCGACCTTACTCTGTAAATCCCCCGGCAAAAATCCTAATTTCTCGCCGGCTTCGATTGCCGGACGTGTCAGGATGATTCTTCCCACTTCTTCATTCTTAAACGCCGTGATCGCCATTGCCATTGCAAGATAAGTTTTACCGGTTCCTGCAGGACCCATGCCAAACACGATCATTTTCTGGCGTATCGCATCCACATATGCTTTCTGTCCAAGTGTCTTTGGTTTGACCGGCTTGCCGTTGATCGTATGGCAGATACAGTCCTTATCGATCTCCACGATTGCGGATTCTTTTTCCTCCTCCGAAAGTGCCAGTGCATAATTGACATTCTGCTCAGTAATGATATTGCCTCTTTTTGATAATTCGATCAGCTGTAAAAATACCTGTTCCGCTTTTTTTAAATTATGTTCCTCTCCAAGGAGCTTCATACTCTCACCGCGTAAAACCACAGTGACGTTTAAGGTGCGTTCAATTTTTTTGATATACGCATCAAACTGACCAAATACATTGGCCACATGATCAGTCGGTATATTTAATGATAGTTCAGTCAGACTCATCCGTCGGTTGCCTCTCTTCGCTCGATTGTTCGATGATTTTTGTCGGCTGATAGGAAACAATGGATTTTAAAGTGCCAATCGTTCCTTTCACCACATATTTTTTCTTCGTTCTCTCTATAATAACATTTTTTTCTGTAATTTGAATACCTTTTTCTTCCAAATCGTCAAGATATTTCTTAAGATTCTCAGAAGCCAGTCGTTTTGCCTCCTTTTCTGTGTACGTCTTTTGCTCATTTTTATAGCCCACACAGGTCTGTCTGACCAGATAAACCGGAAGATAAAAATTATCTGTAAAGTGAAATTGTGACACATCCGACACAACTTCATATGGTTCTTCCACCGGTGAAAAAAAGGATTTTCGATCAGATAATCCAGAATTCTGACCTGATAAGTTATTTTTTCTGCGCCGGTCGGCACTTTTTTTACATATTCCATCGGTATCTCGTCATGGTAGGAATATGTAACTTTTGCAATGATATCCGCATCTGCAGTGCGGTAAAGATATTGTGCCGTCTCTCCGTCATCATTTAGAATCTCAACATATCCATTGACTAACACATCTTCCCTTTTCACCGGGTTCCTACAGTCACTGCCGGTGTACCACTTCTTGTGATCATTTCTGTGATCAAGCCATCATCGGCAGCAACGATATCGTGCGCTGTCTCCTCTTTCTTTTCCTCATAATTTTCTTCCGGGAGCAGATTTTCCTGGATATCAACCGTCATTTTGGTGCCGTAGATTTTGATGGAAGTCCAGATCACTTCGGGATAACGGCTTCTTAACGTTTCCTCTAAAGCCGCACAGTCAATATTTTTTTTTCTTTGTGCCAAAAGAGGCATGTTCTTTCGAAAGAAAGCAGAGTACGACTTCCTCCGACAGATAGGAATTGCCGTTGACTTCAATATTCCAGATAAACCGGAAAGGTAATAGATCAGCCTGCAAATAACAGCATGCCCATGGCAAACATTTTCCGTTTGCGGTAATGGTACAATTCAAACGGCATGCCATATCTTTTTTGGATGTGGATATGTGTTCTTGTTTTTTTTAAGATCGGACGTAACTGCTTAAAACCTGCTACACTGATGCAGAATTCGTATCCATCTTTCGTGGATTTCAAATTCCAGATCAGAATATCATGGCTTCCGCATAAATTCAGGAAACGTTCCGGCGCATAACCGCTTAAACGGACATACACGTATCCTTTAAAATACTTAATTACCGAGAGCAGCATCTGTTAATTTTCGTACTGGATCGTGTCTAAAACCCGGTAATTTTCATTTCCTCATTCGTGTAATAGTCGATTGCAAGATGTGAGCCGGAAATCAGGATCCTGCAGTTTTTTTGTCTGTATTTTGATAAAGGAATCCTCATATTCCAGGATTCCTTTATAATTAGAAATCAGAACCTCATGCCTTCCGGTTGCAGTCACGATCGCTGCGCCGAGCATCAGATCCTTCGGCAGTTCTAAGCTGTTTATTATTTTTTCTTTCTGATTTTTCTTCATATATGATTGTATGAAGAAAAAAAGATCTTATTCTTTATTCGTAAATATATTCTCTTACGACCGGCAGCATTTCTTTCGGCACGGCAGCAATTTCATAAGCATGCAGTACTTTTTCGGCAGCCGCATCCATTTTTTCACGATCATTTGCATAAATGACTGCCAGTGTGTTACCGGTATCTACAGCATCTCCATTTTTCTTCTTTAAATAAATGCCAACAGAAAGATCGATCACACTGTCCTTCGTTTCACGTCCACCGCCAAGTGTCATACAGCAATGCCAATATTTTCCGCCAGAATGCGATGCACGAATCCGCCGCACGCTGCTTTTACTTCGACCGAATATTTTGTTTTGGGAACTTTGAAGTGTCATATACATAAGATGCATCCCCACCCTGCGCTCTCACAAACTCAGCCATTTTATCAAGCGCAGCTCCACTGTCTATGGAATCCTGCATGAGTTTTACCGCCTCTTCGCATGAATCTGCACGTCCTGCAAAGAGTAACATCTGGGCCCCCAGTGCAAAGACTACCTCTTTAAAATCCGAAGGGCCTTCTCCTTTTAAGGTGTCGACCGCCTCGATCACTTCGATGGCATTTCCAACGGCATTTCCAAGCGGCTGGTCCATATCCGTGATGACTGCCGCCGTCTTTTTGCCTGCCATCGTTCCGATCGACACCATCTCTTTTGCAAGTGCGACAGAGTCCTCATATTTTTTCATGAATGCGCCGTTTCCGGTCTTGACGTCGAGCACGATTGCATCACTGCCGGAAGCTAATTTTTTGCTCATAATCGAGCTGGCAATCAGTGACATCTGATCGACGGTAGCCGTGACATCACGCAGTGCGTACAGCTTTTTATCCGCCGGGGCAAGATTGGCCGTCTGCCCTGCCAGTGCAATACCGATCTCACGGACATTTTTAAAAAAGATTTCCTCCGGAAGCGCAGTCGTAAATCCCGGAAAACTCTCAAGTTTGTCAATGGTTCCTCCGGTATGGCCAAGTCCTCTTCCAGACATCTTTGCAACCGGAACTCCAAGAGAAGCAATGATCGGTGTCAGCGCTAACGATGTCTTATCTCCCACACCGCCGGTACTGTGTTTATCTACTTTCACACCCGGAATGGAAGAGAGATCGAGCACATCCCCGCTGTCACGCATGGCAAGTGTCAGGTCGACCGTTTCCCGTTTACTCATTCCCTGAAAACAGATCGCCATCGTCATGGCAGACATCTGATAATCCGGAATCGAACCGTCCGTAAAACCATCGATCATAAAACGGATCTCATCTGTGGTCAGTTCCATGCCAAGTTTTTTCTTTTCAATCAGGTCATACATTCTCATGTGCATAATCCTCCCTTGTATCGATATCAACAAAAAATTCCGGCATTAAAACCGGATAAGAGAAAACATCATCCGGGTGGGAACGGATCACTATTTTACCGCCGCACTCCCCGGTCAGTGCAAGCAGTTTCCCGCGATAAGTTTCCGAAAAAAGATTGGGGCTGCGCAGACTGCCGTCACACGCTAAAGCCCCGATCCCTTTTTTGCTGCGAAAAAATGCATCCAGAAGTCATGGAGTAATTCTGCTTTTACATACGGCTGGTCTGCCTGAAAAAACATATCATAGGAGACAGAATCACCCGTTGCTGTCACGGGATAAGTGACAGCTGTCTCTATGCCTTTTCGAATGCTTGAGGCAATTCCGTCGTTTTGCGTACCTTGATTGCGCACGACGATACAGTCGATTGCAGACAATTCTTTACACAACTGCTCAATTTCATCGTATGCAGTCACAACAATGATCTTACACGGATAACTGCACATATTCTGCAGGCGCACTAATTCTGTCAGACCATGCAGGAACAACGGTTTCCATGAAATTCCGTAAGCAGTTTATTGCTGCCGAACCGCCTTGCGTATCCGGCAGCAAGATAGATCAGATTTATCTGTATCGTATCAGATCACCTTCATTCCCTTCAGGATTTTCTCAGGTGTGATCGGCAGTTCATTGATCCAGACACCGGTCGCATTGTAAACTGCATCTGCGATTGCCGGAGCCGGCGTGTTGATGACGATCTCACCGATCGATTTTGCACCGAAAGGACCGGTCGGCTCATAGCTGCTGTCAAATTCCACACGGATGCGGTCGGTATCTAAACGGCTTGGCACTTTATACTGCATGAAGGAGTTAGAAAGATTCTTTCCTCTCTCATCGTACCAGATATCTTCATACAGTGTCATACCGATTCCCTGTAAAAGACCACCCTCAGTCTGTACCCTTGCAAGTTGGTGTTTACAACCGTTCCACAATCCACACAGGCGGTGTAATCCAATAACTCGATAGCACCTGTTTCCGGGTCTGCTCGATCTCCGCACACGCCGCCATAAATGGTGGCGGTGATACCGGAGAGCTGTGTGAGTATGTTACTTCCAGTGAGATCTCATTGTTGCACATGGATGCAGTTGCAATATCAAACAGACTCATTTTTGCGCCGTCCGACTCATCGATGACATTTTCTCCGTCAAAAGTGAGTGTCGAGGCATCTTTGTTCATGCGTACTGCTGCAAGCGCGATGATGCGTTCACGCAGCTGTTCACACGCCTTCACTGCTGCCATTCCGGTCAGATAGGTCGTACTGGACGCATAAGAACCGGAATCATATGGGGAAATATCTGTATCAACACCGTACACGGAAATATTATCGATCGGTGTCTCTAACACATCCGCCGCAAACTGGGCAATGATCGTATCGCACCCTGTTCCCATATCGGTACAGCCGACCGTGATATGATAAGTTCCCTCATCACTTAATTTTACCGTGACAGAACCGACGTCACAGTTGGAAATGGAAGATCCCTGCATTGCCATGGCAACGCCGCGTGCACGGATCTTTCCATCCGGCATGACAGTGCGCATGCCTTTTTCTTTCCATCCGATCATATCAGAAGCCTTTAGCAGACATTCCTCTAAGCGGCAGCTATTCGCAGTCTCGCCATAATAAGCTGGCATCACATCGCCCTCATGGATCATATTCTTCTGGCGAAGCACGATCGGATCCATGGAAAGTCTGTCTGCCAATTTATTGACTGTGGACTCCACCGCAAAAATACCCTGTGTGGCACCGTAACCGCGGTAAGCGCCTGCGGACATCCGGTTTGTATAGACTACCTCATACTGAAAACGGAATGCCTCCGTGTGGTACATCGGGATGGATTTGTGGCCGCTTAATCCCACCGTAGTCGGACCATGTTCACCAAACGCCCTGTATTTGAAAGTGTGTGCAGGTCGATGGCACGGATCGTTCCATCCGACATTGCGCCAAGACGTACACGGACTTCCATCTCGTGGCGCGGTGAGGATGCGATCATGGATTCCTCCCTGGTGTAGATCATTTTTGCAGGTTTTCCGGTCTCCATGTTACGATCGCCGGATATACTTCCGTCACAACCGTCTGTTTTGCACCGAAACCTCCACCGATACGCGGTTTGATGACACGCACTTTTGCCTTGGAAATATCGAGTGCATTTGCAACGATTCTCCGCACATGGAACGGGATCTGCGTGGAACTGAGCACGATCAGACGGCCATAGGTATCCAGATAGGTACAGGTACGGAAAGTTTCCATCATGCTCTGCTGCATGGCTTTGACATGGTAAGTTTCGTCTAATACGATATCACAGTCCGCAATCACGGCATCCACATCACCCTCTCCGTCCACACCGGACGCACAGAGGTTCCTTTTGTTGTCCGCACCCACCGGGCAGAGTGACTTCCAGTCATCCTCCGGATGTACTAAAACCGGATTATCCATTGCTGTATGGAAATCTAATACAGCATCTAAAACCTCATAAGTCACTTTGATCCGTTTTAATGCCATATCGACTGCTTTTTCGGTCTCTCCGGCAACGATTGCAACCGGATCGCCGACAAAGCGGACACGATCTTCTAATATATAACGGTCATACGGACTCGGCTCCGGATAAGTCTGTCCTGCCATGGTAAAGCGGCGTTTTGGAACATCTTTGTAGGTCAGTACACAGACAATACCGTCTACTTTTTCTGCAAGGTCTGTGCGGATCTCCTTGATCAGTGCATGCGCATGCGGACTTCTCAGACTTTTACGACCAGACAGTCCTTTGGCGCCACATCATCCATATAAACCGGTTTTCCGGTCACAAGCGCCATCGCATCTTTTTTCATTACGGGAGCGTTGACAAATTTTCCCGGTTTTCTTAAGTTCGTACTGCTGTTCATGCTTTTCCCTCCATTTTAAACTTCAGGTATTCTTTGACTGCACGAAGCTGGCTCTCATATCCGCTGCATCTGCAGAGATTTCCGGCAAGATATTCCTTCATATCCTCCTCCGTCGGGTTTTCCAACTCATCCTCCAGCGCAAGTACATTCATGATAAATCCCGGATTGCAGAAGCCGCACTGCTCGCCGCCCTGTTTTGCGAGATAAGTGCCAAATTCTTTTGCACGATCTTCCACTCCCTCTAAGGTTGTGATATGTGTACCGTCTGCCCTTGCCGCTAACACGGAACAGGAAAGCACCGGTTTGTGGTCAATCCACACGGTACAGAGACCGCAATTTGAGGTCTCACATCCTCTTTTTACACTGTAACAGCCCTCTGACCGGACAAATTCTAACAGCGGCAGATCTGCTGCTATCTCGCGTGTGATTTCACGCTCATTCAGCCATACATGTATTTTCATCTTATTGTTCGTTCTCCATTTCTGATATTGTCTTTTTATAAGCAAAGACTTTCATACCTTTTTACACCAATGCCTGTCTTTTATTTTTCCAAAGAACAGATTGCTCTGCGGATCAGCACGCCGGCAACATGTTCTCTGTAATCAGCTCCAGCTCTGCGGTTGCTGCCATAAGTAAACTGATCTGCGCACCAGGTTGCAAGTTCCTTTACCAGTGCCTCATCTTTTTCAAATCCTTCCGGAAGCTGCTTTCCAAAACCATCCGGTTCACCGGAACCGAGCGGCAGCTCTACCAATCTGGCATGAACCGGTCTTGCTCCGATACTCACATGCAGACTGCCATCATATTCAGACACTGCACAGGCAACCACCGGAAAATCGGTAGCCGTATTGCGCTGGCTTAAATAGGCAATGCGGATCGGCTTTTTTGCCACATGCAGAGCTACTAAAATATCATTATCATATGGCATATCAATAAATTCTTTTAAGGAAACCATACCTGCATGATAAAGCTCTACCTGGGTATCCATTGCCAGAAATACGGTCAGTACATCGGAAAAACCAAAACGTCCGAAAATACTTCCACCTACGGTTGCACAGTTGCGGAACTGTACACCGACAATATGGCGGACACTTTCACGGATGGCTCCGTCTGTATATGCGGCAAGTCCCGCATGTTTTTCTATCTCACGCAGTGTTGTCATGGCACCGATGACAAACTCTGTATCCGTCTCGGTGATCTGATCCAGCCCAAGCCCTGACAGATCGATTGCCGTCGCAATTCTCCGGTCACCGATCTTCATCCAGACACCGCCTGCGATGATCTTATTATTCTTTTTCTGATTCAGCTCATACGCTTCTTCTAAACTTTCTACCTTGCGGTATTCATTGATCGTTAACATTGATTCCTCCTGTGTGTACGCATAAAAGGGTGCTATTTATATTATACTGTACAGAAGTACTGCCGTCAAACGGGAATAAGGGAAAACCAAGGACTTTTCCCGGAAAACCAAGGACTTTTTCTGGAAAACTGTGGTTTCCCGCAAAAAAATGGACATATTACGCAAACTCTCATTTGCAATATGCCCATTCTCTAAATAACTCTTATTCTTTTCTAATAAGTAAACAACTGCGTCCAGTACGGCGTTCTCTGACTATCTGTACGGTAACCGACACCAAGCTTCTTAAAGTTCGGGTTTAAGATATTCGCACGGTGCCCTTCACTGTTCATCCATGCATTCATAACTGCTTCCGGTGTTTTCTGACCCCATGCGATATTTTCCCCGGCTCCGCGATAAGTGATACCAAGATCTGTGATCGCCGTTCCAAAATTTCTTCCATCCGGTCTGGTATGGGAAAATGATTTTTCAATTTCTTTTGAACGTGTCATTGCGGCAGTCGCAACTGTATCATCCATGTAAGTTCCGTTAAGCCGGCCTTTTTCCGCTCTGTGTTGACCAGTTTTAAAACCTGTTTTGCATAGGAATTTTCCGTTACATCATCTTTCGGCTGTTCACTGTCTGTAGTACTGTTCCCACCTGATTCAGTACCGCCCGGCTGACTTTCTTCCGGCTTTTCTGATGTGTCTGGTTTTTCTGGTGTACCCGGCTTTTCCGATGTGTCTGGTTTCTCTGACGTATCAGGTTTTTCTGATGTATCCGGTGTCTGCTCTTCTTTGTCGTCTTCTGGAATTTCCGGTATGCAGTCTCCCGGTAAAACGATTGCCGGAAAACGATCACATATTTTTTCAATACATCATTGATAGAACCTGTCTCAACAGAGTTCCACTGATTTGTTGTGCAGTCCTTCTCATAAACTGAGATGTTCACACGGTTAGCGGACGCTGCCTCTACCGGTGCAGATACGCTCATCGCAATTCCAAGTGCCGTTGTAAATGCTAGTATTGTCTGTTTCTTCATGATATTCCTCCATTTGTAATTTTGCATTATGTAACAGTTTAAATATTTCTTATCCATTTCAAATATATTACATAATTGTTACAAGCAGAAGAATATCATAATTTATACTGCCATCCAACCGGTAAAATCTGGAATTTCCAATATTTTTTACTCCACTCCCGTCTTTTTACAGACATCGTTCAGACAACAGCGGTCACAATACGGTTTTGTCCGCGCCGTGCATACTTCACGTCCATGATACACAAAACGGTGACACAGATCATTCCCTTCCTCCGGCGGAATGATCTTCCAGAGTGCCATCTCTACCTTTTTGGGTTCTTTGATTCCATCGACAAGACCAATACGGTTTGCAAGGCGGATACAGTGTGTGTCAGTTACGATTGCAGGTTTTCCAAAGACATCTCCCATGATCAGGTTCGCACTCTTTCTTCCCACACCCGGAAGTTTAAAAGGGAGTCAAAATCTTCCGGCACATTTCCACCGTACTGCTCCCATAAAATCTTCATACATGCACTGATATCCCGTGCCTTGCTTTTTCCAAGTCCGCACGGTCTTACAATTTCTTCAATTTCTTCCACCGGTGCTTCGGCAAGTGCTTTCACATCCGGAAATTTTTCATATAATTTTTCTACAACGATATTTACCCTTGCATCGGTACACTGTGCCGCCAAGCGGACACTGACCAGAAGTTTCCACGCCTGGTCATATTCGAGACTGCATCCGGCATCCGGGTATTCTTTTTTCAGACGCTCGATCACTTCTTTGGCAAGTTCTTTCTTTCTCATGGTTAGCCTCACTTCCTTATTGTCTTATTACAAAATATATTCCCTTAAACACATTTATTTTAAGCGTTATTCTTGTCTGTTTTCAGGTATCACAAGTTTTAGCGCAGGCACCACAAGCTTGTGATACCTGATATTCTATCATAAAACCTTACCTGAAACAATGAAAGCAATACGGGTCAAAATTACTTTCTCACTTCCTGCGCTCCATAAATAGATTTATCCCCGTTCACCAGATAAGCAAAAATGCATACGATCAGAAACGGCACCATATCATTTGCTCCAAATACTTCAAGTCCGATCAACACCGGCGCAAGCAGTGTGTTCGTTGCACCTGCAAATACAGCTGCGTATCCGAGTGCCGCACAGTGAACCGGCGAAATGGAAAGAATTCCCCCTAAAACAATTCCAAGCGATGCACCAATGGAAAATAACGGTGTAACTCCCCACCCTGATATCCGATTGCAAGAGTTAAAATTGTCAGCAGCAGTTTTAAGATCCAGTCATAAGAATAAATCATTCCGCCAGAAAATGCTGCCGAGATCAGATTGGTTCCAAGTCCGCTGTATCTTCCGTTGTAAAGCAGAAACAAAATCAGTGCTAACGGGATGGAAATAACACCTATCCTGAAATATGGATTTTTGATTTTTTCTCCGAAACTTTTTTGATTTTGCAAGCAGAAACGAAAACAGCCGTCCGGTCAGTCCAAAAATGATTCCAAGCACAATGAGCCGGACAGCCATACCAGCATCTGATATCTCAAGTGTATCCTTAAGCGGCACATATAATTTTTCCAGCCCCAGTGTATGGGAAGTATAAGCAGCTGTATATGAAGCAATCAGTGCCGGCAGCAGTGCTTCATACTGTATTTTCCTGCAACGATCACTTCCATGGAAAAAATACGGCTGTAAGCGGCGTCTGAAACAAACCACCGAACCCCGCCGCCATACCGGTAATCAGCATAACGCGGCTGTCTTTTGGAAGATGAAATCTGCGCCCAAGTACATGTGATAACACTGCACCGATCTGCACGGCGACGCTTCGCGGCCGGCACTTCCTCCGAATAAATGCGTGATCCAGGTTCCAGACATGACCAGAGGAATTAACAACAACGGAATATCCTCTCTTTTTTTCTGTCCCGTCTCAAATACTAATGTCATCCCCTTTAAGCTTGTCTCGCTGAAATGATAATACAGCCATGTGATCAAAAGACCAGCAAACGGCAGAAACGGTATCAGATACAAATAATGGCCTGTCCGAAAATCAGAAATTGTCAGTAGTCCTCTGCCAAATACTGTATCAATGATTCCAACCAGTACACCGGTTAAAATGGCAAGCAATACATATTTCAGAGATAAAACAATCGTTTGTGATTTGTTTTCCATCCGTTTAATCCTTCGCTGTGCAATTTTTTTTGCACAAACATCCTTTCTTTATCTGATTATTTTTCGAAATCACAAAAAAGCTGATACCCCCGTGCAGTCTACACAGAAGTCATCAGCTAAATTTAGCGGTTTCGAATTAATCGTGGGAGAACCTCATTCCCGTTTCATACTTTTTTTCTGTAAAATATCATATCTTTCGCGCTATGTCAATAAAAAATATTTTACATTACAACTTTATTGTGATACAGTATTGCAGTAATGTTTCATTCATGATATACTTGCAAAAATTTATATGAACAGACAAAGGAGAGTTTTGTTATGACAGGACAGACAATAGGACTGCTTCTCGTCATGATCATTTATCTGATCCTGATGGTTGGCATTGGTGTACTCTATTCCAAAAAGAACAATGATGTTTCTGATTTTTATCTGGGTGGCCGTAAACTCGGGCCGATTGTAACTGCAATGAGTGCGGAAGCATCTGACATGAGCAGCTGGCTTTTGATGGGACTGCCCGGTGTTGCGTATCTTTCCGGTTGTGCTGAGGCCGGCTGGACTGCGATCGGGCTTGCAATCGGTACCTATCTCAACTGGCTGATCGTTGCAAAACGCCTGCGCCGTTATACCCACAAAGCAAACAATTCCATCACGCTGCCGGCTTTTTTCGAAAACAGATACCGTGATAAAAGCCATGCACTGATGGCAATTTCTGCAATTATGATCGTGATTTTCTTTGTGCCGTATACCGCTTCCGGTTTTGCTGCATGTGGTAAATTGTTTTCTACACTGTTTGGTGTTTCCTATCTTCCGTCAATGATTATCAGCGCGATCGTCATTGTTTTGTACACCACTCTTGGTGGATTCCTTGCCGCAAGCATGACGGATCTGATTCAGAGTATCATCATGACAATTGCACTCTTTATCGTTGTAATTTTCGGTATCCACACTGCCGGAGGATTTGATGCCATTATTGCGAACGCAAATCCATGAACGGATATTTAAGTCTTTTTTCTTCCTATGACCCTGCAGCCGGCGCATCCGTTCCATACAAAAGTCTTACCATTGCATCAACACTTGCATGGGGACTCGGATATTTTGGCATGCCGCATATCCTGCTTCGTTTTATGGGAATCGAGGATGAGAACAAATTAAAAACCTCCAGAAGGATTGCATCCGTATGGGTTGTTATTTCCATGTTTGTTGCCATTTTTATCGGTATTATCGGTTCTGCAATGACCAAAGCCGGTGCCCTTGCGTTATTTGAGAATTCGGCTCAGTCTGAGACACTGATTGTCAGAACAGCTGTCCTTTTAAGTAATCACGGTGTTTTATCCGTTATCATGGCTGGACTTATTCTTGCCGGAATCCTTGCAAGTACCATGTCAACTTCGGATTCACAGCTTTTGGCTGCATCCTCATGTGTTTCACAAAACCTGTTCTGTGATTGCATGGGATTAAAGCTTTCCAAAAAATCTTCCATGCTTATGGCAAGACTTACAGTTGTTGTGATCGCCATTATCGGTGTTTTCCTTGCCAGAAACCCAAACAGTTCTGTATTCCGCATCGTATCTTTCGCCTGGGCAGGATTTGGTGCGACTTTCGGTGCTGTCATGCTGTTTTCATTATTCTGGAAACGTACCAATCGAAATGGTGCACTTGCCGGAATGATTGTCGGTGGCGTTATGGTATTTATATGGAAATATCTGATTGCCCCACTTGGAGGCCTGTTTGGAATTTATGAACTGCTTCCGGCATTTTTATGTTCTGCAGCTGCGATCGTTGTTGTCAGTCTTTTGACTGCACCACCTTCACAGGAGATCGTTGATGAGTTTGAGAGTGTATAACAGATTTTAAAAAAGATTTATTTTATTTCGATCGAATACATCTAAAAACGGGGATTACATACTATAGTAACATGTAATCCCTGTTTTTTCATGATAAAACACTAAGGTTTACGCTTTAACCTCTGTTTTTCCCCTGTTTCCAGCATAAATTCATAAACAGGGCCTTACAATCTTCAGCTTCCTCCGGGTTTACCGCATACATTCCCATCACAACACCGGTAAAACCCCCTGCAACTTCAGAAGATAAGTATTTTGTACGTGCGCTTCCAAGCAGAATTTCTTTTCCGTCCATCACGCCATAAAAATGATACTGCGCCGGATCGGATACCACTTTTAAGGTAACCTCTGCATCATCCGGCAGTTCTATTTCTTTTACCACCATAATCGCATCCCCGATGCGCAGACGTAAGATCAATGTGCGCTTCTTCTCATCACATAAAACAGCCAGATCATAATGATGTTCCTCGGACAGATAAAATGTGATACCCGCTTCTGGCGAATTCCCGGAAAGTCCGACGGTAAGTTCTGTGTCAAACTCCGACTGGCGGACGCCTAAAAATGTTGGTGTTTCTGCATCATTTAAGGTAAAACGATTGCCCAAAAGTGTCACACTGTTTTTGGCAAATGCATAACATTCCTTGTGGTACTCACGCAGATGGCAAAAACGCTGCGGCTCATTTTTAATGTCTCAAAAGAAACATCATAACGTCCGTTTATTTCTTGTGCCGTGGCATTTAACGGCATATCCATTACAGATTCCACGGTTCCATTTACACCTGCAGTGAACCATCCATCGTTATCCCAGGTAACCGGAACTAAAAATACCTCACGTCCTAAATGATGGAACGGCATCCAGTCGCTCTGGATCCGGAATCCCAGACATACCATAAAGGTTTCCCCATAAGGTGTGGTGATAAGATCACCATGACCGATTCCCTGTATATGATTTTCATTACCACCCAGATTCCGGTTGGTAAGTACCGGATTTTGGGCATACGCTTCAAATGGTCCATAAGGATCTTTTGACCTTGCATAAGTTACCATATGGCCATATTCCGTACCACCTTCTGCAACCATGAGATAATACCAGTCCCCAAAATGATACATATGCGGTGATTCAATATAACGGCCGCCGCTTCCCTTCCAGATCGGTCTGCTTTCTGTCAGACGTTTTCCGGTTGTGATATCGATCTCACACTGGAAAATACAGCCTCTTCCATCTGATTCATCCGTTCCATTGCTGATAAAATAAACTTTGTCTCCTTCAAAATACAAAGACGGATCAATACCGCCCTGATCCACAAAAACGGGATCCGACCATTCGCTGTAGATATCGTCTGTATAGACATAAAAATTTTTCTGATAGGTATTGTTGTTGGTAACCATATAGAACCGTCCGTTATGGAAGCGGATCGTCGGTGCGAACACCCCGCCGGAACCGGGAACCTGATATAAATTGACCTGGCTTTTTCTGGTAAGGCAATGGCCGATCGGTTTCCAGTTTAACAGATCATCGCTTTCAAATAATGGAACCCCCGGAAAATATTCAAACGAACTGCAGGCAAGATAATATTTGCCGTTTGCACTGCAGATACTTGGATCCGGGTAAAACCCCCGGACAACTGGATTTTGTACTCTCATGTCGCTCTTCTCCTTCTGCAGCATTCCTCAACAGACTGTTTGATTCAAATTTCTGTCTGCCGAACTGCATTATTTATGATACGGTTCGCCATTCATAATCCGGTAACTGCGGTAAATCTGCTCTAGCAGGACCACACGCATGAGCTGATGCGGAAATGTCATTTTCGAAAAACTGAGTTTACAGTCAGCACGTTTTAACAGATTTTCCGACATTCCCAGTGATCCGCCGATCAGAAACACGATCTGACTGATTCCGGAAGTTCCGAGATTTTCAATCTTTTTCGATAACTCCACGGAATCTAACTCCTTACCATCGATTGCAAGGGCAAAGATATATGCACCCTCTTTTGCTTCTTTATCGAGACGCGTCAGGATACGCTCTGCTTCTTTTTCTCTGATCTGGTTTTCTACCGTATCACTTGCATTTTCCGGTGTCTTTTCGTCAGCGACTTCTATGATGTCTAATTTACAGTAACGGCTTAATCGTTTGCTGTATTCTGCAATTGCATCCCTGTAAAACTTTTCTTTGATCTTCCCGACACATAAAATTGTAATTTTCATAGTTCCTCACATTTTAAATAAAAATTATATTGTTTCCGGAATTATGCAGCGAACTGTTAATAGTCATTCTAGCAAATCCGCTTGCATGCATCTACATTATAATTTATACTAAAATTACTTGAAAAACAATAGATGTTCATACATCTGGAAATGAGGAAAACCATGTCACAGGAACCATTTGATTTTAGCAGTACAGCCGAGAGCGATTTCGCACCGTCTCACGCGTATGTATCGAAGAAAACAAAAAAGAAGACGTCACATCTACCGCCTACACATTCACCATCGTAAGCGTTGCCGGTTTTATTCTTCTGATCTTGTTTGGACTGGATCTGCTTCCTTTTCACAGTGCTTCATACACGAAAACACTGATTCTTATCGTCATGGGAGTTATGTTTGCCATCTTCTTTTTCATCGGCATAAAATCCTTTATGGAATTAAAAACGCTTTCAAATGCAGCTGATCGTGAAGAAAAGCAGTTTGAAGAGATCTGCCACTGGTTTTTAGATACCTACACAGCAGAAACAATCAATGCTGATGCCGGCATTTCAGACGATTCTGACGAGCAGAATTATTTTCTGCGCTATGAGGTCATGCGCAGTCTGCTCCTTGAAAAATATCCGAAGACAGATGCCTCCCTCTTAGATCACATTATCGAAACGATTTATGATAAAATATTTTTGGCTTAATACTTTTTTCTGTCAGATATATGTGATATAATAGGTAAAATATTTGAATTTATGAGGTGGCTATTGTGAAAATACTTGAAGAGAAGATTCTTTCGGAAGGAATTGCAGTCAATGAAGATATTTTAAAGGTAGACAGTTTTGTAAACCATCAGGTTGATCCTGTTTTAATGCATCAGATCGGTGAAGCATTTGCCGCACACTATAAAGATTGTGGAGTAACGAAGGTCGTAACGATCGAGAGTTCCGGTATCGCTCCTGCTCTTATGACAGCGTTAGCGCTGAATGTTCCAATGATTATTTTAAAGAAACAGCCTTCAAAGGTGTTAAATGATAATCTGTACCAGACAGTAGTCACTTCTTTTACCAAAGGGACAAGCTATGAGCTGACATTATCCCAGCAGTTTATCAATGAAAATGACCATGTATTGATCGTGGATGATTTTCTTGCAAACGGCGAAGCTGCAACAGGAGCAATCCGCTTGCTGCGCAAGGCACATGCAACGATCGCCGGAGTCGGTATTCTGATTGAAAAATCTTTCCAGCCGGGACGTGGAAAATTAATGGAACAGGGCATTGATGTATACTCTCTCGCCGCATCAGTAAACTTGGAAAAGATCTGATTGAATTTATTCCGGAAGAAGAATAAATATATGCCTTTGGTGTACATTAAAAGCATGAAAAAAGTCAGTCACATGTTTGTGGCTGACTTTTTCATGCAATGTTTTCTTAGCTGTTTCCTTACGGATGATATCCCAAATTTACACGGTAGATATCACTGACTAACCCTGTCTTGTTATTTACTGCCATGACAGATAATACATAATCCCCTTCTGGAACAACAATCGGTTCTGTATAAACAGCCGATTCTGTTGTTGGATCTGTAAAATCCCATGTATAATAAATCGTGCAATCTTTCTGCTGTGTGATTGTTACAGTGGTCTCCTCAGAGAAAACTCCTCCATCTGGTGAGACAGATGCAGATCCGGTTTTTTAAACTGAATCTGGTATTCTTCTGTTACGATATCACTGTAGATGCCTTTTTCATTACAACATACAGCATTGATTTCAAAATTTCCAGTATGATTTAGCGGAATACCTCCCTGTGGATATGGAATCCCATTTTCTTTATCCGGAACAGTGCCATCCGTCGTATAATAAATGTCATTTCCGGCAATTGAGTAGATCACGACTGTAATATAATCATCATATTGCCCACTAAGCGGAGATATGATCGGTTCACCAACCTCATAATCATCGAATAATGCAAGTATATTCTCATCCGTAACATCTTCTTTTAAAGAAAGAATGCTGTCATAATCCCCCATTTCATCATAAATGGAGATCAGATGCTGATAAGCCTCTTTATTCGTTTTGTCAAGCTGAAGGATTTCCATATATAAAACAAGTGCTGAATCATATTCTTTCTGGCTGGTATAGATCTCTGCCATTGCCTCACGAACTTTGATATCATCCGGCTGCAATGCCAGTGCCGTCTTATAATATCGCAGTGCATTTTCATAATTACGATCCACCAGCTCTTTTTCTGCCATTTCAATCTGATAATCATAGGAATTTGCATTCTTATTATCGATATAAAGTTTTACAGCAATGCCAACAGCCGCACCGGTATGATAAGACAGCAGCAGACAATAAGTGCCAAATGACTTTTTTCTCTTTTTTGTTTTTTCGCTTCCGGTTCTCTCTGCGATTTTCGATTCCTCTTCCGCCTTTAGAA
>ENA-OQJH01000356-OQJH01000356.1-human-gut-metagenome-genome-assembly--contig:-NODE-356-length-26127-cov-2.917885_pt1 | contig 26127 bp, 29 predicted proteins | sample MGYA00242597_ERZ504763 | MGnify/ENA primary metagenome ERZ504763 (study PRJEB26092, sample SAMD00036359) | human gut metagenome | host: Homo sapiens | study: EMG produced TPA metagenomics assembly of...
CACGTTCAGGACACATGAAGCCAGCTGCGTTTCTATCTCTTGTGGAGTATAGGAGCTAAGATATAATTACCATACAAACCCTCATCGGTGAGGTAACGTAATTTATCATAAAATGAAAAGATGCCGGCAGCTTCCGCCTGTTCGGCCAGTTTTTTTGTTAATCGGAAATTCAGCAGACGCGCCGCAATGAATTCCCAATCGGGAGTTTCTTGTGTCGTCAGTTCTACAGCCGCTTTGACAAGTGCCGCCAACCGTTCCCCGGATGTCATATCCGGTTTACAGAAACTTGTGAATTTCTCTGCGAGAAAGGTTAGACTATATTCCTTCCCGGAGAAGTCTTTTTGTATCTCTTTTAGTATATTTGATATAGTATCATCACCGGTTCCAGTAATGATTTGGCTAAGAGCTTTTCTTCTTTCTGTGCGTTGCCAACGGTAAAGTATATAGTTTTTGGCTTCTGCATAAAAGCCATGTTCCATCAACTACGTTCCACTTCGTCCTGAATGCGTTCTACACTACGATTTGCTTCGTTTTGATGCAGAAATAGTTCCACTTCGTCTACTATGGTGTAGACAGCTTCATCTGTTATTTCTTTTTGGGTACTGGCAAAGCTTTTCCGTATGGCAACGGCTATTTTTTCTCTGTCGTAGGATTCTGTTGCCCCATTCCTTTTAATTATTTGCATGAGATGCTGTTGGTATGAATTATTGTATCTTTTCGTACCGCTTCCCTAACCCCACGAGTAGAAACGGCCTTTGATGAATGGCAGGTCTTCTGACTGGCTCCTCATTTCCGATGCTTCCCGCGTTCTCGTTATGTGGAGTCAGGCAGTGGCAATAGGTACATATCGGAAATTTTATCGGAGTTTCACAGCAGCGGGACTGTCCGGGATTTACACCCGATTCCCTTTTAATCCGGATAGAGGACATCTATTCGGAACCGATTCGGGAACAAAGATAATGGAAATTGGAATTATTACAGCATTGAGTTAGTTTAAAAATCAGAAATGATTTATAAAAGTTGGATGGTATTAAACATTTTGGACAAGTTCTACTACCATGCTTCCAAGCAGCACAGCTACTATTGTTATGAGTAACCAATTGATATACTTGCTTTTCGATCTCGTTTTTTCTTTTTCTGAATGACACTGATTTTTACCATATAACCGAATGATTCCCCAATGCGATTGGCACTGCGTATCACTCGTGAAGTATGTACACCACATCCCATCATGTGAGCGGAATATTCAGAAATAAATCCACTGACATCTATCAAAGTTTCGGCTGTCTTATCCATTTAAATGAAGTTATGTTTTTCTTTTTTTAGAATCCATAGACACGACATGGCTTTCCAGTGGAAGGCATTTCCTTGTCAATTTCAATCTTTAATTTTTTTATATTCAATATTTCTTCTCCTTCAAGCATCAGGCACATAATAAGAAAACAACCGTTTTTCTCACATTCCATATCGAATAACCGGTGTTGTGAAAACATGCCTAACCCATGTGAGTCAATAAGAATAAACTTTGGATGGTTATAAAGTAATGCAGCCAGAGAGTCCCAATTAAGCTTCATGTCAAACATAAAGAAGTCTTTGGTTGCATAGTCGTTGGTTGCCATATTGCCGGTATATAAAACCAATGCTTTACCTTCTATGTCCAAGTTATTAAAGTATTCGTCGGCTGGTAGTCCGTTCCGACAATCTACCACGACGGCATCTGTTACATATTCTTTATAGCGGGGAGCTTCCATATAGCAATCCATGTGGGTGCCGATGTGTCCGAGGCGTTCCGTTTCTTTGGCATCAAGTTCGAACTGTGCCAAATCTTCATCACTTAACTGTAAATGTAGTTCTTTGGTAATCGTTTCTTGTTGGTACATATTTAAAGAATTTTAAAGTTTAACCTAATGAGAGTATCAATAATTGAGCCGTAAGTATGCGTAGGAACATAGCAAGCGGATATACGGTGGCATATCCCACGGCCGGAGCGTCACATGAAGTCAGATCATTGGAATAGGCGAGGGCAGGCGGATTAGTATTTGCTCCTGATAATACACCAATAAGGGTATAATAGTTTAATTTACAGGCATAACGCCCAATGAGCCCCGTTATGATTAATGGTACGGTCGTAATAATAGCTCCATACATAATCCAAATATATCCACCTTCATTTACAATTGTCTCTATAAAATCTTTCCCGGCTCCCAACCCTACACAAGCTAGGAATAAGGAAATCCCGATTTCTCTTATCATCAAGTTAGCACTCATCGTGGTGTATGTAATCATTTTATATTGAGGACCGAAACGACTATAAGAATGGATACAATAAGCGGTCCACCTGCTAGACCAAGTTTTACTGGTTGTGGAATACCTGGAAACATAAATGGAATACTTCCCAAGATACATCCTAATGCGATGCCGAAAAAATGGGGATAAGATTGGATGATTCAGTCTCTTCATGGAGTTTCCCAAAACCTTTTCGGCATGAGTGACAGCAAGTTCACTACCAACTATAGTTACACGGTCGCCCATTTGCAACTGTAAATGTGGGGAGGCTACCAAGTCTACTCCTGAACGGTTGATACGGGTGATGCTCGCACCGAAGTTATTTCGTATCTTAAGTTGTGAGAGCATTTTTCCATTTAACTCAGGCTTTGTTATCAAAATGCGGCGTGAGATAAGTTTCTTGTTTAACTGTTCCCATTCCATTTCTACCTGTTTGCCAAAAAATACTGTAATCGCTTCAATGTCAATAGGGTTCGAGATAACCAGAATCTTGTCATCAATATGTAATATCGTTTCTGAATTTACTAGTTCCACTTCCTGCTGTCCGTCATGATGGCGTATGCGCGAAATGACGAAGTTGCGGTTTACCAAAGGACGTATTTCCTTAATGGTCTTCCCATGTATTGCTTCATTTTTTATCTCTAATGTAACGGGGCGTACGGTCAGTTCCTGTAAATGTCCCAATCCTTTTTCGGCATCGGCTTCTTCTTGTGATGTTTTGATATTAAGAATGTATTTCAGTGCAAGCAATGAGAGAATGGCACCAACCACCCCCAAGGATAGGCAACAGCATATCCCATCGCAATCTCCGGTGCATCTATGCCATTTAAATCACTATTTGCCTGTTGGGCGGCACCAAGGCCGGGAGTATTGGTAACAGCACCAGAGAGAATGCCGACCATGGTGGTTATGGGAGTTCCGGTAGTAAAATGTAAATGATAGTAATGACTACACTGATAAAAATAGCCCCCATAGCCAACATGTTCAGCGTAAATCCTCCTTTCTTAAAGGCTGAGAAGAAACCGGGACCCACCTGCAAACCAATGGAATAGACGAACAAAATAAGACCGAATTCTTTTAGAAAATGTAGCAGGTGTTCATCCAGATTCAGATTGAAATGGCCGAATACGATACCGACAAAAAGAATCCATGTGACACCAAGTGAGATGCCGGATATTTTTATTTTACCCAGCATAATTCCAAAGGCGATAACTAGTGACAGAATGAGTACGGAGTGTGCTACACCTCCGCCCCAAAGATTGGGATATCCTTCAAAGAGGTTTTTAAGAAGTTCCATAGTATTAAGAAATATATTTATTTTTAACTAAGTCATCATTTTATATTTAAAATTTCCCATCATGTGGGTTGGTAAAAGTATCCCCGGAAAAATCACTTCTGCGGGGATACACACACATTGAACAATTACAACGGCATATTGCCGTGCTTTTTAGGCGGATTGCTTTGGTTTTTGTTGTGACACATTTCCAAAGCCTGAATGAGTTTATAGCGGGTGTCACGGGGCATAATCACTTCATCAATCAAGCCGCGTTCTGCCGCACAATAAGGGTTAGAGAATTTATCTTCGTAATCTTTGATTATTTCTTGTTTTTCTTCAGGAGTGGATTTCCGATAGAGGATATTTACAGCTCCCGCAGCTCCCATAACGGCTATTTCCGCCTGTGGATAAGCCAGGTTCACATCGGCTCCCGTCGGTTTGCTGGACATGACAATGTAGGCACCTCCGTAAGCTTTACGGGTAATTAAAGTTACTTTGGGCACTGTAGCTTCGGCGTATGCATAAACTATCTTCGCACCGTGGCGGATGATGCCGTTGTGTTCCTGTATTGTTCCGGGCAGGAAGCCGGGAACATCCTCGAAAGTGATCAGAGGAATGTTAAAGCAGTCGCAGAAACGGATAAAACGGGCAGCCTTGTCACTGGCGTCAATGTCAAGGACGCCGGCCAGCCAGGCGGGCTGATTGGCAACAATACCTACGGAACGACCTCCCAGGCGACCGAACCCCACCACCACATTTTTAGCAAAGTGAGGCATCACCTCGAAGAAATACTGGTTATCCAGCACCGGTTCGATGATATCCTTTATATCATAAGGCATATTCGGATCTTCGGGAATGACAGTCTGCAACGCCTCCACCTGACGATGGATGTCATCGTTGCAGGGAACCAACGGCGCATCCTCCATATTGTTGGAAGGCAGGAAACTCAGCAATTCGCGGATACTCATCAGCGTTTCCTCCTCATTGTCGCACATAAAATGGGTCACACCGCTTTTGCTGCTGTGGGTATAGGCACCGCCCAGTTCCTCCTTGCCCACCTCCTCGTTAGTCACAGTCTTCACCACATCCGGGCCGGTGATGAACATGTGGCTCTTCTCTTTTACCATAAAGATAAAATCGGTTAGTGCTGGTGAGTAGCAGGCTCCTCCGGCACAAGGACCCAAGATGGCGGAAATCTGCGGGATAACACCTGAGGCGATAGTGTTCTGATAGAAAATAGAGGCATATCCGGCAAGGCTGTTCACCCCTTCTTGGATGCGTGCGCCTCCCGAGTCGTTCAGGGCGATGACGGGAGCGCCGTTTTTCAATGCCAGTTGTTGCACCTTCACGATTTTGGCAGCATTGGTCTCGCTCAGCGAGCCGCCATGTGCGGTAAAATCATATGCATAGACAAACACCGGACGGCCGTCTATCTTTCCGTAACCGGTGACCATACCATCTCCGGCAATCTGCTTCTTCTCCATGCCGAAGTTGGTACAACGGTGGTTCACCAGCTTGTCCAGTTCATTGAACGTACCTTTGTCCAGCAACATTCCGATACGCTCGCGAGCGGTCATCTTCCCTTGGGCGTGTTGTTTCTCGATCTTGTCCACACCGCCGCCCAGCGACGCGCGTTTGTCCAGCTCTTCAAACCGGCTGTATATTTCTTCTCTTGTCATGATCAATCTTCTTTTATTATATCCAATACTATTAATACCTGGTTAGCATTGACGGAATCCCCTTCATTGACCAGGATATCCCTTACCGTGCAGTCCGAGGTCACTTTGTAGTTGCTCTGCATCTTCATGGCCTCCAGCACTACCACAATATCCCCGGATGACAGACGGTCTCCTTTCCGGACGGGAATTTTTACAACCTTTCCGGCATGGGAGCTACAATCTTGTCATCCTGTCTCTCCTCGCCGCCCTTTTTCATACGCAGATACTTGGTCTGGGTGTCCACTATGTCCACATGATAGGAACGGTAGAACATATTCACATCATAACTCTTTCCACCCTCCCCACGGATCAGTTCGGCATTGAAGGAATTGCCATCGTGCAGGATGGAACAGCTTCCGTTCTCGGCCATAACGATATCCACATCATACGGTTTTCCGTCAATCATAAACTGTACCTTGTTTCCTTCCTTGCTCACCAACGTCACATCGGCTACGCGGTCTCCAATATGTATTTCCATACTTTTGCTTAATTAAATGAAGAATCAGATTCTCAATACTCCTTTCTGCAAGCCGAACTCACGCCAGCGGCTGATGGGACGGGCATCAGACAGCTGGGGACTCTTGTTCTCTTCCAGATTCATCAGATAGTCAATATAAGAGGCGATCATGGCGATATTCTCAATCTCCTCATTATTACCGTTGCCACGGAGCAGCATACGCGAGTTCTTCTCTATGAACAAGGTATTATACTCACCCTTTACAAAGTCGGGGGTATGCATGATGCGTTTCAGATAACTGAGGTTGGTCTTCAGCCCCGTAATCTTGTACTCGTAAAGTACCCGGCGCATACGTTCTATGGCATATTGGCGGGTCGTAGCCATACAATCAGCTTGCCTATCATCGGGTCGTAATAGATGGGAATCTCGTAACCTTCGTAAACGTAGCTGTCAATGCGTACGCCGATGCCGTTAGGCTCCGTCAGCTGTTTGATGATACCCGGCGAAGGCATGAAGTTGTTCTCCGTGTCTTCCGCACAGATACGACATTCGATGGCATGACCGCGCTGGAAAAGCTCTTCTTGCTTCAGGTGCAGCACCTCGTTATTGGCTATACGGATTTGTTCTTTTACCAGATCCACGCCACCACTTCTTCGGTGATGGGATGCTCCACCTGCAAACGGGTGTTCATCTCCAGAAAATAGAAATCGCGGTTCTTGTCCACCAGAAACTCGATAGTTCCGGCTCCCGAATAGTTCACCGCCCTGGCGGCAGCCACTGCCTTTTCCCCCATCTCCTGGCGGAGTTCCGGAGTAAGGAACGGAGACGGGCTCTCCTCTACAATCTTCTGGTTGCGACGCTGGACAGAACACTCGCGGTCAAACAGATGGATTACATTGCCATGATTGTCACCCAGAATTTGAAATTCTATATGATGGGGTTCCTCCACAAATTTTTCCAGATAAACCGTATCATCCCCGAAAGAAGACATGGACTCGGAACGGGCGGTGTTATATGCCTCCACCACTTCGTCTTCACTGTGTATCAGCCTCATCCCTTTACCGCCGCCTCCCATAGAAGCCTTCAGCATGACAGGATAGCCTATTTCATTACAGATACGTACCGCCTCTTCGGCACTTTGCAACGGTTGTTCCGTACCGGGGACCACGGGAACGCCTGCGGCAATCATACGCTTACGGGCGGCAATCTTGTCACCCATCGCTTCCATCGTCTCGGCGGAAGGGCCGATAAAGATGATCCCCTCCTCTTTGCATCGGCGGGCAAAATCAGCATTCTCGGACAAAAAACCATAACCGGGATGAATGGCATCGGCTTTGCATCGTTTGGCAGTCTCTATTACTTTTTCTATATTTAAATAGCTTTCCCTGGCTATAGCAGGACCTATAAGATAGGCCTCGTCAGCATACATCACATGATGAGAAGTGCGGTCGGCTTCTGAAAAGACAGCAACGGTCCGTATGCCCATTTCTCGGCAGGAACGCATTACACGTAAGGCTATTTCACCTCTGTTTGCAATCAATACTTCTTTATCATTTTTCTTCTTATTATAACGGGGGTTAATTTCGCAGGCATAGAAACTGTCCTTGACGGCTTTCAGGCAGTCATGGCACAGGCAATCGGAATAATTCTCCATTAAATAGGTGCGTTGCAGAGCATCCAGTCGGACAGTTTGCGCAATGACACGATAAAATATCATTGTGCATACAATCAAATGTTGCACCACAACGTGGACATACCTTTTTCATAGGCATTCCTCCCGTAAATTTTTTATTTTCTTATTTTCTTTCGTACTGCTTTCCTAATCCCACGAGTAAAAACAGCCTTTAATGAATGGCAGGTCTTCTGACTGACTCCTTATCTTGAAGCCTTCCCGATGTGAGGATTGTCACATCAGTGGCAAAGGTATTTTTCAAGATTCCAGCAGAGCTTCACAGCAGCGGGACTGTCCGGGATTTGCACCCGATTCCCTTTTAATCCGAATAGCAGATAGACTATCCGAAACCAATTCGGGGCAAAGATAATGGATTTTATAATTAAACGAAGCGGAAAAGATGAAAAAAGTGTTGCTTGAAGTTTTTTTTCTTTTTCCAGTTGTTTTATTGATTTAATTCCTAACTTTGTCAGTAATATCGGTTTCCGGATTAGCCGTTGGCGCGAAACGGAATTAAAAGGGAATCCTGTGCAAATCAGGAACTATCCCCGTAGCTGTAAGTTTTATCCTCCCATAGTGTGGGGAAGTGTTGTGACATTCTTAGCCACTGGTTATTGTGAAAACCGGGAAGGCGTTACAACGGAAACAAGTCAGAAGACCTGCCGTTATTGTTTATATCATTCATGGCTTTCGGGTGAAAGGCGATAGAACGAATCATACTGATCCTTTTTATTACTGGTTTCCATGAATTGTCGTGTGTGAAAGACTTATATTGAATAATGTGTGTTTTGTATAACCTTAATTTATAAGTATGATTAATTCAGAGGTATTTATTATTAAGAGAGATGGTAAAAAAGAAACTTTCTCTCTTGATAAAATTAAAAATGCAATAGCCAAAGCATTTTTGTCAGTAGGAAGTTTTGCTACCCAGGATGTGATTACTACTGTATTGAGTCGCGTTAGTGTCAGTGATGGAATGAATGTGGAAGAAATCCAGAATCAGGTGGAGGTGGCCCTGATGGCTGAACATTATTACAGTGTTGCCAAGCGTATATGCTGTATCGTCAGAAACATTTGGAGGATCGTGAGGTGAGAGATAAACTGAAGTTTTTGCTTGATTATTGTGACGCTTCCAATCCGGCAACCGGCAGTAAATATGATGCGAATGCCAATGTGGAGAATAAGAATATTGCTACGCTGATAGGAGAGTTACCCAAATCAAATTTTATTCGTCTCAACCGTCGTCTGTTGACTGACCGTTTGAAAGACATGTATGGAAAGGAATTGTCCGATCGTTATTTGGAACTTCTGAATCATCATTTTATTTATAAAAATGATGAAACTAATCTGGCTAATTATTGTGCAGCATTACTATGTATCCTTGGTTGAATAATGGTACGATAGCAGTGGGAGGGAACTCTACGGCTCCTACTAACTTGAAATCTTTTTGTGGTGGATTTGTCAATATGGTTTTTATTGTATCCAGTATGTTAAGTGGTGCCTGTGCTACTCCAGAGTTTTTGATGTATATGAATTATTTCATTGGTTTGGAATATGGGCAGGAATATTATAAGTATCCCGATAAGATTGTTGATTTATCTACCAAACAAAGAACAATAGACAAAATCATTACAGACTGTTTCGAGCAAATAGTATATTCTATTAACCAGCCTACAGGGGCGCGTAATTTTCAAGCCGTCTTTTGGAATGTAGCTTACTATGACAAATATTATTTTGAAAGTCTTTTTGGTAACTTCTTTTTTCCCGATGGAAGCCAACCTGACTGGAATTCACTAAGTTGGTTGCAGAAACGTTTCATGAAATGGTTTAATAAAGAGCGTACACGTACTGTTTTAACATTTCCTGTAGAAACAATGGCGCTTTTGACTAAAGATGGTGATGTATTAGATAAGGAATATGGTGACTTTACGGCTGAAATGTATTCCGAAGGTCATTCTTTCTTTACTTATATGAGTGATAATGCAGATTCTTTAAGTAGTTGCTGCCGTCTTCGCAATGAGATACAGGACAATGGTTTCAGCTATACTTTGGGAGCAGGTGGGGTTTCTACAGGCTCAAAAAGTGTGCTGACTATTAATTTGAACCGTTGCATCCAGCATGCGGTGAATCCGGTATACTTTATCCGTTTTTTTGGAAGAAGTGGTTGATTTGGTACACAAAGTCCAGTTGGCTTATAATGAGAATCTGAAATTGTTGCAGTCGAAAGGTATGCTGCCTTTGTTTGATGCTGGTTACATCAATATGAACCGTCAGTATCTAACTATCGGTGTTAATGGTTTGGTGGAAGCAGCGCAATTTATGGGTATTGAAATCAATGATAACCCTAAGTATGAAGCATTTGTTCAGGAGATTTTAGGAATGATTGAACGATATAATAGGAAGTACCGTACAAAAGATGTTTTGTTTAATTGCGAAATGATTCCTGCTGAGAATGTAGGAGTGAAGCACGCTAAATGGGATAAAGAAGCAGGCTTCCAAACATTCCGAGAATGTTATAACAGTTATTTCTATATTGTAGAAGACAAATCGTTGAATGTTGTCGATAAATTCCGTCTGCATGGACGCCGCTATATAAAGCATTTAACGGGAGGCTCGGCCTTGCACATGAATTTGGAAGAACATCTTAGTAAGGAGCAGTACAGACAACTACTTCGGGTAGCTGCTATAGAAGGCTGTAATTACTTTACATTTAATATACCGAATACCATTTGCAATGAATGTAAGCATATTGATAAGAGATACTTGCATGAATGTCCTGAATGTCATAGTCAGAATGTGGATTATCTGACACGTGTTATCGGGTATATGAAGCGGATCAGTAATTTTTCTCAGGCAAGGCAGAAGGAGGCTGCACAAAGATATTATGCTCCGTTACGTTGATTATGACATCGTATTTCAAGAAATTCCGGATGAAGTCACTCTGGCGATCAATCTCTCTAACTGTCCCAATAGGTGCAAGGGCTGTCATAGCCTCATTTGTTGGAAAATGTAGGAGAATCTTTAACGGAAGAAGTCTTGGGCATCTTTTACAGAAGTATGGAAAGGCGGTGACTTGCGTCTGTTTTATGGGAGGCGATGCCGAACCTTTTGAAGTGGAAAGGTTGGCAGGATTTCTTCACCGACAGTCTATCGCTTTGGTAAAGGTGGGTTGGTATTCGGGGAAGAATGAATTGCCGGAAGGTCTTTCCGTTCAGAACTTTGAATATATAAAGTTGGGACCGTATATTGAAAAATTGGGTGGCTTGAAATCTCCTGATACCAATCAGCATTTCTATCGGATATACGGGGATGAGATGAAAGATATTACCTATCGGTTTGGCGTATCTGAAAGGCGGAAATAAATTCCGCCTTTTTCAGATAAATATATTAAGTTGGTTATGCTTCCGGTTGATAGTCTTCACCGTTCTCCCATGCACTGTCATCATTCCAGTTTTCATATAAATGGTTTACCCAAATTGGCGAATCTCAGGATAACTGCCAAGGGCTTTCATATTACATCCGTCTTTAATACCATGATCAGCTCCGGCTTGATCTATCGGGTGGCTTTCGAATGTTCTGTCCACTTTGAATCCTAATTTCTCCAAACGTTCACGCCAGCTATATTCATTTGTATTGATTTCCACATTACTTACATCGTCATCTTCGGCCATAGCTTCCAGTCCCCAAAGGTCGTTGTGGGCATGGTCACCGGCAATTGACATGAAAGGTGCAAGATAAACATTTACTTCTGATGGGTTCAGGCCGTTCTTTTCGCAATAGCTCATCACCTTAGAGTACATACAGTCGGGATATTGGGTTTTGTCAAATCCTTCTACAGGAATTCTATTAGCCGGTTCTTCCTCTATTTCTTTCGGGAAGAAAAGCATGTCACCATAATCCACAGTACCTACAAAGATATTGTTGTTGGCAGCAAGTTCCTGCAATGCTTTTTCCATGTCAGAGTACTTTTTGTTAGCATTGTAATTCTCATCCGGATTACCGTGTCCCATTAGAAGCACGATGTTGTTCTTGCCTGCTAATTTAGACTCATAGTGTTTGTAAAGTATCTCTGCTACATCTTTAGTATCTTCTGCACTGGAAAGAAGGTTGGCACCTTTCAATACATCAATATGCGGATACCATTGAATCATAAAGTATTTTTTTACATCAGTATTCATTAATGAAAGATATTCTTCGCCTGGAATTACGTGCAATGATTGTACAGCCACACGTTTGTATCCTGCATCGCCTATTGCTTTCAACCATTGGTCCAATTCATAACGTGCTATGCCGTAGATGCTCTACACGTCCGATACATGTACGTGAAGTAAATGACATATAAATATCCGTATTGGGGAATTTAGCTTTAAAATCCTCAATCACATCATCATAAACAGAAAGGGACTCATTATAGGTACTGCCAAAAGTACAGAGCAAAATGGCTGTGTCGTGTTGCTTGGTTCTGGTTACTACATCCACAGCAGGATTAACAGTACTTTCTTCATCATCATTGTCACTACAGGAACTGAATCCTGTGCAAGTTGCGGCAGCAACAAAAGCCGCCATCAGATAATACTTGAATTGTTTCATACTAATAAAAATTAATTTATAAATTGTTGGTTATTAATTGTTTTTGAATTTAATGAGGGCGGAGACATAAAAAGTTCTTCCGGGAGTTGATGTGGCACGATTCCGTCCGAAAGGAGTACGGTCTACATAGTCAAATACATTATCTACCCCGGCATTCATCGTTAATGACCACCGTTTCATTTTTAATAATGAGTGGGCTGTGTTGATACGCCAAGTTTGGAATCCGTCGGCATTATTATCATTTATATAACGGCGTGTAGACTGATATCTGCCATAGATGCCGATACCCAAACGATACAGTTTCCATGAATGTTGCCATAAGATATTTAAATTTGCATTATGGCTGGAAGTAGCATCAATAGGAAGATATTTCATATAATCTATACCTTTGTTAGGATATTGCGCTTTTGGATCAGCATAACTATATCCGCCGGCAAGGCTGAGAGATTTTGCAGGACGATAGTTGAAGGTGAAATCCATACCATAAATACGTGCCTTTGTCAGATTCTTATATTGTTTGCTCTTTTCTACTTCAAGAAACTTTTCATCGGGAGTTACGGAAATTTCAACCAGCTCAATCATGTTGTGAAGATAATTCATGTATCCGGTTAAACTGGCTTGGAATTTTGCCCTACGTACTCGATACCGATTGAAGCATATTGTGAGGTTTGTGCTTTAGATCTGTGTTGCCATGATATGCAGTCAAGGCACCGCCTCCGATAACGCCGGTATAATTATAATAAAGTTCTTTAATAGTGGGTGCTTTGTAGCCTAAAGCATAAGAAGCACGCAAATTAATATGTTCTCCGGGTTTATAAAGTCCTGATATTTTCGGACTGAAATTCAATCCTGTTTCCTTGTGTTGTGTTCCTCGTACCCCGCAGTCAGAACCAGATTTTCTCTGGCTGTCCATTCCTCTTGTATATAAGCTGCCAACGTATAAACGGAAGCGCGGTCACCGTCAATGTGATGAGGTGATTCCAAATGATTGTACTGATATTCGATTCCTGCATTTAAAATATGGTCCTCTCCAAGATAAAATACACTTTTTACCTGGCCTAATATTTGTTTCTGAATACTTTGTTTGATACGTTGACCGGCAAAGTAGGTGATACGTTCATGGCGGTCATTGTCTAGAAAATAATCAGTATGCTCGTTTAGCTTATAGTCATAGAAGTAACCGTATCTGCCATACGAGAGGTCTGCAGTCAGATAATTCCGTTTTCCTAATTTATATTTACTTCCTACTGCAAATGTATAGTTGCGATAATAAAAATCGTTGGCTTGATATTTCCAAGGACCGTGTGTACGCATTACCCAACGCTCATAATAAGTGCCTTCTGCAGTGAGGTCTAGTTTGCGATTGACTTGCCATTCAATGTTCTCGGACAGGGTATAGTTTGAAGAACGGTTTACGGTCAACATAGTAGAGCCGGATTTCAATTGATTCTGATCCCACTGCAGGTCTGTATTCCGCCAGCCATCGGTATGCCGGAAGTTGATTCCGGTTACAGATTTTATCTTTCCATAATTAAAGCCGAAACTGGTACTTTGACGTATATCACCATATTCACCTATGCGGGATGTATTGGTGAGCTCCATTTTTTCACGGTTACGTTTGGTTATGATATTGATAACTCCGGCTATTGCGTCACTGCCATAAAGTGAAGAAGCGGCCCCTTTTACAATCTCTATGCGTTCTATATTAGCTGGATTTAATTGATTCAAGTCGTTTTGCCCTCCTACATCGCCATTCATTCTTTTCCATTTATCATGATCAGGATATAGTCATTGTTCAATCCGTTTAGTTGGATATGGCTCCCCATATCACCATCATGAAAGGTCAATGAAGAACTAAGACCACTGAGCAAATCGTCTATACTGCGTGCCTGATATTGTTCCAAAGCTTTGCTGGTTATTACTTCAGTCTGTACGGGAGCATCTTTCAGATAATGTTCAGTACCTGTACCCGTGATGACCACTTCATTCAGTAATACGGACAATTCTTTATCGTCTTTATCTTTGAGAATACTTTGGGCACTTGCAATTTGTGTACCTAATAGTAGAATAGCAGGAAGTAAATACCTCATATTGTGTTTTATTTAATTTGCAAAATAAAACATCAAGTTTCCCTCTGATAAAGAGGAATGCCACAAAGGAATAGACGTTGGAAAACGCTTGTTCGAATGGACACATACTTCTAATCCTGGAAGCTTGGTGTTTATTGTTCAACAGACTTAGCAGGTATTCTGGCTTTCCTCTGATTGGAAACCTTCCCATTTCTTCAAATGAAACAGTGGTTTTGGACTATCCAATCAACATAATGAGGATTTACAGCTGCAGGTACAGCCCCGGATTTACACCGGATTCCCTTGCATCGGGCTATGTGATAGCCCGATTACTAATTCTGTTGCAAAGATATAGGTTTATTTTATATTATCTTCGATAAGTCTTTGATTTTTTTAGCTTTTAAATTTTAAAGACAAACTGATATAGAATGAACGTCCGGGGGTAAGAGTTGCATAATTGCTGTTATAAGGACGATCATCCGTATAATCGAACAGGTTTTCTATGCCACATCCGGGTTCTATGATTACAGATTTTAAGTTGAAAGAATGGCGTGTGTTTAAATCCCACAATTGATAGTCGGGAGCATAGCCATAACTTTTAGAGAAACGTTTGCTGTTGATACGACCGTTCAAATTTATGTTCAACCGATATATCTTCCATGAATGCGCCCATTGGGCATTGATATTGTATGCGTTTTTAATACTTTTGTCGATGGGTTGTTCCAATTCCACGTCTTGGGTATTAAGATGAGTATATCCTCCGCTTAAATTGAACCCGGCACCTAGGTATGCATTGGCGGATACATTGATTCCGTATACTTTAGCCTCCGCTATATTATCACGTTGACGAACTTCCTTATGACCATATTGCTCCATAGCTTTATCTCCCGTGGCAATCGTATTATAATCTATCATGTCACGAATATTATTATAAAAAGCATTGACTGATACAGAAAAACGCTCATGTACATACTCTGCACTCAATGAGAAATAATCATTCTTTTCCGGCTTTAAATCCAAATTGCTATTGTCAACCTGTCATTTTTTTAGCTATGTCAGTGGCATAGAGTTCAGACAGGGTAGGAGTTCGGAAACCTGCTGCATAGGAGGCACGGAAATTGAATTTGCCGGGTTTATACATCAGTGCTACATTGGGAGTGGCATGATTTTTGAAATTTTCATGATAAATGTAACGTACACCGATCAAAGCCTGTAGATTTCTCAGTAACTTTATTTCATCTTGTGCAAACAAGGCCAGTGTATAAGCATCTTCTTTAGCTATATTGTCTGTTTGACTTTTCAAGACATCAACGATATATTCTGTGCCGACTGAAGTTTGTGCCGGCCACCTAATTTAAAGATACCTTTTATGCTAAGATTGTGATTGCGGGTCCGTTTGCGCACTTGCTCTTCACCTGCTTTTCCATTATAAGTTTTATTGTCTTTAAAAAAACAATAAGAGGAAGAAAAATGATCGGCGTAATAGTCTGCGGTAATATAATTCCCTTTACTTATCATGTATTGGGTACCAATACCATAATTAAAGGTTTCATGCAATATGTTGTAGTCGTATGCTTCATAAGGGCGGCGTGTCTTGTTGTCATAATATCCGCCGCGGGCATAAAAGGAGAGTTTGTCGGTAGCATCAAAAGTGAATTTTTGATTGACAGTATTTGCATAGAATCCTGTAGAAGCTACTTTCCCGGTTTCTTCCAGTTCATGAGTTTTGGAGTTCTCTTCGTATGGATTCAGTTGCCATCCCTCGGCCTGCTGACGGCGGTAAGAGGTGTAGGAGCCGAACTTGCCGGTATTGACATCTGCGTTTACGGACTGGGTAAAACGTCCTTTACTGGCATAACGGGTATCGCTGGAAACATTGATAGCATTTTTTGCATCATCAGTAATAATGTTGATTACTCCTCCGATAGCATTTGTTCCGTAAAGAGCGGAAGAGGCACCGTTCAATATTTCAATACGTTTGATTTTGGCAACATTGATTCGGGCGTAAGTATCATCTCCATACAGGCGTTTGCCATTTTCCAGAAAAATGAAATAATCATCAGGCAATCCATTCAGACTCAATGTTGTACCCATACCGTTGGTCATACTTGAGAAAGATGGGGTCAACTTTTGTAAGGCCTCGTCCAGCGATGTTACACTGGCATTACTTAAATCCTTTGCGGTGATAACGGAAACAGGCACGGGACTATCCGTCATGCGGTGGTGTGTTCCTGTTCCGGTTACTACTACCTGGCCTATATTGGTAAAACTGTCTTGTAGCTTGATAAGAAGATTTTTTCACCCCCTTTTGTGGTGACAGATTTGGGTGTGTAACTGACATGCGTGATTCTTAATACATGTTTTCCATCAGGAAGATTGTTGATATTAAACTCGCCTTTACCATTTGTGGTGCATCCTGAAAGGCTTTGGTCAATACGAATATTAGCCCCCACTACAGGTTCGTTGGTATCGGCACTCACAATCTTTCCACTGATACTGACTTGTGCAGTACGTCAATAGCCAGACAGCTTAAAGTAATTGCTGTCAATAATAATTTTACTTTCATCGAAAGAATTTAAGAATTAATAATTGGCTTTCCTGACCCCGGGAGAGCGTGATTATCTATGTTTTGATTTGGCAGGTTTCCTGGCTTCACCCTGAAAAGCGCCTTCCCATTTCTTCATTTTCGAAACAGTGGCATAGCGAGAGTTGCTTTTCATCAAATGGGTTTCACAGTAGCGGGCACTGCTTCGGATTCCACAACCGAATTCCCTTTTATACAGATAGAGAAAAAATATCTGTATCACCAAACCGGGCGCAAAGGTAGACAATTATTTTATATATGTTTTAAGATTAGTGAAAAAATGACTGCTTAAAACGGAGAGAATATTGAAAAGAGGAGGGGATTTTGAACCGTAGAAGTGAATTTGATTCACTCCTACGGCAATATGAATTTGCAATAATTCGGATAGTGATTTCAGGCAAGCGCCAATATTAATATTTGTGCTGTAAGCACACGTAAAAACATGGTGAGCGGATAAACGGTGGCATAACCTACTGCCGGAGCGTCACAAGAGGTCAAATCATTGGAGTAGGCTAATGCGGGCGGATTGGTGGTGGCTCCGGACAATACTCCGATCAAGGTGTAATAGTTCAGTTTATAAACATATCGTCCTATTATTCCTACAATCAGTAAAGGCAGCAGCGTAATAATGGCGCCGTATGCTATCCATACATATCCGCCTTCGTTAATAATTGTTTCGATGAATCCTTTACCGGCTCCTAATCCTACGCAAGCAAGGAAAAGTGAGATACCGATTTCACGTACCATCAAATTGGCACTTATGGTGGTATAGGTTATCAATTTATAATGTGGTCCGAAACGGCTTATCAGGATGGACACAATAAGGGGGCCTCCTGCCAGTCCCAGTTTTACCGGTTGAGGGATACCGGGGAATAAAAAAGGAGTGCTTCCTAAAATACACCCTAATGCGATGCCTAAGAAAATAGGAATCAGGTTGATGATTCAAAACGTTTCATGGAATTACCTAGAATCTTTTCGGCATGGGCTACAGCCAGTTCGCTACCCACAATCTTTACCCGGTCACCCATTTGCAATTGCAGGTTGGGAGTGGCCACAAGGTCTACACCCGAACGGTTTACACGGGTAATGCTTGCTCCGAAGTTATTCCTGATTTTTAGTTGAGCCAATGTCTTGCCATTCAATTCAGGCTTGGTGATCAGAATTTTTCTGGAAATAAGTTGTTTGTTCTGGAAATCCCATTCCACATTCACTTGTTTTCCAAAAAATACAGTGATAGCTTCTACATCTATCGGATTGGCGATAACAAGGATTTCATCGTGCATGTGAAATACTGTAGTGGAGTTCACTAGTTCTGTTTGTTTGTCTCCGTCACAATGCCGTATGCGTGAAATCACAAAATCACGATTCACCAATGGCTTGATTTCTTTTATTGTTTTACCTTCTACGGCTTCATTGCGTATTTCTAGTGAGATAGGGCGTACGGTCAGTTCTTGTAGATGTCCCAATCCCCGTTCCGCATCGGCTTCTTCGGTTTTTGTGTTGATGCGCAGGATATATTTCAATGCCAGCAGGGAGAGAATACATCCTACTACACCCAGTGGATAGGCTACGGCATATCCCAGTGCTATTTCGGGAGCGTCTATACCATTCAGATCACTGTTTGCTTGCTGTGCGGCACCTAGTCCCGGGGTATTTGTTACAGCACCCGAAAGAATTCCTACCATTGTGGTAATGGGGACACCTGTTATGAAATGGAGTATAATGGTGATGGTCACACCTAAAAATACAACCATCATGGCAAGCAGGTTTAGTGTGAATCCTCCTTTTTTGAATGCTGAGAAGAAACCGGGACCCACTTGTAGTCCGACTGAGTAGACAAATAATATCAGACCGAACTCTTTTAAGAAATGCAACAGATGTTCGTCCAGGTTCAGATTGAAATGACCGAATACAATTCCTACAAAAAGTATCCAGGTTACTCCCAATGAGATACCTGCCACTTTTATTTTTCCTAACATGATACCGAAAGCAATGACCAGTGAAAGAATAAGTACGGAATGTGCTACTCCGCCGCCCCATAAATTAGGGTACCCTTCAAAGAGATTTCTAAAAAGTTCCATAATTCATTATCTAGTTTAATTATTTATAGTATCAATTTTATAATTCAAAAAGTTGTCTTTCAAAATATTAGAGTAGGTTTTATGGGATAGGATGCTTCGTTTTATAGCTGTCATCCCGGCAAAATGACTGCAAAGGTAGCTTATTTAATTGATAAACCATAAAACTTTAATTGCTTTCTAAGGATATTTACTTGATATGTCGGAATTATGAATTAATCTGTTATTCTAATTTCGATAATTTGCAATTTGCACTATCTTTGTATCCGTTTTTAAAGAAATACTAAAGAATGAAGCCACAATTACTCATAGGGGCCGCTACATCGGGAAGCGGAAAAACGACTTTTACGATGGGGTTGCTGCGGGCATTGCACAAACGAGGCCTGCGAGTACAGCCTTTTAAATGTGGTCCTGATTATATTGATACACAATTTCATACGCTGGCTGCTGACCATGAGTCGGTGAATTTGGATATTTGGATGGCATCAAATACCCATGTACAATATCTGTATAATAAATATGGAGATGGAGCCGATGTATGTGTAACCGAAGGAGTGATGGGATTGTTCGACGGTTATCAAAGAATGCAGGGAAGTAGTGCTGAAATAGCCAGATTGTTGAATATCCCTGTAGTGCTTATAGTAAGTGCGCGTTCTACAGCTTATTCTGTGGCTCCGTTAATTTATGGTTTCAAGCATTTTAATCCGGCTGTGAAGATTGCAGGTATTGTTTTCAATCAAGTATCATCTCCTTCTCATTTCGCTTATTTACGTGAGGCTTGTGTTGATGCAGGAGTAGAGTGTTTGGGGTATCTGCCTATGACAGAAGGTTGAAAATTCCATCCCGGCATTTGGGTTTGACATTGACAGCCAAACGTTCCATGAACACCTTAATAGAACAGGCTGCGGAATTGGTTGAGAAATATGTGGATTTGGATAAGCTGCTGAGTATTTGTCATCGTAATTTCCCGTGTCGGTATACATTGCCTTATAGTTCTGAGATAGGGGTGGAAAGTTTTGCTCCTTCTGCTAAAAAGATGAAGATAGCCATAGCGCGGGATCCGGCTTTCAACTTTATCTATAGAGAAAACATAGACCGCTTGTCTGCGCTAGGAAGCATTACTTATTTCAGTCCTGTATATGGTAGTGATTTGCCGGATGCTGATTTGGTTTATTTACCCGGAGGATATCCGGAATTGTTTGCCCGTCAACTGCATCGGCGCAAAAAGTAATGGAAGCATTAAGAACCTATGCAGAGGAGGGGGGGAAGATTTTGGCCGAGTGTGGAGGTATGATGTTTCTCACCCGTTCCCTGACAGTCCGCCAAGGAGGGACTGCATATGCCATGACGGGTATTTTGCCTTTGGATTGTACCATGGTGGGTGCCAGACTTCATCTAGGATATCGCCGTATAGAATATAAAGGGATGGAGCTTCGCGGGCACGAATTTCATTATTCCAATGTCGTTGCTCCTGATGCTATGCCTTCTGTAGCAAAACAATTTACGGCAAGAGGAATGGAAGTGAGTACCCGCTTTATAGATATAAAAATGTGATAGCCGGGTATACCCATTTATATTGGGGAGAAACGGATATATTAAAATTATGGGAAGTATGAGGCGCATTTATACACGTACTGGGGATAAGGCATGACAGGGATTCATGGTGGAGAACGGATACCTAAGGATGATATCCGTATCGAGGCTAATGGATGTATCGATGAATTGAATGCTGTTATAGGAATAATACGTTCACTTTTGCCGCAGGAGCACGAATGGCAATCCTTGCTTTTTACGATTCAGAAAAATATAATGGTAGTGATGAGCCATGTGGCCACACCATCGGCTCTTCGTGATGGGAATCCCAATATTTTGCCTGATAATTTATGCTCTTTTTGTGAGGAGGCAATGGACAAGTTGATGGAACAAATGGAGGATAATGGTTATTTTATTCTTCCCGGAGGAACACCTGTATCGGCACAGTTGCAATTTGCAAGGACTGTGGCACGTCGGCAGAACGGAGATTATGGACTTTGCATAAACACGATCCGTTACCGGAAATCATACTTCGGTTTATCAACCGGCTGTCCGATTTATTTTTTGTTATGGCCCGTTATGAGATGCAACAGCAGAACTGGACGGAAGAAAAGTGGCAGTCCTTTGCATATAAAAGAAAGAAGAAGAGTGATGAAAAAGAATTTACACCCGATTATGTTGGCAGGAACAGGCAGTGATGTTGGCAAAAGTGTCATCGCTGCTGCATTATGCCGCATTTTTAAACAGGACGGTTATCGACCGGCACCTTTTAAGGCACAGAATATGGCACTGAATTCATATGCCACTCCGGAAGGGTTGGAAATAGGGCGTGCACAAGCTGTACAAGCCGAAGCGGCTGGAGTTCCTTGTCATACGGACATAAATCCTTTGTTGTTGAAACCCAGTTCCGATCATACTTCGCAAGTGGTGTTAAACGGTCGTCCCATCGGTAATCGTAACGCTTTTGAGTATTTTCGCAAGGAGGGGCGTGAAGAACTGAGGCAAGAGGTAAACGCAGCCTTTGACCGTCTTGCCGCACGTTATAACCCTATTGTAATGGAGGGAGCAGGGAGCATTTCCGAAATAAATCTGCGGGATACTGATTTGGTGAATATGCCGATGGCCTGTTATGCGGATGCGGATGTGATTTTGGTAGCTGATATTGACCGGGGAGGAGTATTTGCCAGTGTCTATGGTTCGGTCATGTTACAAACTACTGAGGACAAGAAACGTATAAAAGGAATAATCATTAATAAATTCAGAGGGGATATCCGTTTGTTTGAGCCTGGTGTGAAGATGATGGAAGATTTATGTGGTATTCCTGTCTTGGGAGTAATACCTTATTATAGAAATATACATATTGAGGAAGAGGATTCCGTAGTCTTGGACTATAAACGGATGCAAGCAGTGGAAGGCAAAATAAACATAGCAGTTGTTCTGTTGCGTCATCTCTCAAACTTTACAGATTTCAACAGATTGGAACGGGATGAACGAGTGCACCTTTATTATACTAATAATACGGAAGATCTGGCCAAAGCTGATATTATTCTGCTTCCTGGCAGCAAAAGCACTTTGGATGACTTGTATGAGTTGAGACGGAACGGGGTGGCGCAAGCTGTCCTACGTGCGCATAGGGAAGGGGTTACTGTAATGGGAATTTGTGGGGGATACCAATTGATGGGACTTGAGATTCACGATCCGGAAGGAGTGGAGGGAGAGATCCGCCAATTGCCGGGACTGGGACTGCTTCCCGTCATTACTACGATGCAAGGGGAGAAGGTGACACGGCAGGTGAATTTTCATTTTCTTGAGAATGCGGAAACTTGCCAAGGATATGAAATACACATGGGAGAAACCCGCCGGTTCCGGGGGTGTCTGTAGTTCCTTTGAATAAACTGGAAGACGGTGGAGAGGACGGTTGTTTTGTAAACCAAAAATGTATGGGAAGTTATATTCATGGAATATTGGATAATCAGGCATTTATAGATTATTTACTGGAACCATACGCAGAAAAACTGGAGTGTCATATGGTGTTGGATTACCGGACTTATAAAGAAGAACAATATGATAAATTGGCAGAGCATGTACGCAGTCATCTCAATCTGCCTTTGTTGTACCAAATAATGAGTGGGAATGATTGAAGGACATGGTGATGATGCTTATAAGTATAAAGCAATAAAGATAAATTTCAGTTCAAACGTATATAATCATGTAGACCATAGCGGATTACATCAACATTTGTTTCAGCAGATGGAAAGTATCCGTACGTACCCCGAGCCGGAACCTTATTCATTGGAAAAGGTTTTGGCGAAACGGTTTCATCTTTCGTCTGAAGAGGTTTGTGTGACCAATGGGGCTACGGAAGCCATTTATTTAATAGCTCAGACATTCAGGAATCAGATTTCGGCTATCTTGATGCCGACTTTCAGCGAATATGCGGATGCTTGTCGTCTGCATGGTCATAAGTGGTTCCTATATATAACTTGAACCGTTTGCCGGATAGGGGGAGGTTGATATGGTTATGTAATCCTAATAATCCCACTGGAGAGGTCAGGGAGAAGGAAGTCTTGACAGCCTGTATAAAACAAAATCCGCAGCGTATTTTTGTCATGGACCAGTCGTATGAATTCTTTACACAGAAGGCTTTGCTTACAGCCAGGGAGGCTGCGGAATTTCCGAATGTTATCCTGTTGCATTCCATGACAAAACGTTTTGCCGTGCCCGGCTTGCGTTTAGGATATATCACTGCATGTAAAGAACTGCTACATGAAATTCGGACACAGCGGATGCCTTGGTCTGTTAATCAGTTGGCTATAGAGGCCGGGCATTATTTATTGTCTTCTTCTCAATATGATATAGATATCTCTTTGTTGTTGAAGGAAAAAGAGAGATTAGCTCAATCTTTACTTTCAATAGGAGGAATGGAGATCTGGCCATCGGATACTCACTATATGTTAGTTCAATTGCGTATGGGAAAGGCAGCGGCTTTGAAAGAATATCTGGCAACAGAGCAGGGTATCCTTATTCGTGACGCATCCAATTTTGAAGGGCTGAATGAACACTTCTTCCGTATTGCTACACAAACTCCGGAAGAAAATGACAAACTGGTAGAAAGTATAAAGAAATGGACATATATGTATTAATTCTTCCGTTGTTGATAGGATGGATATTAGATAAATTGCTTGGGGATCCGGTAGGATTGCCGCATCCGGTGGTAGGATTCGGGAAGCTGATCTCTTTTTGTGAGGAACGATGGAACTGTGGGGCACATCGGATGTTGAAAGGAGGGGGGGCGGCTATTATGCTTATTTTGCTAGTATATGTAGGATCTGCTTTGGCATTGCATTATCTGTTTTTGTTGAATCGCTGGTTGGGGATCGCCCTCTCCGCTGTGCTTGTTTTCTATTGTTTAGCAGGGACTACACTTATTAGAGAAGTAAAACAGGTTTTTCTAGCTGCGGACCGTTCTTTAGAGGAGGGGAGAAAGCAGGTTTCCCGTATTGTAGGGCGTGATACCTCAGAACTGACCGATCAGGAAGTGCGTATAGCTGCTTTGGAAACGTTGGCCGAAAATTTGAGTGACGGAGTTATTGCTCCGCTGTTTTGGTATTTGCTTTTGGGAGTTCCCGGTATGCTTGCCTATAAAATGGTTAATACGCTTGATTCTATGGTAGGCTATAAGAACGAACGTTATTTGCAATTTGGTTGTGCCGCTGCACATATTGATGATATGGCGAACTATATTCCGGCTCGTTTAACCGCACTTTTAATGGTTTTGTCTGTGGGGCGTCCCGGTTTGCTGAGATTTGTAGGTAAATATGGTAACCGGCATGCAAGTCCTAATTCAGGTTATCCGGAGTCTGCTTTAGCAGGTATCTTGAATTGCCGTTTTGGAGGTCCTCATGTTTATTTTGGAGAGATAGTCTATAAACCTTTTATTGGAGATAAGGATCGGCTTATCCATACACAGGATATGCATAAAGCTGTCGATATAAACAGAAGAGCAGAAATTTTGATGATTATAGTAAATATTGTTTGCTTATATTTGGTCAGCTGAAAAATATATATTACTTTTGTTCCTGTTTTAGAGATGCGGCAGTAGCTCAGTTGGTAGAGCATCAGCTTCCCAAGCTGAGGGTCGCGGGTTCGAGTCCCGTTTGCCGCTCTTTTTTATTTTTCTTCACTTTCCAATTCTTTTATTTCTTTATTGAGGAACACGGACAGGATGGTTCTTAAAACAACAATACCTCCAATAGGGCTAATTCATTCAAGGTTGGTTCCAATACTGTTTTCAAAATATCCGAAGCTATTAGGAATTCTAAGCCAAGAAGCAAATAAGTTCCGAATGTGGCTCTTAGTTTTCGTATATTGGTAATGGAATACCCTCCGGTAAAGCGTCGTATTTCATTCTTCAAAAAAGAAATAATACCTATCAACGCTCCGTATGTGACAATCAAAAGGCTTGTCACACTTATAACAACAGCTAATAAATCTAGGAAATGAGTAAGCATATTTATTTGTCTTTATAAATAGAACAAATAAATAAGCGATATGTTCTTGCATCACGATAATTTTATCTTGACAATTCCTCCATAAGGAGTGAGTGCGCTAAATGCCTCTTCGGGTTTAATGATACCTGCATAAATTTGTGCGTTCAGTAAAATGCCGCCATGAGCAAAGATCGCGACTTGTTCATACGGTTTTTGGCGAAGCTCGTCTAGAAAACCGGCAACACGCCGGTATTGATCTTCAAAAGATTCTCCATTGGTCGCTTTTACATGCAGATAATCTGCATACCATCTTTCCAAGTTAGCGTCGGCAATTTCATCGAACCGATGCATTTCCCAATCTCCGAAGTTTAGTTCTTTCAAGCGGTCGTCCCGTTCTGCATCCGGGTAGCCGCAAAAGGTAGCCAGGCGTACACAACGGGTTAACGGACTGGTATAAACTTTATCAAAAGATAGACCTTGTAAATTGGCTGCCGTTTGAGTTGCCTCCGTTTCAAAAGTCGGCTTTAAGGGTACATCCGTCTGTCCGTAACAAACACCTTGCGGAACATCAACAGCAGTATGACGCATTAAGTATATTACCATAGGTTTGTATAGATTAAGTTTATAGTTAGATAAAAGAAAACTCACATAATAGGAAAGTCGCTCCGCAACAATCACCGGTATATCCTTGCAGGCGTCTGCGCATGAGTGACATTAAAAGGATGAACATCATAGCAGGAGCGATGGCTGCCCACCAGTATCCTTTATCCAGTAATAAAAGCATAGGCAGGGTTCCGGCCATAAAAGCGGATAATAAAATACCTGGACTCATACGGTCATATATGACCTTCGCTTTCGATTCTTCTTCTTTACGGGCGTATGGAAGCGTGTTGATGATTTGTGCGGCACAAAACTTGCTCCAGGCATCTCCGCTTAGTATGCCGCACATGCCAAGGGTACAGAAAGTGTGGTGAGTATATTCCACATCAATCCATAATAGAATAATAATCCGAGCACTCCGTATGTGCCGATATGTGAATCCTTCATGATAGACAGAATCTTGTCACGTGATGTACCGCCCCCGAAGCCGTCGCAGAAGTCTGCCAATCCATCTTCGTGTAAAGCACCCGTTGCTAGTAACCGGGCGGCCAGCGCCATGAGCACAGCTATCTGTACAGGTAGAAATTCTGCAGTGATCCATAGAGTGCCTGCCATGATACCTCCTGTCAGCCATCCTACAAAGGGCCAGTAATCCACTACTCGTTTAAAGTAAACAGGTGGTACATTAGCTATTTTCCAAAACGGAAGGCGTGTGAAAAAAAATGAGGGAGGCAAGCAGTTTCATGGTTAAAAATATTTAGTGATGGCGGCATG
>ENA-OQJH01000357-OQJH01000357.1-human-gut-metagenome-genome-assembly--contig:-NODE-357-length-26101-cov-1.836875_pt1 | contig 26101 bp, 40 predicted proteins | sample MGYA00242597_ERZ504763 | MGnify/ENA primary metagenome ERZ504763 (study PRJEB26092, sample SAMD00036359) | human gut metagenome | host: Homo sapiens | study: EMG produced TPA metagenomics assembly of...
GCCTGAAAGGGCGGAACTGTATACAATTATGCCCTTTCAGGGCGCAAATTCAGATTGTCGTTTTTACGTAGGGCGTTGCCCTACGCTATATAATTAAGCCCTTTCAGGCACCCCAATAAATATATAATTGTAAGGCTTTCAGCCTAACTGCAAAATTCCCATTTAACCGATAAATTCTCATTTAACCGATAAATTCCCATTTAATTGTATAAATTATGATTCTATCTTATAAAATACACACAGTTACTCCCTACATCAACTGGATTTACTTTTTCCACGCATGGGGTTTCCAGCCACGTTTTGCAGCCATCGCCAACATTCACGGATGTGATGCCTGCCGTGCTTCGTGGCTGACGACTTTCCGGAAGAAGAGCGTAGCAAGGCTTCCGAAGCCATGCAGTTATTTAAAGAAGCCAACCGGATGCTTGATCTACTCGACCGGGATTATGAGGTAAAGACCCTATTCAAGCTCTGTAAAGCAAATTCTGACGGAGATAATCTAATTATTGAGAAAGAAAAAGACCAATTCGTCACCTTTCCTTTGCTGCGTCAGCAGACGCCCAAAAGAGATGGAAGTCCTTTCCTTTGTCTAAGCGACTTTATCCGTCCTCTTTCTTCCGGCATCCCCGACACCATCGGTGCTTTTGCTTCTTCTATTGATGCGGACATGGAAGGACTGTATGAACAGGACCCATATAAACACTTGCTTGTCCAAACCCTCTCCGACCGACTGGCAGAAGCTGCAACAGAAAAGATGCATGAGTATGTACGAAAAGAAGCATGGGGATATGCCAAAGAAGAAAATCTGGGCATAGCGGATTTATTGGTCGAGAAATATCAAGGTATTCGCCCTGCCGTCGGCTACCCGTCTTTACCGGATCAGTCTGTCAACTTCCTGTTGGATGAACTGCTGGACATGAAACAGATAGGTATTTCATTGACTGAAAACGGGGCCATGTATCCGCACGCTTCTGTTTGCGGACTTATGTTTTCGCATCCGGCTTCCGAATATTTCTCTGTAGGAAAGATTGGAGAAGACCAACTCGAAGATTATACCCGCCGCCGGGGAAAAAGCATCGAAGAAATGCGCAAGTTTCTGGCAGCGAATCTTCAATAATCATCATTCTCCTGTGATTTTTCTCCTTTTCTCACGACTAACTAACCAGAAAAGCAATCATAGACTTCATGAGAGAACAAACAACAGAAGCCAATCCTCCTATTGAGCAAGAGTTCTTGTCGGTAATCCGCGAATATGAACGGGTGATCTACAAAGTGTGCTATCTGTACGCCAACCCCAATGCTCCGCTCAATGACCTTTATCAGGATGTGCTACTGAATCTTTGGAAAGCCTATCCTAAATTCAGAAAAGAATGTAAAGTATCTACATGGATTTATCGTATTGCCCTCAACACATGTATCAGTTTTTATCGTAAAGAAAAGAATATACCGGAAATTGTCAGTCTCACCAAAGATACTGACTGGACCATAGAAGCACACGACCCGATCAACGAAATGCTGAAACAGCTTTATCAGATGATTAACCAGCTGGGACAACTAGACAAATCAATTATCCTGCTCTATCTCGAAGACAAAAGTTATGAAGAAATAGCAGAAATTACCGGACTGACGGTTACCAATGTAGCGACTAAACTAAGCCGCATCAAAGACAAACTTAAAAGAATGAAAAAGGAGGAATAAGATATATGGAACTGGAAGAACTGAAAAAATCTTGGAATGCCCTGGATGAACACTTGAAAGATAAAGAGTTCATCAAAGAAGAAGAGCTTGAAAAGCTGATAAGGCATGCAGACAAAGGTATCCATGCCATTGCCAGCCTGAACATCAAGCTTATTCTGATTTCTTTGCCGATATTGATCTTGTTTTTAGCGGAGGTGTTGTTGCACAACAGATTGAACCCGATCTACATCATTATCATTTTCGCATGGATTCCCGCACTTTGCTGGGACATCGTCACCACCCGCTACCTCCAACGGACTCAAATAGACGAGATGCCTCTGGTAGAGGTAATCAGCCGCGTGAACCGTATACACCGATGGACCATCAGAGAACGACTGATTGCTATTGCTTTCCTCCTGGTACTGGCTGTACTCTCATTTATCTACTGGCAAGTGTGGCAATATGGAATAGGCATGATAGCCTTCTTTATCCTGTTATGGGGCGGAGGACTAGGATTGATTTTATGGATTTACCGCAAGAAGTTCTTAAATCGCATCCACGAAATAAAGAAGAATTTAAGCGAATTGAACGAATTAATGTAAAAGGAGATAATGGATGTGCTTACCCTACAACGGTAAGCACACTCTTTCCATTCACTTTCTTATGCACTTGCACCTGAACAGAAATTCGTTCACTCATCTCCTGTACGTGAGAAATAACTCCGATTTTCCGTCCCTGCATCTGTAATTGTTCCAATGCTTCCATTGCCGTACGCAGGCTCCGCATCCAAAGAGCCGAATCCTTCATCAATAAATAGAGATTCTACTTTCAGGTTATTGCTTGATAAGGAAGACAAGCCCAAAGCCAACGCCAAAGATATCAGGAATGATTCACCACCGGAAAGAGAGTACACAGTCCGTATTTCATCACACATATCACAATCTATCACTTGAAGCGCCAACGTGTCGGGAACCTGTTGCAACTTATAGCGTTTAGAAAGGTAGGATAAATGTTTATTGGCATGAAGCAACAGTAAATTCAAAGTGTAACTTTGAGCTATCACTTTAAATTTCGCTCCGTCCGCACTGCCTATCAGTTTATTAAGTTTCGCCCAACGTTCGGCAATCGTCTGTTTCTCTGCCAGCTCCTTCGCAATCTGCTCCACAGTTAGCTTATTCTTTGCTTGTTGTAGCAGACGGGCTTCCATAGTAGAAAGAGCACGTTCGGTATTCAGATTTTCCTCTTGTTGTTTCTTTATTATTTCGGGAAGTTGTTCGGGAGACTCAATCTTTTTATACTGTTCCTGCAATTCTCCGATAGCAGCGTAATTTGCTTCATCTCTCCTTGCAGACCAGAAAGGCGATTGTGCACAGCCTCTACCTCTTTGCGTGCTTTCTCCAAAGCCAAATTCAGCTCTTTTTCTCTTTTTGCAACGACCGCCTCCGCTTCATCCGCACTTTTTCCTTTCAATAGTTGCGAACGTTCCTGACGGAGCACATTCAACGCTTTCTCTATAACTTCAAATCTCTTTTGTTCGGCTGAAGCAGTATTCTGCAGTAATAACAACTGTTCTTTAGCAGACGATACTTTCTGCATCGCCAGGCGACAAAGAGATACATTCTCACGAAGAGCTTCACAATGCGCACGCATCTTTTTAATTTCTTCATCGCTGCGTTGCCATTCTGCATAAAGATTACGATATTCTAAAATACGTTCTGCCAGTTCCGTCAAACGATGTTGTATCTGCTCTTCGTTACCAGCATCGATCCCAGCTTTATACAATGCCGCCAACTGTTCTCCAATCTGTCCGTCCACCATCTTCTGATGCGTCCAATCACGTTGCAAAACAATGCTCCGGTTATTGATCTGTTGACAGTTTGCTACTGCTGCATTATATTCCTGTTCTATACTCCGGAAAAGAGTATCTACTACCTCCTGTTCCTGATGGTAAGGATGCGCCGTACTACCGCAAACCGGGCAAGCTTCCCCCTCCTGCAATTGCTGACGCAATGCTTTCACGTCTTTTCCCACTGCCATACGTACATTTTCGTAAAGGCGTTGAGTTACTTTCAATGCGGTTTCTTGTTCCGTCAATTGTTTCAGGCAATCAGTTGTTTCTTTCTCCAACCGTTCTATTTCTGCCTTTGTTTTCGTCTGCGTTTCCGTCAATTGCCGGATATTCTGTTGGCGTGTCAGCTCTTTTTGCAACTTCATCTGTTCTTCGGTCAATAACGGATATCCGAAAGAGTTTAATCGCAACAACCGCTCTTCATTCGTGTTTATCTCGGCTGTCAGTTTGTCTGCTTCCTGCCGTAGAATTTCTTCCACCTGTTCTAGCTGCAACGCTTTTTCTATTCCTACATGATTCAGCAAACGATTCAGAGAAGAATAAGAAACCTGCAACTGCTCCGTAGCCATCCGCATTTTTTGTTCCTGCTCCGACACCTGTTTATTAGCGGACTGTAACATCTGTTTCGATTGTGTGTAACTGTCCTGCTGTGACTGTATCTGTACATCCAACTGACGGGCTTTCTTCAAGTCCGGCTGTATGGCTTCCCATTGTGCCTTGAAATGCACCAATCCTTCTTCTTGTGAAGCCAATGCGCCCTGTAACATTTTCAATCTTGCCTGTTCCTCCTGTTCTTCCTGTTGCTTCTTCTTCCAAAGATCTTCCTGCATTTTTAATGAACGAACCACATTCAGTTGTTCATTCTGCTCTGCCAGCAGTTTGATTCCTGTCACACGCTTTTCGGCCAACAGCTCTTTCTCTTTTGTAAAGCAAGTAATTCTTCTTCCGGCATCAATTCGATCACATTCATTCGATTCTGAATCAAAGTGACTTCTTCCTGTGCCGCCTTATTCCGGGCATAGACTTCTTGAGAAATCCGGGAATAAACACCGGTTCCCGTCAACTTCTCAAGCAACTCCGCTTTGGCCGCTCCTTTCGATTTCAGGAATGTCGCAAAATCATTCTGCGCCAATAATACGGTACGGGTAAACTGCTCATACGTCAACCCCACCAACTCCACCAACTGAATCAACAACTCTTTTTGGTACCCTGGAATTCTTTCTCCGTATCCAGTTCTTTCACCTCCAGCGTTTGTGGCTGCAAAGAACCACTTATCTTATTTCTTGTCCGCCGTACCGACCAGCGAGAACGGTAACGCCGTCCGTCAATGCCTAAGAAATCGACTTCCGCATAGCCGTCGCTGGTCCCCCGGCGCAATAAATTTCTTACATCGGATTGATTTATCTGATTGTCTCCTACATCTGCCAGATTCACACTTTCCACCGAAGTTGCGAAACGGGGAGCTTTATCATACAGTGCCAGACATAAAGCATCTAGTAAAGTAGACTTACCGGCACCCGTAGGTCCTGATATGGCAAATATACCTGCAGAGTGTAATGGTTCTGCTGTAAAATCGACTTCTACTGTCCCTTCTATCGAAGTCAGATTCTTCAATCGTATAGCCAGTATTTTCATTCTTCTTCCTCCTCTTCTTTATGAGTAGCAGCCCAATAGGCTTCCTGAAACAAACCTGTCAGTTCGGCAGGCATTTCCACCTGATAAATCTTTTCAAAGGCAGACTGCGCAATCTGCAAGGGAGACATCTCCTGCAATCCTCTCTTCCAGTTCTCGTTTTCTTTCTCCGTATTTTCTACATCGGTGCGATAGGTAGACACAATGCGTGCCAATCGATAATTTTTATCTGCCAATGCCTCCTCAATCTCCTGCCGAAGCATGGGTTCCGGTTCCTCCAGCAATACCTTCACTTCTAAATAAGGAGCTACATCCTTTGTCTCCGGCAATTCTTTCAAGGCTTCCAACACCACTTCCGGCAAGGCGGGATCTCCATTCGGCACACTTACCAAAGGGATTAATTTCGGGCATTCCAACCGTTCAATGTCTACTGCACAACCTCCGTCAAAGGTCACCATCACGACTCCATGATGATAATGTTTCTCTGCAAAAGACATCGGAATAGGACTTCCTGCATATCTCACATTCTCCCTTCCCGACACTCGCTGCGCTTTATGTATATGCCCCAATGCCGTATACGCTATCTGTTCGGAAAAAGCTTCCGGCGATACACATTCCAGACCACCAATCACAGTACGTTCACTATAATCTTTTTCTGCAATCTCCGATCCTGTAGCCTGCAAATGACCGATGGCAAGAATCGACTGATTCGCTGTCTTTGCTTCCATAGCCTTTGCAGAAGCTGCGAATATAGTTCGCGAACTCCCTCCGCGTACAGGTTGCCTTCCGTCTGCACGACCGGATAATCCCCCTGGCGCAAAAAAAGGGGACAGCCATGCAAAGCAGTTCCACTTCCCCTTTCCGGTTCTTCAGTTCCACGATCAAATGGTCATAATCAATTTCTCCACCTTCAAGTTTACGCACTACCCCTCTGACTTCTGTCCGCATAGCCTGCAACAGAGGCAAAGGAGCTTCCAGACGTGCTGCCGAATCATGATTGCCGGCTACAATGACAATTTGCAGATTCGGATTCTCCACTGTCACCCGATAAATAAACTGATAATACATGCTTTGGGATGCAGCGGAAGGGTTGGAAACATCAAAAACATCTCCGGCTATAATCAATGCATCAATCTCTTTCTGACGAATTTCTTCTGCCAGCCAATTCAGGAATACCTCATGTTCTCCCGTGCGATCATATCCAAAAAAGGTTTGTCCCAAATGCCAGTCGGCAGTATGTAATATACGTATCATAATTTTATAACTATCTCTACTAACAAGAGGCAAAAATAACACAATCGGAAAGATTATCTCGCATCTGCCTCTCTTTTTTACCAATAATCATGTATATTTGCAGGATAAAAATCCAACCCTATGAAGATACTGTATTATATTTATCAGATTTGCATCGCTTTGCCTATTTTATTAGTGCTGACCATCCTTACGGCAATCGTCACTATTGTAGGTTCCCTCTTGGGAGGAGCCCACTTCTGGGGATATTATCCGGGAAAGATATGGTCACAATTAATTTGTCTGTTCCTGTTGATTCCCGTGAAGATTGAGGGGCGCGAAAAGCTGCATGACAAAACTTCCTATATTTTTGTACCTACCATCAGGGTTCATTGATATTTTCCTCATCTACGGCTTCATTGGAAGAAACTTAAGTGGATGATGAAAAAGATCTGCGTAAATTGCCATTCGTCGGAAAAGCCTGTGAAAGCGCAGGACATATCTTTGTAGACGTTCCGGCCCGAAGAAGGTTTTGGAAACCATCCGGCAGGCAAAAGACTCGTTGAAAGACGGAGTTTCTCTGGTGGTCTTTCCCGAAGGTGCACGCACTTTTACCGGACACATGGGATATTTTAAAAAAGGGGCTTTCCAATTGGCGGATGATTTACAGTTGGCAGTGGTACCTGTCACTATCGATGGCTCATTTGAAATCCTTCCACGCACAGGCAAATGGATACATCGCCATCGCATGATTCTGACTATTCACGACCCTATTCCTCCCAAAGGAAAAGGCATGGAAAATATCAAGGCAACCATGCAGAGGCATACGCTGCTGTTGAAAGTGCCCTCCCGGAGCAACATAAGGGAATGGTGAAAAACGAAGATCAAGACCGGTAATTTGTGTATTATACCTAAAAATGAATATGGGGATGCTCACGCACCCCCACACTCCTAACCAGTTTTATGCATCAAACTATTAAATTAAGAAATTAAGGAATTCAGATATTTAGATGTTTTGCAAAGTTATGGTTTGGTTTGACATCATTTGCAATTCTTGAAAAGTCAAATTAAAACCTTTATGAATTTCTTTTTCTAAATTCTCCAATGAGAAAGATTCACCTCTTGCACCATTAATCTTTCCTCTAAACCGATTGTTATAATGCTTGCGGAATGTATCCGGAGTAACCAAGCCTCCAAAGCCATAATCCCCCACTACAATCACCGGTTTCCGGCGTAACACCCCTTCATAGGCAGTAATCCCCGCTCCAATTATTAGATCGGCTTCTTCAATCAGTTTACCTGTTTCACTCTCGGAGGATATATAATCCACCTGATACTCTGAATATTTACTTAATAGAACTCCTATCCTTAACCGCGTACGAGAATTAGCTACTCCGACAACAATGTTGGCTTTCTGTTCTATCAACTGTAATTCGTTACCTCTCCATGAAGAGGTAGCAGATAATTCATTAGGATTTTTCATATAGCTATTTGGTTTTTGTTAGGTCAAAAGTACGGCATGCATCTGAAAACACAAAAAAAGTCACCCGGACAAAATCAGTGTGTCTGATTCATCGTAAACATCTAAAATCCAACAAAATACATGTTTTGATTCTGTTATTGACCCGGACAATTCATTTTTTATTTATCAAAAGTCCCTTAAAAATGCATTTAAATCTTCTTGTGAAGAAATGCCTAACCGGCCTTTTAGTCTCCCCTTCGCCTTGGTTACCGAGTCGGAAGAGGTCTGGAAAATACGAGCCAACTCTTCATTAGTCAGCCCAAATTTAAGGAAGCAACAGATTTCAAGATCACGTTTCGTCAATAAAGGAGCTTTGTCAAGCAATCGGGTAACGTAATTAGCATAGAGTAAATCAAACAGACTAAACAATTTATAGCGTTCTCCATCAGACAACTTACCTCTTAATGTTCCCTCTTTTATAGCAAGCAGTAATCGAAAGGCAGATATGTATTGTTCAGAAGACGGTCCGACAGTTAATTCTCCTCCTAGTTCTTTCAACAACCCCGATAAGGTTTTGTTCTGCATACTCAAAAGCACAATCTTTCCATTCAACTCGCCTACCTTCATTCGATTTTCTTCGAGTATGCGGTTCTCTTCCAGCACTTGGTCTTTCAACTCCTGGATTTCTTCCATCTCCTGCTGATATCGCTTTATCTCCTCTTCATTATCTCTAATCTGGGATTCAATCTCGGCAATCTTCTTTTTATGGTTCTTACTTTTGTAATAGTAATAACACATATAGAAGGCTACAATCAGAAAAACAATCGTACCGCAAAACAGAAAAACTGTACGGTGCATTTTCATTTGTAAATTATCGCTCCGGAGTTTTTCGTTCTCATACTGCTTTTGCAGTTCTGTTATCAACTCCAAAGAATCGACCTCATCCAATACGCTGACAATGGAATCCGCTTTTTCATGATAAGTAATTGCTTCTTCAAAATTATCAATATCCTTTTCCAAAAAGTATAAATTGTTGTATGCGTCAATACGGGTATACTCTTTAGAAGAATTTACACTCATCTTAAAATATTTTCTGGCATTCTCCACATCCCCCATTGTATATACAAATATCCCAAAGACATACACTCTACATATTTCCTTTCCTCATCCGTTTCTTTTTCATAAGCAGCAAGGAAATAGCGCTCTGACTTTTTCAACTCTCCCATAGAACGATACAGGATACCCAACTCATGTAAAATGGAAACTTCAGACGGATACTGTTTTTTTCCTGGCTAATTCTAAAGCATTATTATAATAGAAATAACAGCTATCCCATTTATTCTGAAACAAATAAGCCCGTCCTATATTCTGCCCGGCTCTGACAATACCCACAGAATCTTTTAACTCTTCATAGATAGCGTATGACTCCTGAAAATTCTTCAATGACTCCTGATACAATTTCTTTTTCCGGTTCACCATCCTATTTCATCAGTAGCCATGGCAAACATCTTGCAACATTGAATCTTCCCGAACATTTCCTTTGCTGAAGACAAGAACGACAAAGCCTCTTCATCTTTACCCAATTCACGCAGCACTCTACCATAATAATACTGTGCTTTAGCACGCATGGCAGTGTCACCACGCTCTACAGTATAGTAATTCAGTGCCAATGCAATCAACGAATCAGAAGTAAACTTCACATAGTTCTGATCCATTGCCTGCGTTAATAAAGCGCATAATCCGCCTGCGACTTTCCACGCAATTTTTCAGGATGAGGAACTGATTTTAATAGATACAGAGCCGTATCAGGGAGAGATTCCATACACATTTCGATCTTCTGGAACGCCACATCGGGGGCCTCCGAATCTCTACGACAAGAAACCGATAAGACTAAAATAAAAAAGAAAGCGGCGTATACCGAAACAGTAGTCGTTTTCATTTTACTTGAGTTTTATGCAAAAATACACAAAAAACTCAAGTATTACTTATTTGTTGAAGCATTTTGTTCCAATCGTTGATGTTCTTCTATCAACTTCATGTTTTCTCTTGCTTTAGACAGGAATTCTCTTACCAGCTTATTATCTTTAAAAGAGTAAGGAGCATCCTTTATAATATCATCTATCTGCGGAGTCATAATAGGATAGGGCAAAGAGCTGCAAAGCATCATAAATACACTGGTCCCAATACATTTTCGTAATTGTCGGAAATGAACGTTTTCACATACTGATTCATCGCTTGCATCAGTGAATCACCTTCCACCACCAGCTGACTGTGAATTTCATCCAGATCCCCTCCATCCAATACCATACGGGTTTCTTTCTGCTCCAGTTCGCTGATACTTTCTTCTAATTGGTTTCTTTTGCTGATAAACTCGTACAACGCATTATTTAAAGAAGTTCCCACTGCCTTCAAGTCCGTATTGCTAATGGTAACTGTTATTTTTCCACTTTCCAGAACGATCGGCATAATGCTTTCTTCATCCATATAAAGCGTCACCATCTGTACGGAATCTATTTTCCCTTTCATTGAAAACAGACCATGCACCACTTCAGCAGAATCCAGCTTCACCCACTCGCCATCAAGCAGGGATTTAAGATACAGCATCTTTCCATCCAGACTATTCACTGAAGATGTTCCTTCAATCTTGTACTTACTGGTACAGGAAGCCAGAAACGGAAGCAAAAGCAAAAAAGGCAAAATTTTATTCACGTTCATCTATTCATTAAATTCTGTGCACAAAGGTACAACTGATTCAGAATTCAAAGAAACATTTTATCAATATTTAAATCTTGTAAGAGTCTTTTCTTTAATAATCCTTATAAACATAGGTGTAAGGCTATTTTTTCATTTAGTTTATCTAATTTTGCAGTCATGAAAACATCAACATTTGCCCCTTTTGCAAACCGCTTTACGTAATGGTAAAGCCTGTAGGTGCCGTATGTAATCTAGCATGCGATTATTGCTATTATTTGGAAAAAGGCCAACCTATACAAAGACAATCCGAAACACGTAATGAGCGATGAACTTCTGGAAAAGTTTATCGACGAGTACATTAACTCACAAACCATGCCGCAGGTACTTTTCACCTGGCACGGAGGAGAAACGCTGATGCGACCGCTCTCCTTCTATAAAAAGGCAATGGAACTACAAAAGAAATACGCCCGCGGACGTACGATCGACAATTGCATCCAGACCAACGGAACCATGCTTACTGACGAATGGTGCGAATTCTTCCGTGAAAACAATTGGCTGGTAGGTGTCTCCATCGACGGTCCCCAGGAGTTTCATGACGAGTATCGCAAAAACAAATTGGGAAACCTTCTTTTGTGAAAGTGATGCAAGGCATCAATCTTCTGAAGAAACACGGGGTAGAATGGAATGCAATGGCAGTTATTAATGACTTCAATGCCGAATATCCGTTGGAGTTTTATCGTTTCTTCAAAGAGATCGGTTGCCAATATATCCAGTTCGCTCCTATCGTTGAACGTATTCTTTCACATGAAGACGGACGTCATCTCGCTTCTCTTGCCGAAAATAAAGCCGGAACACTGGCTGACTTTTCAATCACTCCGGAACAATGGGGGAACTTCCTCTGTACTCTCTTTGACGAATGGGTGAAAGAAGATGTAGGCAAATACTATGTGCAGATATTCGATTCTACTGGCCAACTGGATGGGTGAGCAACCCGGTATATGCACGATGGCAAAGACTTGCGGACATGCCGGTGTAATGGAATTCAACGGAGACGTTTATTCTTGCGACCACTTTGTATTCCCCGAATATAAATTAGGTAACATTTACAGTAAGACACTGGTAGAAATGATGCATAGCGAGCGTCAGCACAACTTCGGAAACATGAAATACCAGTCTCTCCCTACTCAATGCAAGGAGTGTGAGTTCCTGTTTGCCTGCAACGGGGAATGCCCGAAAAATCGTTTTAGCCAAACGGCAGAAGGTGAACCGGGATTGAACTACTTATGCAAAGGTTATTATCAGTCTTTAAACACGTAGCTCCTTACATGGACTTTATGAAAAACGAACTGATGAATCAACGTCCGCCTGCTAATATCATGGAAGCTTTAAGAAATGGAGAATTGAGAGTGGAGAGTTGAGAATGAGAAACAGAAGATATTAACAATCATATATTCAAATTTTATCATTAAATAATGAACAAACTAAGATTTTATCTGGTAGCGCTGGCTGCGCTTTTTGTATTTTCCGTTAGAGCGGATGAGGGTATGTGGCTATTGCAATTGATGCAACAGCAACATTCCATAGATATGATGAAAAACAGGGATTAAAACTAGAAGCCCAGGACTTATATAATCCAAACGGCGTTTCTCTCAAAGATGCCGTAGGTATATTCGGAGGTGGATGTACGGGAGAAATTATCTCACCCGAAGGTTTGATTCTAACCAATCACCACTGTGGCTACGCATCCATCCAGCAACATAGTAGTGTTGAGCACGATTATCTGACAGATGGTTTCTGGGCTACTTCCAGAGACAAGGAGCTTCCTACTCCGGGACTGAAATTTACATTTATCGAACGTATCGAAGATGTTACAGACATTGTCAATGCCAAGATTGCGGCAAAGGAAATCACCGAATCCGAATCATTCAGCAATACGTTCCTTCAAAAGCTAGCTCATGACCTTTATTTCAAAAGTGACCTGGCAGACAAAAAAGGAATTGTTCCGCAGGCTCTTCCGTTCTATGCCGGAAATAAATTCTATCTTTTCTATAAGAAATATATCCGGATGTACGTATGGTAGCTGCTCCCCCCTCTTCTATCGGTAAGTTCGGTGGCGAGACAGACAACTGGATGTGGCCGCGCCATACCGGCGACTTCTCCATGTTCCGTATCTATGCTGACGCGAACGGTGAACCGGCAGAATACAGTGAAAACAATGTTCCCCTGAAAACAAAGAAACATTTGTCTATCTCTATCAAAGGGTTGAAAGAAGGAGATTACGCAATGATTATGGGATTCCCCGGAAGCACGAGCCGTTACCTGACTGTATCAGAGGTGAAAGAACGTATGGAATCGGAGAACGACCCGCGTATCCGTATTCGTGGCGCACGTTTGGCTGTCCTGAAGGAAGTGATGAATGCCAGTGACAAAATCCGTATTCAGTATGCTAACAAGTATGCGGGTTCCAGCAATTATTGGAAAAACTCCATTGGTATGAATAAAGCCATCATCGATAATGATGTGTTGGGAACGAAAGCTGCACAGGAAGCTAAATTCGCAGAATTTGCAAAGGCACAAAACAATGCCGAATATGCGGCAGTTGTGAAGAACATCGACGACCTGGTAGCTAAAACAACTCCTCTCAATTATCAATATACTTGTTTGAGAGAGACTTCTTCGGAGCTATCGAATTTGGTAATGTCATGTTATCTAAAACACGTGAAGCATTGCTTGAAAAGAACGACTCTGTGATCGAAGCACGTATGAAAGCGCTGGAAAGCACTTACGAAAGTATCCATAACAAAGATTATGACCATGAAGTAGACCGCAAAGTTGCTAAAGCATTGTTCCCGTTATATGCGGAAATGGTTCCGGCTAACCAGCGTCCGTCTATCTACAAAGTAATTGAGCAGAAATATAAGGGCGATTACAACAAATTTGTTGATGATATGTACGACAACTCTATTTTTGCCAACCGCGCAAACTTTGAGAAGTTTACAAAGAAGCCGTCAGTGAAAGCAATCGACAACGATCTTGCATTACAATACTGCCAGTCTAAATATGACTTGATGGATAAACTGGTTTCCCAGCTCAAGGACATGGATCAAGAACTGGCTTTACTGCACAAAACTTATATTCGTGGTCTGGGCGAAATGAAATTGCCTGTCCCCTCTTACCCGGACGCAAACTTTACCATTCGTCTGACTTATGGTAACGTGAAACCATACGATCCGAAAGACGGCGTACACTACAACTATTACACCACCACTAAAGGAATTCTTGAGAAAGAAAATCCGGAAGACCGCGAGTTCGTTGTACCTGCCAAACTGAAAGAGCTGATTGAGAAGAAAGATTATGGCCGTTATGCTTTACCGAACGGTGATATGCCTGTCTGCTTCCTGTCTACCAATGACATCACCGGCGGTAATTCCGGCAGCCCGGTATTGAATGAAAACGGAGAACTGATCGGTTGTGCTTTTGATGGTAACTGGGAATCATTGAGCGGTGACATCAACTTCGACAACAACCTGCAACGTTGTATCAACCTGGATATCCGTTATGTCCTGTTCATTCTGGAGAAGTTAGGCAACTGCGGACACCTGATTAATGAAATGACAATCGTAGAATAAATGAGAAAACAAATCCTATTTGTCCTATTTTCACTGGCAACTCTTAGCATCCACGCCGACGAAGGCATGTGGATGCTAACCGATCTGAAAACCCAGAACGCAGTTGCCATGCGCGAACTCGGTCTTGAAATTCCGATCGAAGAAGTATACGACGCGAACGGTCTTTCTCTCAAAGATGCTGTGGTACACTTTGGAGGAGGATGCACGGGAGAAATTATCTCTCCGAAGGACTGGTACTAACGAATCACCACTGTGGTTACGGAGCTATCCAGCAACACAGTAATGTAGAACATGACTACCTGACAGATGGTTTCTGGGCTATGAACCGTGACGCGGAACTTCCTACTCCGGGATTGACCGTTACATTTATCGACCGGATTCTGGATGTGACCGATTACGTCAACGAGCAACTGAAAAAAGATCCGGACCCGGAAGGTGTCAACTACCTGTCACCAAGTTATCTGGGCACCGTGGCAGAACGTTTCGCCAAAGCAGAGAACATAGAAATAACTCCTACAACAAAACTGGAGCTCAAGGCTTTTTACGGAGGAAACAAATATTATATGTTCATCAAAACGGTGTACAGTGATATTCGTATGGTGGGCGCTCCTCCTTCTTCCATCGGCAAATTCGGTGCAGATACCGACAACTGGATGTGGCCTCGTCACACAGGTGACTTTTCCCTTTTCCGTATTTATGCGGACAAGAACGGAAAACCGGCAGAATACTCAAAAGATAACGTTCCTTTGCAGGTAAAGAAACACCTGAAAATCAGCATTGCCGGAGTTCAGGAAGGAGATTTCACCTTTGTGATGGGATTTCCGGGACGTAACTGGCGATATATGATTTCCGACGAAGTGGAAGAACGGATGCAAACGACCAACTTTATGCGCCAGCATGTACGTGGAGCCCGTCAGAAAGTACTCATGGAGCAAATGCTGAAAGATCCTGCCGTACGTATTCATTATGCGAGCAAATATGCTTCATCAGCCAACTACTGGAAAAATGCCATCGGTATGAACGAAGGACTGGTACGTCTCAACGTACTGGATACCAAACGTGCGCAACAAGAGGAATTATTAGCCGTGGCCGTGAAAAAGGAGATGATTCATATCAGAAAGCTTTTGATGAGATTCGTTCTATTGTGGCTCATCGCCGTGACGCGATCTATCATCAGCAGGCTATCAATGAAGCATTGGTCACCGCCCTTGATTTTATGCGCATCCCTTCCACGATGGAATTGGTTGCCGCTCTGAAATCAAAAGATAAGGAGCAAATAAAAGAGGCGAAGCTAAAATTAAAGCAAGAAGCTGATAAGTATTTTGCTTCTGTCCCCTTCCCCGAAGTAGAACGGATGGTTGCCAAAGAGATGCTGAAAACTTATGCCAACTATATTCCGGAGGAACAACGAATCAATATCTTCGAAATCATCAACTCCCGCATTCAAGAAGTATCGATGCCTTCGTCGATGCTTGCTTTGAACATTCTATTTTTGGCAATCCTAAAAACTTTGAAAAGTTTATCAAGAAACCAAGTTTGTATAAAATAGGATATGACTGGATGATATTATTCAAATATTCTATTACCGACGGGATCCTGAAAACAGCCATTGCCATGAAAGAAGCCAATCAGAACTATGACGCTGCTCATAAAGTATGGGTGAAAGGCATGATGGATATGAGACAGGAAAAAGGTACACCTATTTATCCGGACGCCAATTCAACTTTACGTTTGACCTACGGCAGGTACTTTCTTATGAACCCGCTGACGGTGTTGTGTATGATGCTCATACCACCCTCAAAGGTGTAATGGAGAAAGAAGATCAGGGTAACTGGGAGTTTGTAGTGCCTCAAAAATTGAAAGAACTGTATAAATCCCAGGATTATGGACGCTATGGTAAAAACGGTGAAATGCCCGTCTGCTTTATTGTAAACACCGACAATACAGGAGGAAATTCCGGTAGCCCGGTATTTAACAGCAAAGGCCAATTGATAGGAACTGCTTTCGACCGCAATTTTGAAGGTTTGACAGGAGACATCGCTTTCCGTCCTTCCTCACAACGAGCCGCCTGCGTCGACATCCGCTATACCTTATTTATTATCGACAAATATGCGGGAGCATCTCATATTATTGATGAATTGACTATTGTGGAATAAACAGAAGAATCATTTATAAAGAAAAATGGATAATGAAGCCTGATGGATTTACATCGTCGTTCATTATCCATTTTTCTTTTCAACTTATCCTCATTCAGACAAACTCCTCCTAATTACTATTTCACAAATCTTACGATTACTATTGCATGAACAAAAACGACTTTTTTTCGTTATTATAATAAAATAGGATTTATATTTGCAGTCTCCAATGACTGCTATTTAACTCTAAGAAAGGAAAGATTATGGAAAAGTTTGAAGATTTAATACAGCACCGGTACCGGTTTTAGTTGATTTCTTTGCAGAATGGTGTGGACCCTGTAAAGCTATGAAACCAGTTTAGAAGAACTAAAATTAATTGTAGGAGATAAAGCACGTATTGCCAAAGATAGAATGTTGACCAGCATGAAGACCTGGCTACTAAATATCGCATACAAGCTGTCCCGACCTTTATATTATTTAAAAACGGAGAGGCTGTCTGGAGACATTCCGGCGTAATCCATAGCAGCGAGCTGCAAGGGGTTATTGAAAAGCATTATAGTTAAAAAGATAAAGATAACGAATGAAGAAAGTATTAGTAATGGTAGCCCTTGTCATGGTAAGCGTGATTGTATACGCTTTCAATGACAGCGGGGAATCCAATCAAGGCAAAAAAGAGGTAACAGGTAACGGTGAAGTCGTCGTAATGGACAAAGATATGTTTCTGAAAGACGTCTTCGATTATGAGAAATCAAAGGAGTGGAAATACAAAGGCGACAAGCCCGCCATCATCGATTTATATGCAGACTGGTGCGGACCTTGCCGTCAGACAGCTCCTATCATGAAAGAACTGGCAAAGGAATATGCAGGGAAAATTGTCATCTACAAAGTTAACGTGGATAAACAAAAAGAACTGGCAGCTTTGTTTAATGCTACAAGTATTCCATTGTTTGTGTTCATTCCGATGAAAGGGGATCCACAGCTTTTCCGTGGAGCTGCTGATAAAAGCAACTTACAAGAAAGCGATTGATGAATTTCTCTTGAAATAATGAAGAAAATATAGTGACGGTATCCGGTCAGGATAGTGACGCTATAACAAGCAAAGAGTGACGGTATCCGATAGAGATAGCGTCACTCTTTTTATAGGCTTATAAATCTTCTTTATACGGCTTATAAGTCTTCCTGCGAATCCTTATTTGAAGTATCCTACAGGATGATTCATCATTGGCATCTGACTATCTTTCAATTTCAAAAAATTTCTTTAGCTGCTCATTGTCCATCGAAGCACGTGGTACTGTTGCCAAGTTAGCAGCAGAACAGAAGATTGAAAATATTTTGGGAAACAATACCGGCATCCATAGCCCCATCAACTGGCTGCGTGGACTTTTGGCATCACCAAACCGAGAAAGATCGCTGATTAAAACCAATGATACCGGAGCTGTTTTCACAAACGCCTGACCACCTGCCACTGCACCACGATAATCTCCCGCAGCTATCAGTGTCAACTGATGATTTTTAGCATCATACAGATAACTTCCTTCAGGCAACACTACATATACATCCACATCCTGTTTATTCAACGCTGACGGAGCGGTTCTCATTCCGGATTCCTTACGATTTATTCCATTAGCAGCCCACAACAAATCAGACAGATCAGCCAGGCTCAATGCTTTCGAAGCATATTCGCGAGTTGAATGTCGTTCAGACAATGCCTTCATCACCGCACCAGTGCGGTTTAAATTAGGCTTCGGCAATTTAATCACCTTATCAGCAGCAAAGGCAGCCGCTGAAAGCATTAAACAAACTAACAATAGTTGTACTTTTCTCATAACTGTGGTATTTAAAAATTGATAGACAAATATAAATAAAAAAGGTCTGTATTCGTTGTGGAATACAGACCTTTTAAGAGTTTATTAGGCTTAATTATTTCTTATCACCGAAATAACGGTTGTATAATCCTTCAAAACCTTTACCGTGACGAGCTTCGTCTTTGCACATTTCGTGTACAGTGTCATGGATAGCATCCAGGTTCAGAGCTTTAGCACGAGTTGCAATGCGTTTTTTGTCTTCACATGCACCTTGTTCAGCGTCTTTACGTTTCTGCAGGTTAGTTTTAGTATCCCATACGCAGTCACCCAACAGTTCTGCAAACTTAGCAGCATGTTCAGCTTCTTCCCAAGCGTAACGTTTGAAAGCTTCAGCTACTTCAGGATAACCTTCGCGGTCTGCCTGACGGCTCATGGCCAAATACATACCAACTTCAGTACATTCTCCCATGAAGTGATTGTTCAGGTCCTTAATCATTTCTTCGTCACAACCTTTGCAACACCGATAACGTGTTCGTCAGCAAAAGACAATGCACCACCTTCTACTTCAACAACTTCTACGAATTTGCTGGCAGGAGCTTTACACAAAGGACATTTCTCAGGAGCTGCGTCACCTTCATAAACGTAACCGCATACAGTACATCTAAATTTCTTCATTTTCTTCTCAATTTTAAATTAATTAGTCAATACGTGTTTCTTTATCTTTACTTAAGCAATTCTTGCAAATACCTTTATAATAATAATGAACTTCCGATACCTGATGACCATCATTTCCAAATTTCCACTTGTTTAATCGCTTCCGGACATTCCAAGTCATAAATATGTCCGCAACGTTTGCAAAGGAAATGGGAATGTACAGAAGTATCCGCATCAAAGTTTGTATTCTTTTCGTCAATCGTAAGCATTAATGCCGCTCCCTGTTCGGAAAACAATTTCAAAGTATTATAGACCGTTGTCTTTGAAAGTGTCGGCATTGAAGGAGACAATGCTGTGTAAATATCATCAGCCGACGGATGAATCGGATGCTCCATCAAATATTCCATGATAGCGATGCGTTGCATGGAAGGCTTGATATTATGCTCTAATAATCGATCGTATGGTTTCATTATCTTCCTTTCTTTTCAAAGTTGTATTCATTACAATTATAAATCTAATGCAAAGATAAGAAGTCTTTATTTTATTTCCAAATAAATCTTTGATTTATTTGTGCGGTCTTGTACCAATAAAGATAAATACAAAAATAAAAACCGTTTAAATACAAAGATTTGCTTAAACGGTTTTATTATAAAAAGATGCCCCAATTTTCAAGAAAATCTGATGGCAATAAGTAAGAAACAGAATACAACTAGAATGAAGCTCTTGTTCCGGCTATGATATCTGCCGGAACTTCATTACAACGAGTATAAACTTTCATTTCTCCCATATCTTCTTTGGCAGTCCATATCATCGAAGTATCAGTCAACCCCGAAACAATGTATGAATATTCCCATTCATCATCCGTATCAAGCTGATAATAGTAAGTACCGCTAATAATATCTCCGTAATCATCTTCTTTACTCAAAAGAAAAGAACCGGGAATTTGCTCAGATGTAGCACTGTTGAGATTCGTATAAATAGTGTAAGAACGTTTTCCGTCTTTTCCCTTCCGATCAAACGTTATATAATAGTAACGTGTGTCACCTTCCAGGTTTTCTCCATTCCATTCACTCAATCGCCAGCTTCCTGCGATATTCGCATAATTTACATCCTTAGTATCAGGAAGCTTTACTTCATCATCATCCCACATGACACAAACAGCATCGTGGTGAGTAGTAGCATTATTCTGAATATATTTTTCATATACATATTTTATATTATTTATTATTGTAACAATAATTTCACTTGTACTGTCCGTTCAGAAGGGCGTACTGAAATGCCGTCCAAGACCAAACAAAATGTAATTCATTCTTTTGAGGCAACAAACTTCTATCAATAGAAAGAATCATGTCGGCTTCCGTTTCCGGAAGAATAACTTTCGGCTCTGTTCGAAAACGAATGTATTCCGGCAGCATCAAGGCTGACAAATTTAAAGGTTGCTTTCCTGTATTGACACAAATGAATCTTTCCACTTGCATTCCTTCTCGAGAAAGCACTCTAATCTGCCATTCTTTCCGTTTCAGTCGCAATGTATTCCCAATAGCTACGGGATATCCCTTCCATTGGTCGCTGGTAGGTGATACCTTGCCAGTAAGTACCAGCCTGATCATCGGTTTCTTTCCGGAGAGATCGGTATAGACAAATGCTTCCCGATACAAATCACCAGCCTGATCCTTAGGATGAAAAATCAAATTGATTTCTCCCCGTTCCCCCGGTTGTACCAAGTCTTTATTACACTTGGCTACCGTACAGCCACAGGAAGTAGTCAACTTAGAGATACGCACCGTTTTTTACTTACATTACAGTATTTAAAATGATACGTTACTGGCGCATCGTCTTCCGACAAAGTCCCTATATTGATTGCAGTACATTCAAACTGCAAGACTTGCTCCCCTCCTGTTTCCTGCGCAAAACTATGCGCAGAAGACAGAAGAAAGAAAAAGAACAGTCCATACTTGATGGCTCCGGTAAAGTATCGTTTCATAATCACATTTACAACCAACTATCGTTTTTACGAACAGTAATAAAGAAATCTTGCTTGGTACCGTCAGTCGCCGTAACGGTAGCTTTCGTAGAACCCACTTTCAATCCTTTCAAGGTGAAAGTAATGTTGTCTTCCGCAGTGAGAAAAACAGCTATCGAGCTATCATCAACTTACATGAGAAAGTCATATTCTCTCCATTCTTAAAATAACGGGAGTAATTGATCTTACTTGTACCACCAACGGACACATACATATTGGGAACAGTCATCTCGACACCTCTGCCCTCAACAGCTTTCAATAACTGATAGGCATCAATCAGTCCTGTACCCATATTACCTGTATAAGCAGCAGGTTCCATCTGTCCGGCTGCAATTTGGCCAAATGAAGCATTTGTGTACCAATATACTTCATTTCCGTGAAATATGGTTCTACCGGCTTGACAGATTCCAATATCATTTTACGGAATTCATCTGCACGAAAATGACGATGCAATTTGGCAGCATAAGAAAGTCCCAGTGCGGCTACTCCCGAAACATGTGGACAAGCCTGTGACGTTCCTTCCATGTATCCATAATTCCCACCATCTTCACTGGCAGAAGATGGTATTGTGGAATATATTTTACCTTTGGGACTCTGATGATAATCACTGTCTCCACCTGGAGCACAGATAGAAACTCCATGCGCATAATTAGAATAACTGGATGGAGTACCATCGGCTGCTACGGCCGCTACCGAAATATAATCAGGATAAGCGCCGGATATCCGGCCATAGCTGCATATTCATTACCTGAAGCAAACACGATGATACCTCCGTCTATGACATCATTTGGCGAGCGGCATTATGAATAAAATAGTCAAAAGCCTCTTTCTCCAGCGGAGCACTGTCTACCCAGGCTTTATCAGAAGTATAACCCGGACTATATCCGCTAATGGGATTGGCAAGTCCCGAATTGTATCCCCAACTACACTGCAAAATAACGGCACCATTATCTGCTGCATATTTCACGGCTTTCGCTTCCTGATACAGGTTACATCCTTTAGAACCGGAAAACACCTGACAACTCATTATCTTTACACCACCTATATTACTAGCTTTATCCCCTCCTGCAATACCACTAATACCTTCACCATTATTTCTCACTGCACTGATAATCCCAGCCACATGAGTTCCATGTCACGGTATCATTCGGGTCATCATAAGAAATATAACCTTTATCATCTGTGAAATTGTAGCCATAACGGTCACCGGCATAACCATTTCCATCAGCATCTTCCTTTGAAGCAAATGTTTCGGCCTCATTCACCCACATATTCCCCTTTAAATCAGGATGATCATACATCACACCTTCATCAAGCACAGCTACGATAATGGAAGGATCTCCCGTACAAAGTTCCAAGCTTCTCCACAATTTACATCAACCCCCGTTACAGCAGGTACTACCTTGTCACCCTTGTCATTCTTGTCTTCATTCTGAAGAATAGAACCATCATTCTTACACCCCCATTGTAGATTAAAATAGGTATCATCCGGTGTGACATTTATGGCGCGAGTGTTACGCATCACATGACTCATTGCTTGTTTGGTGAGAACTGTTGCCCGCACATTAGGATCGTATGAACGTTGGATAATATGGCTAAATTGGACTTTCGCCACATCTGCTACCTGCGACAAATCTTTAGCCACCTGCTCCAAATTCGTATCTTCATCAAAATGGATAACATACCAAAGATTCAGTCCTGCCTTGCGGGTGCGTTCTTCCGTGCGGTTATCTATCGGGAAAATACGCTCCAATTTATGAGTACCGATTCGTTGTAGAATTATATCCATATCCGAAATTCCCGAACGGGTCATCGCACCTCCGATAGAGCGAGTTACAGCAGCATCCAAAAAGGATGCCGCTTCCGGTTTGAATTTTACCATTATTTTTCCCTGGCTCGCTCCCTCGGGTAAATTAATAATTGGAGCTCCCTGTCCTGTATCAGGTTTCACTGTATCCATATCCCGGTCGGAACAGGATGTAAAAGTGATTGCTACAGCGGCTATTAGAATTAAATATATTCTTTTCATAATCAAATCAATATTCAGTTAATGTAGGTCTGGCTTTCGGATAACGCTCGTAAAACCATTCCAAATTAGAAGGTTCGTTCTTAAATCCCGGAACATTACCATTCATATCCTTTCCAGAATCCTGTGTATAAATCAAAGTGAACGGATCGAAACGTGCGAAACGCGGATGGTAAAGTAGCCATTCCGGTAAATCATCTCCCGACAAGAAGTTCAAGTTAATAGTGAACCTCTCGACATTAGGCAGAATCCTTGGAATAGTCTTTAATTTTTCCTTCACTTCATCGCTTGCACTGTTTAATGTATCGTTACTCTGAATATCTTCATCGGTATAAGCAGGAACTTCCGGTAAATGTGACCATGAATTAATGAATGTAGGTAATTCCCCATATATCAAATTATAGGATAATGACAACGATTTCAGTTTTTCCCACTTCAACAAGTTCTTAAAATTATAATTATTACTCGCATCAAATTTCAAGCCGAGATTTTCACGTGTATCGTTCAAATCTGTAATTGAACTGTATCGACGATTACCTGTCAAACTCAAATGAGTCAGTTCCGGGAAGTTTTTGGATTGTAAGTCAGACGGTATAGCCGTAAAGTTATTACTACTCAAATCCAATTTAGTTAAAATCTGACAAGATCCTTCTAATTCTGATTTTGAGATAGTTGTAATACCCATCGCATTTATTGTCAGATTCTTCAGATGCTGCAATCCCTTTAATGCGTTTCCAATCCTATAAGTAGCAGGAAGCAACTTCGTATTCGTGTTACTAGCAACAACCAATGTCTCCAAATATTTGATTTTACCGATTTCAGCAGGTAATTCCTCCTTTGTATTCAGCATTTTGAATTCAACAGAACGTACACGACCGATTTGTTCTGGAGTCACACCTTTATCAGTTCTCTCCCATACGGTTATGCCTGCCCAATAGTCAAGACGTTCGCTGGTATCCCAACTTATCATTGAACGCAATTTGGTACTTGCAATGACAATAGCAATGGAATCTCCCCGTCTATCATCTGTTATTTCCGGTGAAGCTTCCTGTTTTATAGTCAAAGCTACCTCTTTCTCCAGTTCATCTTCCTCGTTCACCGGAAGGAACTTAATCGAAGCGATTCTTTCTTTCGGATCCGTATTCATATCCCACTTAAATCGCATCTTGATGGTACGGGGACGAGCTCCATAATCCAAAGATATATCAGGTTGTCTTTTGGAAGTAGTCACCCAAGAGCCCATCAAAGGATAATCGACCTTGAATTTGACATTTGTAGTCACCGATATATCAAAATATCTTTTATCCTCGTTAGCCATACTGGCAACTTCCACTTCATATTTATCCAGACCTATCATCTTTCCATATCCGGTCTGATGTATTTTCAGTTCTTGCTTAGACTGTCCTTCCGGTACAAACGTCACGACAGCATGTCTCACATCATTAGAAGTGTAGAATCCACTACAATCTCACAATTAGTGCTTCCGACACCATTAGCAGGCATCACCTTCACCCAAGGCTGGTTGACCTTTGCCACCCATTTAGTACCCGAAGCCACTTTCACCGACTCCATTCCACCTGTAGCACCCAAGGTGAACTCCTGGGCATCGATGGTGAAGCCAGAAATGCCTTCCTCATCCGAATCATCACAAGCAGCAATAAAACACAAGCTTGCAAAGAGGCATAAATATATTTTAAACAATGGTTTCATATAGATTCTTTTTTGTTATTTATCTATTTATTCTTTCAAATAATCACATCCACGAATATCCTGTTCCGGATCGTAGATGAGGAGATATCTTCCCTCTTTAATCAGATCGCAAACATTGGAAAGATTGAGAGAGATATTTGGATTATCCTTTATCTCAAAAACGATAATAGCCGATGATATCGTATCAGAAATCTTTCGCAAATCATTTCCACCAATACAGAATTGTCTCAAACTCGGACATAAGCCTAAATTGCCCGGCCATTTTCTCAACAAGCGGTTACCATTCTCATCGCGCTGGTTACGTACAGCATAAACAGTTAATGTGGCAGCGTCCATCGGTCCGGTAGGAACTTCCGTAAAGCGGTTGTTACTTAGATCCACACCATAAAGGAAAGGCATATTTTTCCCATTAAAATCATCCGGAAGCTTTGATAAGTGATTATAAGTCAAGTCGAATGTTTTCATCATATACGAATATTTTGATGCATTGAATGTACCTTTCGGTATCTCTTCTATTCCATTACCGTTCAGTCCTAAAGCTGACACCTGAGAATTTGTATCAAACAGTATCTTCGGGAATTTTTTCAATTTATTCCCCCCCAATGCAATCGTACTGGCATTTACGCCATTAAAAGTTCCATTCTCTTCACCCTCAAATCCATCAATTTCATTGAATGAAAAATTAACAGAAGACATTACATATACAGATTGCGAACTGAATATATTAGGGAATTTCTTCAATTTATTATAAGCAAAAGAGAAAGACTCCACATCAGCATATCCGCAGAAATGTCCACTTTCATCACGTGGCAATTCCTCTATCTGATTGTGATCCATTGACAATTGTACCAAAATAACATCACTACCGAATGCTTTCTCAATCTTTTTAATCTGATTGTATGCACAATCCAGTTTACCAAGTTTTTTCACCATTGACATATCCGGCAAAACAGTCAGTTTATTATAAGTCAAATAAAAGATCTGCAATGTTTTACTTATACTTTCGCTGGCTACAAACTTACCTAAATCCTCATGAAAATCTCCCAAACTCGGATTACTCGCCAAGTTGAATGATTGAAGGTTCGGCAGTTTATTCAGTTCTTCCGGAAGTTTTGTCATAGACGGACAATTGTAAATTTCAAGGTCTGTCAGATTCTCCAGCCCACTTAGGTCAGTCCCCGGTTCAAATCCTTCGAATTTACCGTTGGCAATATACAAATATTGCAATTTCTTCAAGTTTCCAATAGAAGCGGGTATTCTATGAATTCCATTTGTCAACCGATTGACCGGGACATCTTTCAAAGAAGGACGATTGGCTTTGCTATTTACAGTAGGCTGAGAAAAACGACTGGGTATCCCCTCTTTCTGCCACTTCAAAGCAGCTTGTATCGGTTCGGAGAAATACGATTCAATATCCACCTTTACAAACTTATTATAATAATCACTCCTTATAGATTCTTCTGTACTTCAGTCAATTCAGTTCCCATCGTCTTCTCAATGATATTATCACCTACTTGGTCGGCATGATTACCTAAAGATAAGTTCTAAGCTCCGTTAAGTCTCCCAAAGATTCAG
>ENA-OQJH01000358-OQJH01000358.1-human-gut-metagenome-genome-assembly--contig:-NODE-358-length-26086-cov-1.801572_pt1 | contig 26086 bp, 30 predicted proteins | sample MGYA00242597_ERZ504763 | MGnify/ENA primary metagenome ERZ504763 (study PRJEB26092, sample SAMD00036359) | human gut metagenome | host: Homo sapiens | study: EMG produced TPA metagenomics assembly of...
TCAAAAAATGGCTCCTTACTCATGTTTTGGGCGGGTCCCAAGTTCAAAAATCCTCCTGCAAGCAAGCTTGCATCGGATTTATGACCTTTTGACCCTGGTATCATGTTAAGAAAAACATAAAAAAATCCCCGCTCTGCTTACACAGAACGGGTCATCGCATTTTTAGAGGGGTATGAAATTATTTAGGGGGGCCGGACGGATTCCTCCGTCCGGTATGAGTATGAAAAAGCTTTGTGATTTCAAGTAACCACTTGAAACAAAGGCCTTGTCCACCTCTCGGTGAACGATATTATAATACGGAATAAATGTGTCCAAAAAATGTACATAATATAAAAAAAGAATAAAGAATATAAATAAGTGAAAAAAACCTTTGAAAACTTTTCAAGATTGTATATAATAGAAGAAACTTCAGTCTGCTCTGAGGCGTACTTGTCATGCTTAAAGCGCAGGCCCTTTTTTGAGTTATACAAGAAACTACTATTGTAAGAAACTTTTTGTGACCCCACATTTTAGGAGGAAATATTTATATGTTTTCAATGATGTCCAATGACATTGGAATTGACTTAGGAACTGCCAGTATCCTTGTGTATATCAAGGGAAAAGGCGTTGTATTAAAAGAACCGTCCGTAGTTGCCATTGACCGTGATACCAATAAGATCATGGCGATCGGTGAAGAGGCACGCCTGATGATCGGACGTACTCCAGGTAATATCGTAGCAGTCCGTCCTCTTCGTCAGGGCGTTATCTCCGACTATACCATTACCGAAAAAATGATGAAATACTTTATCAACAAGGCAGTAGGCAAGAGAACACTGCGTAAGCCACGTATCAGTGTATGTATCCCAAGTGGCGCTACAGAAGTAGAGAAGAAAGCAGTAGAAGATGCAACTTACCAGGCTGGTGCCCGTGAAGTTGCTATTATCGAAGAACCAGTAGCAGCAGCCATCGGCGCAGGTATTGATATCGGTAAAGCATGCGGAAACATGATCGTAGATATCGGTGGTGGTACTGCAGATATCGCAGTTATCTCCTTAGGCGGACCTGTAGTCAGCACTTCCATCAAGATCGCAGGTGATGACTTCGATGAAGCATTAGTCCGTTATATGAGAAAGAAACACAATCTTCTTATCGGTGAACGTACTGCAGAGGAGATCAAGATCAATATCGGTGCTGCATACCGCAGACCGGAAGTACAGACTATGGAAGTAAGAGGACGTAACCTGGTAACCGGTCTTCCAAAGACCATTGTAGTTACTTCCGACGAAACTCTGGAAGCATTAAGAGAACCGGCTCTCCAGATTGTAGATGCTGTACACAATGTTCTGGAGAGAACACCACCAGAACTGGCAGCCGATATTTTTGACCGTGGTATCGTAATGACCGGCGGTGGCTCCCTTCTCAGTGGTCTGGATGCCTGATCGAGGAAAAGACCGGCATTACCACCGTGATCGCGGAAGATCCGCTGACAGCTGTAGCGATCGGTACCGGTAAGTTCATTGAATTCGCACACGGTATGACCTCCGCCCTGGAAGCATCCATGGGAATTGGCGGCGGAAGAAACGATAAAGAGGATTATTAATTTTTTTTTGACTGGCCGGGCTGCCGCAGCAATGCGGCGGCCTTTTTGACTATATAAAAGCAGCAACTGTTCTTATACACAGATACAGAGGAAAGAAAAATGGCAACCATAACAGGATTTATTGAAAAAATAAAATTCAGAAACGAGGAAAATGGCTATACTGTGCTGTCAGTTACCGACCAGAGCGATGGTGATGAAGTTATCATGGTAGGTACGCTTTCTTATGCTGCTGAAGGAGACATGATCCAGGCATCTGGACGCATGATCGAGCATCCGGTATATGGAGAACAGCTTCAGATCGAAAGTTACGAAATGAAAACGCCCCAGGACGCAGAGTCTATGGAGCGCTATTTAGGTTCCGGTGCCATCAAAGGTATCGGCGCAGCACTGGCAGCCCGTATCGTCCGCCATTTCAAAGCCGACACTTTCCGGGTCATGGAAGAAGAACCGGAGCGCTTTCCGAAGTGAAAGGCATCAGTGAAAAAATGGCAATGGCCATTGCTGAACAGGTAGAAGAGAAAAAAGGCATGCGGGAAGCCATGATGTTTCTGCAAAATTATGGCATTACTTTAAATCTTGCAGCTAAGATCTACCAGGAATATGGCCCGAAGTTGTACAGTATCATCAAAGAAAATCCCTATAAGCTGGCAGATGATATTCCAGGTGTGGGATTTAAAATGGCAGACGAGATCGCCGAAAAAGTAGGCATCTTCACAGACTCCGACTACCGTATCAGGGCAGGTCTCCTTTACATTCTTCTCCAGGCATCAGCCAACGGCCATACCTATCTTCCTCAGAAAGAATTATTTTCCCAGGCGGCAGAGTTGTTAAAAGTAGAAACGACTGCTATGGAAAAGCATCTGATGGATATGCAGATCGACCGCAAAGTAGTGGTAAAAACAGTCCCAGGCAGCGAACCGCCGGAATATCTGGTCTATTCTTCCCACTACTATTATCTGGAACTGAACACGGCCCGTATGCTCCATGACTTAAACATCCGTGGCGATATACCGGAAACAGAGATCCGTGCCAATCTGGCGAAAGTCCAGAAAAAAGAAGAAATCCATTTAGATGAATTGCAGGAAAAAGCAGTTTTTGAGGCAGTAAACAGCGGACTTTTAGTGATCACCGGCGGTCCCGGTACAGGAAAGACTACCACTATCAATGCTATTATCCAGTATTTTGAAAATGAGGGAATGGAGATCCTACTGGCAGCGCCAACCGGCCGCGCAGCCAAGCGAATGACTGAGACTACCGGTTATGAGGCCCGTACCATTCACCGCATGCTGGAACTGGTGCCATCCGGTATCCCGGACTCTGGTTCTATGTCTGGGAATAATGCCCCTTCCGGTAAAAATGGCTCTTTCAGTTCCGGTGGCATGCATTTTGACCGAAATGAAGAAAATCCGCTGGATGCCGATGTTATTATCATCGATGAAATGTCCATGGTAGATATCAGTCTGATGCATTCCCTGTTACGCGCAGTAACGTAGGAACACGTCTGATACTGGTAGGCGATGTGGACCAGCTTCCAAGTGTAGGACCTGGAAATGTGCTTCGCGACATTATCGAGTCCGGCTGTTTTAATGTAGTAAAACTGACTCACATTTTCCGTCAGGCGGCCCAAAGCGATATTATTGTAAATGCCCACAAGATCAACGAAGGGGAACGGTAGATCTGACAAAGCGCAGTAAAGACTTTCTCTTTATCCGCAGGGAAAATCCTGATGCAGTGATCAGCGCAGCCATTACACTGATCCAGCAGAAACTTCCCGGTTATGTCCACGCCCAACCCGGTGATATCCAGGTAATGACGCCTATGCGAAAAGGTGCTCTGGGAGTAGAACGTCTAAACCAGATTCTGCAAAATTACTTAAACCCACCGGATCCGTCTAAAAAAGAGAAAGAGTCCGGCGGTATCATCTACCGCACCGGGGATAAAGTGATGCAGATCAAAAATAATTACCAGATGGAATGGGAGATTCGCAGCAAATACGGCATTCCCACAGATAAAGGTGCCGGTGTATTTAATGGTGATATGGGGATTATCCGGGAGATCAATGAATATGCGGAAAATCTTACCGTGGAATTTGATGAAGGGAAAATGGTAGAATACAGTTTTAAACAGTTAGAAGAACTGGAACTTGCCTATGCCATTACCATCCACAAGTCCCAGGGAAGTGAATATCCGGCGGTGATCATCCTATGTATTCCGGCCCACGTATGCTGATGACCAGAAATCTGATCTATACAGCGGTGACAAGAGCCCGCTCCTGTGTCTGCCTGGTCGGCCGGCGGATGCATTTTATACTATGGCAGATAACTCCATGGAGCAGAAACGCTATTGCGGCCTGAAAACCCGCATAGAAGAAATATACGCCTGACAGGCATCTGTTTACGAATAAAATATAATATTCTAAAATTTCTAATAAATCTAACTCTGTCTATAAGGAGAACGTATGAACTATATAATAGAAACGATCCTGGATCTGCTGTTCCCGCGCAGGTGCCCGGTTTGCGGTCAGATCATTATGCCAAAAGGAAATCTGATCTGCCTGGGTGTATCAGAAAATTGTCCTGGGTCCGTGGACCGGTGTGTAAATGCTGTGGCAAGGAGATCATAAGCGAGACCGCAGAATACTGTTCTGACTGCGCAATTCATCCAAGATCTTTTTCCAATGGGATGGCGCTGCTTAACTATAATGAAATTTCAGCACCGTCCCTGGCAAAGATCAAGTATCACAACCATCGGGAATATCTGGATTTTTATGCAGAGCTGCATATAGAAAGTATGCTGCCAGGATCGCCCGCTTATCACCGGATCTTATCATTCCGGTGCCGGTACACAAAAGCCGCATGAAAAAAGAGGCTTTAATCAGGCAGAAGAATTTGGAAAACGTCTGTCCCATTATCTGGAAATTCCAATGAATTCCAGTTTGCTGATCCGGTCAAAAAAGACGGTACCCCAGAAAGATTTAGGACCTGCCCTGCGCCTTAAAAATCTGGAACAGGCATTTAGCTGCAGAAAACTGCCGTACAGAATGAAAAAAGTTCTCCTTATTGATGATATTTACACAACTGGAAGTACTGCAGAAGCCTGCTCAAGGGCTTTGAAAAAAGCCGGAGCAGAGCAGGTTTTTCTTCTTGTGATCGCCACCAGCTCCAATCGATGACAAAAATCTTGTATAAAATGATAAAAATCATTAAAAACTATAGAAAAGACCTTTTATACCTCTTGACGTCAGGAATATTTTTATGTTATAGTATACGGGCGAATGGAAGATAGGTCTTTTTTTTATGCTTAAAATTAAGACCGAGAAGCAAATTGAATTACGATAATTTAATGGAGGTGGAAGTCGTGCGCACAAAAATCACACTGGCATGTACAGAATGCAAGCAGCGTAACTACAACATGACTAAGGATAAGAAAACTCATCCTGACCGCATGGAGACTAAGAAGTACTGCAGATTCTGCAAGAGACATACGTTACACAAGGAAACAAAGTAATCCTGATCAGTAAAGGACGTGAAGTTATGGAAGAAAATACAGTGAATACTGTAGAAACCACGGAAAAAGCGGCCAAGACTGACCAGAAGACGGCTAAGAAGGAGAAAAAGCCTAGCTTTTTCAAAGGCCTGAAGACAGAGTACAAGAAGATCGTCTTTGCTGATAAGGAAACTGTAGCAAAACAGACTGTTGCAGTTGTAGCCATGTCCGTTTTCATCGGCGCTCTGATCGGTGTACTGGATATGATTATGAAATTCGGTTTAAGCTTTATTCTTTAATTTCAAAGGCGAGGGTGATTGTATGTCAGAAGCACATTGGTATGTAGTCCATACCTACTCAGGTTATGAAAACAAAGTCAAGGTCGACATTGAGAAGACAATTGAAAACAGAAACCTTCAGGATCAGATCCTTGAGGTATCCGTGCCCATGCTTCCTGTTGTAGAACTGAAGAATGGCGTGGAGAAAAAAAGCCGACAAGAAAATGTTTCCGGGTTATGTGCTGATCAACATGGTCATGAACGATGACACATGTACGTAGTACGCAACACCCGAGGCGTTACAGGCTTTGTTGGTCCGGGCTCTAAACCAGTTCCTCTGACAGAAGAAGAAATGGCAAGCCTCGGATTTATGAAGGAAGACGTCTTAGTCGACTTTACATTGGGAGATATGGTAACAGTTATCTCCGGTGCATGGAAAGATACAGTTGGTGCTATTAAGGCGATCAACGAAGTAAACAGACCATCACTATCAATGTAGAAATGTTCGGTCGTGAAACACCGGTCGAACTGGGATTTGCAGAAGTAAAGAAAATGTAAAATGGATCAGCTTTTGCGCAGCAGAAGCTGGTGGGAGGGACATTCCCGACAATACCACATAATTTTAGGAGGTGCCTAAGATGGCAAAGAAAGTAACAGGATATATCAAATTACAGATTCCAGCAGGCAAGGCTACACCAGCACCACCAGTTGGACCAGCTCTTGGTCAGCACGGTGTAAACATCGTACAGTTTACCAAAGAGTTCAACGCTAGAACAGCAGACCAGGGAGATATGATCATCCCTGTAGTTATTACCGTATATGCGGACAGAAGCTTCAGCTTCATCACCAAGACCCCGCCAGCAGCAGTTCTGATCAAGAAGGCTTGCGGTTTAAAGAGCGGTTCAGGTGTTCCTAACAAGACTAAGGTAGCTGTATTAAAGAAGGCTGACCTGCAGAAGATCGCAGAGACCAAGATGCCAGACTTAAACGCTGCTAGCCTTGAGGCTGCTATGAGCATGGTAGCTGGTACTGCAAGAAGTATGGGCGTTACCATCGAAGAGTAATTAATACCGTATATATGAACGTGGGAGGGAGATTCCCCCGTCAATACCACTAGGAGGTTATTTTATAATGAAAACAGGAAAAAGATATGCAGAGGCTATGAAGAACGTAGACCGTGCTGCACTTTACGACGTAGCAGATGCAATCTCTATCGTTAAGAAGAACGCTTCTGCAAAATTTGACGAGACTGTAGAACTTCATATCAGAACAGGATGTGACGGACGTCACGCTGATCAGCAGATCCGTGGAGCTGTTGTTCTTCCTCACGGAACAGGTAAGACTGTTCGTATCTTAGTATTCGCTAAGGGTGCAAAGGCAGACGAGCACAGGCAGCTGGCGCAGATTTCGTAGGCGCTGAGGAACTGATCCCAAGAATCCAGAACGAAGGATGGCTGGATTTCGACGTTGTTGTTGCTACTCCTGACATGATGGGCGTTGTTGGTCGTCTGGGTCGTGTACTTGGACCTAAGGCTTAATGCCAAACCCAAAGGCTGGTACCGTAACCATGGACGTAACCAAGGCTATCAAGGAAATCAAAGCTGGTAAGATTGAGTACAGACTTGACAAGACAAACATTATCCACGTGCCAGTAGGAAAAGCTTCCTTCACCGAGGAGCAGTTAGCGGACAACTTCCAGACGCTTATGGACGCTATCTTAAAGGCTAAGCCAAGCACCGTTAAGCGCATACTTCAAGAGCGTAGCTCTTACATCCACCATGGGCCCAGGCGTTAAGCTGAACGTAGCTAAGCTTGCAAACTAATCAGGTGTCCTGAATAGAAAATGAGGCTGCAGAGAATTTTGGTTCTCTGTGGCCTTTTTGCTTTCGTGTTCTCCCGTCCATGACGGGAGATGAAAAAAGTTAAAAAATACAATTTGTTGCAAAAATCTCTTGACATTCATGCACAGATATGTTATTTTATTATGCGTGTTGAATGCCCTGAGACAGCAGGTACCGTAAGGTGTAAGCTTAAAACGCCTGCCGAGGAACATACAAAGCTCTAATGAGATTTTGCATACCTCTCTGTCATTGCGGCAGGGAGGTTTTATAAGATCGTTTCCTTGCTATGACGGTTTTCAATACGAAATAATATAAGGAGGTAAACCATTCATGGCAAAGTTGAATTAAAGCAGCCAGTAGTAGACGAGATCAAGGCAATGCTGGACGGCGCTGTAGGTGCAGTTGTTGTTGATTACCGTGGTCTGACTGTAGAGCAGGATACAAAACTGCGTAAACAGTTAAGAGAAGCTGGAGTTTCTTATAAGGTATATAAGAACACTCTGATCAAGCGTGCAGCAGAAGGAACCGAGTTCGCAGCTCTGGATCCACATCTGGAAGGACCTACAGCATTAGCTGTATCTAAGGATGATGCTACAGCACCAGCTAGAATTCTGGCTGAATTCGCTAAGACCGCTCCTAAGCTGGAACTGAAGGCTTCTGTAGTTGAAGGAACCTACTATGATCAGGCTGGAACCCAGGTTATCGCAACCATTCCATCCAGAGAAGTTCTTCTTGGAAAGCTGCTTGGAAGCATCCAGTCCCCAATCACCAACCTGGCTCGCGTACTCAATCAGATCGCAGAGAAAAATGGTGGTGCAGCAGAGGCTTAATCTGCAAAATGAATTTGTGGCTCTTTTATCCGCATAGTCCGGAAAAAGCAGCCTGAAACACAGATCCTATCGAAAAATAAATTTTAAACAGGAGGAAATTAAAATGGCAAAGTTAACAACCGCTGAGTTTATCGAAGCTATCAAGGAATTATCCGTATTAGAACTGAACGATTTAGTAAAGGCATGTGAGGAAGAGTTTGGCGTATCTGCAGCAGCAGGCGTTGTAGTTGCAGCAGCAGGTGCTGGCGCAGCAGCAGCTGAAGAGAAGACCGAATTCGACGTTGAGCTGACCGAAGTTGGACCAAACAAGGTTAAGGTTATCAAGGTTGTTCGTGAAGCTACCGGTTTAGGCCTGAAGGAAGCTAAGGACGTAGTTGATGGCGCACCAAAGGTATTAAAGCAGGGCGCATCCAAGGAAGAAGCAAACGATATCAAGGCAAAGTTAGAGGCAGAAGGAGCAAAGGTTACCCTGAAGTAATCAAAGCTTACTGTACAGACTTATATTTAGATATGAGCGCTTTTCAGAACCCACAGTACTGTGAAAACAGACTGTGGGTTCTTTTTTCTTTTACACAGTTATTTCAAAATAGCTGTTTGTGATGTCATTTACCTTATATTCTTTTTATATTTGTAAGTACTTCCAAAAGTACAATAATATGGTTGCATATTTCGAAAAAATAGTATATATTAGTTGAGGCTCGATGAGCTGATAAGTAAAAAAGATAAATATAAAAGTGTACAACATACTATTGGAAAAAGACCCCAGGCCAAGGAGCAAACGACTAATCATAAGGCAGCTCCTCTACCTGGGGTCTTTTTAGGGGAAGAGAGTATTTTATATACGGGAAAAAACATCCGGCGCTGTTGCGCATCGGGTGTTTTTCTTGTTATGCGTATTTATAATAGGAAGAAACAGGTTCGGATCCAGGATGAAGCCTTTAAGGATAAAACACGTTACATGTACAGATATAAATACAAAAACAGCATAAAACTGTACTTTTGTAATAATTACGTAAGAAAAATCACAGGTAAAAGTTATGGCTTTTTTTCGGAAATTATAATATACTATGAACTGTGATGGAGAGGTTATTCATCCGGGACAATTATCAATATTCTCCAGAAAAGGAGAAATGACAAAAATGCAAAAAAACTATTGATAATTTTCCTTATCAGAAGTATAATCTACTCGTAATGCAATAAGGAATTTCAAAAAGTATTTCAAAAATCAAAGGAGAGTGCATTCATTATGAAGAAGCAGACAAAATTAGTTGCTGTATTATCAACAGCAGCACTGCTTGCTATCGGTGCATCTATGACATCTTTCGCAGCTACAGGCTGGGCAGAAGAAGATGGAACATGGGTATACTATGATAGAAACGGTGACAAAGTAACAGATAAGTGGGCTAAGTCCGGTAACAACTGGTATTACTTAGACAGCAACGGTGAGATGGCTGTAGATCAGCTGATCGAAGACGGTGACAACTACTACTATGTTGACGTAAACGGCGTTATGGCAGCTAACCAGTGGGTAGCTATTGATAACGAAGATGCTGGCGATGATGATGAGCCAGAGCATTACTGGTACTACTTCCAGGCTAACGGCAAGGCTTTAAAGCAGGGTGACTCTGATACCGTTTCCTTAAAGACTGTAAATGGTAAGAAGTACGCATTCGATGATGAAGGCAAGATGCTGTACGGTTGGGTTTCTTCCGATAACGCTGAGCGTATCGACAATACCGATGATGACGCATTCAAAGATGGCGTTTACTACTTCGGTGGTGAAGATGACGGTGCTATGACTACTGGTTGGTTACTGATCGACGTTTCTTACGACGAAGCAACTAATGATGATTACAAGTACACCGCTCCAACATTCAATGATGATGATGATCAGACTCGTTGGTTCTACTTCAAGTCCAACGGTAAGAAGCTCTATGCTGATAACGGTGAGAGAACCAAAGATAAAACTATCAACGGTAAGAAGTACGCATTCGATGAGTACGGTGCAATGGTAGCTGAGTGGTCTCTGGATGAAGACGATGAGAAGAAGGCTTCTGATACTGAAGCCCAGGAAGCAGCTTCTACTGCAAGCACCTCCGAAGCTTGGGAAGGCAACGGCAAGTATGCTAAGTATACTCAGGCATGGAAGTACTACAACAGCGTAGAAGACGGTTCCCGTGTAAGCAAGGGCTGGTTCAAGGTTGTTCCTGCTGAAATGCTGAACAAAGAGAAATATGATGATGACGAAGAGTCCTGGTACTATGCAGATGGTTCCGGTAACCTGTACGCAGGTGAATTCAAGACCATCAAAGGCAAGAAGTACGCATTCCGTAACGATGGCCGTATGTTAACCGGTCTTAAGTTCATCAAAGAAGGCGATGAAGACTTCGCTGACGTTAAGGCTGATGATGATGATAGCAGACCATTCGATAACGAAGACGATTTCTTTGACAACGCAATTGAATTCTATGAGCCAAACGGTTACAAGTGCTACTACTTCGGTGGCGGCGATGACGGTGCTATGAGAACCGGAAAGACCACTATCAACTATGATGGTGAGAATACAAGCTTCTACTTCGAGAAGTCTGGCGGTAAGAAGGGTGCTGGTGTAACTGGTGAGAAAGATGACAAGCTGTATCAGTCCGGTATGCTGTTAAAGGCTGACTCCGATGACAAGTACATCGTTGTTGATAAGGCTACCAAGACTGTTAATGGCAAGACCGTTGTTACCTACGACAAATTAGATGATGCTAAGGACTTCATGGATCAGGATGACGTAGTTGCAACCAATCTGCTGGAAAACACTACTGCTGATACCCGTGTAAACATCGGAAACAACAGCAACAAGAAAGCTGAAGATCTGACTGAAGCTTATAAGATCAGCTTTACTCAGTCTGATGAAGATGTTAAGCATGAATACGTTCTTGTAAATACTTCTGGTAAGGTAATTGACAGCAAGGGCAAGAACAAAGATGGTAACGATTACTACTATGTAACCGATAGCAAGGGCGTTATCACCAATGTATATGTAGAGAACTAATTATCAAATACATAGTCTCTAGTATAACTAAAAATTAAGGGGGAAGCGTTATAGCTGATGTAATTATATATTAGCTATAACGCTTTTCTTTTATAATCAAAAACTGCCAAGGAGGTAATCCCATGTTAAAAAAACATTTATTAACTGTAGGACTTGCTGTATTGCTGGCAACGACCAGCTCTGTACCTATTTTTGCAGAAACAACATCCACCACTTCCACAACAACCACAATGGAAAACTGCGGTGCTTATTTATTTGAGTGGCGTCCTATTGATTGTGGAAACGGTAATTATTTTGCTATTCTTGTAGGTGGAAATACACTTCAGGAAAGCAACGTGATTTTAAACCGTGGATATGATTATGCCTATACTTTTGATCCTATGACTTATCAACGTCCCTGGGGAACGGTTCCAGATCTGGTAAACGTGGATGGGAAATGGGGTATCCCTGAAAACTGGTCTTCTATGCCTCAGGATAGTCAGCCAGTAATGCAGATTGTTTTGAAAACAAACTATAAAACATTAAGTACTGATAAGCGTTATGTTAATGTAGTTCATCTTCCTTCCAACATAGACTCATCTACTCTTCCATCTGAAGTACGTAAATATCTGATTAATGTAGACGGTTCCGATGCAGGCGCCTACACCGACACTATAACTCCTGGTTGGCAGGACCTGGAAGATGGCACCGTTAAATATATGAAACCTGACGGCACTTATGTATCAAATGGCTGGCTGCAGTTAGATGATAAGAAGTACTATATGGATGAAAATGGTGTAAAATTAACCGACACAATTACTCCGGATGGGTATTATGTAAATATAAATGGTGAAAAAACTTCTTATATGCCTGGTTGGTTTAAAGACGGTGACAATTGGCGATACATTCTAAAAAATGGATACTATGCTCAAAACGGCTGGCTTCAAGATCCTGCGACACAGAAATACTACTATTTTAATATGGCTGCTATTATGGAAGCAGATACTACTACCCCAGATGGTTATTATGTAGGAGCTGATGGTGCCTGGGACGGAAATGCATCCACAAAAAATACTACTGAAGAAAAAAATCTTGGACCTGGCGTAGACAAGGGCTGGGAGCCAGTAGATACCGGCTGGAAGTTCAAACAGGAAGATGGAACCTACCTTACCAATTCCTGGAGACAGGACAGCAACGGTAAGTGGTATTACCTGAATGAAGATGGCTGGATGCTAAAAAATGCTAACACACCAGACGGTTACCATGTAGATGCTAATGGTGTATGGATGGTGACGCTGCAACTGAAAGTGAAAGCGAAGAAGCAGCTGAATAATTGATTTGAAATATTTGATGTTTTATATTTACTGCAGGATCATAATTATTTTGGTCCTGCAGTTTTCGCATATTCGGACTATAATATATAGGTGCTTATTTCTTGTTCGTCCTTAAAATTCATGTTATTATTAAATGGTAGCAGGCTTATATAACAATATTAGAAGGGAACTGCATCGATGAAGAATTTGAATATTCCTGTTGGCGTTTCAGATTTTGAAAAGATCCGAAAAAATGAATATTACTATATTGATAAATCTGGTTTGATTGAAGATCTTTTAAAAAGAACAGCAGAAGTAACATTAATTACTCGTCCACGTCGTTTTGGTAAAACCTTAGGCATGAGTATGCTGGCGAACTTCTTTGATATCAGAAAAACAGTAAAGAAATATTTGAGGGATTGGAGATCTGTGATCATCAAACTCTTTGCAGCGAATGGATGAATCAGTATCCAACAATTTTTGTTTCATTTCGACAGGTAGATGGACTGAACTTAATGGAGCCTATGACATGCTTACAATGGTCATTTCAGAATTGTACAAAGAACATCTATATCTGCTAGACAGTGATAAAATAAGCGAATACGATAAAGAGCTTGCCAGGCAATTAATACAGGGTGTTGCTTCTGCAAAGGATATAAAAAGCAGCTTATTATTTTTAACAAGATTAATGCAGCAATATTATGGAAAGAAGGCAGTTCTTCTTATAGATGAATACGATGTTCCTGTAGCTAAAGCAAGCAGTCATGGCTATTACAAAGAAATGCTTGATGTTATGAAAGGTTTAATGCTGGCATTAAAGGACAATACATCTCTTTGCTTTGCAGTGATCACAGGATGTTTAAAAATTGCAAAGGAAAGCATTTTTACAGGAACGAACAACTTTGTTTCTGATACGATTACAGATTCGCGGTTAAATGAATACTTTGGCTTTGTACAAAGTGAGATTGATCAGATGCTTAAAGATGCAGACGCAATGGAGTATGCTCTAAATATAAAAAATGGTACGATGGCTATCATTTTGGAGATTATGATATTTATTGCCCATGGGATGTAATGAACTATCTTTTTGAACTTCAGCACAATCCAAAAACAAAACCTGTCAGTTATTGGAAAAATACCAGTGACAATGCAATTATCAGGTCGTTTATTGACTATGCAGGCAGTACCATTACACAGAAATTGGAAGTGCTGATGGCAGGTGGATATATTATCCAACGCATAGATGAAAATTTAACGTACGACTATTTACATTCTTCTGAAGACAATCTTTGGAGCATGTTGTATTTAACTGGATATTTAACTAAATTACGTGAAAATGATTATGAGGGTGAATTGCTCGAAGGAACAATGGCACTAATCATCCCCAACGCTGAAATAAAAGAAATTTTTGAAACGACCGTTATTAAATGGTTTGATGACAGTGCAAAAAATGGAATAGAAATGCTTTGTTTGATGCGGTTTGGAATGGTGACAGTGAGCGCATCACAAAAGAAATGAATTCTCTTTTGCGGCGTACAATCAGTTACCATGATTATAAAGAGGATTTTTACCATGCTTTTCTTGCAGGTATCTTTACAGGCGCCGGATATATGGTGGACTCTAATAAAGAACATGGCGAAGGGCGGAGTGATGTGGTCGTTTACGATTTATCAATGCACGTGTAGCTATTTTTGAAGCAAAATATACGAAAGTTCTGGATAATTTGGAAAATGAATGTGATATTGCATTACAACAGATCAATGATCGAATGTATGCTAAGGAATACGAAGATGATTATGATGAGATTTTATGCTATGGGATTTCATTTTTCAAAAAGCGATGTATGGTAAGAAAGAAATAAAAATATTGCTCCTTTAATACTTTTCCGTATTGCGAGGTGGAAGGGGATACCATTGATTTATACTATTTGAAATGTTATACTTTATGCAAAATTACGCATTAAATTAAGAAAAAGTGAGGGCTATCCTTTATGAAAGAAACAAACACAACTGCCTGGTTTCAGTCACTTGAAAAGGCTTTAGGAAAACTGGCAGCAATTGCAGCAGTGGTTATTTTGTTGATTTTTCCATTGTATGTAAGAGATTTTATTTTGATTATATTAAATGCAAAATATCAATTTTATTATATTACAATGTTAGCAGTACTCATTATAGCATTCATTATATTTGTTTTTCATGTTATTCAGGATTTCAGATATGAGGATGGGAAAAATGTAAAGGTAATGTTTCGCAGCTTTTCTATTAAAAAAATGCCTTTATCTCATAGCTTTGCCAGTATATTTCTGATCGTATGCATTTATATCTACATTGCAGTCACAGTATTTATACGAATCATTTTGGGGAAATGAGGGAAGATACACGGGACTGTTTTTATTGGCTATTTACGTGATCACTTTTCTTTTTATCAGTAGATTTTTGAAATTAAAGAAAAGATATTTGAATTTGTTTTTGGTTGCAGGAATGTTGGCGTGTATATTCGGAATTACCGACTATTTTAAATTAAATCTCTTTCATTTCAAGGATGAATTAGTAGCTGCTGATTGGCCTGTTTATACATCTACATTTGGGAATATTAATACGTATAATGCATATGTAGCCTTAGTGATTGGCTGTTGCGGGGCATTATTTATTGATGCAGAAACGAAGAAAGAAAAAAATATGGTATTTTATCTGCTATCTGATCGCGTCTTATTCATTGATCACAGGTGGAATTGATAATGCATATCTGGCATTGCTTGCACTGTTTGGTTTCCTGCCTTTCTGGGCATTTAGAACCTGGAAAGGTGTAGAAAAATATTTTGTTATGTTATCTTCATTTGCAACTATAACCTACATAGCCGGACTGATCCATAATCATATGGGAAACAGAGTTGAGATACTGGAAGGTGTTTTCAGTGTTGTGATCCGTTCTCGTCTGCTGGTGTTTGCAGTTGCGGGATTATGGTTGTTAACAGTTATTTTGTATGTAATAGAGGCAGCTGCAAAGGAAAGAATATATAAGTTAGGAAAACTTCCAGTGTATATCTGGACTGTATTGGCTGCAGTTATTATATTGGCAGTCGGATATGTACTTTATGATGCCAATGCAGGCGGACATGCAGATAAGTATGGAAGCGTCCAGAGATATGTTCATTTTGATGATGACTGGGGAACACAAAGAGGTATGGTCTGGAGACTGGCTCTGGATGATTATAAAAATGAATTTACATGGAATGAAAAGGTTTTTGGTTATGGACCGGAAACGTTTGGTATTATGACGCATCAGTGGAATAATGATGAAACCATTGCGAAAACCACTGTAATTTACGATAATGCACATAATGAATATCTTCAGTATTTTGTAACTATTGGACCGATTGGAGTGCTTTCTTATGTGGGAATATTAATTTGCGCCTGCATAGAAATGAACAGAAGAAAAGAAAAATCTCCTTATGTGTTAGGCTGTTTCTTTGCAGTGTTATGCTATGCTGTACAGGCAACTGTTAACTTATGCGTGCCGATTGTTGCGCCGATCATGTGGATGTTGATGAGCGTTGGAACAGCTCAGAGCGAGGACGAGGAATGACACAGGCTGCTTTCTTATTATTTGTATTTTTAAAACAGTTTTATATAAAAAGTTCAGGCAGTGTTGGAATCGCTGATCTGTGTATGGCTTTTTGCGTGATATTTCTTGTTTTAGATATAGTACGCGGAAAGAGAAAAATGCCTTCGGTGACAGACTTGAAAAGAGAAAATTCTTAATTGCATTCTGATCTGCGTAGTAATTATTAAATCTGTTTTTACTATTAAGGATCATTGTCGGGATTATGAACGATATACCTTATACTGGATTTTTAATGGGGCGGCCATATGGTGTTTCTTAGAATTGGCAGATAAAGACTTTTTAAAAAAGTTGAATGGGGTATGTAAGATCAATATTCTAACGCAGGCAGTTATATGGGTGCTTGGTTATGGAAGAGTATTTACAGAATATTGGGGACCAACCCGGTATATGGGTACCTTTAATGATCCTAATCAGTATGCATTTTATCTGTTTTGTATGATTTTATTAATCAGCTTGTATGCATGCAATTATGGGGACCGTACGGCCCCCATCTATTATTGTCTGGGTGTGTTTTTTATGAGTATATCCAAATCCACGGGCATTTTTTTAGGTTTGATGTTGTATACAGTAGGAATGGCGATATGGTTTTATGTAAGATATAGGAGTAAATGGAACATTCCCAGAAAAACAGAAATGACGTTGGGCGTGGTACTTATACTGGCAGCTATCGCAATAGTGATAAAAATTTTCCCAGGTCCGGATTTTAATCTTAAGAATACGGATTATACTATGCTTACCAGAATACAGGAAAAGATATGGAAAGTACTATATGGAGGCAATTCTACCATGCTTTCCGACCGGGGAATGGACCGGGTGGCATTGTATCCTAGATATTTATTGTTAGGAGCAGGAGAAGGTAATTTTAATCGTTTCCTGAAAGCCGCTCAACAAAATGAGATCCATTGCAGTTTTCTCAATATATGGTTTAGTTATGGTGTGATTCCAACTGTATTACTTTTAAAGTGGCTTTGGGAAAAAATGAGAAAAATTTCTGCTGTAGAATGGATAATTGCCGGTTCTTTAATAGTAGAAAGCTTTTTGCTGGTAAATTATCGTCAGCCATTCTTCTGGATGATCCTTTTATATGGCTATATACGGCAGAAGAATCAAGAAAAAACTGCTTCAACGATTGTCTTTTCAGCAGTCAGATGATATACTGTAAAATGGTTTATCAGGCGGAATATAAGATTACAAGCGAAATATAGATAGGAAATAAAGACTTATGAGGATAGATGAAAAATACAAACGACTGATCAAATGCTTCTTTTCAGTGGTTATGATCCTGCTTCTTACAGTAACATATCATCAGTTTTGGGTTCGTTATTATAATAAGATCATTTTGTATCCGTTTTACCGCAGAGGTATGTGGATGATGGCGGGAATTTACGCTGCTATGCTGATCTTCTTTATGAATGCGTATGGCGGTTTTAAAATCGGATATCTGAGAAAAGGAAATCTGATTTATTCCCAGGCATTGTCTTTGATATTTACGAATATTTTTACATACTTTCAGCTGTCTGTTCTGGATAAGAATTATTCGAACCAAAGATGGTTTTAGTTATGACAGTAGCGGACGTGTTGATCGTATGGTGCTGGACGATGTTGTTTCAGCTTTTGTATGCAAATGCCTTTCCGCCAAGGAGAATGCTGCTGATTTCAGGAGAACGGTCTGATTATCATTAATAGAAAAGATCAATGCCAGAGATGATAAATATATGATCTGTGAAACGATCAATTATCATATGGGTAAAGAGGCACTGATTGAGAAAATCCATCAGTATGATGCGATTATTGTTGGTGATATTCCTTCTCATGAAAGAAATGTAATAATCAAGTATTGTTTTGATCATTCGATTAGGACATACAGTGTTCCCAAAATATCTGATATTCTGCTTCGCAGTTCGGATGAACTGAATTTGTTTGATACACCATTATTATTGTCAAGAAATATGGGATTAAGCATTGAGCAGCAGTTTGTGAAACGTGTGATCGATATCATCGGATCTATGATAGGAATTATTATTACAATTCCGTTTTTATTGTCATCGGACTGAGTATTAAGCTGACAGACCATGGACCAGTTTTTTATACCCAGACACGTTTAACCAAAGATGGAAGACCGTTTAAGATCTATAAGTTTCGTACAATGATACAGAATGCAGAAAAAGACGGAGTTCCACGGCTGGCAGCAGAAGGTGATCCGCGTATTCTTCCTGTAGGACGTTTACTTCGCGCAACCCGTCTGGATGAACTGCCACAGGTACTTAACATCTTAAAAGGTGATATGTCTATTGTAGGTCCTCGTCCGGAGCGTCCGGAACTGGTAGAAGAATTTACTAATGAAATCCCAGAATTCCCGGACAGAATGAAAGTAAAAGCGGGTCTGACAGGTTATGCCCAGGTGTATGGAAAATATAATACTACACCGTATGATAAGCTGAAATTTGATCTTATGTATATTCGTAAGTATCAGTTCTTTTAGATCTGAAACTTATTATTATGACACCGAAGATCCTGTTTTTGAAAGAAAGTACAGAAGGAGTGGAGAAATGAGAAAAGCTCTCCTGGTAACTCATGTAAGTGGGTTTGTGCCTCAATTTGAAATGAATAATGTACATATCCTTCAGAATATGGGATATGAGGTGCATTATGCCAGTAATTTCCATAATCCTTCTTATGGTGATGATAATAGTCGCCTGGAAGGAACAGGATCATCTGTCATCAGATAGACTTTGAGAGAAGTCCTTTTAAACGGAAGAATATAACTGCGTATAGGCAGTTGAAAAAATTAATGGAAGAACATGAATTTGACCTGGTGCACTGCCACACCCCTATGGTGGGGCTTTAGCCCGTCTGGCAGCACATAATACCCATACAGGTCCGGTGATCTACACTGCTCATGGCTTCCATTTTTTTAAAGGAGCGCCACTTATAAATTGGATGATTTATTATCCGGTGGAATGTTACTTGTCTAGGTATACAGATGTTTTGATCTGTATTAATGTGGAAGATTATAAACGTGCGAAAAAGCTTTTTATGCCAAAAATGTAGTTCGGATCCCTGGAGTAGGACTGGATATTGAACGAATTGAAAGTACAATCGTAAATACCAATCAGAAAAAGGAACAGTTAGGAATTCAAAATGATGAATATGTATTGCTTTCAGTAGGAGAAATGACAGCGAACAAAAATCATGAATTGGTTTTAAGAGCATTAAAAAAATTGAATAATAAAAAAATCAAATATTTATTGTGTGGTCATGGAGAGGAGGAAAAAAAAGCTTAAAAATTTAGTAACAGACTTACAGTTGAATGATCAAGTGCTTTTTTTAGGTTATAGAAAAGATGTTTTTGAAATTTATAGGATAGCAGATATATTTGTATTTCCATCAATAAGAGAAGGAATGCCAGTTGCTCTAATGGAGGCAATGGCAAGCAATTTACCGGTTATATGTTCTAATATTCGTGGAAACAGAGAACTTATAAAAAATGATTTTGGTGGCAGATTAATAGAAGGGCATAATATCGATGATTATGCGAGGGCAATAGCTGATTTGGCTGGTGATAGAGAGAAATGCTTACGTTTTGGCCAATATAATGCGTTAACAATTAGAAATTATGATAAAAGTAAGTCTCTAGAAATTATGAAACAGGTTTATAGAGAACTTTGTAAGTAAAAGTTTTTATTTAAGCAGGTATTTGGGAGATAGTTATGGTTAATCTTAAAGATAAAGTAAAAAATTGACAGTGATTTATATTTGTTTTTTTGCAATATGTGCGTTATTTTATTTTGTAGCAGGAGATCAGATTCAGACGAAAAGAAGTGTTTCACCTCAGATCGTACCAGATGGAATTGTAGGAGAGTTGATAGATGGAGTTACGATCGACCAGGAATTTTTATGTAATCAGAAAAAGTTAGAAGCAATTTCACTGATGTTTACAAATTACATGAGAGAAAATACAGGAACAGTTAAGCTTGTATTAAAAGACAAGAATACCAATACAATTTTAGCTGAAACCAGTTTAGATGTCGCTGCTGTTACGCCGGATATGCAATATAATTGGAATATGGATCCTGTGGTAGATGATGTGGAAAACAAAGAGTTAATTTTGTCTATAATGTCAGATTCAAAATCAGGAGAGGGAATATCTGTATATTGTAATTCAACGTTGAATACAGGAGACAAAGCTTTATATAGAAATGGAGAAGCTATATCAGGGTGTCTTGCATTTCAAACCACACTTATATCAAGGTATTTTTTGGGCCAATATTTTTGGGTTATAATGGCTTCTTTTGCAATACTGTTTGGATGCTATTATGTTTATTCTTGTGTTGCAGCTACCAAAGGCAAATTTACTATTGGTATGGTGATGCATGGAGTATGGTGTAGATATGGTTTTTTGATCAAACAGCTTGTTTCTCGTGACTTTAAAACAAAATATAAAAGATCTGTATTGGGTTATCTGTGGAGTTTTTTAAATCCGTTGATGACTATGATGGTACAGTATATTGTGTTCTCTCAGTTGTTTCGGTCCAATATTGAAAATTTCCCAGTATATTTATTATCGGGCATCGTATTATTCAGCTTCTTTACAGAAGCGTAGGCCAGGGATTAACGGCAATTTTGGCGAATGCATCATTGATCACGAAAGTATATGTGCCTAAATATATTTATCCTGTAACTAAGGTTGTATCAAGCTCCATTAATCTGTTTATTTCGCTGATCCCGTTGATGATAGTAGTATTATTGACTGGTCAGCGCATTACAAAAGCAATATTATTAATACCATTTCCGTTGATATGCCTGTTGATATTCTGTATAGGAATGACATTTATGTTATGTACATCAGAAGTATTTTTTCAGGGATACTCAATATTTATGGGGGGTTGCAACATTAGCATGGACATATGCAACACCATTATTTTATCCAGAAAATATTATCCCAGATCGATTTAAGTTTATTCAGACTTATAATCCTATGTATCACTATATAAATTTATAAGGATTATTTTGATAGATGGGGTATCACCTACACCAGAAGAATATTTATATTGTTTATTATTTTCATTTGGAACTTTAATTGTTGGTGCCTGGATATTTAAGAAATTCCAGAATCGTTTCGTATTGTATATATAAAATATAGAAGGGTTAAGACATATGACAATGATAGATGTGAGCCATGTGACAATGCAGTTTAACATGGCAAATGACAAGATCATTAGTTTGAAAGAAACTGTAGTTGCTTTATTAAGAGGAAAATTAAAATACAAGAAATTTACGGCATTGGATGATGTGAGTTTTTCTGTAGAACCGGGGGAAGTTGTAGGTATTATTGGAAAGAACGGTGCAGGAAAAAGTACATTATTAAAAATCATTGCCGGAGTATTACAGCCAACAAAAGGTAGTGTTTCAGCAAATGGAAAAATAGTCCCTATGTTGGAACTGGGATCGTGGCTTTGACATGGAATTAAATGGTGTGGAAAATATTTATTTAAATGGGGCAATTTTAGGTTATACCAAAGAATTTCTGGATAGCAAATTTGAAGAAATCGTAGAATTTTCAGAGTTAGGTGATTTTATTAATATGCCTATACGTAACTATTCTTCAGGTATGATGGCAAGACTTGCATTTTCAATTGCAACAGTGGTAAAACCGGAAATCCTTATTGTAGATGAGATATTATCAGTAGGAGATGCGGGATTTCAGGCGAAAAGTCTGAAACGAATGATGGAATTAATGAGTGGTGGAACTACGGTGTTATTTGTTTCACATACATTAAAACAAATTGAAGAATTGTGTAATCGTGTAGTATGGCTTGAAGATCACAAAGTAAAAAAAGTTGGTGATGTAAAAGAAATATGTGAAGAATACAGAAGGATGTGGGAGTCATGAGCCAGGTAACAAGATGTTACAGAGGAATAAAAAGACGTTTAAAAAGAATTTTGACACCTAAAATTGATATTTATAAAGAATATAAAAGTGCTGTAAAAACTGGGAAGGCAGATAATTTAAAAGTAACAGCAGTAATCCCAAACTATAATTATGAAAGATTTTTAAATGAGCGGATCGATTCAATTTTGTTTCAGACGTATCCTGTAAATGAATTGATCATCTTAGATGACTGCTCTACTGATAAAAGTGTTGAATTGATTGAAAGCAGGATCCGTAATAATAAAACGGATATTCCAATCCGATTAATAAAGAATGGACATAATTCGGGAAGTGTTTTTGCACAATGGCAGAAAGCCTTTCAGGCTGCAACCGGGGATTATGTGTGGATTGCGGAAGCAGATGATAGCTGCAGTCCTTATTTTCTTGAGAATATTATGCCTGCATTTAAAGATAATACAATGGTGATCTCTTACTGTGAGTCATTGACTATAGATGAAAAAAATCGACTGTTGATGCAAGATTTGAGGGAATGGATTGATATATATGGTACAGGTAAGTGGGATACAGATTATGTCAATGATGGAATGAAAGAAGTTTCAGAGACAATGTGTATCAATAACACGATTGCCAATGCTTCAAGTGCGGTATTTAGAAAAGGCGATTATTACAATATAATGGAAGAAGCGAAACGCTATCGTCTGGCAGGTGATTGGTATACTTATATGGGTATATTGAGACTGGGAAAGATTTCTTATTGTAAACAATCGCTGAATTATCACCGGATGCAGGAAAAAAGCGTAACATTGACTACAAATGCACATAAAGAATTTGATGAGATTGTTTCATTGCAAAATTTTGCAATGAATTATTTTGATGTAAAAGAAGAGACAAAGGAATTAATTTATGAGAGACGCGCGAAAAAACGTAGACAGCTTGGTTTGCAGGGATATCATGCTGTCGATTATTGTTCCCGTATATAACACAGAAAAATATTTAGCAAAATGTTTAGATTCTATTATACAAGCATTAGAGAAGGTAGAGATCAAACAGAAGTATTAGTTATTAATGATGGTTCTACAGATAATTCTAAAATTGTTATAGAAAAATATAAAAATGAACATCCTCAATTAATTGCAGCATATGATAAGCCAAATGGGGGATTGTCGGATGTGAAAAATTTTGGATTGGACCATGCAAAAGGAGAGTTTATTTCATTTATAGATTCTGATGATTTTGTAGATCCGGAAATGTTTTATGACATGATGAATGGCATAATGAATTCATCTGCCGATGCAGCTGTATGTGATATAAAATTAGTGTATGATGATAAAACAGAAAGAGTCTGGCCTTGTACTAATTCTGCAAAGACAGATGCTTTTGAGGCAGTGATCGATATGCCTATGATGGCCAGTTCATGTAATAAAATTATTAGAAGTCCTTATTTGATGGGATTTATTTTCCAAAAGGAATAAATAATGAAGATATTGCGGTGACACCCATTGTATTGGGGCGAACATCGAAAATTGTTATCATAAATAAACCGTATTATAATTATTATCAGCGCTCTGGTTCTATACAGAACGGAGAATTTAACGAAAGAAGATTTGCAATATTACAGACAGCTAGGTTATGCATTGATAATGCAGCAGTATTAGGAAAAGAAAAACAAAATATAATTAAAAACTCTTTATATGCTCATCAAATTCTGGCATTGGCATTGTACCCTGTTCGAGAACAAAAATTTGGAAAAAGATTAAAGCTATTAAAAGAGTACATGAGGCGTATACATAATACATTTCCGGATTTTTGGAGAAATATGGCGGTATTATCTTATGGGATGTATGATGGTAGAAATGAAAAAATATTTAAACAATTATCGATAAAACTGTTGAGTCATAAATGCTATTTTGGGGTTAGTTGTTTCTGGTCTATAGTAAATATGATCTTAAAAGTTTGATCACTGAATGTTGGAAGGATAAGTTTATGGAGCATTTAGTAAGTATAGTAGTGCCAGTATATAATGCAGAGAGATATCTTTGTACGAGCATTCATGCGTTGCAAAAGCAGGACTATTCTAATATTGAAATTATTTTAGTAGACGATGGCTCAAAAGATGCGTCTCCGTCTATTTGCGATTCGTTTGAAAAGGAAGATAAGCGAATTAGGGCTATACATAAGACAAATGGAGGAGTTAGTTCTGCGAGAAATGCAGGTATAGAAGCAGCAACTGGAAAATATATAATGTTTGTGGACAGCGATGATCTATGTGAAAGCAATATAGTTAGTCGTATGGTATTTTTGGCAGAACACTGGAATGTTAATTTTGTTATATGTGGATTTAGAACAGTAAATGATATAAAAAGTGCTTTAAATCCAATAAGACATGAGAATACATCAGAATTAGTGTATGCATTGTCAAAAAGTGAATTAATGAATTCTTTAGGATACATGATAATGAGAAGGCCTACTATGTTTGCGCCTTGGAATAAGTTATTTGACCTGGAGATCATACGTAAAAATAATATAAAATTTATACCTACAGTAAGCTATGGAGAAGATTTTTTATTTAATTTAGAGTATCTGAAATATTGCAATGGTGCTATAGAAACAAATGAAAAATTGTATAATTATATTTTACAAAATCCAGATTCGTTAGAAGCAAAATATAAGTCAGATTTATTTGAAAATCAGACAATGTTATATAAAGCTGCAAAACAGGTTATGATAGATAATTCTGTATATGAGGGAGATAATATATACAATTTAGACTGTTATTATGTACATAGGTTATTATATTGCATAGAACAACAGGATAATCTTCAAAATTATAGAACGAATACAGAACGCCAGGAATATGTTGCATCTTTTTGTAAAACAGAAGATGCGATCAATGCAGTCTATAATGCAAACTTAACAGGGGAACCTGCGCAAAGGATTTTTACCGATCTGATTAAAACAAGAAAATTTACAGAAGTATACGATGCAGTTATAAATTGCAAAAAGGGTATTGATGATGAAACTTATAAATTGAGATATGTCAGATATAAGATTCAAGATGACGGCCCTAATATAGTTGGAAGTAGACAAAAAATAAAATGGGTGTTTTATTCATTTAAATCAATTAAGAAGTATGGCTTAGTAATTACATTGAAAAGAATTTCAGGAAAAATAAACAGAAAGTTTGGAAGATAAAATGGCAGTTATAAGTGTGATTGTACCAGTCTATAAAGTAGAAAAATTCCTGGATCGCTGCATTAATTCTATTATACAGCAAACATTTACCAATTTGGAAATTATTTTGGTAGATGATGGTTCTCCAGATAGATCAGGTGAAATTTGCGATGAATGGAAAATGAAGGACAAAAGAATTCGCGTGATACACAAAGAAAATGGTGGTTTATCTGATGCGCGTAATAAAGGGTTGGATGTTGCAACTGGTGATTATGTAGCTTTTATAGATAGTGATGATTGGATTGATCCAGATATGTTTCAGCTCTTATATGATGCAACACAGAAATACCAAGCAGATATTGCAGAATGTAGCTGGCGGTGTATTTATAGTGATCGAATCGAGGAAGAAACAGATAATACAGGAGAGTATATTGTTGGGGACAATGTATTTGCACTGCATGGAGAAATTCAATGGAAATATTTTAAACCAATCGCATGCAACAAAATTTATGATAAAAGATATTTGAAAATATAAGATTTCCTGTAGGTAAGCTTCATGAAGATGAGTTTACTACACATTTGGCATTTTATAATGCTCGCAAGTTAGTATATATTGATGTTTCAAAGTACAATTATGATCGGACAAGAGAGGAAAGTATTACGGCATCTTTTAGGGAAAAAAATCTGGATGTAATAGATGCGTTACAAAGTCGTCTGGATTTTTTCTATGAAAAAGGGATTGTAGAATTGCAGACAGAAATGGAAAATATGTATTTCTGCGTGTTACTGGATCGGTTGTATAAATGTTATTTATATGGAATAAAGACAGATCGTGTAAGAAAAATAATCTATGATACAAATGAAAAGTATTTTTTGAATATGGAATTGCCCTTAAATCCAAATTATAAGTATGAATTATCTATGTTAAAAATATCATATAATGTATTTATATTATGCAGGAAATATAAATGGTTTAATAAGCTGGTCCGTAAGATGCGTTTTTATTATGTATGGTAATGTATGTAACTAAATGATGATTTTAGGTAGAGGAT
>ENA-OQJH01000359-OQJH01000359.1-human-gut-metagenome-genome-assembly--contig:-NODE-359-length-26076-cov-2.404293_pt1 | contig 26076 bp, 41 predicted proteins | sample MGYA00242597_ERZ504763 | MGnify/ENA primary metagenome ERZ504763 (study PRJEB26092, sample SAMD00036359) | human gut metagenome | host: Homo sapiens | study: EMG produced TPA metagenomics assembly of...
ATTATCCATGCATCCGGCAGATCTCTTCCATTGTTTTAGCAACATCAAGGATGACCGGTATCGTTCTTAATGCTCGAATAATCCCGCCCGGACCTATTGTATCTCCAACCGACTGAAGTACTCCGTGTTTTGTCGACACCTCTATGTCACTCTTCCAACGCTCGTACCCTCCTGTTGCAATCGTATTAAACAAATAATCCGTTCCCGGCAGCGCCTCTTTATAGTCAATATGCGCTGTAACTTCAAATTCCTGACCCGAAAATGCAACAAGCTCTTTCACAGCTTCTTCCGTCTCTCTAAGCAGCTTTTCATCCAAATCCACAAGTGCGATATGCCCCTTTTTTATAGTATCTTCTTTCAGAATATCTCCCACAAGTCTCATTGTAAAAACAGAGCTTCCCGCACCCAAAAAAACAAATTTAAAAAACTCTTTTTTCATTCTCTCCAGTCCCCTTTCTATTTAATTCCAGTCATTGTAATTCCTTCTATAAACTGCTTTTGGAAAAATAAAAATATATAATAATAATCGGTATCATAACCAAAACACCCGCACTCATCGAAGTACAGTAATCCGTTAACAAGCTGGAATTAAAGAAATTCAACGCCAGCGGCAACGTCATTTTATCTTCATCTACAATCGCTATTAACGGCCACAAATAATCATTCCATCTTCCCATAAATATAAAAATGCACAGTGCCGCGATTGCAGGTTTGATCGTATGAATTACAATGCCAAAAAAGATTCTCCATTCCCCTGCCCCATCGATCCTAGCCGCCTCTAATATATCATTCGGAATGCTTTCCGCAAATTGACGACACAAAAATATTCCAAATCCCGATACCATGAAAGGTATAATCAGCGCTGACATAGAATTTAAAATATTCAACTTGCTGCAATGATATATGTGGGAATCATCGTTACCTGAAAAGGAACCATCATCGTAATCAACACACAAACAAACAGAAAATTTTTCCCCTTAAAATTAAATTTACCAAAAATATATCCCCCAAGACAACTCGTAAATACTACGATAGCTGTTGATACGACAGATGAAAACAAACTGTTCCACAGCCAGGTCATAAATGGGGCTTCAGTCAATACTTTCTTATATCCGGATACGATCCATTCTGATGGGAAAAATGTTGTCGGTATACTCATAATTTCCGCATTGCTTTTGAAAGACAGCATCAAACATCAAAAAAACGGAAATGCAACAACTATAAAGGCAACTGCTAAAATAATAATTTTCCCTATTCGCACAAGCTTTTTCACCTTCGACACCTCCTAGTATTCCCAGTCTTGCTTTCCGACTTTTAACTGAACTAATGATACTATTAATATAATACCAAGCAACACAACTGCCATCGCCGATGCATATCCCATCTGCGAATATCTGAACGCATAATTATAGATATTTAATCCTATGACATTCGTATGGTTTTCCGGTCCTCCCTGCGTCATAATCTGCACCTGAGCAAAAACCTGAAAATACGAAATGCATGTCATAATGACAACAAAAAGCATATTCCTCGACATCAAAGGCAATGTAATTTTAAAAAATTTCTGTATACTGTTTGCCCCGTCAATTTCAGCCGCTTCTAAAAACATATTCGGTATATTATCTAACCCTGACATCAATATGACCAAATTGTATCCCAAATCGCACCAAAGCGTAACCAGTACAATACTAAACAAAGCCGTTCTCGGATCATTTAACCAGTTAATCGGATGATCCATTCCAAGTGCCATCAGTGCCTGATTTAAAACTCCATTCGCAGGATCGAACATAATCAACCAAACATAACACACTGCAACAATCGGCACTACTGCCGGCAAAAACATCCAGCCACGAAAAAAGCTTCTTGCCCCTTTTTTTCGAAGTGATTTAATCAATACCGCTAAAAATGTGGAAATACAAATATTTAAAACTACTGCGACTAAAACAAATACTACTGTATTTTTAAGCGCTCCTAAAAACTCCGGATCTTGAAATAACATCTTATAATTCGCCAGTCCCACAAAGGGAGCTCCCGGAAATCCATTATAATTATAAAATGACATTACAATGCTGAATATGATAGGAACTACAGAAAATATAAAAAACAGCAGCATTATCGGAGTAAGTCCACATACAATAAATCGTCTTTGAAGACGTTTTAATCTGCTTGTCTTTTTTTCCACCGCCACTCCTCAATCAGTTTGAGAGGAGACAAACGTCTCCTCTTAAATACTTATTTTGCCTGTTTCAATAATTCCTGAATATGGTTATTGATACTTGTCTCCATTTCCTCCAACGCTTCATCTGTACCAATACTTCCAGATGCCGCTTTTGTAAATGTATCTAATAAAGTTTTCTTAACAAAGTCCATATCCTGAACAGGTCCTACGCTTCTTGCATACTGTAAATACTGATACTGATCGCTCACTCTTACATTTCTTTCATCCGACTGATAACCCTCATCATCAATAATCGCTTTTAAGGACGCAACTGTTCCTGTTCCCAAATTAAACTCTTTTGCATTTTCAGGTTCCATACAATATTTTACGAAATCCCACGCGGTATCTTTATTTTTACTGTTTTCAGAAACAACATATCCCCAGCCTGATTCAACTGCAAAATATGGAATATCGCCTTTTACAGGAGGCATAAATACATATTTCCAATTTTCATTTTCCAAATCATCTCCAACTGCAGATGCCCAGGAACCTTTTACTAATTGAGCCGCTTTGTTTGCAAAGAAATACTGCTCTGTCGGCATTTTTGCAGTAATGTGTTTCGTATCTGTTACTTTTTCCACCGTAACGAGATCTACTAATTTTTGCCACGCTTCTTTCGCTTCCGGAGAAGTCAGAACAAACTTTGTCTGATCCTCATTCCAAAAATCTCCACCATTTTGCATAATCCATGACAAGAATAATGCCGCAAAGTTATCTCCGTTATAAAACTCAAGTCCGCCATACTCCTGAACATCCCCATTGAATTTTGCGCTATTTTTCGCAATCTTCATCACATCGTCGAATGTTTTCGGTCCGTCAGGAACGCCTGCCGCCGCCGCATCTTCCCGATTATAGAATAGTCCATACTCAACATTCATCTCAATCGGAACTCCATAGTAAGTTCCGTCCTTTGCATATCCATCTACAGCGCCCTGTAAATAATCTGTCTCAAAGTTTGCAGATAATTCTTCCGGAACTTCCGCCAGCAGTTTCTGATTCATGTAAGTCGGAATCCACGCTCCAAACACTTGCATAATATCCGGTTCATTTCCGGCAGTAAAAGCTGCTTTCATTTTCTGACTCATGGCATCATAAGGAAATGTCTGAATATTAATCTTTACTCCCGTTTCCTTTCATAATTCTCCGCAAGTTTCTTTGTCTCGTCAACAAATGCCTGTCCATTATGCATCCACAAATTCAATTCCTTAGACGCCTCTTTGTTTCCGCCGTTTTCCTTGTCTCCGCCTGCAGAACATCCGCCTAAAATCATTCCCGTAGTCATAACTCCCGCCAATACTACTGACATAATCTTTAACGATCTCTTTTTCATTTTCTTACTTCCTCCTTTTTAATGTCCTTTTTTGTTCCAAAATACACCTTCAGGCAAATCATTAATTGCTCTTATTTTTCCGGATTTACCTTAAACCTCCTTTCTTCCGTCAGAAACCGTTTTTCTCTTGCTGTACGTCGGATAATTGCGTATAACAGTATCCGCAAACATATGGCAGAGATTTGATTCCTACCGTAAGAGCTTTATATCTTTCCAGAAAATCTTCCTCTGTTTTTACTTTTTCACCGTATCCCCATGACTCTTTATCATTATCCTCAAAGGCAATGCCTCCGTACTCACTAATCAGAACAGGTTCTCCTTTATAACCAAACCCTTGCGCATAAGCTGCCCTGAAATTATTATGATAAATCTCGCAGCTTAACACTTCTTCTTTTTTAGTTAAGTATTTACGCCGCATTATTTCTCCGTCTTCTTCATAATCATGAAGTGTTAAAATATCCGACGTAGTGTGTTCCCAGCCATCATTAGAAATAACAGGTCTTGTGCTGTCCAACGATTTTGTCAAATGATAAACCGCCTGCGAATAGTTTTGCTGGCAAACATCTCTTTCAATCGCGGGCACTCCCCATGATTCATTTAGCGGAGTCCATATGATAATGCAGGGGTGATTATAATTTTGCTCAACAATCTCAGTCCACTCTCTCACAAAATTTTTCGCAGCTTTATCAGAATATTTATAGAAAGATGGACCTTCTCCCCAAACAAGAAGTCCGTGCACATCACACCAGTACAAAAAACGATCGCTTTCTGTTTTCTGATGTTTTCTCACGCCATTAAATCCCATCCGTTTTACATATTCTATATCCTTTAGCAGCACGTCATCGTTTTCCGGCGTTAATCCGGTATCTTTCCAATACCCTTGATCAAGAACCAATCTCTGATACAAAGGCTGCCCATTCAATAGGACAAGACCGTTTCTGATTCGGATATCTCTCATACCAAAATAAGATTCCACTTCATCTTTACAGTTATCATCCTCATCTAAAATCGAGATTTTAATGTATACAAGTTCGGAGCGTCAGGACTCCACAGTTCGATCCCCCACTCCCCAACGTACTTGTTATATACGTCTATATCCATCTGACAGACACCTGCTTCTAATTTTCCGGAAACACTATTAATAAATTTCCTTTCAAAATAAACGTCCGATTTCATTATTAAATTCTCTTTATTTGAATGACACATTGTATGAATGGTAACTGTCTTTTTATAAATATCGGGCGTAATCTTTATTTTTTCCACATAATCATCAGAAACCTGTTCAAGCCATACGTCTTTCCATATACCAGTCGTCTGAACGTACCAGCATCCATAATTATCAGATAACCAACGTTGTTTTCCCCGAACCTGCTCTTCACTATGCGGATCTTCAACTCTTATGCTAAGAAGCACTTCTTCGCCTTCTGCAAATTTTCCAAGTTCAAACGCAAATCTTGTATATGCTCCGTCATGTGATCCTTTATAAACTCCATTCACCCAAAGATCTAAATGATAATCGCACCCCTCAAAATTAATTTGAATACTTTGATCTTTTTTAAACTCATTTGTTATGGTTATGTTTTTCCAATACCATATAACTCCATGCGGTCTTTCATCTCCGATCCCACTTTTACCCGTTTCATATGTGAAGAACATTGATTTTACGATCCCCTCTGACGGTATGACTCCATCCCTCTAAAACCCCTATATTCTCATCATCAAACGCAAAATCCCACTGTCCGTTCAATAAGAAAAAAGACTCTCTTTTTAATTGTGGCCTTGGATACAAATCTTTCGTTCTTATTTTGGATCACCTCCTCTAATTGGTATTATAATAGTATTACATTTATTCAATATTTGCAACAATTAGATATTAACCTTAGTATTTTTATGCGAATTGCATATATTCTTCCACTACTCATTGTGTATTTCGATTAATTTTATTCTTATTTCATTGTATTTTTTGTGCGTTTATTATATTATTTTATTATCAGTATAATTAGCACTCACCCATGAAATGATATTGTTTCAATTATTTACTATTACGAGGGGCTTATGAAAGAAAATAACAACAATACAATTTACAAGTATTCTCAGCTATATGACATTTTGCTTGAGAAAATACTCGCAAACGAATGGAAGGCTAATGATAAAATGCTACTGAGCGAGAATTGAGCATTAGATACAACGTAAGCCGAGTCACAGTCCGAGACACACTAAACCGGCTGGCTCAAGCCGGATACATTTATCGGATTCAAGGAAAAGGAACTTTTGTATCTGTTCGAAAAATAGAAAAAAAATTAACAAAACTGTATACTCTCAGGAAACGTTTTGAAGAAAAAGGCGTTGTGCATGAAGTTAAGACACTTCAATTTGAAGTAATCTCTCCCTCTGACGATATCCGAGAAAAATTAGAAATAATAGAAAACGAAGATGTGTATAAACTTATACGCTGCTTTTATGCAGATCATATTCCATATGCTATTGAGATTTCATTCGTACCAACAGGCCTTATCCTGATTTGAGCGCAAATGATATAGAAAAGCAGGGATTGTATAAAAGCATGCAAATGTATAACATTATTCCGGAACATGCAAGCGAAAATATTTCGCTGTAAAATTAACAAATGAAGATGCCCTAATATTAGGTCTGAAACCACAGGACATAGCAATACAAATTGAGAGAACAACCCATTCAAACAATCGTATCATTGAATTTACAACATCACTAATAAAAACAGAATACTTTTATTACACATCGGAACTTAGTTCTACATAAATACCCGGCAGTTCCTTCGGGTGTCCCTGTGCATAGAAAGACTCTTCGACTGTAATACAACAAAACTGCCGCTTTAACGATTCATGAAATCGTAAAGCGGCAGTTCCATATTCTCATTCCGATGTATTCCTACAATTTCGCATTTTAACAAAACCGTATTTAATCTATTCTGTCAAAATCCCTGATCTTAGCACCTCTTCCAACAGACACTGCGTTTCTTTTTCGTCTGCTCAAGAGAATTTCCTTCCCTCCGGCATTCATTCACAAATCCTAACATTCCGAAACAGACAAAACCTGCTATCTTTTTTGCGGAATATTTCAATTTACTCCGCACATGAGCTGTATGCATCTCAACCGTCTCTAAAATAATACTGTAAAGGCGAGATGCAGATACGGATTCACCTCCGGATTCGTATACTGAAAGAAATCAAACCGGGCATAATAAAGATCCAAAATCGCATTCAGCATATTTACATACCCGAGTACAAGTTCCCCCTCCGGATTATTCTCCTTCTGCCGTCTGTAATAATCTTCTCTGCCTATACTACGCATATCGTTAAAGATATCGTCCAAAAGAGATTGCTTGTCACTGTAATGCGAGTAAAACGTAATTCTGCTGACCTTTGCCTCTTTACAGAGTTCCGTAACAGAAATGTGTTCAAAATCTTCGATCGAAAGCATTCTGATCATCGCATCCTTAAGATTATGCTTTGTTCTTATGATCCGCTTATCTTCCATATCCGGTAAAATTCCTTCCTCTATCCACTCCTTTTACTATTGATAATAATATCGAAACTTCTATTGATAGTCAATAACATCGATCCATTTCATCAGGAAGTCTTTCTCCAGTTCATTGTCTTTTGTAAGCTGCGCTGCCGCCACGATCGGAAGCCACTGCTGTACATACTGTCTTGCCGTATCGCTCTTTTTGCAGAACAATTTCAAATACAGATCTGCTGTTTCCTGATCTTTCAATGCAAAGAGAAGATATGTCATAGCCGCGTCCGCACTTGCATTTCCCTGTGTTGCATGCGCCCAGTCCACAACCGTCATCTTGCCGTTTTTACCTACGATCACATTACTCGGATTGAAATCGCCGTGGCATACTTTATTATGTTTCGGCATACTTTCAAGTCTTGTAAGAAGCTCGTATCTTGTTGTTGCATCCAAATCTTTCAGGCTGTTGATCTGGCGGGCAAGCTTATCTTTCATTCCTTTCAGAAGAGGAGATGTTTTGCCGTGAATCTGAAGCTGAAGGTCTACAAAATCTTCCATATACTTCTCAATATTCTTTTTGTCGGAATTCATCATATCTTCCATTGTCTTTCCGTCTTTATACTCGATCTCGAGCGCCCACTTGCCTTCAACCAGGGAAACTCCTTTCACCTTAGGAATATCCAGTCCTGTTTCTTCGATCCGCGCCGTGATCAAAGCTTCGTTAAATACATCTGACTTCGGATGCTCTTCGTTAAATACTTTCACAATACTGTCGTCACATTTATAGACGGTTTTATACGAACGTTTTACGATAATGTTGTTTTCTTCAAGTTTCATGGTAGGTTCCTCCTTAAATGGGTTTTTGTTTTTCGTTTTTGATGAGCTCATTATACACCGTAATTTTCAGGAAAGAAACCCCTTAAAGCAAACTTTGTGCAATTTTTAACTATTTTTTTATTATTGATCTAATTGTTAATTTTTTATCATTCCTTCTGTTTGTTTTTATTTTGTACATAGATTTATATGTTTGAACCGAAATAATTTGAAAAAGCAAACAGAGCGCTGTGAAAGCAGCGCTCTGTTATTATTCGCAGTTACGGTTCTTATTTACCGTAGTAGCATTTCAGGTAGATTTCTTTGATCTCCTTCATAAGCGGATATCTCGGGTTTGCTCCTGTACACTGGTCGTTAAATGCCTGTTCGCACATATCATCCAAAGTATCAAGGAAGTATTTCTCGTCAATACCGTAATCTTTAATTGTTTTCTTAATACCGATCTTTTCTTTCAGATCTTCAAGTTTTGCGATGAAGTTCTCAAATACTTCTTCGTCTGTGTTTCCTGTGCATCCTGCAAAACGTCCAAGCTCTGCATATCTTGCAAGTGCATGCGGATACTGATACTGTGAGAATGTTCCCATCTTTGTCGGAACTTCTGCCGCATTATATCTCATAACTTCCGTAAGGATTACAGCGTTTGCAACACCGTGCGGTAAGTGATGGAATGCACCAAGTTTATGAGCCATAGAGTGGTTCACACCAAGGAACGCATTTGCAAATGCCATACCTGCCATACAGGAAGCGTTTGCCATCTCTTCACGAGCTTTCGGATCGTTTGCTCCGTTCTCGTATGCTGACGGAAGGTTTTCAAATACCATTTTAACAGCTTTCATTGCAAGACCGTCTGTATAGTCTGTTGCCATGATAGATACATATGCTTCGATCGCATGTGTCATAACGTCGATACCTGATGCGCTTGTCAGTCCCTTCGGAGCTGTCATTGCATTGTCAACGTCAACGATTGCCATATTCGGAAGAAGTTCGTAGTCAGCGATCGGCCATTTAACGCCTGTTTCAGCATCTGTAATGATCGCGAACGGTGTAACCTCAGAACCTGTTCCTGAAGATGTCGGAATAGCTACGAAGTATGCTTTCTCTCCCATTTTCGGGAATGTAAATACTCTCTTACGGATATCCATGAAGTCCATAGCCATGTCTTCAAAGTTTGCTTCCGGATGCTCATACATAAGCCACATGATCTTAGCAGCATCCATTGCAGATCCACCGCCGAGTGCGATAATTGTATCCGGCTCGAATGCTCTCATCTGAGCAACACCTTCCTGAGCACACTGCAGAGTCGGGTCCGGAGCTACGTTATAGAAGCATGTATGCTGAATTCCCATCTCATCCAGTTTCTTCTCGATCGGATCTACATATCCGTTTTTGTAAAGGAATGTATCTGTAACGATGAATGCTTTCTTTTTGTGCATTACTGTTCCCAGCTCGTCAAGCGCTACCGGCATACATCCTTTCTTAAAGTAAACTTTCTCAGGTGTTCTAAACCACAGCATATTCTCTCTCCTCTCGGCAACTGTTTTCACGTTCAGAAGATGTTTTACACCAACGTTTTCTGATACGGAGTTTCCACCCCATGATCCACATCCAAGTGTAAGTGACGGAGCAAGTTTAAAGTTGTAAAGATCTCCGATACCACCCTGTGAAGCCGGTGTATTGATCAGAACACGGCAAGTTTTCATTGCTTCGTAATGTTTCTGGATCTTCTCTTTCTCTGCCGGATGTACATACAGAGAAGATGTATGTCCGTATCCGCCGTCAGCTACAAGCTGTGCAGCTTTATCAAGAGCTTCGTCAAATGTTTTTGCTTTATACATTGCAAGTACCGGTGACAGTTTCTCGTGAGCAAATTCTTCTGCGATATCTACAGACTCAACTTCACCGATAAGGATTTTTGTATCTTCCGGAACATTTACACCTGCAAGTTTTGCGATTTCATATGCAGATTTTCCCGGAATTTTGCTGTTAAGAGCTCCGTTAATGATGATTGTTTTACGAACCGCATCAAGCTCTTTTCCAGGTTTCAGGAAGTAGCAGCCTCTGTAAGCGAACTCTTTTTTCGCCTGCTCGTATACGCTCTCCAGAACAGTTACAGACTGCTCGGAAGCACAGATCATACCATTATCAAATGTTTTAGAATGGATAATAGAGTTTACAGCCATTCTTACATCTGCTGTGTCATCAATGATAACCGGTGTATTTCCGGCGCCAACGCCAAGAGCCGGTTTTCCTGAAGAGTAAGCAGCTTTTACCATTCCCGGGCCACCTGTTGCCAGAATGATGTCTGCGTCTCTCATAACTGTGTTTGTGAGCTCCAGTGACGGTGCATCGATCCATCCGATGATTCCTTCCGGCGCTCCTGCTTTTACAGCAGCTTCAAGTACAACTTTTGCAGCTGCGATCGTACATTCTTTTGCAGCCGGGTGTGGCTGATGATGATCGCATTTCTTGTCTTCAAACAGATCAATGTTTTGAAGATTGCCGTAGAAGTCGGGTTTGTTGTCGGGATAACCGCAGCAACAAGACCGATCGGCTCTGCTACTTTTTTGATTCCGTAAGCTGTATCTTCTTCGATCACGCCACAAGTTTTTGTGTTCTTGTATGCGTTATATATATACTCTGCAGCATAGTGGTTTTTGATAACTTTATCTTCAACAATACCTCTCTGCGTCTCTTCTACTGCCATCTTTGCAAGCGGGATACGCTGTTTGTTGGCTGCCATAGCTGCTTCATAGAAATCTTGTCAACCTGCTCCTGAGTAAATGTCGCGAAAACTTCTGTGCTTCGCGCATTGCTTTCATTTTTGCTTCAAGCGCTTCTACACTGTCAACAATCTCAGGTACGACTGTTTTTTCTTTCTTTGCCATTTGATAATTCCTCCTGTAATTGAGTTCCGGTTTATCTTTTCAACCGTTATCTATCTTATTTCTCACAAGTTCAAGTATATCTGTTTGTTAAATAATTGTCAACAACATATTTGTTAATATTTTAACGGTATTTTTTTTGTATTATTTGTGCATTTTCTACAAAACAGTAAAAATCCTATGAAAATTATCATTGTAAAAAAACTCCTCCTATGAATTTCATAGAAAGAGTTTCTCATTGATTCAATATTAATCTGCCGAAAATATTCGGGAACTCAGCTATTATACAAGCTCAAGAAGAACTTCCATCGCCGCGTCACCTTTACGCTGACCGATCTTCACGATTCTTGTGTAACCACCGTTACGATCTGCATATTTCGGAGCGATCTCATCAAATAATTTTGCAACCATATCGACTTCTTTTGCCTTTTTGTTCTCGCCCTCTTTAACCGGGTAAAGAACTTTCAGCATCTCACGTCTTGCGTGAAGTCTGCTCGGCTGATCTTTTTTGATCTTTTTCTCTACTTCATCGTAAACAGTAACTTTCTTTCCGTCTACAACTTCTTTTACTCTCTTGCCGTCTTTATCTTTGCGGGCAACTTTTGCCATTACTGTTACTTCATCGAAATTATCTTTCTCTTTCACAGCCAACGCGATAAGACCTTCTGCTGTTTTACGGATTTCTTTTGCTTTCGCCTCAGTTGTAACGATCTTTCCGTTGTTAAGCAGAGCTGTTACCTGATTTCTGATCAATGCTTTTCTCTGGCTGGATGTTCTGCCGAGTTTTCTATATTTTGCCATTCTTATATTTCCTCCTAATCTTTCCGTCATAATTCGGATGCGCCGTCTGCAGAACCGCGCTTCGCACGTCTGCCGCTATTGTTTATAAACAAAACCTTAACGCATACTCGTTCTTTTTGAAAAACACGCCGGCACGCATTTTCCCTCCCGGTATATGTCTGAACTATGACTACACATTCAATTATGCATCTTCGGGCTTATTAATCAAATGCTCGCGGATCGTCCTGTATTCCGAACAATCCACGATTTTCTATAAAGCGATTATTCCTCGCCCTGATTCAACTCAAGATTGAGTTCTTTTAACTTAGCAAGCACTTCCTCAAGTGATTTACGTCCGAGGTTACGAACTTTCATCATATCTTCAGGAGTCTTATTAGTAAGTTCTTCTACCGTATTGATTCCGGCTCTCTTCAGACAATTATAGGAACGAACGGAAAGTTCAAGTTCATCAATGCTCATCTCAAGAACTTCTCTTTCTCATCGTCTTCTTTCTCGATCATACTTCCGCAACCTGAGCAACTTCCGAAAGATCAACGAAAAGTTTCAAATGTTCGCTCAGCACTTTTGCCGCAAGCTTACCGCCTCATCAGGAAGCATTGTTCCTTTTGTCCAAACATCAAGTGTTAATTTATCATAATCCGTAATCTGTCCGACACGAGTATTCTCAACAGTCAGATTCACACGTTCAACCGGTGTATAGATCGAGTCAATCGCAATCACTCCGATCGGCATATCTTCTGTTTTGTTCTTATCAGAACTTACATATCCTCTGCCCTTTGTGATCGTCAATTCCATATTCAGCCTGCAGTCTTTGCCGCCGCTCAATGTAGCGATCACTGATCCGGATTTACGATCTCAATATCAGGGTCATTAATATTGATGTCTGCTCCTGTCACAACACCTTCGCCTTCAAACTCAATATATACTGTTTTCGGCTCGTCTGACTCAGACATATTTCTTATCGCGAGAGATTTCAAATTCATGATAATCTCCGTAACGTCTTCTTTTACGCCCGGTATCGAACTGAATTCATGAAGAACTCCGTCGATCTTAACGGAACTGATCGCAGAACCCGGAAGAGATGAGAGCATGATTCTTCTCAGAGAATTTCCGAGTGTTGTACCATATCCTCTTTCAAGCGGTTCTACAACAAATCTTCCATATTTTTTATCTTCCGAAACATCCGTAATCTCAATATTAGGTTTATTAAAATCAAACACTACACAGACCCTCCTTTTGGGTTTTAAAATGTTGAAGGGATACGCTGTTGCAGCCGATATTATTTAGAATATAACTCGACAATCAACATCTCATCTACGGAACATCGATCGCTTCTCTTGCCGGAAGTTCTTTTACAGATCCTTTCAGGTTCTCTGCATCAACATCGAGCCATTCCGGAACCATGTTGCTGCCAGTCGCTTCAAGAATGTCTTTATATCTCTGTGAGCCTTTTTTGTTTTCTTTGATCTCAATCGTATCTCCTGCTTTTACAAGGTAAGACGGAATGTTTACCTGTTTTCCGTTTACGAGAACGTGTTTGTGATCAACGATCTGTCTTGCTTCTTTTCTTGTTCTTGCAAGTCCCATGCGGAAGATTACGTTGTCCAGTCTGGACTCAAGAATTCTCATCAGTTTCACCTGTCATTCCTTCCATCTGTTTTGCTTTCGCATAGTAGTTTCTAAACGGTTTTTCAAGTACGCCGTAGATGAATTTCGCTTTCTGTTTCTCGCGAAGCTGCAGACCGTACTCGCTCATTTTTCTGTTTGCTCTTTTTAACTGTCTGTTAGATTTTTTATTAATTCCGAGGTAAATCGGATCCATGCCTAAAGAACGGCATCTTTTAAGAACAGGAACTCTGTTTACTGCCATGTCTATCCTCCTAATTTATACATACGAGCGGTTTCATACCGCTTTCCAAGTTACTTTCCGGTGTATGATAATGTTCAGCCGTCGATTACACTCTTCTGCGTTTCGGCGGGCGGCATCCGTTATGCGGAACCGGTGTTACGTCTTTGATACTTACTACGTCAATACCGCATGCCTGAAGAGCACGGATTGCCGCTTCACGTCCTGATCCCGGTCCTTTTACGAATACATCTACAGACTTAAGTCCGTGTACCAATGCCGCTTTAGCTGCTGTCTCAGCTGCATCTGCGCTGCATATGGAGTAGATTTTCTTGAACCTCTAAATCCCAGACCGCCTGCACTTGCCCATGAAAGAGCATTTCCCTGTGTATCTGTTAATGTAACGATTGTATTATTAAAAGATGACTGGATATGTGCCTGTCCTCGTTCAACGTTTTTCTTGACACGTTTTTTTGTTACTTTTTTTGCAACTTTCTTTGCCATTTAAACTAACCTACTTCTTCTTTCTCTTTGATTTAATTCCTTGTTATAACAAGTTTGTTCGCTCAGCTAAGCTCATGCTTCGCATTTGCTAAGATTTGCGAACGGCTTCGCACTAAATTCAAACTTCGTTTTCATTAAGTTGCTTTCAGCTTATTTTTTCTTGTTTGCTACTGTTCTCTTCGGACCTTTACATGTTCTTGCGTTTGTCTTTGTCTTCTGACCACGCACCGGAAGTCCTTTTCTATGACGGATTCCACGGTAGCATCCGATTTCTTTCAGTCTCTTGATGTTAAGCTGGATCTCTCTTCTAAGATCACCTTCTACAACCTGAGTTTCATCGATCACTGCGCTGATCTTTTTTACTTCTTCACTTGTAAGATCTCTTACACGAGTATTCGGATCTACTCCTGCATCTGCCAAAATACGGCTTGCGCTTGTTCTTCCGATTCCATAAATATAAGTCAAGCCGATCTCTACACGTTTGTCTCTTGGTAAGTCTACACCTGCAATACGAGCCATGTGTCTTTCCTCCATTTTCTTTGTTTATACTGTCTTTAATTGAGGCTGCGGACGCTCTGCTTATTATAATGCCGCATCCTACCGGCCTTTTGCGATATCCCAGCCCAGACGCGTTCTCCTCGCGCCCTTTCCCGGCACGGATCTTATCCGTCAATGCAAACGCCGGGTATTAGAAGCAATATACAATCGCATCCGTTCAAGCCATATGCCGGCTCTGCCTATGATCGTCACAAATGGACGAAACGGGCAAACTACGGAAGCGGGACACACGCACTGCCGGTACCTGATGGGCAGATACGGTGTAACCTTACTGTATATTAAACAGCTCTACACACATCCTCGTGTGTCATGCTGTCAGCCGCCTAAATCACTTCACAAACTTCCTGTCAATTAACCCTGACGCTGTTTGTGTTTCGGATTTTCACAGATTACTCTGATGCTTCCTTTTCTTTTAATAATCTTGCATTTTTCACAAATTGGTTTTACTGATGATCTAACCTTCATGTCAAATCCTCCTTCCCTTCTTTGCTTACCTACAATTTCCGGTCATTTGGGCACACCTCACCAGAAATGACCATTTCATAGTATATCACCAACCCCGCATTTAAGTCAACCCTCTATTTCTTATACTTTCCTATTTCTTTTTCGCTCCGCTTTTTAATCGCAAATATTACGCAAAAAAAGTTGTTCTGTACATAAGCCCTGACTCTTCGTCACTGCAGTCTCACAGAACAACTTCCCGTAAATACTCAAATTCCGCCCGGCTTTATTGCACCGGCTTCCTTTATGCTTTATTTATCTCTCCAGATAATTCTCCCCTTGCTAAGATCATATGGCGACATCTCGAGCGTCACTTTATCTCCCGGAAGAATTTTAATAAAGTTCATTCTTAATTTTCCGCTGATATGTGCAAGAACGATATGTCCGTTCTCGAGTTCCACTTTAAACATTGCATTCGGGAGCTTCTCTACTACTACTCCCTCGATTTCTATTACGTCAGCTTTTGACATATTATTTAATCCTCCTGAATTTCGGCATCACATGCCGTTTCACATTTTTACTCTCCCAGAATCCTTACAATTTCCGCAAATACATCATCAATATCGATCGTTCCGTCTACTTCCTTTAAAATACCGGACTGTGTATAATAATCGATCAAAGGCTGCGTCTGGTCATGATAGACGCCAAGTCTTTTCAGAACTGTTTCCGGCTTGTCATCGTCGCGAAGAATCAAACCGCCTCCGCATTTATCGCAAATTCCTTCTTCTTTCGTAGGGGCATATACGAGATGATATGTTGCCCCGCAGTCTACGCAGGCTCTTCTTCCCGACATTCTGTTTACGATATTTTCATCCGGAACTTCTACGTCGATAGCATAATCTATCTTCTGTCCCATGTCGGCAAGAGCTTTGTCTAATGCTTCTGCCTGCGGAATCGTACGCGGAAAACCGTCAAGCACATATCCGTTCGCACAATCATCCTGATTCACTCTATCTACAACAAGATCGACTACTAATTCATCCGGCACAAGAAGACCCTGATCCATATATGTCTTCGCCTTTTTCCCAAGCTCCGTTCCGTTTTTGATATTGGCACGGAAAATATCTCCCGTGGAAATATGTGGAATCGAATATTTTTCTGCAATCTTTTTAGCCTGTGTTCCTTTTCCGGCTCCCGGCGCTCCCAGCATGATAATCTTCATAACTTCTACCTCCGATCGATATGCAAACAGTTCTTTTGCCCCGAAATATTTTCCTGCATACAGAACTGTTTTTTGTTTTATCTTAAAATACACCTTGAGCCCGCTGCGTTTTGCCTTTTTCAAGGCAAAACAGGGCGAGCTGTTAAACATTGTTATTTAATATCCAAGAAAGCTGTTTGACGCGTTGCTTCCTTTATTATTTAAGAATCCTGTGTAATTTCTCACAAGCATCTGCGACTCAATCTTCTTGATCGTTTCAAGCACAACACCTACGATAATGATAAGCGATGTTCCTCCGAAAGAAACGTTTGCGCCGAACATACCATTGAAGAAGAATGGGATTACCTGAACGATAATCAGTCCGCATGCGCCTATGAAAATAATGTAATTCAAAATTTTCTGCAAATATTCAACTGTCGGTTTTCCCGGACGAATACCCGGAACAAATCCGCCGCTCTTCTTCATATTATTTGCAATCTCCAAAGGATTAAATGTAATCGATGTATAGAAATATGCAAAGAAGATTGTGAGCAGAATATATACAAGCAGTCCAACCGTATAAACCGGTTTTGCCGGATTACACCAGTTGTTTGAATTCATTGCAGCAAGGATCTGGCTTCCGATGCCTGTTCCGTTTCCTTTTCCGAGGAACTGGGCAATGACGATCGGAGTCTGCATCAAAGATGATGCAAAGATAACCGGGATTACTCCGGCAGTGTTTACACGAAGCGGAATATGTGTAGACTGTCCGCCGTATGTTTTTCTTCCCTGTACTTTTTTAGAATACTGTACCGCAATTCGTCTTTCTCCGCTCTGAAGAAGAACAACAAAGACTACTACTGCAAGAATTACCGCTAAAATAATCAATCCCGCAAGACCTGCCTGAGCAAGTTTCTTTCCACTCATGAATTCTCGTAAAGTGTGTATAAATCACTCGGAACACGAGAAATAATATTGATCAGAAGAACGATAGAAATACCGTTTCCGACACCGTTTTCAGTGATGCGCTCACCGATCCACATCATAAAGGCACTTCCCGCCGTCAGTGTACATACGACAACTGCACAGCTTACGAAATTGTATTCTTCGAGAAGACCCTGTCGACCGAATCCAACTGCCATTGCAGTAGACTCAATAAGCGCCAGCGCAACTGTCACATAACGTGTAATTGCGGCAATCTTCTTTCTTCCTTCTTCTCCTTCTTTTTGCATCTCCTCTAATTTCGGAATTGCGATTGTGAGAAGCTGCATAATAATGGATGAAGTGATGTACGGTGTGATGCTCAATGCAAAAATGGAAAAGTTTGTAAACGAGCCTCCGGTGAACGCTTCAAAAAAGTTGAAAGCGTCCCCCGTCTGCTGTGCAAAAAATTCCTTGATAAATGTCGGATCTACCCCCGGAGTCGGAAGCTGTGATCCAAGTCTTACGATGACAAGCATTACGAACGTATAAAAAATTCGTTTTCTGATATCCTCAATCTGAAATGCTTTACGCACTGTCTTCAGCATTAGATCACCTCTGCTTTTCCACCAAGCGCTTCAATTTTCTCAGCAGCTTTTGCACTAAATGCATTTGCCTGAACTGTAAGCTTCTTAGTTAACTCTCCATTTCCAAGAATTTTAACTCCGTCTCTCGGGTTTTTCACGATACCGCTCTCGATCAGTGTTTCAACAGATACTGTAGCTCCGTCCTCGAATCTTTCGAGTTCGCTGATGTTGATACCTACGATCGTCTTAGAGTTTCTGCAAGTGAATCCTCTCTTCGGTATTCTTCTGTACAAAGGCATCTGACCGCCTTCGAATCCGGGTCTTGTAGCGCCGGAACGTGCTTTCTGTCCCTTATGGCCTTTACCGGCTGTCTTACCGTTTCCTGAACCATGTCCACGGCCTCTTCTGAAATTATCACTCTGTTTTGAACCGTCTGCCGGTCTTAAGTTTGATAAGTCCATGACGTTACCTCCTTATCTTTTTATGCCTCTTCTTCAACCTTAACTAAATGTCTAACCTGCTGTACCATCCTCTGGTAGCTGCATTGTCCGGCAGTACGACTGTCTTGCCGGTCTTCTTGAGACCAAGAGCCTCAACTGTTCTTTTATGCTTTGGTATGGCTCCGATTGTAGACTTTACTAACGTAACTTTTAAGTTTGCCATTTCAATCTTACCTCCTTATGCGATAGGATAGAATCTGTTATTCAACATTTTCTATCGTCTTAGCCCATGATCTCCTCGATCGATTTGCCGCGAAGTCTTGCAACATCTTCCGGAGACTTAACGTCTTTGAGTCCTTCGATCGTAGCAAGTACGACATTCTGTTTATTGTTTGATCCGAGAGATTTTGTACGAATATTTTTGATTCCCGCCATCTCGATCACGGCACGAGCCGGACCTCCGGCGATTACTCCTGTACCATCCGGAGCTTTTTTCAGAAGTACGGATGCACTTCCGAATTTTCCGAGTACATCGTGTGTGATACTTCCGTTCTCATCGAATGTGATCTCGATCATTTTCTTCATAGCGTCTTCTTTCCCTTTGCGGATCGCTTCCGGGATTTCAGTAGCTTTTCCCAAACCTGCACCAACATGACCATTGCCGTCTCCGACAACAACTAAAGCTGTAAATCTGAAGTTACGACCACCTTTAACAACTTTGGTAACACGTTTGATTGATACCACTTTTTCTAATAATTCCATCTGACTAGCATCAATGCGTTCCTGTCTCATCTGTGTTCTCCCTTCCTAGAAATTCAGCCCGGCTTCTCTTGCTGCGTCTGCCAGTGCTTTGATCTTACCCTGATAAATGAAGCCGCCTCTGTCGAATACAACTTCTGTAATACCTTTTTCTTTTGCTTTCTCGGCAATTACTTTTCCGAGGCATGCTGCTGCTTCAACGTTGTTTGTTTTCTCAAGTTCTGCTTTCACATCCTTCTGAAGAGTGGAAGCCGCAACCAGAGTATTTCCAACAGTGTCGTCGATGATCTGAGCATACATATGATTATTACTTCTAAAAACAGCTAAACGCGGTCTTTCAGCAGTGCCGCTGAAACGGTTGCGTAATTTCATGTGTTTTTTTCTACGAATTTCGCTTCTTGATTTCTTACTAACCATTTTCACACTCTCCTTATTTATTTCTTACCGGTCTTACCTACTTTACGTCTGATTACTTCGTCAGCATATTTAATACCTTTGCCCTTATATGGCTCCGGTCTTCTCTTATCTCTGATCTCAGCCGCATACTGTCCAACTTTTTCTTTGTCGATTCCTTTTACAGTGATCTTGTTCTGACCTTCCAGAACTGTCTCAACGCCTTCCGGATCGATCATCTCAACCGGATGAGAATATCCAAGGTTCAGTGTCAGTTTATTTCCTGATTTTGATGCTCTGTAACCTACACCGTTTACTTCAAGGACTTTCTGATATCCTTCTGTAACTCCGACAACCATGTTGTTGATCAGTGTTCTTGTCAAACCGTGAAGAGATTTCATTTTCTTGAGATCGTTCGGTCTTGTTACAGTTACTTCTTCGCCTTCAACCTTAATTTCCATTTCTGTCGGAAGCTCTCTTGTAAGAGTTCCTTTCGGACCTTTCACAGTCACTACATTGTTCTCTGCAACTTCTACAGTTACTCCTGCAGGAATTGCAACCGGCAGTCTTCCTATACGTGACATACCCTATTCCTCCTTAACTTAGATTTTCGGAGGAGCTGCTTTGGCTCCTCTGTTTTCAGTTGCATTGAGCACTTAGCGAGGTACTTTCGAGCTTAGTGCGAAAGTACACCTCGACGCTTAACGAGGTCTCCCACGAGTTTAGCGGCGATGGTGTTTCCTCTGTACTCAACGGATTTAAATTACCAAACGAAGCAAAGTACCTCTCCGCCTACGCCGAGTTTTCTTGCTTCTTTATCTGTTACAACGCCTTTGTTTGTAGAAATGATCGCTGTTCCAAGTCCTCCGAGTACTCTCGGGATATCTTCTGTGTTTGCATAAACACGAAGTCCCGGTTTTGAGATTCTCTTAAGTCCTGTGATAACTTTCTCGTTCTTATCAGCACCGTATTTCAGTGTGATATGAATTGTCTGAAAGTGTCCGTCTTCTACAAGATCATATTTTGCGATATATCCCTCATCAAGAAGAATATTTGCGATAGCAAGTTTCATCTTGGATGCCGGTACATCAACTGTATCATGTTTTGCAGTGTTCGCATTACGGATTCTTGTAAGCATATCTGCAATAGGATCGCTCATAGTCATGTGGATGTATCCTCCTTTTATATTCTATCTGTTCTACATTTTCTGCCCCGCGGAAATTTCTTTGCGATGCGCCAAACTGCTTTCGGCTTACCAGCTGGCTTTCTTACTCCCGGATCTGTCCTTTGTATGCCAGTTCACGGAAGCAGATACGGCAGATTCCATATTTTCTCAAATACGCATGCGGACGTCCGCAGATTCTGCAGCGGCTATATTCTCTTGTGGAGAATTTAGGCTTGCGCTGCTGTTTGATTTTCATAGATGTCTTTGCCATGATTTTCCTCCTTTATTTTGCAAACGGCATATTGAACTGTTTCAATAATTCACGTGCTTCCTCGTCAGTTTTGGCTGTTGTAACAAAGATTACGTCCATACCTCTGACTTTGTCGATCTTATCATATTCGATCTCCGGGAAAATCAACTGCTCCTTGATTCCAAGTGCATAGTTTCCTCTTCCGTCAAATGCGTTCGGGTTTACACCTCTGAAGTCACGCACACGCGGAAGCGCAAGGTTAATCAGACGATCAACGAACTCATACATTTTCTCGCCTCTAAGCGTAACCTTACATCCGATCGGCATACCCTCTCTGATTTTGAAGTTAGCCACGGAGTTCTTTGCTCTTGTAACAACGGCTTTCTGACCTGCGATCTTTTCCATATCGGCGATTGCAGACTCTAAAACCTTTGCATTTTCTTTTGCTTCGCCAACGCCCATGTTGATAACAACTTTGTCGAGCTTCGGCACTTCCATAATATTTTTATATCCGAATTTTTTGATCATTGCGTCAACGATCTCATTCTGGTACTGTTCTTTCAGTCTACTCAAAGTCCTTGGTCCTCCTTCCCGAATTAATCAATAACTTCGCCAGTCTTCTTTGCGAAACGAACTTTTTTGTCTCCATCCATTTTGAAGCCTACTCGTGTTGCCTGACCTTTGTGCATAAGCATTACGTTAGATGCATCGATATAACCTTCCTGATGTACGATGCCACCGTTCTGGTTTGCTGCGCTCGGCTTTGTGTGCTTTGTCAGCATATTGACGCCTTCAACGAGGACTCTTCCGTCTTTTTTATTTACGGCGATAACTTTGCCCTCTTTGTCTTTATCTTTTCCGGCGATAACCTTTACAGTGTCGCCTGTTTTAATTTTCATAGTTGACATTCTTAGGCACCTCCCTACAGTACTTCCGGAGCAAGAGAAACAATTTTCATAAAGTGCTTCTCTCTAAGCTCACGGGCTACTGGTCCAAAAATACGTGTTCCACGCGGATTCAAATCGTCTTTTATAATAACAGCAGCATTTTCATCGAATCTGATATAGGAACCGTCTTTACGACGAGCGCCTTTTACAGAACGAACAACAACAGCTTTTACGACATCGCCTTTTTTAACAACGCCGCCTGGTGTTGCATCTTTTACAGTTGCAACGATCACATCACCGATGCTCGCATATCTTCTTGTAGAACCGCCAAGCACACGGATGCACAGTAATTCTTTAGCGCCTGTGTTGTCTGCTACTTTCAGTCTGCTTTCTTGCTGTATCATGCAGGTAAACCTCCTTCAAAAATTATTTTGCTTTCTCCATGATCTCCACAAGTCTCCATCTTTTGTCTTTTGACAGAGGTCTTGTTTCCATAACTTTTACTGTATCACCGATCTTACACTCGTTATTCTCATCATGAGCTTTCAGCTTGTAAGTTCTTTTTACGATCTTCTTATAAAGCGGGTGTTTTACATGGTCTTCCACGGCAACAACGATTGTTTTGTCCATCTTGTCGCTTACGACCTTACCCGTACGGTTTTTCTCAGATTTCTCTCTTCCACTTCTATTCTCCTTTCAATCATTCTGGCAAAGAAGCTGATATCCGCTTATCGTCCAGCCTCTGTGATCATCGTCTGGATACGTGCGATATTTTTTCTTACTTCTTTGATTCTGCTTGTATTGTCCAACTGGTTTGTGGCATTCTGGAATCTCAAGTTGAAGAGTTCCTTCTTAGCAGCTACTAATTCCTGATTTAATTCCTCTACGGATTTCCTCTTAATTCTTTTACAAATGTATTAGTTTTCACTGTTATCACCGCCTTCTAAGTCTGCGCGAGAAACGATTTGCATTTGCAAGGTAATTTATGCATTGCAAGTCGAAGTGCCTCTCTAGCTGTTTCCTCTGGTACTCCTGCAATTTCAAACATCACGCGGCCCGGTTTTACTACAGCTGCCCAATACTCAACTGTACCTTTACCGCTACCCATACGAGTCTCAGCCGGTTTTGCCGTGATCGGCTTATCCGGGAAAATTTTGATCCAAACTTTACCGCCACGTTTGATGTAACGTGTCATGGCAACACGGGCTGCCTCGATCTGATTGGAACGAATCCAGCACGGCTCTGCCGCTACGATACCGTACTCACCATATGCGATCGTGTTACCTCTGAGAGCTTTTCCTTTCATGGTACCACGGAACTGTTTACGACGTTTTACTCTTTTTGGCATTAACATTATTTATCTCTCCCTTCCTTATCTGCTTTAGTCGGAAGAACTTCGCCTTTGTAAATCCAAACCTTTACACCGACTTTTCCGTAAGTTGTGTCAGCTTCTGCGATCCATAATCAATGTCTGCTCTCAGTGTCTGAAGCGGAATTGTTCCTTCGCTGTAGAACTCTGTACGAGCCATATCAGCTCCGCCGAGACGTCCGGAAACAGATGTCTTCACACCAAGTGCTCCTGATTTCATTGTTCTTGACATGCAGGATTTCATAGCACGTCTGAATGAAATACGGTTTTCCAGCTGCTGTGCGATGTTTTCAGCTACTAACTGAGCATCTTTATCTGGTCTTTTTACTTCTTTGATGTCTACGATTAATTTTTTGTTTGTGAATTTAGCAAGTTCTGCTTTCACTTTCTCAATCTCAGAACCACCCTTACCGATTACTACACCAGGTTTTGCTGTGTAGATGATGATTTTCACACGGTCAGATGCTCTCTCGATCTCGATCTTGGAAACACCTGCGCTGTATAATTTCTTTTTCAGAAATGTTCTGATCTTGTTATCTTCTACCAGGTTATCTGCAAAGTCTTTTTCTGCGTACCATCTAGAATCCCATTCTTTGATAACGCCGACTCTTAAGCCATGTGGATTAACTTTCTGTCCCATGAGTGTCCTCCTTATCTTTCATTCAGCACGATTGTGATGTGGCTCATTCTCTTTTCGATTCTGTAAGCTCTACCCTGTGCTCTCGGTCTGATTCTCTTCATTGTTGGTCCTTTGTTTGCATAACACTCTTCGATATAAAGGTTCTCAACGTTCATACCGTTGTTGTTCTCAGCATTTGCGATTGCTGATTTCAATAATTTCTCTATTACGCTTGAAGCATATCTTGGATTATAAGCTAAAATACCAAGTGCTGTCTGTACATCCTTACCTCTGATGGCATCCAAAACGTAGCATGCTTTCTGAACAGAGACTCTAGCGTAAGAATCTTAGCTGATGGTCTTGTGTCTTTCTGCTCGTTTCTTTCTCTCTTGATTTGGGATCTATGTCCTTTTGCCATGGATGAACCCTCCTTCCGAATAATCTAATCTATATTATCTGACTTTTGACTTCTTCTCGTCTTTTCCGTGTCCTCTGTATGTTCTTGTTGCAACGAACTCTCCGAGTTTGTGTCCAACCATATCTTCTGTCACATACACCGGTACATGTTTTCTTCCGTCATGAACAGCGATTGTGTGTCCAACGAATGACGGGAAGATTGTAGAACGACGTGACCATGTCTTAATAACTGATTTATCACCTGCAGCGTTCATAGCATCTACTTTTTAAGTAAGCTGGCATCTGCAAATGGTCCTTTTTTAAGTGAGCGAGCCATAGGTTCTAACCTCCTTGTAAACTAAATTATTTGATTGCTTTACCGTCTCTTCTTCTTACGATCATCTTGTTAGAAGCTTTGTTTTTCTTACGTGTCTTAAGACCAAGTGCCGGTTTACCCCATGGAGTACATGGACCTGGACGACCGATACCAGTCTTACCTTCACCACCACCGTGCGGATGGTCGTTCGGGTTCATAACAGAACCGCGGACAGTAGGTCTGATACCATGTGACGCTTACGTCCTGCTTTACCAACGTTGATCAGGCTGTGATCTCCGTTTCCTACGACACCGATAGATGCTCTACAAATGATTGGAACCATTCTCATCTCACCGGATGGAAGTCTAAGTGTTGCGTATTTTCCTTCTTTCGCCATCAACTGAGCGCTGTTTCCTGCTGAACGAACAAGCTGTCCGCCTTTTCCAGGATATAACTCGATGTTGTGGATCTGTGTACCAACTGGGATTTCAGAAAGTGGCAGGCAGTTTCCTACTCTTACCTCTGCTTCTGCTCCGTTCATAACTGTCATTCCGTCTTTAATCCTTCTGGTGCAAGGATGTAGCTTTCTCTCCGTCTGCGTAGCAGATCAGTGCGATGTTAGCTGTTCTGTTCGGATCGTACTCGATTCCGATTACAGTTGCCGGAATTCCGTCTTTTCTTCTCTTGAAGTCGATAATTCTATATTTCTTTTTAGCTCCGCCTCCGCGGTGTCTTACAGTGATTTTACCCTGGTTGTTACGACCAGCTTTTCTATTTTTAGATTCCAGTAAGGATTTCTCAGGAGTTGTTTTTGTGATCTCGGAGAAATCAGATCCTGTCATCTGTCTTCTGGAAGGTGTATATGGGTTGTATACTTTAATTCCCATTACTGTCTCTCCTTTCATTTTTCCTAATTATTTGTTTCACGGATTTGCACCGTTTAATGTCAAATCTTACAGTCCTTCAAAGATTTCGATATCTGCGCTCTCTTCTGTTAACTGTACAATTGCTTTCTTTGTCTTAGCTGTTTTTCCGAATGTCATTCCACGTCTTTTTTGTTTTACCATCAAGGTTCATTGTGTTGACGCTTTTTACTTTTGTTCCTGCGAACATTTTTTCAACAGCTTCTTTAATCTGAGATTTTGTAGCATCTGTGTGTACCTGGAAAGTGTATTTCTTATCAGCCATCATTTCCATGCTCTTCTCAGTGATTACCGGTTTAAGGATTACATCATAATACTGAATGTTTGCCATTATGCGTACACCTCCTCGATATTTGCAACAGCTGCTTTAGAAGCGATCACTGTGTTATATTTCAGGATATCAAATACATTGATTGTATTTGTTCTTGCTGTCTTTACGTTTGCAATGTTTCTTGCAGAAGTTCAGCGTTTACATTTCCATCTTCCAGTACAACCAGCGCTTTGTTTACGTTTAAGTTGTTCAGCATGTTCTGGAAATTCTTTGTTTTGATTTCTCCAAAGTTCATCTCGTCGATCACGATAAATTTGTTCTCAGCTACTCTTGAAGAAAGTGCAGATTTCAGAGCTGCTCTTTTTTCTTTTTTGTTGAGTTTCATGGAGTAATCTCTTGGTGTTGGAGCGAATACAACTCCACCGCCTGTCCACTGTGGAGATCTTGTAGAACCTGTCTTGCATGACCTGTTCCTTTCTGTCTCCATGGTTTTCTTCCACCTCCGGAAACTTCAGAACGAGTTTTCGCTTTCTGTGTTCCCTGACGTTTGTTTGCAAGCTGCTTACTACTGCCATGTGTACGAGGTGTTCATTTACTTCAACACCAAACACTGCATCGCTTAAATCGATTGTACCAACTTCTTTACCTTCGATATTATAACAGATACGTT
>ENA-OQJH01000360-OQJH01000360.1-human-gut-metagenome-genome-assembly--contig:-NODE-360-length-26053-cov-2.109658_pt1 | contig 26053 bp, 31 predicted proteins | sample MGYA00242597_ERZ504763 | MGnify/ENA primary metagenome ERZ504763 (study PRJEB26092, sample SAMD00036359) | human gut metagenome | host: Homo sapiens | study: EMG produced TPA metagenomics assembly of...
GGAGAAAAGAAAGAAAACTTAACGAACACATTTGACGCCCTGCTTGAAATGGGAGTCATTCCGATCGTAAACGAAAACGATTCCGTAAGTTATAAGGAAATTGAATCCGAAGACAGACTTTTCGGCGACAACGATATGCTTTCTTCTGTCGTATCCGTTCTCTGCCGCGCTAAGCGACTTGTCATTTTTTCTGATATCGACGGTTTTTATGACAGCGACCCCCGCCTTCACCCGAACGCGAAACTGATCAAAGAGATCCGCCAGATCGATGAAAGCGTCTATTCTCTCGCAGGCGGCGCAGGATCAAGACGCGGAACAGGCGGTATGAGGACAAAACTTCAGGCTGCCGAACTTGCCGCTTCACAGGGCATCGATACGATCGTGACGAACGGAAAACACCCTGAAGCTTTGTACGATATCGTAAACGGAAAACAGGCGGGAACTTTATTTGTCGGAAATAAGGACTGCCTGTAATAAAGATATCTATGACATCTATACAGAGAAAGCAGTTTCCCGAATTCAGGTTTTTATATTTTCAAAACCTCTATCGGAAAACTGCTTTTTTCTTTTCCTCAGTTATCTACTTCAACTCTGCCTCTTTTATAAAGCTTTGTAATTTCTTCGCTGTATTCTTTAAATTTCATCTCTTCATCTGTTTCGATCGATTGAACGAGCGCTTTTTGTAACTGCGAACCAAACGACTTATCAACTTCTTTCGTCTGAATATGACGATACAAAGGCGAACTGTTAATATCCCATTTTTTCGTAAGTGATCTCAGCATCGGCAAAAGTATCTTTACCGCCTTCGCTCTTTTTTTCGTAGCCACATAAAGCTGAAACTGTGCACCGTAAGAATTATATTCCCACAGATCAAATACCTGCGCCGCCTGCTTGTCGATATCCGCAATATATTCCGCGTCTTCCATCCGCTTTTCTTTCAATGCGATCTCCATTAACGTCATCAGCGCCCGTGAATTTCGGTTGTGGCAGACAAAAACTTTTCTTCTGTCAGCTTTGCCGCTTTTTCTAACTCTCCCTGCGCAATGTACAAATTTGCCTGAAGCTGTTCTCTGTCGAGCACCCTCTTTTTTGAAATCGTATCCAACACTTTCTGGGCCTGTTCATAATCCTGTTTTCCATCAATTTAGAGATCAGATACGCCTGCGCCTGTTCTCTGATATCAATCCGGTCACTTTGCATTACCCGTTGAAATAAAGCTTCGATTTCCTCTTCGTATTTTTCATATGAATCAATTCTGTTTCCTTGAAACAACAGCAGGCCGTTTAGCAGCATCGCCACGTTACCGAGCAGCAGATCACAGGTAGGGTATTCTTTAATTTTCCCGATCGCAAGAGAATATCCCGCTTCAAAGCCGTCTTTTTTGCCGCTTCAGACACTTCATTCAAAAACAGCGCAACTTCTTTCTCCGACAGATCATCCTGAAAAGACAGCAAGGTGTTCAGATCCGTATCAAGAAGCCTGGCAAGCGCCGGAAGCAAGACTATGTCGGGACACGACGTTCCTTTCTCCCATTTATTGACAGCCGGAGCCGTCACCCCAAGATAATTCGCAATCTGCTCTTGTGTAAATCCTTTTGCCAGACGGCGTTCTTTTATAATTTCATTGATTCGCATAATAATAGGCACCTCTCTTGTCTAAGCTCAAATACATGTCTAAATCAAATATAACATCTCTTCTTCACTTATACAATTAAGGCGCCGTTAATTTATCCTTATGTTTTTTTAACTGCCGGTATACCGAAATAACTTTCCCAGCCTTTATATTTTGTATGATATCCGTGATTCTCTTTTGGTCTTAAATCATTCTTTTCATCTACACGCCCCGCTCTACCTTTGGCTGCCACATGACAATCTCATTCTGACCAAGACTTTTTTTCACATCGATGACTCTTTGATTCGATGAACCTCTGAACACAAGACGGATATCTTTTAACGCCTCTACAAACTCTCCGTCCACAAGCACATCTATCATAGAGAGCATTTCATCTGTGTATTCACATCTTGCGCGGCTGTTATTTAAAAGCTGCTCATCATACAAATACCCTGTATAACACCATATATTTTTTTCAGGATAGCTCTCTCTTACTTTTCGGAGAAGTCCGACAAGCGTCTTTTGATTCTCCGGCTCAAACGGTTCGCCGCCAAGTAATGTCAATCCATTAATATAACTTGGCGAGAGCGCCTCCAAAATCTCTTTTTCCGTCTGATCTGTATATTCGCTTCCGTATTTAAAATTCCAAGTATCTGCATTGAAACATCCCGGACAATGATGCGTACACCCTGAAACAAACAAAGATACTCTTACGCCCTCACCGTTTGCAATATCACACTTTTTTATTTCGCCGTAATACACCTGAATTCACACCTTTCCTCTATACTCTCTTATCCGTTTGATCTATATATGCAATGAATCACCGGAAGTGCCAAAAGGTACATTCCGGGATTGTAATCGGTCGCCGTTAAAAAAACAGGATACCAAGCAGGGCATCCTGTTTCTTTTGATTCATTTATCCCTCTTTGTTTGTCACCCGATATTTTACAGGTGAAGCACTCTTTCTTTGATCTCCTGTGTTCTTCCCTGATTCCAGAACTGTGTTCCGATGTAACCGCATGTACGTCTTGCTACATTAAGAGTATCCTGATTGCGGTTTCCGCAGTGCGGACATTCCCACTCAAGCTTTCCATCTTCAGACGTCACGATCTGGATCTCTCCGTCGAATCCACATTCCTGACAATAATCACTCTTCGTATTCAGTTCCGCATACATGATATTATCATAAATAAAACGGATTACCTGAAGAACCGCCGGAATGTTGTCCTGCATATTCGGCACTTCTACATAACTGATCGCACCGCCTGTAGAAAGCGCCTGAAACTGGGATTCAAATTTCAGTTTGTCAAACGCATCGATCGGCTCACATACATTAACGTGATAACTGTTCGTGATATAACTCTTATCCGTCACACCCGGAATAATACCGAATCGTTTCTGAAGGCATTTTGCAAATTTGTATGTCGTACTCTCAATCGGAGAACCGTAAATACTGAAACCTATATTTGTCTCCTCTTTCCATCTGTCGCACGCTTTATTCATGTATTTCATTACGTCAAGCGCAAATTGTGTAGCCGACGGATCTGTGTGCGATTTTCCCGTCATATATTTCACACATTCGTAAAGTCCGGCATATCCAAGAGAGATCGTAGAATATCCGCCATAAAGCAGATTATCGATCTTCTCCCCTTTTTCAGACGTGCCAGCGCGCCAAACTGCCAAAGGATCGGAGCCGCATCCGAAAGAGTTCCTTTCAGACGGTTATGTCTGCACATAAGAGCCCGGTAACAAAGATCCAGTCTCTCGTCAAACACTTTCCAGAATTTGTCCTCATCTCCGCCGGAGGACAATGCTACGTCCACAAGGTTGATCGTCACAACTCCCTGATTAAAGCGTCCGTAAAACTTATAATTTCCGTTTTCGTCTTTCCACGGGCTAAGAGCGCTTCGGCATCCCATAACCGGGAAGCAGTTTCCTTCTTTTAGTTCTTTCATCTTTTTCTCGGAAATATAATCCGGAACAAGACGTTTTGACGTACATTTTGCCGCAAGCTCCGTCAGATAGAAATACGGAGAACCTTCGTCGATATTATCTTCTTCAAGCACATAGATCAGCTTCGGGAACGCCGGCGTCACCCATACGCCCGCTTCGTTTTTCACGCCTTTATAACGCTGCTTTAACGTCTCTTCGATGATCATCGCAAGATCTTTTTTCTCCCGCTCATCTTTCGCTTCGTTCAAATACATAAATACTGTAAGGAACGGAGCCTGACCATTCGTCGTCATAAGCGTGATCACCTGATATTCGATCGTCTGAACGCCTTTTATGATCTCTTTTTTTAAGCGGCCTTCCACAATATCATTGAGCACCTGCTTCGGATAATCGATCCCTACCATTTCCATTTCCTGAAGGACTTCCGCACGGATCTTATCTCTTGATACCTGAACAAACGGCGCGAGATGCGCAAGCGAAATACTCTGTCCGCCATACTGGTTGCTCGCCACCTGTGCGATGATCTGTGTCGCAATATTACATGCCGTTGAAAAGCTGTGCGGTTTCTCTATCATTGTTCCGCTGATGACCGTTCCGTTCTGGAGCATATCTTCCAGATTGACAAGATCACAGTTATGCATATGCTGCGCATAATAATCCGAATCATGAAAATGGATGATACCCTCTTTATCCGCTTCGACAATATCTTCCGGCAAAAGCATTCTCTGCGTCAGGTCACGGCTGACCTCTCCTGCCATATATCTCGCTGCACGCTGTTGACCGCCGGATTTTTATTGGAATTTTCCTGTTTGACATCTTCGTTATTGCACTCAATAAGTGAAGGATCCTGTTGTCCGTCGTATTTGCCTTACGCACAAGCGATCTCTTATAACGATATCTCACATACCGTTTTGCCAGTTCAAATGCTCCTGTCGCCATGATCTGGTCTTCCACAAGATCTTGTATCTCTTCAACCGAAACCGCACGGTTCAGTTTATTGCACTTAAACTCGACAAACTCCGCAATATCTTCTATCTGCGAATCGGTCAGACTTCTCCCTTCCGATGATGAATCCGCTTTTGTCACTGCAATTACGATCTTCTTAATGTCAAATACTTCTTCGGCTCCGTTTCTCTTGATAATCTTCATATTTCGCCTCTCCTCATCTATTCTTTTTTCAGATGCTTTTCCGCTTTCTCCGCCTTTTTGCGTATTTCACGGAACATTTTCCTCATGTCTTGCATCGCACGGCTGTCATATCCCGTGCTGTCTAAAATCTATTCTAATACAAATATAGTATAATGCAATCCCCAAACACATGATAATGTATTTTCAGAACAAGCCTGTTTTATGAAAGATTGTCGTTTTTAAGGGAATATTTCCGTTTCCTTTTACACAAATAAACTTCACAAATAAAATTATCTGTCACTTTCCCGCAATCCGAATCCCAAACCTGTTAAATCCGACAGATTTCAAGCAAATATAAAAAATCATCTTATCGCTCACAAAACAATCGCTCATCATAATATAAAAAGATATCAAAAATAAGACCGCCTGTAGCGGAAAAGCCATTTTCCCACTGCAGACAGCCTTATATACTGTACAGATCTTTTTGTATTTACAATCTTTATTATGTAATCTTATCTGCTTATTTGCTTTGCTTTTTTTGTCTTGCGAAATAATCTTTCGTCTCTCTTACGACAACACCGCTTAACGCCAAAATCGCGATCAAGTTCGGAAACGCCATCAGCGCATTAAAAATATCCGCGATATTCCAAACGGCCGCAACCGTCATATATGGTCCGATAAATACTGCAAGAATATACAACCAGCGGTACCCTTTTACTACGGATTTATTTCTGTTAAAAAGATATTCGATACATCTCTCACCATAATAGTTCCATCCAAGTATTGTAGTGAACGCAAAAAATACAAGGCAGAGCATCAGTGAGAACGAAGCTACGATCGGAGGGAACGGCAGGCCTTTTTGGAATGCCGCCACCGTAATTTCAACGCCTTCCAGTTCCGGGTTCATCCATGTACCCGCTATCACAATGGAAAGGCCTGTCATTGTACAAATCACTATCGTATCGATAAATGTTCCTGTCATAGACACAAGTCCCTGACGAACCGGCTCTTTTGTCTTTGCCGCCGCTGCTGCGATCGGCGCACTTCCAAGACCGGATTCATTTGAGAAAATACCACGGGCGATTCCTTTTTGCATCGCAACGACCATTGTTCCCATTGCCCCGCCTGCCAAAGCGCTGCCCGTAAAAGCTGATTTTATAATAGATACAAGCGCTGCCGGAACAGCCGTAATATTTGTAATAATAATGATCGCTCCAAGCGCCACATAAAGCACTGCCATAAACGGAACGACAATTTCCGATACTTTCGCGATTCTTTTAATTCCGCCGATCACGACAAGGCCGACACAAAGTGTCAAGATCAACCAGTCACAACCGTAGCCATCGTATAGTCATGACCAAAGGCAGAAAAAACAACGTTTGATGACTCTGGATCAAAGAAGTTTTTTCACCGCTGACGAAATACTGTTTACCTGCGTAAAAGTACCGATACCGAAAAGGCCGACACCGGCTCCGAAAAATGCAAAGATTTTAGCCAGCCATCTCCAGTTCTTTCCCATTCCGTTTTCAATATAGTAAAACGGTCCTCCGAGAACATGTCCGTCTTTGTCGATCGTGCGATATTTGATAGCCAGAAGACCTTCGGCATATTTTGTAGCCATTCCGAAAAACGCCGCGATAACCATCCAAAACAGCGCTCCCGGACCTCCTGCTGCCAATGCAGTTGCGACTCCTGTGATGTTTCCCGTTCCGATCGTTGCCGATAACGCCGTACAAAGCGCTCCGAAACTGGTTACTTCACCCTGTCCGTCCTCTTCATTTTTAAACATAAACTTAGGCTTTCCCGAGATGTCTTATTTGTAAAAGACCCAGCCGGGTTGTGAGAAGAAATCCTGTAAACAGGATCAGAATGATCAACGGCAGACCCCACACCGCTCCGTCGATCACCTTAATGATTTGGTCGATTTGCTCTAACATTCCTTTATACCTCCATCCTTTGCCTGAGAGACTCGCGGCGTCTGCCTTAAAAACAGAATATACCGCTTACACCTTCGGCGCTCTTTCACCGGCCTCGCCACAGCCGATAAAGAGACTCTCCTGAGTTTTCTCTTTCGCGCTTTAACACGACATAGTTCAGAATAACATGGAAAGTATAAAAAAGCAAGAAAAATCGCCCGAACCTCAAACGATCCGAGCGATTTTTCTATTTATAAAGGCTTTTGCAACCTTCTTTTATACCGTGCCTTGCGATCGACACAATTACTGACGACGTCTTTTTCTCTCAAAAAATGCCGCTGCCGCTGCAAATAATCCGAAGATACCTGCCGCTCCCCATCCAAAGAAGGATGTCGCGTCTCCCGTCTGAACAGCCTGACCTTTATTCGGTGCACCGGGTTCTTATTGTCCGTTGTTCCTGGGTTCTTATTGTCCGTTGTTCCCGGTTTCTTCAAACCATCCATCGCTGTCTGAAGACTTGTCTGTGCCGCGTCAACTTCCGCCTGACTTGCATCTTCTTTTGCAAGAACAGCCTGCGCTTCTTTTAACGCCTCTGCAAACGGCTTCCATGTTTCAGATGTATAATCTTTCTCCTTCAAAACCTCTGCTTTTTCAACTAATGCCGTCAAGTCAGCTTTATTTACTTCAACTTCTTCGTCTTGGAATCTTCCCATCACACGGATCTCTGCCGCTGCCGAGAATTTATTTGCCTCATCTCCTGTAGTCGCAGTCGGTACGAGTTTTACGTCTGTTACATCTTTCACTTCTTCAAAAGCAACCGCCTGCCATCCGGTTCCTCCGAAGCTTGCATCCGCTACTTTTTCGTAGTCGGCAGCGCCTGCTTTTTTCACCCAGATTTCCGCTTCCCTGATAATACCGTTTCTTCCGCTTCTCTGCTGAAGTCTTAATCCGCTTACTGTCGCCGGTTTATCTAATTGCAGATTTAACCAGTGGTTTTCAATCGGTGTTCCTGCCCATACAGTATGCCAAATTGTATCGGCATTACCGTCTAAGACGTTGCTTGCAGGTCCTTCTCCGCCTTCCTGCGCCTGCTCGCTTCCTGCTGTAGCAGTCATCTGCTCTTTCGGAAGATCTTTGGAATCATCTGTCGCATCGATTCCAGCCGAGTTATCCATCGTAACCATAGCAGCTTTTAATTCATAGTATGCTTTCTCGATTTCATCCTGTGAAGCTCCCTCTTTGTCAAGAACCGCTTTTGCTTCTTTAAGTACGTCCTGGAAGCTGCTCCAATTTCCGGTCTGTAATCGATTTCTTTATACTTTTCTTCTGCTTCTGCAACTAATGCGGCAAGTTTTTCCTTTGTAACTTCTTCTGTTACTTTTTCGATCACGAGGTTGTCAAGAACAAGCTCTTTGTATCCGCCGAAGTTCGCCTCTGCCGCATCCGGACTCACGCCTTGAAGATCCGGAGCCTTCTCTGTAGAGTAGATACCGAACCATGTCTGTCCTGTGGAATCTCCCGTAACCTGCATTGTAAAATGTCCGTCTTTCTCTTTTCCCATGCTCATCGGAAGTTCTTTGAGCTGAACGTTTCCGTTATACTCGCCGACACCGACTGCAGCCGCGTAAATTCCGTCGCTGCCCGCCTGATAATCAAAGCTTACATTGTATGTCACACCAGGCTCGAAACGGAAGTTCTGCGGGATCGTCTGGTATGCCAGCGTAGATCTCTGTGTCAGTCCGTTGATCTTCACAGACCAGTCTCCGTCAAGAACATCATCCATCTTCTTCACATCCCATCCTGCCTGTGTGTACTTGTCATGTCTTTCAGAAAGATGGATTCTGTTATCCTCTACTCCTTCAATTCCTCCGACTACGAACGGGTAAAGTCCCTGTACGCTCTTTTCAAAATTCTGTTCAAATTTTACAACTTCGCCCTTCTCGTTTGTCGTAATGTTCTTAGAATCGTTTTGCACGATACGGATATCATCGAAGTATGAAGATCCTTCTCCTGCTTCCCTTGCGATCGTAAGAGTCACATCTCCTGATTTCGGCGCTGTAAAGAATATATACATATTCTGGAAATAGCTGCTTCCGTCTACTGTCGAACTGTTTGTATTATGTGTATATGCTTTTACATAGTTCTTAGCGATAGAACGTGTTGTGTAGTTTGATCCAAGTACTTTATCGCCTGATTTAATTTCTACAGATGCTTTGGCGTCGCTTCTGTTATCTACGCCTACTAAAACAGCATACTGTTTTCCTGCTTCCAGATCTGTCAGTTTCTGTGTCATAGAACTTTTCCGTCCAGTTTCATCATCGGATTGCTGTGCTGGCTCTTTGCGATCTGCGCTGTTCCTTCGCCTGCTTTTGTCCACATATCAAGGCTTCCACTGTTGAATCCTGCATCTACGATATGCATTCCTTCACTCCATGTCACTTTGATATTTTCTTTTTCGCCTTTGCATACTACATACGGAACTTCTGATTCTGCTTCTAATGTGATCTTACCGTCAACAACATTGACCGTCTTCTCCTCTGTCTTTCCGAGATCTGTCAGTTTGTATACTTTGACGTCTTTTAAGTCTGCCCAACTGTCCGGAAGCTCCCACTGTGTTGTTCCGCCCTGCGTATTCCAGTGGTACAGCTTTTCATCTTCTGATTTTACTTTTTCTCCTGTCTTCGCATCCCAGATCCACGGCAGCAGATAAGACTCTGTTCCTTTTTTGTTTCCGTTGCGGATATCGTCGTCTGTTCTGTCTCCCTGTGATACCGCGCCTCTTGCGATCACTTTTCCGTCCAAAGTCATCGTTCTGTCTCTGTATGCCGCCTGAGCCGGATCGTTTGATCCCCTCTCAAGAACAAGCGTAGATCCATCTTCATCTTTCAAAGTGATCTTCATTTCAGGCGTCCAGTTTACCGCTCCGCCTACGTTGACCGGTGTTCCGTCTTCCCAATCTACGATCTGATAATGCTGGATGAATTTTGTCGTCAGGTCATGTGTGTAAAGATTCGTAATATACGCGTCATAATCGTTACGTCCCTGCCATCCTTCAAAGTCTTTCATGTTATATCCGCCAAGAAGAGGAGCAACCGCCGCGCTCCGTAAGTCGGATAATCTCCTACCCATGAATCTTTCTGGTGGTTACGCAGGAAACGCATCACATCACTGTTCTCTCCTTTTGCGCCTTCCCCGCCATATGTAAGGTCTGTTGCCCAATGTTGGAATGTAGAGTCATACTCGTTTGCTCCACCCCATTCGTTGGACATACGCCATCCGTTGTCATTAATCTCTTTGGACAGCTTACGGGTCTGCTGGGAATCATCATTGTCACTTCCCGTATTATTTCCCCAAATATCTACATAGATGAAGTCAAGCATATCTTTTCCGTCGCCGCCGAGGATCTCATGAAGTTCATCAAAGCGCGCTTCTCTTTCTCCTGTGGCAAGGTCATAGATACTGTCAAGTCCGATTCCCTGATCGATCCAGTTCCATCCATAACGAAGACTTCCGTCCTTATTACGGCGAACATTATCATCCTTAAACGCTTTTGCTTCCGGATACATCTCGCCTGCATTGACATGGATACCGAATTTTGCTCCGTAATCCGCGCCTTTTTCAAGCAATGTCTTCATATCTTCCGGTCCGCCGATTCTCTTTCCTATATCTGCGTAATCCGGATGCGCCGAGTCATGTCCTTCATTCGCATAACCTTTCAGCAGGACAGATTGTCCAAGACCGTCTGTGTGCATTGCCACACGTTTTACGTTATCTAATGTTGTCAGGAACGGATTCTGCGCGTGAGAACCGAAGTTCATCGCAATACGGTACGCAACCAATTCCGGAACTTCCTCGCTCTTGAACGGATTGTTCATAATATCACGGAATGCAACCGCTCCGTCCTGCCAGTCAACATTTTTATCGCCGTTGCAGTTTCCTGTGATCACGACTTTCATCTTCGGATTTTCTGTCTCTTCCAAAACCCATGTCCGATTATGAGAATCTGTCATCACTCTGTGCCAGTACCATGCAGAACTTCCAAGTCCCATCGATACATAGCCGTCTTTTTTCTCTGAAACAGACATAACTCTTGTATTATTAGATCCTCCGGAAGAACTTGCCCCCGCATTACGGCCTTCATACTCGGAGTTACTCCAAAGTCCGGCGCTCATCTCATTATTAGAAACGAAAGCATACATGTAATCTCTTTCGCGAGCCGGCGTATTTGCCTTTACTTCTACATATTCGTCACCGCTTACCTTTGTTTGTGTGGACATAGCAGCGCCTATTAAATTGGCATTTTTCTGTGTACTGTTTACAGATACAAGACTGTGATTCGGGATTTCGATCGTCTGGATCGGATTTCCCACCTTGCCGCTTTCCAATGCTGTGCCGGTTTTCCTTCTGTCAGCTTATTTTCCACTTTCGTAATTTCAAATGAAACCGTATTGTCTTTTGCTGTCAATTCTGCCGTAAGAACTGCGTCAATATGTTTTTCTTCATTTTTCACAGTCATCTCATACGTTGCTTTGTCACCCTTGATCGTTGCTTTTACATCACCTTTGGAAAGTTTCACATCTGTTCCGTTGATACGCACCGTATTGATAGCCGAAGTCTGACCGTAGAACGTCTTGCCGTTTAAATCGCCCTTTTCATCTCGTATTTTACAACGCTCGGGAAATTCTTCGCTACATAAACGTCCATATCCGCTGTAGAAAGCTTCTCTGTCTCTATCTCTGCTGTCTTTTCCAGTTTTACGGCTTTTGCTTCCACGTTGCCTTCTGTTACAGTTACAGATGTCGTCGCCGTCTGATATCCTGCCTTCGTAATCGTCAGCTCATGCTTGCCGGCTCCTAACTGTAAGGAATATTTTCCGTCTTTATCCGTTTCAGCCGTCAGATTTCCTGTCGTTACAACCGCGCCTTCCAACGCTTTTCCACTCTCATCTGTTACACTTCCCGTAACAGTATATGTAACCGCTTCTTCCTGACCTGTATAATGAATATCCTTCAAAAGAACATCTGAACCGATCTGACCCCAAGAACCTGCTTTGATCGCAATTTTGTTTCCGAGAGAATCTGCGATACCGGAAAAGTCTTCTTTATCAAACACAACTTCTCCGTTGAGCGTAAACGTCATCTTATGGTCTGCTGTCCAGTCGATGCGAACCTTTACTTCCTGATCTTTCGTCGGCGCAGGTTTTCTCGTCTGCTGATAATAGTCTCCGTTGCCGCCTTTGTATTTCTGCCAGAACCAGCCGCCATTGTCATATCCTATGTACATACCGTTTTGATCCGTATTATATCCGAGGTAAACGCCTACTCTGTCACTGTCGCTTATTCCTGTATTTGCATTATTTGATTTTAAAGTAAATGAAAAATATCCCGGCTTGTTAAAATCAAATGTATTTGGATTTACAACCATCTGCGGTCTTGTTCCGGGATTATTCCGATTGCCCGCAGCTGATTTAATATGCAGCCAGCCATTTTCCACAGTGACTGTGTCTCCGTCTGCTTTGTTATCCTGAGTCCATGCATCATTGATCCCATCTTCTAAAGCTGCTGTTTTTTCTGTAACATCAACTTCTTCGGCAGATGCGGTCTGAATGTTTGACGGAAGCATAGTACCTGTCATAGATGCAACCATCACAAGACTCAAGAGTCTTAAGACTACTTTTCTTTTCATACCTTTTCTCCTTCCCTTCAGGCTGATTTTATATTTCAGCCAATATATCACATCCTCCATTATAGCAAATTACCAATTTTTTACAATGTATTATTCATATTTTTAGCGTTTTTTTGTCTATTTCTTATCTCCCTTACTTTTCCCCGTCGTTTTTTCTTTGTTTTTTTTGTATTTTATTATTCTTTTTGAGCATTTTCTCTCACTTCTTCCAACATCTCAGCCACTGTTTTTCCATACGCCGGATGGCGCACATACGGCGCGATCTCAAAAAGAGGCCGCAGCACAAAATCTCTCTTGTGCATTTCCACATGAGGGATGCACAACTCGTCTCCTTCATATACGAGATCATCATACAAAATAATGTCCAAATCAAGCGTTCTCGGACCCAGTGAACGATCCGTTCTCTTCCCGCCTCCATTTCAATCCTATTTAATTCTCTTAACAGTTCTTTCGGATAAAACAAGGTTCTTAATTTCAGACATCCGTTCAGAAAATCATCCTGATCTGTCACCCCATACGGAGGCGTTTCGATAAAAGAAGAGCATTTTTCGACAACGCATCCTTTTAAAGCGCCAAGCGCTTCAACTGCATCTGTAATATATTTTTCTCTGTCTCCCATGTTAGATCCAAGTGCAATATATGCGGTATGCCATTGCCGCTCGATCACAACGCTGACCGTTTTCAGCGGAAGGCGCACCGGAGCCCACGGTTTCTTGATCTCCAGTCTGATCTTCTCTAGTCCGGCTGTATGCAGCAAAAGTTCTTCTGCAAGCGCTTCTGCCGCCCTCTCCAATAATTGAAATGTATGCTCCCGCAAGTAGCGGTCTATAAAAGCGCTCACTTCCCCATAATGAATAGAAGCGCTTAGATCATCCGTAAGTCCCGCCCTTCGTGTGTCGGTGTAAAGAACTGCCGAGACTAGAAACTTTTGTCCCAACACATTTCCTCCGGAAATACACCGTGATTCGCAAATACTTCCAGATCTTCTATTCTGATCTCATCATAATCTTTTTTCATTTTCTGTCTTCCTTCCTCCTTACCGTACATTTTTCTGTATGACAACTCTTTCTTCACCTTAACTATACGAAAGCGAAGCAGTCAGTCCGACAGCTTCGCTTGCCTGTTTTACAGTCCTGATTACACTTCATGTTCCCGCATGAGCGCCTGCGTCATAAGTATCGCTCTTTTATTCTTCTCTACGTCATGAACACGGACAAACGCACATCGTTTCTGCACCGCATAAACCGTTGTCACAAGCGTTCCTTCTTCCCGCTCGTCTGCCGGAAGATCTAATGTAAGACCGATCACAGATTTGCGTGACGTTCCAAGAAGGATCGGTAATTTAAATTCATGCATGATCTCCAGTTTCTGTATGATCTCCAGATTCATTTCATATGTCTTTCCAAAACCGACTCCCGGATCAAGGATGATCTTATCCCGTGCAATTCCTGCTTTATCTGCAATTTTAACGCACTCTTTCATATCTTTCATAAAATCGAAAAGAAACTATCGTATACCGCCTCGTTCCGATTATGCATCAGACAGCATGCAACGTCATGTTTCGCGATCACATCTGCCATTTTCTCGTCATATTTTAATCCCCATATATCATTTACAAGATCTGCCCCCGCACAAACCGCAGCTTCAGCCACCGCGCTTTTATATGTATCAATAGAGATCGGTACGTCAAATTCCTTTTTCAGTTTTTCAATGACCGGAACGACGCGCGCGATCTCTTCTTCGTCCGTAATCTGAACATGTCCCGGACGGGTAGACTCACCGCCGACATCTAAAATATCCGCTCCTTCTTTTATCATCTTTTCTGCATGAAGAAGGGCTGCATCCATCTTATCAAAACGTCCTCCATCCGAAAAAGAATCCGGAGTCACATTTAAGATGCCCATAATATATGTATTGTGTTCTGTGTCAAATTCTCTTCTGCCTATGATCATATTTTATCTCCATATTTTTCTTCTCTTCACTCCAGTTACATTCCCGGTTTGCCGGACATGAAAGACACAGCCTCGACGCTTTGTCCGCTTCATACAAAAGCTTTTCCAATGTGTCCGCCCCGTCACGAAGCCGTCTGTGTCCGCGCACCGCATTTTTTATCGTTCTTTTTTCTTCCTCAGAAAATCCCGTTTCTTTCGGAAGTGTATCCAGTATTTCCCCGGCGATCCGCTCTCCCGCAATCTCATGGGGAACTTTTTCTTCATATTGAAGCGCTTTTCCTATATCGTGCAAAACCGCGGCGGCATAAATTACATCTTTACGAAAACGTATCCCTTCTCTAAATTACGGATATATGCTATTCTTGCCACATCCAACAGATGCGACATCTGATGCCTGCAAAAAATACGTTCCTTTTCCGCGCGCTCCAGCCTATGATAGTATTCCAAATACAGCGGATGGCAAATCACTGCATTTACTCTGTCCATTTTTCCTCCTTTACCGGTCAGTTTCCCGCGTCCGGTCTACCCTCTTTCAAGCATTCTGAAAAACGTTCTTCCAAAGCCGGATCTGTCTCAAACAGCCCTCTTTTTGCAAATGTCACCGTCCTGCTGCCCGGTTTTTTTATTCCTCTCATCGTCATACACATATGTTCTGCCTCGATCACAACCGCCGCGCCTTTCGCCTTCAGTTCGTTCATCAGCGCATCTGCGATCTGACCCGTAAGCTGTTCTTGAAGCTGAAGCCTTCTTGCAAACACCTCTACCGTTCTCGCCAGCTTGCTAAGCCCCGCAACTTTTCCGTCCGGAATATACGCAATGTGCGCTTTGCCGTAAAAAGGAAGAAGGTGATGCTCGCACATGGAATAGAACGTAATATCTTTTTCTACGACCATATCGCTGTTTTCCACATGAAACGTCTTACAAAGATGCTCTTTTGCATCTTCTTCGTAACCTCCGTATATTTCCTCGCACATTCTGGCGATCCTATCCGGTGTTTCGATCAAGCCTTCTCTGTCGGCATCTTCTCCGATCCCCTCCAATAATAATCTGACTCTTTCTTTACTTTTCCTGATCTATCATCTTTCATCCTTTATCTTTTTCTATCAATACATCTGTCGCTTATCCTGTTCTTTTTCAACCGCTTCCTTACTTTCCCAAATAGGACAAAGAGCCAAACGCAAGGATCACGTCGTCTTCGTCTGCGTTTTCCAGCGCTTCTTTTACCGCCTGCTTAATCTCGCCGACAGCATACGCGGGCACATATTCAGACTGTGCTTCAACAGCTTCTTTTAGTTTCTGCGCGCTTAGCGTACGTTCTTTATTCGGAAGATCGACGTATATACGCATTTTGCATACGGAATCGTCAAACGGATGATCTTTTCATATTCTTTATCTTGAAACACACCCATTATGTAAATAGCTTCCTCCCCGGGAAATACGCTTCTATTGATTCCCGCAGTCTTTTTGCCGCATCTTCATTGTGTGCTCCGTCTACGAGAAATACAGGCCGCTCCGAAATACATGTAAACCTTCCGAACCATTCTGTATCGAAAAAACCCGTCTCGACCGCTCTCTTTTCCTCTTTTTTCAGCAGCCCCGGAACATGTACTGCCTCCCATGCGGTAACAGCGTTTATGAGCTGATATTTTCCCGAAAGACGGATGCTTATATTTTCGGAATCTTTATAAGAAAACCGCATCCCGCGATAATCTTCTTCCAAGACAACTGCTTTTTCCGGCTCTGCATAAATAATCGGACAGCCAAACTGTCTTGCTTTTTGTTCTAAAATTTCTCTTACTTCCTGCTTCTGGGGCGCTGATACAACGATGCATCCCGGTTTTATGATCCCCGCCTTATTTTCGGCGATCTCGGAAAGTGTATTACCGATCACACCGATGTGATCCATACTGATCGGCGAAAACACGACGCAGACTGTATTTTTCACAACATTCGTAGCGTCTTCCATCCCTCCCAGCCCTGATTCTAAAACGACAAAATCGCACTTCATTCTTTTATAATATAAAAATGCTATCGCCGTTTCAGCCTCAAAGACTGTCGGAAGCTGTTTTCCCGCTTCCTTTAACCGAACGATAGCATCCTGAACTTTTTCTGTCTCTTCTGCAAAAGCATGCTTTGATATCATTTCTCCGTCAACTTGTATCCTCTCACGGTATGAGACAACTGTCGGTGATACATAACGCCCGATCCTGTATCCTGCTTCACTTAATATTGTGGAAGTGTAGGCAAGCACAGATCCCTTTCCATTCGTTCCTGCGATATGTATGAACCTTAAATCATCCTGAGGATTCCCAAGTTCACGCAGCAGACCTCGAATTGCATCTAAGCCAAGTACACTTCCGTATTTAGACAATTCATCTAAATATACCCTCGCTTCTTTATAGGTCACACTTTTGTTCCTTTCCTGAATCAATTTCATTTTCCGCCCTGCTTTTTGCCGAGCAGACTTATCATAGCACTATTCGTTTCATTGTACAAGCTTCATATTTGCAACAATTCTTACTTTGTATAGACATTTTCTCCTTTCTGTGTTACGATAAGTGTACTACATTAAATAATACACTTAATACACTCATTTTAAGGAAGGGACAATTATGATTACGATTGACTATCAAAGCAAACTGCCTTTATATGAACAGATTGCTAAAAGATTTCAGACGCTCATCTTAAAAGGCGCGCTTCCACCCGATTCGCAGATGCCTTCCGTTCGTTCCCTCGCAATGGATCTTTCCATCAATCCGAATACGATACAGAAAGCGTATTCGCTTTTGGAACAGGAACGCTATATTTATCCGGTAAAAGGACGCGGAAATTTCGTTTCCGATACGACGCTTCTCGTTGAACAGACAAAGAAAACACTTCTCGAGAACGTTTCTCGCCTTATCGCAAACGGAAAAGAACTCGGAGTAAAGCGCGCAGAATTCACGCAGCTTGTTGACCGGATCTATCGAAAGGAGGATTCTCATGATCGAGTTAAAAACGCTTGATAAAACATTTCAGATGATCCATGCTTCCGACCACATCACCGCTACTATCCCGGACGGTATGGCATTCGGACTGATCGGATCAAACGGAGCCGGAAAAGTACGCTTCTGCGTATGATATCCGGTATTCTCAAACCGGACGAAGGAGAAGTTCTCATTGACGGAGAATCTGTTTTTGAAAATCCTTCCGTAAAATCACAGATCTGCTTTTTATCGGACACCCCTTACTTCTTTCCGAATGCAGATATCCAACAGATGAGAAATTATTACATGCTCTGTTACCCGTCGTTTAACAGAAAACTGTTTGACTCTCTTACAGACAGATTTAATCTTGATCCAAAGCGAAAGATCAGCAGCTTTTCAAAAGGTATGAAAAAGCAAGTTTCCATTTTGCTCGGTCTTTGTTCAGGAACAAAATATCTCCTCTGTGACGAAACGTTCGACGGACTTGATCCGGTCGTTCGCCAGGCTGTTAAAAGTCTTTTTGCCGCAGAGATATTGAATCGGGATTTCACACCGATCATTTCTTCTCATAATCTGCGGGAGTTAGAAGACTTCTGCGACAGCATCGGACTTTTGCATCAGGGACAGCTTCTGCTTACCCAAAGTCTGGATCAGATAAAGTGTTCCGTCTGCAAACTGCAGTGTGTCATTTCAGATCCACATAAAGAACAGCAGTTTCTGTCTTCTATAAAGATATTAAAAATGGAGCGTTCCGGTTCTTTACTTACGCTCACACTTCGCGGAAGCCACTCAGATATTCTTTCTGCGGTACAGACTTATGATCCTGTTTTTGCAGAAGTCCTTCCGCTTACACTCGAAGAAATATTTATAAGCGAAACGGAGGCAGCCGGTTATGATATCAAAGATTTCTTATATTAAACTTATACGAGAGGACATACGGCACAGAGGATGGCTCGCCGCCCTTTCCGGCGTCCTGTTATTTCTTTCAATGCCTGTTTACACACTGATCTACCTTGACAGTTATTCTGAAGATCCTGAAGTATTAAAAGAGTTCGCGGATACATTTTCCGGATTCATTAACGGATATAATTCCGCTTTTCTCATCATACTGATCGGAATTCTCGCTTTCGCAGTCGGAATAAGCGGGTTTCAGTTCATGCATAAAAAAGAAAAACTTGATTTTTACCACGGACTTGCGCTCAAACGTCATCAGTTGTTCGCAATCTCTTATTTGGCAGGACTGTTCCTCTTTCTCATCCCATATATAGTATGTACTGTATTGACGATCCTTGTCGCGCTGTAAAAGGAATTATGACTCTTTCTCTCGCCGGAGAATGTTTTCTTACAATGGGGACGGGAATCCTCGCATTCCTTCTGATCTATCACACATGTATTTTTGCGGGAATGCTGACCGGACGAAGCGTAACGATGTTCCTCGGAACACTTGTCATCGGAGTCTATCCAAGCCTCGTATTGACACTGCTTCCGTCGCTGCGAGATGCGTTTTTCCAGACAACTTATAACGTACACGACAGTATACCTGAAAAACTTTCGGAATATCTTTCGCCATTTCCGTTGTTCATCCGCATGCTTGAACAAAATAATTCTTACTCGAATGTGTTTATGATCACCGCTGCTCTTGTTTTGATCGTTCTTCTTTTGGCGGCCTCGATCATGCTGTATCGCATTTATCCTTCGGAATCAGCCGGAAATGCCCTTGCGTTTAAATTTACACCGCCTGTATTTAAAGTACTGATCAGTATTCCGACCGCAGTGTTTATCAGTCTTCTTGTAAAATCATTTATCGGAGCTTCCGGCACAAAATGGATCATTATCTTAAGTATGCTCGCCATTGTCCTGCTATGCGGATTGATCGAGTTTATTTACTGGCAGGATCTGAAAATGCTATTAAAAGGATGGCGTTCTTCCGTAATTGCCATCGGGTTTGTAGCCGTTTTGCTTGCAGTGTTTCAATTTGATTTTACCGGATATGACACATACCTTCCGAAAGAAGAAAAAATTGCCCGGATCGGAACGCTTCCCGATTCGTTCGCATCCTATTTCTGGTATCCCGAAGACTATACTTCAGAGGATGACAGGGAAAGTTTCGTTCTTTCCGATGACGTTGACGTTTTATACAATCTTGCGCAATCGGGAATCGAAAACGTGAAAAAAGGCATTACTCCAAACACGCTTTACTCCTCTCAGACATCGATGCAGACGGATAAAGATTCCGACAATTATATATGCGCCGCATTTTGCTTTGAACTGGAAAGCGGGAAGAAAGTTTATAGAAACTACTGTGTTTCCTATAATGAAACGCTTGAGGCATTCACAAAGCTCTGCCAAAAAGAAGATTACCGCAAGGAACTTTTCCCGATCTTCCATGTGGAGAAAGAAAACGTATCTTCTGTCTCGCTTCAGGATATTTATATAACGCCCGAAGAATTACTTCTGACTGCCGAACAAAGAACAGAACTTCTAAGCGCATATGAAAAAGACGTATTAAACACAGATATCCGAAAACTCGGAAGCGAAGTTCCGATTGGAGAATTTTCCCTTACGATCCGCCATGTTCCTAACAAAGAGACGAATACGAATCAGCCTTTCCATTCATGGGTGAACGGAACGCGTGAATGGAATGCTGCAGTCAATACAGCTTTTCCGGTAACTTCCTCCGAAGATGAAACCAATTACAAGACGTTTTCGATCGGATCATTGTACATTTACGAAGACTATGAAAATACACTTTCCTGTCTTGAAAAATACGGATACAAAATAAAAAGACTTATCCGTGCAGAAGATATCGACTCTGTCACTCTATACTTAAGCGGCGACTCAATGAAAAACAAAAAATGGAACGATCTTTTAGCATCCTTTTCTTCTGCCAAAGATGAGAACAATTCCGATCCGGATAAAGCTGCTTACGAACAATCAGATGAAAAAGATGCAACGTCAATGTTCACGATCACAGCTCCCGAAGATTTCCGGCTTCTGGCAGAACATCTTTACCTTAATCCTTCTGATTTTCTCGACAGGGAGGAACGTCACGTGATTATGCAGAAGTTACATTTAAAAAAGAAAACAATACTTTCACTTATCTTTTGAAGTAAACATTTTTGTCTGATATTTCTGACAAAACCGCATTGCATCCAACAGCAGACTCTTTTCTTCATCTGCCCACGGAAGCAATGCCGGTTTTTTCTTTTATTCTTTTTATTTCCTGCTTTTTTACTTCCTGCCTTTCGGAAAATATTTTAATAATACTTTACTTTTACTCTTCTTCCCATTTTTTCTGCTGTAGAAACAAGCTGTTCTACAAGATTCTGCCGCATACTCAGATCAAAGTTCAGTTCCGACTCTCTATGGGCGTCATTCACAGCCGTTCCTACGAACAGATTCAGTTCCGTACATTCTTCAATCAAAAGTTTTGCCAGCTTAGACGCTCCGTTTTCCGCATCAAGCTCATCAAAAAAAATTCTGCATCGAACTCATCTCTTACATATTTTTTCAAAAGCTTTATGCATTTTCCGAGAGTAAGCACTCCTTCCGTCACAAGATCGATTCCTTCTATAACTGCCATCGGAGGAATATCGGGATTACGGCTGTCCACCTTTGTGACAATCTCTTTTCCGAGGATACGCGCCGCAATATTAGCGCTCGTTCCTCCTGCCACAACTTTCTTTCCTTCCGTATGCATAAACTCATACATCATCCGCTCGTCATCTTTTTTCTCTTTCGGCGGTCCTGTAAAAACATTTACAATTCTTCTGTCAATCACGCGTGCAACCGCAACTGTCGTATCGTCTCCCGGTTTTTCTTCATACAGTTCGTCGCATGCCTGACTTAACATAACTGCCAGACGGGACGCAGACATCGTCTTTTTCGTACATTTAAGCGTATACTCCGCCATCGCTTCCCACGTCCATCCCTGAAGGTTCAGAATCGATCCCGCTCCGGCATAGATCACACCGTCGCTCATCAGGACAAAGCAATCGTTTTTCTGTACTTGAAACCGATATTCATGTATCTTTTTTCCCTCGATCTCGCGGGTTTCATATGCATAGTTCACAATCTTCCCATCACGGATAAACACACAGGACGGATTGTCAAACTCTACAAGATACGCCTCACCGCTGTGAAAGATCTGCAAAACAGAAAATGTCGCATACGCCACCTTTCTCACCTGACATATCGGAAGCGTTTTTGCAATCGTTTCTACACACGACTCCAACGCCGCCCCCTCATATAACATCGTTCCGAGAATTTTCGACGTCAATGTCGCCAGAATATTCGCCTTCACACCGCTTCCCATCCCATCTGCAAGGATCAGTATATCGGAATCGTCCGTCTTTAACACTTCTACTTTATCTCCGCACAATTCTTCGTGATGTTTATTCAAACTCTTCCAAGCTACATCAATACTTACACTCATGAACCTCTCTCCGTCCTACTTCTTTTTTCTGACTTTCATCTGTTTCATCTTTAATCGTAACAGTTCAACCGCGCCATTCGTAAAACCGCACTACGTGCTTATCATGGCTGAACTGTTACCTTTAATCTTCTTCATTCAATATCGAGTCTCTCAATTTCGTCAATGTAACTTTCGTCTCTGCCGTTGTCTCGCCAAGCAGCCCCGCGATCTCCTGGGCGACCATCATCTGCTTTTCGATCACTTTCTGCGCCATTTCCACAGTTCCGACTTTCAGCTTATAATGCTGTTCCCTCACTTTTTCTTCCCGCGTCACATCTTGATATGTCACCAAAGCGGCATCCAGATTGTCAATGTATACGATCGTCTCTTCACTGTCAGCCTGTCATTATCAATCTTGATCTTTTTATGCATCACCGGTTTTTTCGTGTCCAGCACTTCTTTCAATATCCTCTGTCTCGATAAATTCAAAAATATACCGTTGTACCGCTTCCTCCCGTCCGACTCCGAGAAGATCCTGCCCTTTCCTGTTGCAGTCTAATATCTTCATATCGCTTCCGATGACAAAGATCATATTCGGCGTCACATCCATCACGACATTAGACATCGACTCTGCCTGTGTCAATGCATAAGGCATACACATAGACAATTCCGCTTTTCCCTGAAAGACTGCGACCGCTTTTTCCCTGCATGTAGAATATCCGCATGCCCCGCAGTTCAGTTCGTCTTCCGCACAATATTTTCCGGTAGATTTCAAAATATGACGGATCTGTTCTTCGGACGGCATCGCATCTGAAAGACTACAGTCTTTAAACTCTTTGTGCAGTTCTTCCGCCGTCATATCCGGAAGATCACGCGCCGCCTTATAAGAAACTCCGTTTTCTATTTTTACTTTTGTCTTTACATAAGATGTGTTCCAATGTGCCGACGCAGGTCCTTTCGCACATCCGCCTTCACAGACGTTCGCCTCGATAAAGCAATGATCCAGTTCTCCCTTTCCTAGACATTCCAGCATCTCCATACAGTTTTCCAGTCCGTCTACAAATACTTTATGATATCCGTCTGCATCTTCCTCTGTGATCACAGACTGGATCACCCCTCCGCTGACAGGATAGAGTCTGTTGATCTTAGGATCAGGGTTCCCCATCGGTTTCTCTTCGCATTGACGAAGATCAATCCCTTCTTCGGCGAACCAATCTGCCAGCTCTTCAAATGTCAGGATCGCATCGACCGCGCCGAATACTCTCTCGTCTCCGATCGCCTCCTGCTTCTTCGCGATACACGGACCTAAAAATACAACTTTCACATCCGATCCGTATATTTTCTTAATATATCTGCCGTGGGCTACCATCGGCGATACGACAGGAGCCATATACTTCGCGCAGTCGGGATAATATTTTTCGATCAGATCGTTCACACTCGGACAGCATGTCGTAATAATATTCGGCATCTCATTTTCCCGCGCAAGTTTTTTATATTCATTTGTCACAAGAGCCGCCCCTTCCGCAGTCTCTCTCACCTCATAAAATCCAAGTTTCAAAAGCGCGTCCACGACCTGCCCCGGCTGATCAAAATCAAGAACTCCCGCATAGGACGGAGCGATCGATATGATCGTTTTAAACCCTTGTGCCAAATATCCTTTCACTCTTTCCAGATCGCTTGCAAATGTTTTTGCGTTCTGCGGACAGACTTCCAGACAGCGCCCGCAGTTGATACAATGATCGACCATAATGCGCGCCTGCTCGTCTTTGACACTGATCGCTTTTACCGCGCAGTTTCGTACGCATTTATAACAATGACGGCATTTTGCATCTTTAAAATCAATGACTTTCATTCCTCATACCTCCTGTAGGACGTTCCCTTTTTCACAAAAACGGTTCCATAAATATCAGCGTCAAAAGCATCAGCCCGTTCAACAGATTATAACCGATAAAGATCACTGCCGAAGGCGTTGTAAGAGCATTAAGATAATAACTCCCGGGCGCAGCGTTTTCTTTCAGCCAGCTAATCCACTCTTTTCTTCTTATAATCAGAAGAACGAAACCGATCACAAAACCGATACCTAAAAATACAGTAAACGCAATCCCTTCCACATCATCGGGAAGCAGCCCGAACAAGCCGCCGATCACATCTCCGAGAATAAAGTTATTCGCGATGTGAAGGATGATCGACCATTTTATCGAATATTCGATTGCTATATATCCTAAAATAAGTCCACGAGCGTTCCGAATAACGATCTGAGCGGATTCCCGATGCTAACAACCGACAAAACTGCCGAGACAATAACCGCAAATCCTTTACCATATTTTTCAAACCGTCTCATAAGAAATCCTCTGAAAACGAGTTCTTCCACAACCGGTCCGACGAATCCGGCATAGATCATCATCATAATCCCCATATCAGAACCGACCGAAGCAAGCTCTGTCAGCGTATCCATCGAAAGCCCCAACTGATTCAAAATCAGTTCCGCTGCTGCTGCGATCAACGAAAAGACCATCTGAGCCATGATCATGTAGATGCAAAATCTTGAAAATGCGCCTGCTGTCATCTTTCGTTTCGATTTTTGGAAAATATCGATCTTTTCTGCTTTTGTACCGTCAATCTTAAAAAGACAGAAAACTCCGATCAAAACTCCTGCGATCATCCCTGCGGAAGCTGCCGTTCCCGTCACCTCCGAAATAAGCGACTCTGACGAACCGCCTGTCTTCGTCAATGCCGAAACCATTGCGGAGACCATCTCTGTCACAACCGACATGATCAAAGTGTACCAGACCAGATTTCTTGTCGCAAATGCCGTATCTTTCCGAAACTTATGCCAATCCCATCCCATATTCCGTTCCCCTTTCCCGATAAACCGACCGGCAAAGTCACATTGTTCACAACTTTTTGTTTTATCTTCATTTCCTGTCAGTTATCTTTTTAATAAAACAGCTTTTTATAATTATAACACAGGAAAATCTAAAAGACTTCCCTGTGTTATAAAATATTTGACATATAGTAACAGCGCGGTCCATAACAACTAAGATCAGTTGTTTCTCGGACTTTTTAATTCACTGTACGTTTTACATATGTTGTATGAAGAATATGATGCGCTTTCTCACTTCCCGGTTCGCCGAGATATTCGCTGTAAACCCGTTTGATGGACGGATTCTCATGAGATTTTCTCAATGTTTTTGCGGCATCGTTATCATAAAGTACCTTTGCACGAATTGCCTTTACATCTTCAAAATTACGCACATCCGCATGCACCTGAGCTGACCGCCGCCGTTGACACATCCTCCAGGACAGCACATGATCTCAACAAAATGATAGTCCGCCTCTTTAGCTCTTATTTTATCCATGATAATCTTCGCATTGGAAAGTCCGGAAGCAACGGCGACTTTCACATCCATTCCTGCTACGTTGTAAACCGCTTCTTTGATTCCCTCTGTTCCACGAACTTCTGTAAATTCTACTTCTCAAGCGTCTCGCCTGTCAGTTCTTCCACTGCGGTACGAAGAGCCGCTTCCATAACGCCTCCTGTTGCGCCGAAGATCACTCCCGCTCCTGTAGATTCTCCGAGCGGATCGTCGAATCCTTCATCCGGAAGACTGCGGAAATTAATTCCGACTTTACGGATCAGGCGTGCAAGTTCCCTTGTCGTGATCGAAATATCTACATCAGGAACGCCGCCTGCGTCCTGATCTTCTCTTTGGATTTCAAACTTCTTCGCCGTACACGGCATCACGCTGACGCAGACAATATCTTCAGGCGCAATGTTCATCTTTTCCGCATAATATGTTTTCGTAATCGCTCCGAACATCTGCTGCGGTGATTTGCAGCTTGAAAGATGATCGAGCTGATCCGGATAGTAATGCTCGCAATATTTTACCCATCCGGGTGAGCATGACGTCATAAGCGGAAGGACTCCTTTGTTTTTCACTCTGTCTAAAAATTCATGAGCTTCTTCCATAATCGTAAGGTCTGCACTGAAATTTGTATCGAATACTTTATCAAATCCGATCCTTCTAAGAGCCGCAGCCATCTTTCCTTCTACGTCTGTTCCCATCGGATAACCGAATTCTTCGCCAAGAGCCGCCCGCACCGACGGAGCAGGCTGTACTACAACATGTTTTGTCTCATCCGCAATAGCGGCAAGAACGTCGTCGATATTGCTCTTTTCGTAGAGCGCGCCCGTCGGACATGCCGCGATACACTGTCCGCAGCCGACGCAGCTTGTATCTCCCAGTCCCATCTCGAACGGAGAGCCGATAAACGTGGCAAATCCTCTGTTGTTCGGTCCGATCACTCCTACGCTCTGCACTTTTCACAGACGGCAGAACATCTCCGGCAAAGGATACATTTGTTGTTATCCCGCACCATATGACCGCGCTTTCATCCAATTCATAATGTGTTGTCTCGCCCTCGAAG
>ENA-OQJH01000361-OQJH01000361.1-human-gut-metagenome-genome-assembly--contig:-NODE-361-length-26015-cov-6.702294_pt1 | contig 26015 bp, 34 predicted proteins | sample MGYA00242597_ERZ504763 | MGnify/ENA primary metagenome ERZ504763 (study PRJEB26092, sample SAMD00036359) | human gut metagenome | host: Homo sapiens | study: EMG produced TPA metagenomics assembly of...
TTCGCCTTGTCGAGCCGTACTTCAATCAGATCGCTGTGCGGGGTGCTGCTGAAAAACTGTTTATAATTAAGAATAAAACTGGCTTTTTTCCATATTGGCCATCTGGCAAAGCTTTTCTGTCGTCCAGCCTTTCTCATAATGGCTCAACATCTTAAGGCGCAGCTCCTGGAATTCCTGATACAGTCCGGCCGGCTCCTCTGCCGCTTTCTGGTACAGCCGCATACCGCGCGATGCCGTAATCATCATCTGACGAACCAGTGCTTCCTCATATTCCACTGCGTATGGATCTTTCACAATATATTCCCTCTGCAAAAGGCGAATCAGCTCATCAATTGCTTCCGTATTCTGTGGATAAAAAACAGCATTCTGCGGAATTCCATACGTTTCACCCAGATTCTTACCGCACCAGAAATGGACATAGCTGTTGCGAAACTTCTGAACAGCCTGATAATGCTGCTCGTGATCCGGCGTGTAAAAAAGGCAGGCATTTTCCTGTGCAATGAAAAACGCAGTTCTGTCATACACCTTCATCGGCGTTTTAAACAACAGAAACAGATAGTCCCCGCTGCCCTCCGGCCGATATATCGTCTCATAATCGGCGTTGGATCTATTATATTCACAAATATGAACTGAAAATTCCATTCTTCTCGTTTCCCCTTTTCTTTTCTTCTCCCTATTTTACCGCAAAACCGGAAAAAAAGTCAAATTTGCCGGACAAAAATCTCTGGTTTTTTCTATCTTCCTGTTAAAATTGAAACTATCCAAAGCGAAAGCGAAACGGTGGAATAAAATCATAGACACGCCGGTGATCCTTTGTTTTTCTGGATCGTGTCTGAAAACGAACATTTCTTTTAACAGGAGGATTTTTAAGTATGAAAAAAGCAGAGATTATCATTGACAAATATTTTCTCACCGGAAAAGTTGACAAACGAATCTTCGGTTCCTTTATCGAGCACCTGGGACGCGCCGTTTACGAAGGCATCTATCAGGAAGGAAGTGCTCTCTCCGACGAGCAGGGCTTCCGAAAAGATACCCTGGATCTTGTCAAAGAGCTTCAGGTACCGATCGTCCGTTACCCGGGCGGAAACTTTGTCTCGGGCTATCACTGGGAAGACAGCGTAGGTCCGAAAGACAAACGGCCTGCAAAACCGGATCTTCCTGGGGCGTGATTGAGACAAACGAATTCGGTCTGAATGAGTTTGCGGACTGGTCGAAAAAAGCCGGCAGTGATATTATGATGGCCGTTAACCTCGGAACCCGCGGACCGGAGGATGCCAAAATGTGCTGGAGTACTGCAACTTCAAGGGCGGCACCTACTACAGTGATCTGAGAAAATCCCACGGTTACAAAGATCCACACAACATCAAACTCTGGTGCCTCGGCAACGAGATGGACGGACCGTGGCAGATGGGACATAAGACCGCTTCTGAGTACGGACGTATTGCAGCAGAGACTTCCCGTCTGATGAAATTCATGGATCCGACGATTGAAACTGTTGCCTGCGGAAGCTCCAATCTTACGATGCCAACCTTCGGTTCCTGGGAATATACGGTTCTGGACGAATGCTATGATGAGGTGGATTACCTTTCTTTACACCAGTACTACGGAAATTATGCAAATGATACTGTCGATTTCCTGGCAAGCTCCAAGGGCATGGATGATTTCATCTCCGGTGTAGTTGCGATCTGTGATGCAGTCAAAGCGAAAAAACACGGCAAAAAGCAGATTAACCTTTCCTTCGATGAGTGGAACGTATGGTATCACAGCAATGAGCAGGATCAGAAGCTGGAGAAATGGGTACGCGCACCGCATCAGCTTGAGGATGTTTACAACTTTGAGGATGCACTTCTCGTCGGAAGCATGCTGATCACACTCCTGCGCCACGCAGACCGTGTCAAGATTGCCTGCCTCGCACAGCTTGTCAACGTTATCGCTCCGATCATGACATCCGATACCGGTGCATGGCGTCAGACGATCTTCTATCCATACATGCATGCAAGCGTATACGGCCGCGGAACCGTCTTAAATACACAGGTTCTGACACCGGTTTACGAGAGCAAAACGTACGGCGAAGCTCCGTATCTCGATTCTGTCTGCATCTGGGATGAGGAAAACGATGCACTGACCATTTTTGCAGTCAACAAGAGCCTGGATGAGGATATGGAGGTTTCCTGCGATCTGCGTCAGTTCGAAGGATGTCGTCTGGCTGAGCACATCGTGCTGACAAACGACGATATGAAAGCGGTCAACACCGAAGCAGATCCGAACCACGTTGCTCCGACCCATTCCGATGCTACCAAACTGGAGAATGGAAAAATGCACACCGTTCTTGGAAAACACAGCTGGAATGTGATCCGTCTTACAAAATAATGGAACCGTATAAGGTATGGCCTGAAAAACAGAACATCTGAATTTTTCATCCAAACATATGCATAAAGGAGTTTTATTTTATGGCACAGGCATATTTATTTGTTCATTTTCGGGAAAAAACAACACCGGACGGCGAACAGGTTTATTTCGGCATAAGCGCGATGGTTTCCACTGGGAAGCTGTCAACGACGGCGTTCCGGGTGCCGGCCAGGGATATGTGCCGTTTGTTGCAGACAGCCTTGCTTCCGGAAAATTTGTTCGTTCTGATGCTTCCTTCTCGTTCCCATACGGCTACAAGCATGGAACGATTCTTCCGATTACAGAGGAGGATTACGAGCGGATCAAAAACCAGGACTGGTCAGATCACGGATATCAGTAAAATCGCTGTCCGCCTGATGGGATTTTCATACAAAAAGAACTGCGGCAGGCTTCCTTTTGGGGAAGTTCCTGCCGCAGTTCTTTTTCGCTTTTCTTTTCCGACAAAACCCATCCGCTTCCTTTTTGTTCTGGCGGACAGTACCTTTTCTGCAGATTGGTAAATGTATCGTTTTGATGGTGTCTGAATTTTTCTTTATCTCTGTGCCTGTGCAGCGGTTCTTGCATGGAACATGCGGAAGACGCCGGTCTGCTCGATCAACTTCGTCAGGCTATAGAAAATGATGGAATCGATCGGCCACATAATCAGGTTCTTTAAGGCACGTGCCGGAAGAAGCACCATGATTCCTTTTCCATACAGCATGCTGATCCACAGGGTGTTCAGCAGTACGTTGACAGTCAGCATAACGATGAACTTGGCTGCAAGCACACGTTTGATGGTCAGTTTTTTGCGATAGTAGAAGCATCCATACATAAAAGATGCCAGCATCGCATTAAAGGTGAATCCGAAGAAGAACGGGCCGCTCGGTTTCAGGAAGTATTTTACGACATCAAGAATGCCGGAGAAAAGACATCCTGTCACTGGTCCGAACAGGTAATCGACAAGGCGGTTCGGGATTCCAGAAAATCCGATGCGGACATAAGGTCCGATATCAATCGATGCTACCTGGTTCAGAATCATCGCCAGCGCTGCGAACATGGCACAGGCTGCGAGGGTTGTGACTGCTTTCAGCTCTTTTGCTGACTGCAGAAACATGTTTTTTGTTTCTTTTGCTGTTTCATTTGCATTTTTCTGCATAAAAAAATTACCTCCTTTACAGATATCTGACTACAATAGGAGATAATCTCTTGTCTCTATCTTCTGTTGCAGCGAGATGCAATTCATATACCGCAAGATTTTCTCTTTTCGTCTCCCTGGCTACTCTCTATCCTGGGAGCACTTTACGCATATGAACTTACTCTGCAGTTGTTTTTGTCCTGCTCATTATATAGTAAAATCCCCTTGATTTCAAGAGGATTTTACATTTTTTCTAATTTTTTACGATCAAATATCAGCCCTGCATTTTACGGTCTTTCCGGTGATAAAACGGAGACAAACGCAAACTTTTTATCCAGCAGTTTTCCCATCAGCACAATGCCTTTTCCCATCGTAAAAGCAGCTGCTACCGTTCCGATTCCAAGACCTTCGATTCTTCCAAGTCCGAAGAAGGTGAACAATGCGGCTGTTGTCTGGGCTGTTGATCCAGAAAAGGGACAGTTGGGAGTTGGTCAGTGATCGGGTGACGGGTGGTCGTCAGCAATCGGTCACTGGATCAACTGGGTTGCCCTTTGACAACAAGATCTTTCTTCTTTTATTTTCGGATCTGTCCCGTTCCGTATACGATATTTTTAATCGATGTCAGCGCCAGCAGTCCCATCGGCCTCTGGCGTGGAGTTTTTGGGTGCTGATTCCGATTTCGGCGCCGTAGCCGAATTCGAAGCCGTCGGTGAAGCGGGTGGAGGCGTTGACGTAGACTACAGCTGCATCGATTTCGTCCAGGAATTTCTGGGCGTGGGTGTAGTTGTTGGTGATGATTGCTTCGGAGTGTTTTGTGTTGTAGTGGTTGATGTGTGCAATCGCTTCGTCGATGGAAGAGACGGTTTTGATGGACACGATGTAGTCGAGATACTCTTTTCCCCAGTCCTCTTCTGTCGCTTCTTCTGCTTCCGGCATGTATTCTCTTGCCTTTTCGTCTGCGCGCATTTCCACATGTTTTTCTTTTAATCGTTCCTCCAGAACCGGGAGCAGTTTTTCACGTACATTTTCGTGTACCACAATCGATTCACATGCATTACATACGCCAACGCGCTGTGTTTTTGCGTTCAGAATAATATCCACTGCCATGGAAAGATCGGCTGTCTCATCCACGTAGATATGACAGTTTCCGGTTCCCGTCTCAATGACAGGAATCGTGCTGTTTTCCACGACAGCGCGGATCAGTCCGGCGCCGCCGCGTGGGATCAGGACATCGACATAGCGGTTCATCTTCATAAACTGCGCCGTCGTCTCGCGGGAGGTATCTTCGATCAGAAGCAGGGCGTCTTCCGGCACCTGCTCCTCTTTCAGTGTTTTCCGAAGAGAGGCAACAATCGCCGTATTCGAGTGGATTGCATCGCTTCCGCCTTTTAAAATCACGACATTTCCCGTTTTGAAGCAGAGTGCAAATGCATCCGCCGTCACATTTGGGCGTGCCTCGTAGATGATGCCGACAACACCGAGCGGAACACGTTTCTGTCCGATCAGAAGACCGTTCGGGCGTTTTTTCATTCCCAGCACTTCCCCGATTGGGTCGTCCAGTTCGGATACCTGACACATGCCTTCTGCCATTGCTTCAATCCGGCTTTTGTCCAGAAAGAGCCGGTCCAGAAGTCCCTGAGACATGCCTTTTTCTTTTCCATGCTCCATATCCAGCGCATTGGCCGCGATAATCGTTTCGGCGTCTGCCACAAGGTTTTCCGCTGCTTTTTTCAGCACACGGTTTTTCTTCTCCGTCTCCATGATTCGAAGCACAGGCTCCGCCTGGCGGGCTCTCGTTCCGATTTCTTCCAGCTTCATCATACTCGTCTCCTCCTCGTGTTGTCTTATCGTAATTGGCTTAACGGTAAATCTTCTGCTCTGTCACCAGCATCTGCGGCAGAACATCCGTCTCTTCAAACGGCACCGCATCAAACAGCTGAAACTCAAACGCCGCTGCAACCGTTGTAAACCCTGGATGTGCGGCAAGAAAGCGGTCATAAAATCCTTTTCCATATCCTACTCTGTGGCGCGCCGGATCAAAGGCCACACCGGTACCAGCAGAAAGCCCTCTTCCCGCGTGCAGACCTTTCCGCCGTCCGGCTCCATAATGCCAAAATAGCCGGATTTCAGCGTGGAGAAATCTTTGATCTCATAATAAACCATATCATCGCCTTCCACGCGCGGCACAGCGACCGTCTTTCCCATTTGCAGGGCCTTCTCGATCAGATCCCGTGTCATGACTTCTTTTTTGAAGTCCATATACGCAAAAAAGCAGTCCGCATCCAGAAACTCCGGCAGAGCCGTGATTTTTTCATAAATCATACGGCTCTTTTCCTGAATTTCTTCCTGTGTGGCTGCTCTTCTTCGGGCAAAAACTTCTTTTCTAATGTTTCCTTTTGCTTCCATAGCGCTCCCCCAGATTTACAATTGTTCCGTCTTTCTCCTGCACATCAATATTGTCGAGCTGGGTACGGAGGTTCATTTTCACGGCTGCAATATATTCTCTCCGCAGCTTCTGCTGCTCTTCTTTCTCCGCCGGTGTCAGCCCCTCTGCTTTCGCCTTGCGGGCAAGTTCGTTGATTCTCTGTATATTAATTTCCATTTTCTGTATTTTTCTCCTTTGTTTCAACTCACAGTCGGTATTTTCACAGAGTCTGACATGTCGAAAATAGTTCGACTGTGACTCGCCTCATGTCAGTGGAGGATACCGATTTCTCTCCGCCTGCCACTACCGTTATGTTTCTTTTAACAATTCATCCCACCGCTTTAGAAGCGAGGGACTTGCTTGATTCGGTTAAATGACCGGATTTTCTTTTTATCTTACCGCAAAACACAGGATCTGTCCAGCCGATCTGAGAAAAATCCTGAAATCCAGCTTTATCACCGGATTTCAGTCTCATCTGCATAATTATCTAAAACAATCAGAACCCATGTTTTTCCAAGATTCAGTTTAATCTCCTCTCCATTGCTGTCCCGGTACTTTGTGACACCCCACGGATCATCCTTGCTCCATGTCACGTCGATGGCCTTTCCGCTTGTGATATACGTTCCCATTCCGCCGTTTACCACATCAATATCGAGATATTCCGCATTGTCATCATACTTTTTCCAGGAACAGTACTGCACGATAATGTTCTTCACCGCAAGCTGTTCCTGTGTCATCTCATCGATCTGCGGTTCCCCGAACTGATAACGCAAATACGTGCCGCTCGCCTCATCGTACGAAAACCATGGATTATTGTGGAAATATCCGCCCGGTGCCACATAGGCGGCATTTCGTCCCTGTTCCAGCGTTTCCGGTTCTGTCTCGGATGCAAACTGGAAAATCCGTCATAACCGTCTTTGTAAGATGTCCGGTAGCCGCAGAGATCGATTCCCGCTGCAATCCCGGCCGCATCCAAATACGCATTGTGCGGCGACGGACGATCCGACGTCCGGTAATACACCTGTTCCGAATACTCCATGCCATTCACATTGTCTATGTGATCCGATTCGAGCAGCGGAATCGCATACGCCGCCTGTCCATAGTGGTAATACAGAGCGTCAAATCCCGCTGCCAGATACACATAATATTCGCGGCAACTCCGCACCGATCCGATCTTTTCGAGATCATCATAGTTTTCAAACAGCCCCATCAGGCGCGTAATGCCGCCTTCGACCGGCGCTTCATAGATCACTCCCGCACGGCTGATACCGCTCTGCGGGCAGGCGCTGATGATATTGCTCAGCATAACCGCCACCGGGCGCTTCTTCCCTGTACTTCGGCGACAGGTTCTCCTGTCAGATAACTTTTCACCATACCTTCCGGCAGCGCATCCTCCGCGGGTGTCGGCTCAATCGCTTCCGGAACCAGCGGTTCCGGTGCCGGATCTTCGGTCGGGGCCGGTGGTTCCGTAGCTTTCGTTTCTGTCTTGCTTTCCCCTGCTGTCTCTTCTGAGACATAAGAAGTTCCTGCCGATGCAGTTTCCGGTGCCGTTTCCCCAATTTTCCGGCATCCGAACAGCATCATGCTTCCCAGCAGAGCAATCCCCAATGTGTAAAACCCTCTCTTTTTGATAAAGACCCCTCCTTTTCTTCTTTCAATCAGTCTCTTGTGATACCGAGACGCTGCAGCACCTCTTCCTGCTTTGCCTCCATCACGGCTGCTTCCTCCGGTGTCATATGATCATAACCCAGAAGATGCAGCATACTGTGTGCAACAAGAAAAGCAAATTCGCGTCTTAAAGAATGACCGTATTCCTCCGCCTGCGCTCTTGCGCGCGCAACAGAAATCACAATATCACCCAGCATCAGCTCACCGCTGTCCGGGTTAAAACAGTCATCTCCCTCTTCCGTCTCCAGAAAATCGAACGAAGCCGGAGAAGGATAATCTACCATCGGGAAAGAAAGCACGTCTGTCTCCCGGTCAATGTTTCTGTGTTCCCGGTTCATGGTGCGGATATTTTCCGGATCAGTCAGAATCAGTTCTACTTCTGCCTCATACGGGCACGCTTCCTGATCCAGCACACCATTGATTACCGCTGCTGCAACCTCTTCCGGATCAAATCCAAGGTCAAAATCCTGTTCATTTTCAAACGTCAGTGTCATTTATTTTCCCTCCGTTTTCTCGTCGTACTTTTTGCTCTGCCGCTGTGATTTTCCGGCTTTGCTTTCTTTTCATATTCATCGTAAGCCTGTACAATCTTCTGCACCAGCGGATGACGGACAACGTCCTTGCTCGTCAGCTCGCAGAAGGAAATTCCGTCTACTTTTTTCAGTACCTGCATTGCCACATCAAGGCCGGAGCGTGTACCGGAAGGAAGGTCCTTCTGAGAGGCATCTCCGGTTACAATGACTTTGGAACCGAAACCGATACGGGTCAGGAACATCTTCATCTGCGCCGGTGTCGTATTCTGTGCCTCATCAAGGATAATAAACGCATTGTCGAGCGTACGGCCTCGCATGTACGCGAGCGGCGCAACCTCAATCAGGCCTTTTTCCATGTTTTTCTGGAAGCTCTCTGCTCCCATGATCTGATACAGCGCGTCGTAGAGCGGCCGCAGATACGGGTCAATTTTACTCTGCAGGTCGCCAGGCAGGAAACCGAGTTTTTCACCCGCCTCAATCGCCGGACGCGTCAGGATAATACGGCCTACCTCATCGTTTCGGAATGCCGTGATCGCCATCGCCATCGCAAGGTACGTTTTTCCGGTTCCGGCAGGGCCGACGCCGAAGACGATCATCTTTTCCCGGATCGCATCCACGTACGCTTTCTGACCGAGTGTTTTCGGTTTGACCGGACGGCCTGCGACCGTGTGCAGATGCAGTCACTGTCGATTTCAGCAAGGCTGCTTCCGCTGTCCTCCATAACAAGTGAGATTGCATAATTGACGTTCTGTGTGTTGATATCATTTCCGCGGCGTGAGAGCTCCAGAAGCTGTGTCAGACATTCCTTTGCGCGCGCTGCATTCGATGCCGGGCCCACAATTTTTAAAACGCCGTCCCGGGAGATCAGCGTAACCGCCAGGGATCTCTCCAGGATTTTGATGTGTTCATCAAACTGGCCGAATACTTTCTTTTCATGTTCGATGGGCAGTTCCATCTGCAGTTCTATCATGTTGTTATTGCTGTTCATCTACCATTGTTTCCTTTCCATCCGACATCTTCTGCATTTCGCAGGGCTGTGCTTCTACGGCCCGTTCTATCACGCGAAGTGTCCCTTTTGTGATACATGACGTATCGTTAAGTTCTATTGTAACATGATTCTCCGATATTTGAAGTCCTTTTTCTGATAAATTTCTGTGGAATTTCTGATAATTCTGCGAGGCTTTTTCTTTTGCCTCGTGTTCTGAGTAGGTTTCTTTCTGAACTTCAAAAGGAAATTTCTGACGGTAGCCGAAATAAAACGGAAGGGCAAAGTTTTCTGTCAGATAAAGCTGCTGAAGGGACACTTCCTCGTCTGCTCCATTTTCCCTTTTCTCTGTTTTCTGATCCGCCGTTCCGGTCATGCTCCGCAAACTCTCCACAAAATTCTCCGGCAGCAGATTTCCAAGGAAAAATCGGTAAGCAGAAATCTGGAATACCGGCGTTTTTTTCTCTGCTTTCTGATATGTCCGTACCGTATGGGAAAGCGGAAAGGTATCATAATAGTACCACGTCGTCTCAAGGTCAATATCCGCGTCTGCGTGAACATAAGAATAATCATACGTTTCCCCACTGTCATTCACAAGCGGAATCTCGCCCTTTACAAGAATGTCTCCCGCTTGACATGTATCACCGGGGAGCACCTGCGGAATGCCGTTCCGTGTGATAATACGCACGACCGTCCCTTCTTTTTTCGCCACAAGATTCTGCGGATCATCTGCTTTTTCTTCGATCACATAGCCGTCTACGTTTTCTTTTACCGCAAGGACAAGCTGCGTCCCTTCTATTTTTGCGGACACCCAGGTCAGATTCGGAAACTGCTCCCGCAAATACGATGCGGTCTGGCTGCAGTCCACACGTTTTTCCAGCTTCCATGATGAATCCCGGCCGCGTCAAGGCTGTTTAAGATCGTCTGCGTACTGTTCGCGTAATTTCCTTCCACATGAATATTCCAGATGAACTGCGACAGCGTGTAAAGTCCCGCCAGGCAGAGAAAAATACCAATAAAAAATGCCTTTCTTTTTAAACTTCGCCGGTAAAAGAAAGGCAGTCCCTGTTTTTTCTGTATTCGGATGCGCACACCGCTCTTGCGGCGGATCGGCAGGAGGCGGAAAAAATCTTCCGGCAGAAGGCTCATCTCAAAGCAGCCTGATGTTCTGTCACGTCCCACAGTGTGATGTTATGGTGCCCGCACAGATTGAAAAAAACGCTCCGGTTCACGGCCCGTCACACGAATCCGCACACTGCCTTTCCAGAAAACCTTTCCCCTCTGCAAACGCACACCCCCTTTTCAGCATTGGAATGATTGGAATCATTACACTTATTGAAACGTCGCCTGATCGATTCTCCCTTCCACCCGCATCTCCTCCCCGGAATACGAAACAATCCGGATTCCCTCTCCCACAAGGAGCAGCCTGCCATATTGTGTAAGCACACAGAGGCGGCACGCATTATATTCCAGAATCCTGCGGAAATTTTCAATCTGCACTTCTCTCCCGCCGTAAAACGTCACAACCGGCTCGCCAAAAGCAAGATCTGACGGAACCTGCATCGCCGAAAGCAGCTCCCCGCCCGGCGGATGGAGTGATTTTTTCTGCTTTTTCTTTTTTCGCATCCAAAACCTCCTCCGCTTTGCGGGTCTGCTTTTTGTTCTATCGCTATTTTATGCAGAAAAAAGCACAAAAATACCCCACAGCCGCTGGGGTTTCCTGCCCGATCAGGCTGCGGGGTTTCATTTCTCTTTTTTAAAAACATTTTTTGCAGGGTTCATACCCCTGGGCTTCTGCATTTTCTCTCGTCATCTGAGCTTCCGTTACCTGTGGTTCTTCAGCAGTCACTGCCGGCTGCGTTTCTTCCGCTGCCTGCGTTTCAACGGTTTCTTCCGCCGCAGCTTCTATGGTTGGCTCAGGGGTCGGCGTTTCGGTTGGAGCAGCCGTTGGAGTTGGTGTCTCAGTCGCTGTCGGTGTTGGTGTTTCGGTCGGCGTCGCTTTTTTCGCCGGCTCTGCCGTAGCGCTGACGGAAACAGACTCCGCAGATGCTTCATTCCCCCTCCTGTGTATTTTCTGAATTTCTTACAGCGAAATCCTCTATTATAAATACGTTTGAAAGAATGGAAAATTACATCACAGATTACGATTCTTTATAGAAAATCATGCTGAACCATATGACCATATGCTCGCCGAGGTAATAATCCATCATGTTTTTTTCAATCAGGTTTGCAACAACGATGCCGTGGCTCTCGATGCATGGATGCATCAGTCAAGATGGCGGCAGCCGCCTCTCGGGTAGGTACATTTATCACAGAGCTGGCAGGAATCGGAGGAAAGGGCGAAGGTGAGCAGGGTTTTGTCTTTTAAATGCTGCTCGATTTCGCGTGTGATTTTTTCGTGCTCCGATTTTGTTTTTAATGTCTCATCCATATCCATGATGTTGTCCACTTCTGCGATGCTGGAGAAGAACAGAACGTGATCGTAGTTCATGCAACGCTCCTTACAGACTTCAACAGTGCCGACCGCCGGCGGGCAGGACCAGGAGGCTCCGTAGCGGGAGCACTCCTTTTTGCAGATCTGGCGGACCCGGTCATTGAATTCGATGTCCTCCGGTTTTACAAATGCATACTGATAGATAGGAAACTGGGTAATATATTCTTCGATTTCTGTCTGTGTCATTTTGTCATCCCTTCTCTTTTGTTACAGATCTTTTTCAAAAAAAGCAAATACCATATTCCAGTACGTCTGGAGCATGCGCCCTCTGGTTCCAAACAATTCATGCTTTGCGCCCGGTACTTTTACCATTTTTGCCATGCCGGGACGGCGTTCTGCCATTTTCCGGATCATCCGCTCCTGGGCACGGTTGGACACAAGATGATCGTTCTCCGCCTGAAATAAAAGGACAGGAGCCTCGATCCGTTTCCATCCGCTCCGCATCAGATCGCGGTACAGATGTGCGGCGGCATGGAGCCATCCGTAAGAAGCGGCATTTAGGTGATACAGCGGCTCTTTTTCCCGCTTCTGCTGGTAATAGAGAAAGCGCGGACGGGAGAGGGACGAACTTTGTTTAAAGCTTTCGATTCCCTGGTATGGTTTCTGTCCTACCACATACTGTGTGCCTCGTTCTGTGGCACAGGCAAAAGCTGCGATCCGTTTTGCATCGGCGAACGGCACTTTTCCGGTCAGCGGACGGATCATCGGCGAACTCAAGACCACTTTCCGGAACAGATGCGGCGCTTTGGCGGCCGCTGCTGCTGCGATTCCGCCGCCCATCGAGTGAGAATAGAGAACGAGCGGAAGACCGCATGCCTCTGCTTTTGCTTTTCGTGCAACAAAGAGCAGATCTTCTACATAACGATGGTAGGAATCGACATAAACAAGCGACGGATCATCCACCAGACGGTAGCTCTTTCCGTGGCCGCAGTGTTCCGGCAGATAAACATGAAAATGCTCTTTGATAAAATAATACACGATCTCTTTATATTTCTCTGCATTTTCCGTAAAACCGTGTGAGATTACAACAACACCTCTCGGGCGGAATGCGCGGTAACGAAGAACATGAATCGGATGACCGCTCTCCCTTTCCCAGTAAAATTCTTCTGCATGAGCGGCGAGGTACGGCTCCACACCATTCTGCATCCGCTCCGCGTAATTTTTTTCCTGTAATACGCGTGTTCTCATTAGCAAATCACCTGCTTTCATCCAGATACGAAAGGATATCCTGAAGATTGTCGATGGTACAGTCCGGTGTAACTTCAATTTTGTTCGGAAGATGATCCGGGTTGTACCAGCAGGTCAGGATTCCTGCATTTTTTCCGCCGCGGATATCACTTGTGAGGGAGTCGCCGACGATCACAACCTCATCCGGTGCATAACTTCCGATTTCGTTCCATACCGCATCAAAAAAAGCCTTCTGCGGCTTGTCCACACCGACCTGTTCCGAGATAAAAACGCCGTCCAGAAGCTGATCAAGCCCGGAAAAGCGGAGTTTACGCTCCTGTGCAACAGTGGTTCCATTTGTTACTGCATACTGTTTTACGGTAGCTTTCAGCCGTTTTACCAGTTCATCTCCGTGATCGCAGAAGAAAGCCTTATCGCCGAGGCGGATCTGATATTCATCATTGAATACCTTTACCTGATCCGTCGGCAGTCCTTCCGATTCAAAAAATTCATGGAATCGTCCAAGCATCACCTGTTCTCTCGTAAGCTCTCCCGTCTCCAGCCGCTCCCAGTAACCGCGGTTGATCACGCTGTAGCGCTGCAGCATTTCGTCCGTGCAGGTTCCCATATGAAACTTGTTGAAACAGTACTCAATTGCATATCGTTCCGACATCTTAAAATTCAGAAGTGTTCCGTCGATGTCCCACAAAATTACTTTTATCAAAGAGAAATCCTCCCTTGGTTTCATTTGTATTTTCCAATTATCTGTTTTTCATTCTAGCATAGATTACAAATACGATCAATTGTATTTTAGGCATTGTATCTTTTGAGAAAAAGTGCTACGATAAAAAAGAATTTCCGTGAAAAAGAAAAGGAAGAAGGAAGAAACACTATGAAATTTACTTATCCAGCCGTTTTTCATAAAACCGAACAGGGAACCTACGAAGGTTATTTTCCAGATCTCGCCTGCTGCTATGCAAAAGGGGATACCCTCGACGAGGCGCTGGAAGATGCCATTCACTCCGCCTATGACTGGATCTCTCTGGAACTGACGGAAGAAGAACCTGATTTTCCGCCGGTATCGGATGTGGCAGATCTCGGGAAAAGCGAAGGTGAAATTGCAAGAAATATTGCCGTCAACATCCGGCTTTTTGAGGGATGGGACGAATAAGTTCAAAAAGAGAAAGAAAACCGTATTGCTGCGATATTCAAAACGCGGCGATACGGTTTTCTTTTTATCTCTTCCAGGTTTTCAGCATCTCTTTTTCTTCTTTGCTGATCCGCAGCGACTCTCTGATTTTCTGAATTGTTTTGTTATGTGTCCAGTCATCGAGACTGTTTTCTTTCAGCAGTTTCTGTGTTTTTTCCGGAAATGAATATAACAGATCGATACTGCCCAGGCGACGGCCATTTTTACGTAATAGCCATCGTGATGAATCTTTTTCATCTCCTCCAGCACAGCATCGATATACGCTTCGTTGATAAAAAAGTCCAGCAGACACACAACACCAAACCGGATTTCATATTCCCGGCTGCTTTTCAGCCATTTCTGCAGATATCCATACCAATACTCCTGGTCTTTCTTCATAAAATGGCACGTTGCACAGGAGCTGTCACAGATTCCCCAGCTGTTGATCATCGGCACGAAGCGGTCCAGTTCTGCCGTCTGTTCTTCACGGGTCAGCTTTCCGTAGCCGATCATCATTCCGCGGATCAGAAGCTCCTCGTAGACTTCCGGATTAAACTGTTCGGTATAAACTTCATAATGGTCTCTTGCTGTCGCTTTTGCAATCCGTCGCGAAACCGGAATGCGGACACCAAGAATCCGACAGTTCTGTCCCGGAACAAGAGAGCTGTGAAATTCCCGGTATTTTGCATCTATATTGCTTTCCAGTTCTGCCCGAATGGCCTGCATTACTTCCTGTTCCATATGATTTCCCCTCTCTTTTCTTTCTCTTTAAGATGTTTTACACGCTTTTTACAAATGTTTAACCCTGTTATTTCTGCACTTCTGATAAGATAAAATTAAAGTAAACGATAACATCCACCCTGCCAAATGCCAGATCTTTTCCGGCTGAAAGGTGAGTCTTATGAGAAAGAAATATACATTTTTTCAAAATATCCCATTCCTGTGCAAATTTCAGAAGCAGCCAGCCCTTGCAGAAGAAGCGCCAGTTGTTTCCACAACGCTGTCTATTCCGTTTTCCGGACCCGCAGAAAGATCCTTATATTTTACCGAAAACCCGGATTTTACCGCTCCCTCTGCCGGTATCCATTCCCGTCGTTTTCCGGGAAGCCGGATCTTTCTATATTCCAGCGATCCCGAGCACGATCTTGCGGCAGTTCCATCCTCTCTTTTCGATGTGCTGCACCGCTATTTTGCCGTCCATTCACCGGATGATGTCGTTTTATGGAAAGATGGCATTCTCTCCTTCCAGACCATGGAAAATCAGCCGCAACCGTTGACTGCTCTTTGTACACCGGATGATGCACGGGATTCCAAAATCATTCCGTTCCCCACACTGTCAGAACGGCAGCGCATTTTACAGTAACTGCTATTTAGCCAAACCAGCAGGAGCATGATGGAAAATACCCCTTTCCGTCATGCTCCATTTTTTACTTAATTCCGAGAATTCCACTAATCCGCTCTTTCGAAAGCCCCGCGCCGATTACAATCAGCACTTCCTGGCTCTCCGGCACTGCCTGGAATGTCATCTGTTCCCGCGTCGCATTGATTTCGCTCCACACAGTTTCGCCCGTCTTTACAATTCCTTTGATCCGGAATACATTGCCGCATGATGAATCCGCAAAGATTGCTTCTGCTGCCTTTTTCAGCGCTTCTTCCGTAATCTTCGGCTCCAGAAAGCAGAGCGAATCAAATGTCTGCTGCTCGCCGAAATCCAGCTTCCGGTAATCCTCCGAACGGTAATTGCATTCGGAGAGCATTTTGAAATCATCCTCTGTCAGATCATCCCAGTTTTTCTGTAAAATTTCTGCATCAGAAAACTGTCTTCTGCAGCCTGCCTGCTCGAGCGTGCGGTTCAGATGGGCAATCGTTTCTTCTTTCTTTTCCTCCGAAACATTCTGTACTTTGCTCAGCACGATTTTACCAGCGTTCGCCGCCTCGGAAGCCAGCAGATACTCTTCTTCCTCCGACAGCTTCTCATCGAGCCCGGCATCCAGAATCGTGATGACGCTTCCCGCCTCATACCAGCGGTTCAGCGGCTCGTCATACAGCGTGTCAAAGAACTCATCCACATCGTAAATCCCCGACGGTTCCACGAGAATGCGGTCGTAGCCGCTCATGCCCATCGAGATCAGTTTCGTGCGGAATCGTCTGCGGTGTGTCTCTTTGTCGCATCCGCCGGAAATCATCTCCAGCTCGCACTGATCGCCGCGCAGTTCCTGCAGAAGCAGCATATCCACATTGACTGCCCCAAAATCATTCTCCAGGATGCCGATGTTCTTTCCCTGTGCCATCAGATACTTTGCGTACTGTTTCAAAAAGTCGTCTTCCCTGAGCCAAGGAAGCCTGTAATCAGATCAATTTTAATCATTTCTGCTGTCCTTTCTGCTGTCTTTTTCCGTCTGCAGCCTGCGGAGCTTCGAACACTCTATTTTCGTCTGCGCTCTTTGCCGGTAAATATATCGATGTCTATGCGCCATACGGCAACGCGCTCCACCATCTCCGGCAGAAAAGCGATCTTCGCCTCCGGTGCGATATGCGCCATGATTTTTTCCAGGCCTTTCTTCTTTACCTCCGGATCTGTCACCTCCGTGATGGTTCCGTTTCCCATGATACTGCGGTACGCATAGGAATACGCACACGTATAGTCACCTGTAATCACTTCATGGTTGTAATCCATCTCCACCGCCACGCGCGGATCCGCTGCAAATGCAGCCGCCTTCCGCCCTTCTTTTGCCCCATGCAGGTACAGACAGACGTGAAGAGTTCCATCTTCTTCCCGGACATCATATCCATAATTCATCGGCACGATAAACATGCCTTCCTCATCCATCGCCCCGATCCGCACAACCTCGCAGCTTTCCAGAATTTCTCTTAAAATTTCAGGATCTGTAATCTCCCGCTTTTTTAAACGCATTTCACGCATCGCAATCACACCTCTCTTATTCGCAGCTATTTATGATATGGCTCCCCGCAGTTAATGCGGTAGCTCCGGTAAATCTGTTCCAGCAGAATAACCCGCATCAACTGATGCGGAAATGTCATTTTCGAAAAACTGAGCGCATAGTTCGAACGCTTCAGAACTTCCTCGCCAAGCCCTAAGGAACCACCGATCACAAAAATAATATGGCTCGTTCCCTGCACGCCGAGCGTATCTATTTTCTGGGCCAGCTCCTCGGATGTGAGCTGTTTTCCCTTAATTTCCAATGTAATCAGATAAGCGTCATCCCGGATATATTTGAGAAGGCGCTCTGCTTCTTTGTTTTTGATATTTGTCTCTACGGTTTCACTCGCGTTGTCCGGTGTCTTTTCATCCGCCACCTCGATAATTTCCAGCTTTGCATAGCGGCTGAGGCGCTTCGAATACTCGGCAATCGCATCCCGCAGATATTTTTCTTTGATTTTTCCTACTGTCAATACTGTAATTTTCATTCTGTAATCTTAAAACCCTTTCGGATATCTGTCAAAAACACCAAAAGCATATAGATCACTTCTTGTCCGCGTCTATATGGCTTTTAGTTTAGAAAAGCAATGCCTTATGCATTTTTGCTTTTGATATACTCATCAATTCCTTTAGCTCCGGCTTTTCCGGCACCCATAGCAAGGATAACGGTTGCTGCACCTGTTACAGCGTCACCGCCGGCGTAAACGCCCTCTTTGCTGGTCTTTCCGGTTTCTTCCTCAGCTACGATACATTTTCTTCTGTTGACATCCAGACCGTAGGTGGTGGAAGAAATCAGCGGGTTCGGGGAAGTACCAAGAGACATGATAACTTCGTCTACTTCAATTTCGAACTCAGATCCTGGAATCTCAACCGGTCTTCTTCTTCCGGAAGCGTCCGGCTCGCCAAGTTCCATACGGATGCAGCGGATACCGGTTACCCAGTCTTTGTCGTCGGTCAGAATTTCTACCGGGTTGGTCAGAAGGTCGAAGATGATACCTTCCTCTTTTGCATGATGAACTTCCTCTGCACGGGCCGGAAGCTCTGCCTCAGAACGACGGTAAATAACGTGTACCTCTGCGCCGAGACGAAGTGCGGTTCTTGCAGCGTCCATAGCTACGTTGCCGCCGCCGACTACAGCAACTTCTTGCCGTGTGCGATCGGGGTATCGTAATCATCGCGGAATGCTTTCATCAGGTTGTTTCTGGTCAGGAACTCGTTTGCGGAGAATACGCCGTTTGCGTTCTCACCCGGGATTCCCATGAACATCGGAAGGCCTGCACCGGAACCGATGAAGACTGCTTCAAATCCTTCGTCTTTTAACAGCTCGTCGATGGTAACGGATTTTCCGATGATAACGTTGGTCTCAATTTTAACACCGAGAGATTTTACGTTCTCGATTTCAGCGGCAACTACTTTGTCTTTCGGAAGACGGAACTCCGGAATACCGTAACTTAATACACCGCCGGCTTTGTGAAGTGCCTCGAAGATGGTTACATCGTAGCCAAGTTTTGCAAGGTCTCCTGCGCAGGTAAGACCTGCAGGGCCGGAACCGATAACCGCGATCTTGTGGCCGTTTTTCTCTGCTGCCGGAACCGGTTTGATACCGTTTTCTTTTGCCCAGTCAGCAACGAAACGCTCCAGTTTGCCGATGGAAACAGCGTCGCCTTTGATTCCGCGGACACATTTGCCCTCGCACTGGCTCTCCTGCGGACATACACGGCCGCAGACTGCGGGAGTGCACTGGACTCACCGATAATTTTGTATGCTTCCTCGAAGTTTCCCTCTTTTACCTGTGCAATGAATGCCGGAATGTTGATATTAACCGGGCATCCTGTGATACATTTTGCATTTTTACAGCCCAGGCAGCGCTGTGCTTCTTCTACTGCTTCGTCTTTGTTGTATCCAAGACATACCTCGTCAAAATTTGTGGCACGTACCTTCGGCTCCTGCTCACGTACCGGTACTCTGTTTAATCCCTTTGCCATTATTTGTCACCTCCGCACTGGCCGCATCCACCGTGATGGGTTGCGCCTTCCTGGTATCTTAAGAGAGCTCTTCCCTCTTCTGTCTTATACATCTGCTGACGTTTCATAGCCAGGTCGAAGTCTACCAGATGACCGTCAAACTCCGGTCCGTCTACGCAGGCAAATTTTACTTCATTGCCTACCATTAGACGACAGGCACCGCACATACCGGTTCCGTCTACCATGATCGGGTTCATGCTTACAACGGTCGGGATGTTCAGTTCTTTTGTCAGAAGACATACGAATTTCATCATGATCATCGGTCCGATGGCAACACAGACATCATACTGTTTGCCCTGGTTCTGTACAAGGTCGCGGAGTACATCGGTACCCATACCTTTTCTTACGTAAGAACCATCGTCTGTGGTTATGTACAGATTGCTGACAGCAGACATTTCTTTCTCGAGAATAACGAGATCTTTTGTCTTTGCTCCGACAATGGCGTCAGCAGTGATTCCATGCTCATGCAGCCATTTTAACTGCGGGTAAACCGGTGCAGTTCCAACACCGCCGGCTACGAATACGATCCGTTTTTTCTTCAGTTCTTCGATATCTTCGCTGCAGAACTCGGACGGCTGCCCCAGAGGTCCTACGAAATCCATGAAAGCATCTCCCGCTTTGAGATCTTTCATTTTTTGGTAGATTCTCCGATCGGCATGAATACGATGGTGATAGTTCCTGCTTCTCTATCGTAATCACAAATGGTCAGAGGAATTCTTTCTCCTTCTTCATCTGCCTTGACAATAACAAACTGTCCAGGGAGGCAGTGCTGTGCTACTCGCGGTGCTTCTACTACCATACGGTAGATATTATTCGCGAGCATTTCCGCTTCTTGAATCTTGTACATAATATCCTCCTAATCTTGTTAGAAATATTTTAACAAAAGCACGACTTGGATTTTCGCGCATTTTATGTTAATACTTTATCACGTTTCCGGTTATTTGTAAACAACGGACAACATCTTTTCCCATCATCGTGTTCCTCCAGATAATTTTCGAACTGTTCCATGGACATCAGAACTTTTCTCGGCTTGGTTCCTTCCTCCGGTCCTACGACACCGGCATCCGCGAGCTGGTCCATGATTCTGGCCGCGCGGTTGAAACCGATTTTCAGCACTCTCTGGAGCATGCCGATCGATGCCTTATCTTTTTCGATGATAAATTTTCCGGCTTCCACGAAGTAATTATCGCGGTTATCTCCGCCGCCTGCGGCAGAACCGCCATCCAGGCTTACGGTGTGAATCCGTTTTTCGATATCCGGATCATAAGCGTTCTCGCCGTAGTGATCTTTTAAGTAGGCAACGACATCGCTGACCTCTTTATCCGAAACAAAGGATCCCTGCAGACGGGCCGGTTTCTGGTAATCCTGCGGCTTGTAGAGCATATCGCCTTTTCCAAGCAGTTTTTCCGCACCTCCCATGTCGAGGATCGTACGGGAATCTACGCTGGAAGAAACCGAGAATGCAATACGGGACGGCATATTTGCCTTGATAAGACCAGTGATGACATTGACGGAAGGTCTCTGTGTTGCAATAATCAGATGGATGCCGGCCGCACGGGCAAGCTGTGCCAGACGGCAGATCGCATCCTCCACTTCTCCCGGCGCAACCATCATCAGGTCGGCAAGCTCATCCACGATAATGACGATCTGCGGCAGTTTTTCCGGTTTTTTGCCGTTTTCATCCGGCGGCAGCTCGGCAACTTTTGCATTGTAGCCTTTCATATCGCGCACGTTGAATTCCGCAAATTTGTTATAACGGTCTGTCATCTCCGCAACCGCCCAGTTCAGAGCTCCGGAAGCCTTTTTCGGGTCTGTGACAACAGGAATAAAAAGGTGCGGAATGCCGTTATAAACAGAAAGCTCAACGACCTTCGGGTCGATCATGATCAGTTTGACGTCTTCCGGTTTTGCCTTATAAATAATACTCATAATCAGTGTGTTGATGCAGACCGATTTACCGGAACCGGTCGCACCGGCGATCAGAAGATGAGGCATTTTCGCGATATCTGCGATGACCGGCTGACCGGCGATGTCTTTTCCGACAGCAAAGGCCAGATTCGAAGAAAAGTTCTTAAACTCCGGTGTTTCAAGAAGATCACGCAGCATCACGGCCGTGTTCGTCTTATTTGGAACCTCGATTCCGACTGCGGATTTTCCCGGGATCGGTGCCTCAATGCGGACATCTGCTGCTGCAAGACTCAGCTTGATATCGTCGGTCAATCCGACAATCCGGCTTACTTTCACGCCCTGTTCCGGCATCAGCTCATACCGTGTGACGGTCGGTCCGCAGCTTACGTTATTGACTGTAACTTTGACACCGAAGCTGTCCAGCGTCTCCTCCAGTTTCCGCGCTACTTCCCGCAAATGCGCATCGGAATCGCCCATGGCACCGCGCATCCCTTTTTTCAGAAGATTCATCGGCGGTGTTTTGTACTCCGGCCGCTTTTCCTCTGCTTTTTTCCCGATTTCCTGACGAATGCCGTCTATATCCGCCTCGATCTCTTCACAGGAAGACCGCGGATTTCTCGTATGATCCGCAGACGTTTTCTCTTTTTTCGCCTCTTCTGCAGCTTGCCGTGTCATCTCCGGTCCTGTCTTTTCCGGCTCTTCAGCCGGCACAGAACCACGGTGAATCGAAAGCTCCGGCGTCTCCATCTGATGGGTATCGTCGTTTTCGTTTAAATCAGCCTTCGATTCCACATGAGAAAGAAGGCGGGATTTCTTTTTCTTCCCGGCTTTTTTCGGTTCCTCCACTGGCTCAAGAATCAGCTCTTTTCCTTCCTCTTCCTCCATCGCAGCTTGGCGCGCCAGACGCTCCTGGCGGCGCTCCTCCGCCATCCGGCGGTGGTCATTCGTCTTTTCATGGATCGGCGCGAGAATCGGCTTCTGCGTCATCACGATCACGGAAATCACGATGGCGATCACAATAATCACCCACGCACCGATCTGGCCGAATCCCATGCCGAGAATTTTCACGACAGACCCTCCTAAGATTCCTCCGCCGAGATGATCGTAGGCGCTGTCAAAATAGTAATCCAGAAATGTCGTATCTCTCGTATAGCCGGACGCCAGAAGCTGCATAAAAGCGCAGAAAAAGACGAAGCAGCTGATCGCTCCCCCGGTTTTCCGCACAATTAAAAAGTTCTGTCTGTTTGCTATGTAAAATGCTGTTCCAAAGAAGATCAGAACCGGTGCTGCCCACTCTGTCACGCCGAAAAGGCCGAAAAAGAAGTCGCAGACAGCCTGTCCGATCACGCCGCCCATACCGAAATTACTGAGCATCAGCAGAATCGAAACAGCAAGCACGGAAAGCAGAATAATTTCTGCGCGCACTCCCTCGTCCATCGGCTCACGGACTGTGTTTTTCCTTGTGCCGGAGGTACGTTTTGCGGTACTGCTCTTTTTCGCCGTTGTTTTTCTGGCCGTTGTTTGGGTCTGTTTCTTTTTTGCTGTTCCGGAAGCAGAAGTTTTTTTCTTTGTCTTCCCGCTTCCCTTTGTTGTATTTGCCATGCAGAACTTCTCCCCTTTCTCGTATTACAGCAGAAAATATCCTGCAATGGAGAATGTCCCGACAAGAAGACAGTACAAAGCAAAATATTTCAGTTTCCGTTTTTTCACCACACGCATCAGAATGCGGATCGTAAAGTAACCGGCAAGTGCCGCCATGAAAACGCCGACCAGATATACCGGATGAAAAACAATTTTATTTTTTCCCATGGTCGCAATTTCAACGATCGTTGCCCCGATAATCGCCGGAACACTCACAATCAGAGAGTATTTCACAGCGTACGAACGGGTCATGCCGCCGATCACACACGCAGAAATAGTCGAACCAAGACGGGAAAGACCCGGAATCGTGGAAAAGCCTTGGAAGAATCCGGCAATCAGTGCATCTTTCGGCTTCAAATTTTTCTGCGTTTTTTCTCCCTCCGGAAGCATATCTGCCACCACAAGCAGAATCGCCGTCAGATACAGACCAACGCCAGGTGCCAGCAGATTCGAGGAGGTCAGTGTGACAAGCTCTGAATCATGCCGCCGATTACAGCAGTCGGGATGGTGGTCAGAATCAGCAGGAAAGCAAGCATACGGTAGTTGCTGCCGAGTACCTTCCGGTACTGCTTTCTCTCCTGATGCTGACTGGAAAGTGTTCCTTTAAATTATGAAACAGATCGATTATGATTCCGCACAGCGCGAGGAAGAGACGTTCCATTCCTTCGAAAATGTGAGCAGAATTGCAATCATGGAGCCAAAGTGCAAAAGCACATTGAAAAACACCGTCTGCGTATCTTCGATCTTCATAAAGTGACGGAAGATAATCAGATGTGCGGAGCTGCTGATCGGCAGGAATTCCGTGATTCCCTGGATCAGGCCCAGAAATAAAGCTTCTATTACTGTCATTTTTTTATCCTGTTCCCTTATTTTTCTCTTTTGTGAAAGTCCGGCCAAAACTTCCGTTCGAATTTTCACAGCGAACTCATTCTAACACAAAATCCCCTGAAACACAAGCCGCGCCGTGAAGTCAATTTTCTGTCCCTGCTGCCTTTTTCATCAGCTCATTCAGCTTTTCGAGCGCGCGGGCAATGCCGCCGACCTCGTCGATCAGGCCTTCTTCCACTGCCTGCGGGCCGTCCAGCATTGTTCCGACATCCTTGACCAGCATTTTCGTATCGAGCATCAGCTCCTCGAGCCGTTCCTTGGTGATTTTAGAATGGGCCGATACAAAACCTGTGATCCGATCCTGCGTCTTTTCCATATTACGGTACGTCTGTGCAACACCGATGAACATGCCGTTTGTACGCACCGGGTGAATGACCATGGTGGCACTCGGCACGATCAGCGAATAGTCTGCTGCAACGGCGAGCGGGACACCGATCGAATGACCACCCCCTAAAACGAGCGATACCGCAGGCTTTCGCATGGACGCAATCATCTCTGCAATTGCAAGACCGGCCTCCACATCTCCGCCTACGGTATTCAGGAGAATCAGAAGACCATCAATACTTTTGTCCTCCTCGGCACGGGCAAGAGCAGGGAGAATGTGCTCATAGCGCGTCGCTTTCGTGCGCTCGCCGAGTGATTCATGCCCCTCCACCTCGCCGATGATGGACAGCAGATAAATGTTGGTCTTCAGTTCTACAATATTTTCTTTTTTCTGTCTGGTTTTTCTGTGATTCTGCCATACGGATTTCCTCTTTTCTGCTATTCCAAAATAGCTTCATCAGTATGCGCAGATTCTTATGATTCTATGTAATTTCCAGTGAAATTACTCGTCCAGGTTGGTATATACGTACTGTACGTCGTCGTCGTCATCCAGCAGATCCAGGGTACGGTTCAGGTCTTTTAATGCCTGCGGATCGGTCAGCTCTACGTAGGTCTGTGGGATCATGGTAACGTCTGCCTCTGCCATGGCGATACCGTCTTTCTCCAGAGCCTCACGTACTGCGGAGAAGTCATCCGGATCGGTGATGATTTCGTAGCTGTCCTCTTCGTCTGCGAAGTCTTCTGCGCCTGCATCCAGAGCAAGCATCATCAGATCGTCAGCATCCATTTCGCACTCTTCTTTGTCGATGATGATCTGCCTTTTTTGTCGAACATGTAGGATACGCATCCCGGTGTTCCAACGCTTCCGTTTCCTTTGGTGAAAGCGCTTCTTACGTTTGCTGCGGTACGGTTCTTGTTGTCGGTCAGAGTCTCTACGATGATCGCGATACCATTCGGGCCATAACCTTCGTAGGTGATACGCTCGTAGTTGTCTGCGTTTGCATCTCCGGCAGCTTTTTTAATACCGCGGTCGATGGTATCGTTCGGCATGTTGTTTGCTTTTGCTTTTGCGATAACGTCACGCAGCTTGCTGTTGTTTGCCGGATCCGGTCCGCCCTCTTTGACAGCGATTACGATCTCACGGCCGATGATGGTAAAGATTTTACCTTTTTTTGCGTCGTTTTTTTCTTTCTTATGCTTAATATTGGCAAATTTTGAATGTCCTGACATACCTCTTTTGTCTCCTTTATTTAAAGTATTACTTTTCTGTAAAAAGGTTTCCCCGAAAAACGGCAGAAGCCCATATAATATAGAATATAGCACGATCTTTCTCATTCGTCAACCGTGAACCGCGCCAAAAATACCCCTTATGTAGCAGATCTAGGCTGATTTTCAGTGCTTCGTTCACAAGGGCCAGCTGTTCCGGCGTCAGATGACAGATTTTATCTTTCAGCCTTCTCTTATCGATCGTCCGAAGCTGTTCCAGTAAAATAACAGAATCCCGTACAATCCCATAGGCGGACGCTTCGATCTCAATGTGCGTCGGCAGCTTCGCCTTATTCATCCTCGATGTAATCGCCGCACAGATCACCGTCGGACTGTGCCGGTTGCCGATGTCATTCTGAATGATCAGCACCGGACGGACACCGCCCTGCTCACTTCCCACAACGGGCCGCAGGTCGGCATAATATACATCGCCACGCTTGATTACCACTTGTGCTCACTCTCCGATTCTTTCCGTTTTGCTTTCCCATACGATAACGATCCGGCGTTTTACGCCTTTTAAAATCGTTTCCATGTATTTAATATTGCCTGTTTTTCCGGAGGTATTCACAAATTTCATCCGGCGCTTCAAAAAAGTCCGCCCGGAGTCCTTTTGGGAACCCGTGATTCTGATCTGCTTTGCTCAGATTGACTGCAATCCTCTGATAATCTCGGATGCTGTTACATAGGAAGCACTGCTTTTTTCTTCCGCAGCCTCTCCCGCCTTTCCATGCGCATATGCCGCCAGTGCCGCTGTTTTGGCAAGGCTGATTTTTTTCTCGTTTTTTTCACACTGACGTTTTGCTGCAAAGCGCCTGTGATTCCCGCGAGCACATCGCCGCTTCCCGCCGTCGCAAGCGCACTGCTTCCGCTTGTGTTTATGTAATACTGCTCACGCCCTTCCTCTGCTGTCACGGTTACGGAATCCTTCGTACACAGCAGGCCTGGTATTTTTCGGCTGCCTTCCGGCGCTTCCTGCCGGTCACGCTGCATTCTGCAATGGTCATGTGCAGCAGCCGTGCAAGCTCTCCTACATGAGGCG
>ENA-OQJH01000362-OQJH01000362.1-human-gut-metagenome-genome-assembly--contig:-NODE-362-length-25947-cov-2.459295_pt1 | contig 25947 bp, 43 predicted proteins | sample MGYA00242597_ERZ504763 | MGnify/ENA primary metagenome ERZ504763 (study PRJEB26092, sample SAMD00036359) | human gut metagenome | host: Homo sapiens | study: EMG produced TPA metagenomics assembly of...
ATCAGAAGATGTGTTTTCAATGCGTCTACATATGGCTTTAGGATGATCCGGTGCGCGTAGACCAGCTTGTTCATCATGGTGATGAAAGCCTGCTTCAGATCATCGTCTTTTACAAAAAGCATGTGGCATTTATCCTTATCCTTGATGTGGGTATTGCAGCACCATGCAGCGTATTTATATCCGGTGCAGTGGTGAATTCGGCGCTTAAAGGTATTGCCACACTCGCCGCAGATGATTTTCCCGGAGAAAGTGTAGCGATTCTGATACTTATCACTTCCTTTGACGACACCTTTTTCGGTTGCCCGCTGATGAATAAAAGTTTGAGCGGCTTCAAAGTCCTCCCGGCTGATGATTGCCTCGTGATGATCTTTGACTAGATACTGCGTCTGCTCGCCGTGGTTGTTGTGCCGAACAAAGCGTGAATCCGAGTACGTTTTCTGAAAAAAGCAGTCGCCGACATACTTTTCATTGGAAAGCATCCCGCGAATGGTCGTGGCCGTCCAGTGCCCGTTTCGCTTGGTAGGAATGCCACGCTGGTTCAGATCGTCCGCGATGGCGTGGGTACCTTTGCCGGAGAGCAATGCCGCGAAGATTTCTTTCACAACAGCCGCCTGTTCTGCATTAATGACCATCTGCTCACCATCCCAATCGTAGCCGTAGCGGGTAGCTGACTTTATAGGTGCCGTTCTCGAAGCGTTTCTGGATTGACCATTTGCTATTTGCCGATATAGAAACAGACTCGCTTTCAGCCATGCTGGAGAGAATTGCCAGAAAAAGCTCGCTCTCCATTGAGCCGGTGTTGATATTTTCTTTCTCGAAATAGATGGGAATGCGCAGTGCAAGCAGCTTCCTTACCAGCTCTAAGCAGTCCGTTGTGTTCCTGCTAAATCGACTGATGGATTTTGTGATAACAAAGTCTACTTTACCGGACTTGCAGTCCTCAATGAGGCGTAACAGCTCCGGACGTTTGTCCTTCTTAGTGCCGGTAATACCTTCGTCGTAATAGAGTCCTGCGAACTCCCAGTCATCACGAGATGTGATGTAATTTTCATAGTGGGTTTTCTGTGCCTCAAGGCTTTCAAGCTGGGCATCAGATCCGTAGAGACGCGGCAGTAGGCGGCTACCCGGATTTTCTTGAGTTTAACTTTCGCGCTTGCTGTTTCAGCGATTTTCGTTATCTTTTTCAAGGGAAGTTCCTCCTTTCTGTACGCCTATACATCACTCTAAAACGGCTACATATCAAGGGATTTTTGGCATTATTTCCGCGAACAAGGGAGAGAAAGTTTCGCGATTGATAGCGTTTAATTTGTTGAATTCAGTCATAGAAATGAGGCCGTTATCGAGCATCTTTTTTGCAATTGCCTGCGCTCTGCAGTAGTCCAGATCGCCCTGAATCCGCTCCTGCGTGAAATATCCAGATTGAACATTTGTGGTTTTGTCTGTCATAACATATCCACCTCCAGTTTCCACTGGAGATGAACTGTCGCTTTGAGCGGAATAAAATAAAAAAGAGGCCTACAGACTCTCCAAAGAGAAATCTGCAGGCCAGTTTGTTCCTGTTCTTACAATAATTCGTTTACTCTTTTCTGTATCGCCGCATAGTCATATCCTGCGGCTGTCAGCTTTTGCTTTCTTTCCGCGCCATTGCCCCAATCGCCGCGAATGACTTCTTTGGCGAGCGTGTCAATGGACTTAGTATTAGAGGAAGATACAGCTGACCCGGATGCGGTCGCAATGAAAGCGTCAAATCCGGCCGCTTTGACCTTTTTCATCATTGCTTCAGCGTTGGCCTTGACACTGTATGCGCCGACCTGTACTTTGTAAAGGCTGCCGCTTTGTACCATATAGGTGTCAAAACCTTTTGCCTTGAGCTTTTTCTCCATTGCGTCCGCATTCGCTTTCTTGGAAAAGCGCCTGTCTGCACACGGTACAGCGTACCGGTGTTTGCGGAAGTGTTCCCGCTAAGCTTTGCCGTTACCTTGGAGGCAGATCCCCAAGACGGGAATACAGCCAATCTCCCGGACAGGACTTGTTGGCGAACCAGCGATGGACGGTCAATACCATTTCATCGGATTTTGGAGAATAATTCAGCGTTTTGTTTTTATCCCCCAGCCAGAGAAGTTTCTTCTTCCCATTCCGCTTGCAGATGTCCGTACACAGCTTCACAAGGGAATTGTAAACGGCAGTGGTCATTGCGTAGGGATGATTTAAGTCGCTGGCGCACTCGATGGTGACAGCCCTCTGATCGTTGGCGCTGCTAGAAGAACACCAAGAGCGGTTCTTCTCCTCCACGCAAAGGGCGATCTTCCCATCCTTTCCGATGCCATAATTGCAGCTGGCCTCTCTAGACGGACTGGTAAAGCATCCGCAGATGCTCTCCGCCGTCAGCTGGCCGACCACACAGTGGGGCGTAATCCGGTCAATGGAATGCGTCTCTGCCCGGAGTGGTTGGGGCTGAGTTTTGTGTAAGATACAAGGGGACTGTTTGTGTAAGCCATTATTCATTACCTTCCTTTCCGTTTTCTGCTCTGTCATGGAGCTGCTCTAATACCGTTCTGATCTTTTCCGGGATCGGCAGCCCCAGATGTCCTGCATTCTCCAACAGGCTCACGCCTTCATTGGAGATGTAGAAAAAGATCACCGCTGTCCGCAATACCGCCCCGGTTCCGATTACCTGCACATCGATGATGTTTGCAATCCCGACAAGCAGGAAGATCAGCACTTTGCGGAAGATCCCTTTGAAGCCGACTGCGCTGGATAACTCCCGGCTGATGATGGCGCACATCACACCCGTGATGTAGTCGATCACCACGAAGCAATGAGGCATAAAGCAAACCGTCACAGCCTCCAAGGAAATATCCCAGCCAGCCGCCAAGTGCCGTAAAAATAAGCTGAATCATGCTCCAGAATTCTTTCATAACGAAATCCCTCGCTTTCTGAAAATGAAAAGACGCCCACATGAGCGCCGATTAGTAGTCTTTATATAAAGTGTCTTAGTACACAATCCTGCCGGAAAAGATTTGTGCAGTTTATGACACAGATTTAGGTTGCTATTCCTGCCGGACAGAGTGATATATACAATCACAAAATCGCAGGAAGGAGGTCAAAAATGTTTACTGCGAAGGAACTAAACACTATCGATACTGGGTATTTTTCCATCATCGCATCCGGCGGCTGCACCGTAACGCTCCAGTCAAAAAACACCGGACACTGCTGGCACATCCTGCTGCAGGAGTACCCTCATTTCAGAAGCTATATGATCTATCACACCCATCACAGGGGAACACTCTACCACGAGCATGGCCACGGAGCCACGCTTTCCGGCTGCCTCAGCCAGATCCGAAACCACGATATCTACTGGCTTTCCAGGAAAAGCCGTTGCAAACACTATAAGGAGGTACGCTCATGAAGCAGAAAAACATCAAGGTCGCATACACCAGCCGCAGCTGCGGTAACTCTTACACGCAGGTACCGAAGATCCAGATGGAGGGGAAGTGGCTGGAAGAACTTGGCTTTTCCATCGGCAGCACCATCGTGGTGGAGTACGATGATGGCTCCATCCGCATCCGGCAGATGACAGAAGAGGAGCTGGCTGACCGCCGGAAAGCCGAACTGGAAAAAGAACTTGCAGCTAAGTCCGCAGCCATCCGAAGGCTCCGGAGAGACATTCACGAGGATTCCCGGAGATTTTCCCGTGTGGCTGAACCTGCTCTTGGCTACAGTACCCCATCTAAAAAACCTGCCAGATAATCCCCGGACTTACTCCTCCGTCAGCGTGTAGGTAATCTTCATGGTCTTATCCACGGTTTTTACCACCGCTGAAGAGAGGTTATTGATGGACGCCAGGTACGGCGTCAGAAGGTATGCCGTCCGGTACTCTTTTCCGTAGCTGCCTCCCCAGCCGATCAGGAAGTTTTTATACTGGAACAGGGGAGTGGCGGCATCATTGAGCCGTGCGCTCCCCTGAGTATGTATCACCGTGTCATCTGCCGTGACCTGAAAATCCCCGCCGATGATCAGGTCGCCGACCAATGTCATATATAGCTCACAGGTTCCCGTTTCGCAGAGCGGCTTCCATTTGGACGTGAAGCCGAACTCGATCAGAGTCACATCCGTGGAGTTTGCAAGGTTGATCTTGTAGATCCCTTTCTCGTCATAGGCCGGGACATAAAGATAGCCGTCCCTGACGCAGCACTTTACCACGCGCTCCGGATAGGAACCAAGCTCCCTGCTCCCCACGTCCATCAGCTTTGCATTGGAGAGCGTCCACTGGCCTTCCGTGAAGGAATAGTCCGATTTGGAGATCCTGATCCAAAGCATCACGGCATCCCCCGAAGAGTTTTCCTCATTGGAAAAACCGTACCAGTACCCGTCCTGACCATCCATGAACTCTCCATGCTTTGTATAACTTCCCAGGAATTCAAAGGTCTCCGGCGTCAGCACCTCATCCTCCAACACGGTATAGGTGGAATCATCCAGACGTTCGTTCAGCCCGATGGAAAAGACCGGAATCCGCAGCTTCCGTATCCGGACACTGTCATTTTCGTAAGTGATGGAGTAGAGCAGGCTGTTCTCAAAATCCATCTCCACAGCTTCAAAAAGGACCATCTTGTTGGCATCCGGGATCGACCCGATATCCGCAGCTTTTAACTGCAGGAAGGTGCTGGCATCCCCCACAAGGCTCCCATAGGCATTCTCACCGCCGAAGGAACTGGTGAGCGCTACCGCCGCAATAGTGCCGTTCCCCTGGCTGGGCGTAAACTCCCAGACAAACTTATAACCATTCGCAATAGGCATGCTCTCCGTCAGGTTCAGGCTTCCCCTCGCTGTGTTTGCCGTGGAATTCACATCGTTGGACGCATATGCCACCGGGAGGTTATCGGACAGCTCATAGATATGTCCCGTATCTTCTTCCAGGGCCTTGGAGAACAGCAGGATGCCGCCGATCATGTTGGGACAGATGGCAGAAGGCTCCCATTCCACAAAACTGCCGCATCGTATTCCCCGGTGGCGGCATAAAAGATCCCCATCGGTTCAGGCCAAGGATATTGTTTACTGCTTCCGTGATCATATTCTCTTCTGTGACGGTTTCCACATCCCCTGTTGCCTCATCCGTCAGTTCAATCGTCATAATGCCTTTCAAAACCATAATCATAATCCTCCTGTTGCTTAAGCAAGTGTGACCGGCCGGCAGAATGCGCCGATTCCAGTCCTTCCCGTCATAGTATCCGCGTAGCTTTTCTGTACCAGCTCCATAATTCCCACATCTACCGCTTCCGTAAGGCCTGTTGCCTGAAGGCCGCCGCTGACAGAAAATAGTGCCGCCGTCTCCTCAATGTCAATCCTGCCGTCCAGGCTGCCGCAGCCGCCATCGCCTGGCCGCTGATAGAAGCGATGCAGTCTCCGATGCCAACTGTCCCGGAACCGTCCTCCATGCGAAGATACACGTTAAAGGTATTCGTTATGTTCGGTACAACGTTCTCAATCGGATAATACAAAGACAGGATGTGCTTCCCGCTGTGCCATGTCTCCACCGGATGATGGAGTAGGATCTCCGCGTTGTTCAGTTCAAAGTCACATAGCAGACCACCTTCCCGTCCTCCGCCCAGATCACCGGCAGGCTCACATCCACAGAGACTTCTGTACTGTCTGCAGCAGTTCCTTCCTCTGGAGGATCTGAACCAGTATCTGCCGCAGTTGTCGGAAACGGGATCACAATCGTGCCGCTGGCCTTTGCCGTTCTTTCCACCGTATCAGCTACAACATCCACCACCACCTGACCGAAGAACTGCGCATGGTTTTCTTCTTTGGAAGCAAACTCAATGCTGATGATCCGCACATTTGTCTCCGCAATGGTATAAGCGGAGGCATTGGTAAATGTATGGATGTCGATCTTCCCGGCTTCGATCTGGTTTAAGAGACCGGAGATGTTCTTGTCATTCTTTGATTTTGCCTGGGAGAGTCTTGGATTCTTCCCCACGCATTTCAGGCTCTGTCTGCCGCCGATCTTGACCGTAAAGGACGTCACGCAGGTAATCTGTTGGGCGTCCGCCTGCCCGCCGGAGAAAGTCAGAACATCCCCCAGATCCAGCGCGGGATTGCCAATGGTATCGGAATCAAAGGGCACATAATTAACCGTAGATAAAGCGGTGAGGATATTGCGGCAAAGTTCCGCCCTTGTCTCTTCCAGACCGAACTGCAGAAGGGGATTGGCTCCCAGGTTCATAGTCAGCCCGTTATCTTCATCCAACGCATAATACTCTGAAGTCTGCGTCCGCAGGTTGGTAGAACTGACCGCCGTATACCGGGTCACAAAATCAGAGAAACTACTGGAAAATCGGTGCTTCTGCTGGATCTCCATCACCGGAGTTTCCCCGTACTGCCGAAATTCCAGCTTCCCTTCCCGGTTGATGCAGAAGAAGCCGCCCAACACCTGCGCCGTAAAATACAGCACGTCCCGATAGGTCTCAATGTCATTCTCCGGATAAATGGAGAGCAGTTCTGAACCATTCGGGAGCGCCTCAATCTCCGCCTGTGTCTGTGCCAGTTCCACCCCACAGGCGGTACTGCACAGCGCCATCATCCCATATGCCGTCCCGATGGTTTCAAAACCATTGAAATCCCGGTCAAAACGCAGCATATAGTCGTAAGCTTTCAGTTCCAGCACATGGGCTGTCCGGTTTGCCTCGCTCACTTCAAAGATCCCCATTGGGACAGCTTCGCAAGTCCCGTCTGCCAGCTGCAAGTGATAGGTCAGTTCTACCTTTGCACCCTCAAGCGTATAGCGGTCGATATCCAGGAACAGGCTGCTCCCCATCTCCGCCGCATACACGGCTCCAAGCTCGATCTCTGAATTTCCGCAGCATTGCGCCGTAATATAGCCGCTACCTTTGACGATATCCTCCTGCACAAATGGATACTCCACCCCGGCTGCAGTTGTAATCTTCCCCGTCCAGTAATAGTTCCGGGTGTTCCCCTGCACCGCCTGCAGGAACGCCTCGCTTACCGGTACATCGGACACCCCTCCTTCCGTTTCCAGGCGTCAAAAAAGCACCAATCATTTCTGACTGATGCTTTATAGACATTATTTTATTGTGATTCTTTTATTCGCAATTTCCAGATCGGAAACAGTTATCAGTGCATCCCTCTGCAAATATTTCATAGCTTTTAACGCATACTTATGGGCTTCTTCGCTGGAACCAGCCACAGCGTCTGTGACCACTCTGATATGATAATCATGCTGATGGGCATCCACAGCGGTATAGTGAATGCACACATCTGTCAGACCACCAATCAGGTAAAGCGTATCTACTTGGAGTCCTCTCAGCAAAATTTCCAGATCCGTACCAAAAATGCGCTGTATCTCCGTTTTGAAATCAGATATTCCCCTTCAATAGGGTACGTCAGCTTTGCATAATCTGTATATGGAGAGGTTTCTATACAACGGATTCCCTCTGCGCCATCCAGTTCCCGCCCAAAATCCACCATATCCGGCCTATGCACCTCTTTAATCTGGATCACAGGCAGTTTCTTTGCACGAAAAATATCAAGCACCTTTTTCGCATTACGAATACAATTCCACTCGGGCGCTTCCATATTGTTTTCATCCATCTCTTTAAAATCTTCCTGCTGGATATCAATTACAAGCAGCGCACTTTTTTCCTCTATCTTCATAAGCTATTCCCTTTCTTCATTTATTTGTTGATTTTAAATACAGAATAGCTTTAATCTCTGTCAAAATTCACACCTAAATTTTCCTTCATAATACGCCCTCCAATATAGTGTTTTTCCCATACTAACATAGGTTTCTCCTTAACGGTAGTCCTGTTTTAAAATTCCCTCAGCGTAAAACTCACCGTCCACAGCCCTTTCCGGGACGTATCTTTCACAAGAGAAGCCTTATACCCCTCCACATACATCTCCGCTGTCTTCACTGCCAGCGTCTCCGTATCAAAATACCCTACCGCGATCTTTTCCTGCTGCTTAAATTCCGTCAGGGTCTTCAGCCACTTTGCTGACACTGAGAACGTCACCGGGATACTTACCACGCCAGCGCGCACCACATCCCGCTGCACCGTCCCGGCTTCTGTCTCCCCACCGGAATCCGCCTCCACATCATCCATCTGCACCTCATAGGAATCCGGCAGGGGGAGGGCTGTGCCGTCAAAAGTCAGATACTGTATAAATGCCATCTTTTACCTCCCTCCTGACGCAGGTTCTGCCTTGCCTGCGCCGTTACCACCAGTTCATCCAGCAAAGTACCTCCCACATACACCGGAATCATGATATTGCCCTGTTTGCCGGAAAAACCGGACAGTGCCTCCGAAACGGCAGATGAGATCCCGGAGATCATATCCGACATGCTGCCTCCGGTCATCATCCCATATGTATCTCCATACCCGGCCACAGCTGCCTTTGGAGTGATGACCATGTCCGAAGCCACATCCTTCACAGCCTTTTCCACCAGGCGGCGGCTCTTTTCAATGCCGCCAGCCAGTCCCTTCATGAAGTCAGGCATCCACTTTTCATAGTCAGAGAGCGGTCCTTCATCCGGAGCAGAGAAGTGGAGGAAAGACGCAATCTTGCTGGCAATGCCGGATACCGTGTCAACCACCGCCTGCACCATGCTCTTGATGCCGTTGATCAGCCCCTGTATAAAATCCTTGCCCCACTGGAGGGCTTTCCCCGGCAGGCTCGTGATAAAGGAGATTGCGCCGGAAAAGCCGTTCTGCACAACCGATGCCAGCCCGGAAAGTGCGGAACGGATGCCGGAAACCAGGTTTTTAAAGGCATTGACCGCCGCGTCCTTTAATCCTGTGGCGATATTCACTACCGTGGTCTTGATGCCGTTCCAGATATTCGAGGCTGTATTTTTCAGTGTGTTCCAGATCTGTGAAATGAACTGGGAAAGTGCAGAGAAGATGTTCTGGATGCCTGTTTCAGCGCATTTGCCGCATCGACGCTGTCTGCCTGATGGTGTTCCAGACCTGCGCGGCTGTATTCCTGATATTGTTCCAGATATTGACGAAAAATGCGGAAACCTGCGACCACAGGCTGCTCCACACTGCGGGATAGCAGAGAAGAAATCCACAAATTTCTGCGCCGCCGCAGGGATGGTTTCCGTAAAGAACACCACCACCTTGTCCCAAAGTTCCATCAGCTTTGCTGATACCGTCTCCCAGAGCTGGCCGAACCATTCCGTGATCGCGCCCCAGTTTTTCACAATGGCTATGATCGCGGCAATGGCCGCAGCCACTCCGGCAATGATGCCGATAATCGGAAGCAGGGAAATATTCAATGCTCCAAAGGATACTGCGAGGGCCGCGATAATCGGCACCAGAGCGGTAAAAGCCACAAGCAGCGCCCCGAGGATCACCACGAAGTTCTGCACCGGCTCCGGCAGCATGCCAAAGATCCCGCTCACAGTCTCAATGACCGCCACCAGGGGCGGCAGCACCACATTGGCAAGCTCCACGATCTTCTCGCCCAGAGGGATCAGGGCCTGCTGGAGCTTCCTGGTATTGGCCTCCATCTCCTGCATGGGAGTGCCTGTCTGGTTAAACAGGTTCTGCGCCGAACCTGCCACACTGTCGTAGGTTTCGCCTACCGAAGTCAGAGAAGTGATGAACCTGAGGTTCCCGTCCTCAGCCATCGTACCGAAGGCTTCCGCCGCCATGTTCAGGGCCTGCTGCTCATTGGTACAGTTTGCGATATCCGCCACAATGGAATCAATGACCTGCTTCTGGGTGGCTTCCCCATTCTGCCATGCCAGGAACAGGGACTGGGTCTTCTGGGAATACAGATCAATGGAATCCCCAATGGTCCCATCGGCTAATCGCGTGGTCACTTCATTGATCGCATCATTGACTTTATCGAGGTTATAAGCGCCGCCCTGCAGGCCGTTCTGCAGGAGCTGGAAATACTCGGATGCGGAGTAGCCGGCCTGGGCGAACTTGCCGGAATACTCGGACAGGTTATCGCCCAGCTCGTTGGTCTTGTCCAGGCCATTCTGCGTACCCGTGACGATGTAATCCATCGCCTCCTGCGCCGTCATGCCATACTGCTTCATTAGGGCATTGATGCCGCGCAGGGTCTCATTCATGTCAATTCCGTACAGTTCATCCAGCGTCAGCGCCTGCTGTGTCAGGTGGGTAAGGTCGGTATCGGAAAGCTCCCCAAGGTTCTTCTTTACCATGATGACCGCTTCCGCTACAGAATCCATGCTCTGTCCAACACCGGATCCATAGACTTCTTTGACAACTGCGGCACTGGCTTCCGCTGCGGCACCCGTTTCCCCGAAGTAAGCGTTCACCTTTGTGACTGCATTTTCTGTCTCCGCATAAGCGGACACCGCCTTGTCCCCGATACTCCTGGATCTTATCCCCAACGACCAGACAGCTGGTCAGCGGCTTCCATGAGAGCTACGCCCTTTGTGGCCTCCGCAATCTCCCCGATATCGCCTGCGGCATCCTGCGCCGCATCGCCCACGTTGTTCAGGTCTTCGATCAAGTTCCGGACCGCCTGCCCGTCATCCACTGTGTCCAGGGCGTCCGTCAACTGCTTAATGTCCGCCTTTCCGCCTGTGACCGCTTTCCCGATCTTCTCCACAGCTGTTTTCAGTTGGTCTGAGGATGCCGTGCCGTTTCTGATGGCATTTACCAATCGGCTTCCCAGCACATCGGCATAATCATCCACGTTGGATTCTGTGGCGGCAAACAGCTTGCTAAGGCGCTCCGTATTCGTGGATAGCCGTTCCTGCTCTGATTGAAGCCCGGACAGATCAGCCTTATAGCGGTTCAGCGTCCCCCTGGTTTCTTCCACCTCGCGTTGGAAGGCCATGTACTGGTCTTTTCCAAGGTCACCATGCTCAAAGGCTTTCGTCACTTCCTCCTGCGCCTGCTCCAAAGCCTGCAGTTTTCTCTCAGTATCCCCGATGGCAGCCTGCAGCAGTTCCTGCTTCTGTGCTAAAAGCACCGTGTTGGACGGGTCCAGCTTCAGGAGATTGTTCACATCCCGCAGCTGGCTCTGGGTCTTCTTTATCGAATTGTTGACGTCAGACAGCGACTTTTCCAGGCCGCTGGTATCGCCGCCGATCTCCACCGTAATCCCCTTGATCCGGCTTGCCATGTGTCACCACCTCCTGAAAATGGGCATAGAAAAAGCCCGGATTGCTCCAGGCAGGTTAAAATAAATCAAAATCTTTTTGTGTGGCCACCACCGCATATTTATGCTCATCGTTCCGGCTCTCCACGTACATGTCGTTGATCAGCCCGATGCTCAATAAATCAAGGTCACAGATGGAAAGCCCCAGCTGCACACACCGCAGCAAAAACAACGGAGTCGTCATTTCCCGGTCAGTTGCGCGAAGTTTTTTTTTAGCCGTACCTCTGTCCTTGTGTTCAGCCCCCAAAGCTCGATGATCTGCGGCAGCACCTGGTAGATGGAGAAGGTGTTAAATCCGTCCAGCCATTCTTCCGGCGTATCCGGGATGGAAGGGTCTGCGTGCTTCGCCATCACATAGGCGATATTCTCAAACATCTCCAGGGAAAACAGGTCGAGGCTGGAATTCTCAGGGTCATTCTTGTCGATGCTCTTTTCCAGGTCCCGCAGGTCTTTGAAGATATCCCTGTGGAATTTCATCCGGTAAATCCTTGGAATAGCTGCGGAGGCCTTGAAAGCGACCTCCTGTCCGTCGATCGTGATCGTTTGCTTCATGCTCATGGTTTTCCCTCCTATGCCTTTGTTTTAGAGCTAAAAACGGCTTCCGTCTTCCCTGCTGTCCCGGTAGGAACTGACAGCGCCGCCTTTGCCGGTGCCGCCTGCTGTGTTTCCGGATCAACAGGTTCGGCGGTCTCCGGCATATATACGGAAGAATACCAACCGGTGTAAACTGTATCCGTGGTAGAATCGCCCGTCCTTGCCTTTACATAGCCGTTTGCCAATGGTGCGGCTGTGATGGCAAGCGTCTCCGTCTGTACCTCGATCTCCTCCTCATTGGTAGTGGATTCGATATTCGGCCTTGCGGCGGAACAGTTATACAGCACATGGCGGATCTTCTTTATATCCCCGTCAAACTCGAAGAGCAGCGCAAAGTTTGCGGTCTCCACGTTGGCATTCTCCACCAGCACCTGGTTGGTATCCAAAGACTCCTTCAGCACATCCGTCCGGAAGCTCTCCGGCACCATGGCAAGTTCCAGATCCCCCTCATAGCCCATATTGTTGGAAATGGTATAATAGGCATACCCATCCGCGTAAAAATTGGACGGCTCGCCGTTGGGCTCCAGGGAAAGGGACACTGCGCCCGGCATAGCCACCGGCGTCCCGAATGTGACCTCCCCGTCTTCATCCACCGTAATCAATGCGTAATGCACGTTGCAGATGTTAAATTTTACTTTATTCTTCTTATTTGGCATTTACATTCCCTCCATATCAAAAGAGTACAGGACCTCGTACAACTTTTCGCTGTCGATCCAGGTTTCCGTCTTGTTATAAAAAAGCCCCGCCGCATCAAGCGTATCCTCCACCTTCTGCTCCGAAGCAAGGTCTTTATAGTCCGTATATAGCTCCAGACGCACCTCGCTGATTTTATGGTACACTTTCCCGTCTGCGGAAAAGTTATCACTTCCAGGAAGCAGATAGCAGAGGAACGGCGGCTCCGGGGATTCCCCTTCCGCAAAGTGGTCATAGGCATAGGGGATGCCTATGCTGTCCAAAATGGATAATAATTTTTCCATCTCATCCCTCCAGTGCTTTTCGAATTTCTTCCTCCAACTTTTCGATACCTTTCTGCTCTGCGGAGGCGATGTGCGGTTGTGCCGCCACCCGCCCACCGCTGCGCTTGGCATGTCCGAACTCCAGGAGGTGCGCCAGCTGGTAGCGGTTCCTGGAATGTACCACCACCGTCAGGCTGTCTGATGTTTCCTTCATCTTCTTTACCGCCCAGCTTTTGGCATAATCCCCGGTGTCCTTCGGCGCATGGGAGCGGATATCATCCCTTACTGCATCCCCGGCATTTTTGACTGCCTGCTTCACATCTTCAGCGGCGAGATCCGCATATTCCCCAAGGGTATCCATGATGGCATCCGCAAGGGCATTGACTGAAACATTCTTCTCCATGCTTACCGCCTCACTTTCTGGCATTTGAGCTTTACCGATTTCTTCTTGAAATTTTGGTGGTCAATGCAAGGATGTTGTATATCCCACCCTTATACACGACTCGGTATTCGTCAGGAGTAACCTCCAACACAGCTTTGCACCACCGGACAGTAAAGTCGGCCTTGGTGTTATCCACCACCATACCGGCTGAGGTGCTCTCATTTGGAGATTCCCCGCTGATAGTGGCATAACAGGAATAGAAATCATCCCATTTGCTGATATGGTTCCCAATGTCATCCACCACAACTGTGTTTTTCTGTATGGTGATCTTCTGATTCAAAAGAGCGATATCCATCAGAATCCCTCCTTCCGGCTCCCGAAAAGCAGTGCCCTAAGCGTCAGGTTTAAAGCATGGTGGTCGGCTTCCTCCGGTGTTCGTAAAGATATGCCGCCGTGAACATCACGGCAATCTTCCGTTCGGCGCTGCGGCAAGGTCATCCTCACTGTCCGTGCGGAGGATATCCATGCACTGCTTTACAGCAGCACTGATCATCCCTTCAATCAGGGCATCGTCATCCCCATAATCTACCCGGAGATAATTCTTCATTTCTTCCAGCGTCACCATCTGCATGATCTCCTTCCCAGGAAGCGGCATCCCAATAACCAGAGATGCCGCCGTCATTTATACTCAGAGGGTCACTTAGGCACTGGCCTTCTGCGCCAGCACCTTCACCGCCTCGGAGAGCACAAGCTTCCCGTCCACCCTCTGGAAGCCAAGGAAGCCCACCTGCCCGTTGGCGGCGTACAGTTCGTTCAGCCGCTTGAAGGAACGTCCCTGGCGGTCCGCGATCCAGTAGTAGCTGAAATCACCGAAGGCAATGGTCTTAGCCCCTGCCGCGATCACCGGCATATAGGCGGACGTCTTCATCGGCCTGCCAAGCAGGGTATCCGGCGTACCGGCCACAAGGATGGCTGCCACAGGTACTGCCCGGTGGAATCCTTCAGCTTGCGCACCGCCTTGATGGTGGAATCGTTCAGCACCCATACCGCTTTCTTGCGGTAAGGGGATTTCAGGGAGTAGAACAGGTCCATCAGCTCATCCGCCGTTACGGCAGTAGAGGAAGCCGCCGTCACCCCGGTCTCCGCGCCGCCGGTGGCCGCAAGGATGCCCAGGGGCTTCCCGGAACCGTCCCCGGTAAAGAACGCCTCTTCCTCCTTCGCCCCGATCCTTCTTGCAAACTCCTTCGCAATGTAGGATTCCAGGTCGAAGACGCTGTCATTGAGAAGCTCCTCGGACACCTTGATCATGGTGCCTACTTTGTAAGCCCCGATGGATACCTGGCCGAAGGAATCATCGCTTTCCGTATAAGCCCCTTCCTCATCGATCCAGGACGCCGTTCCTTTTGTTGCCACCACCGGGATCTTCCGGTCACCGCTGGAAGTACGGATCACCTTTGCCAGCTGACGGAACATGTTTTCCTCTTCCAGGGCTTCCACCAGGGTGCGCTCATATTCATCCGGCACCAGATACCCGCCCTCGGAATCCGTCCCTTCCTGCAGGGCATTGACTACCGAGGGGAGGGGAGCTTTGGAGCGCATCATATCCCAGAAGCTGGTACGGTACTCATCGGAAGCACGGCCGATCCTCTCAATGGTCCTGCCGCTCATAGGCTTCCCGGTCAGGGGCTGGTTCACAGGCTTCTTCATCTGTGCGTCCAGCGCTTCAAGGCGCTCCATACGGGAGATTTCCTTCCCAAGGTCGGTGATTTCCTGCTCCATACGGGAATAGGCGGCGTCATCCTCAGCGGACAGCACACCCTTATCGGTCCTGTGGGAATCCAGGAATGCCTTCGCCGCTTCCCACGCCTTTGCCCTTTTTTCTCTCAGTTCTAAAATCGTCATAGCCATGTCCTCCTTAAAATCTCAATAAATCAAGCCGCTCGTAGAGGCTGTCTACGCTGCGGCCTTCCAGTTCGGTTTTCGGTTTCGTTTTGCATTTCGCCGCGATCTTATCCATGAGGGAGTTGACCACGGCGGCTTTGGAATAAAGCATGGTGACTGCTGGCGGATCCATGTCCTCTGGCAGTTCTGTCCTTCCCAGGATCCCATCGGCAAAGCCAAGCTCCACCGCCTTATGGGCATCCATCCAGGTTTTCGCATCCATGAGATGGGAGAGCTTTGCACGGGACAACCCCGTCTTGATCTCATAGGCATTGATGATGGAGTCTTTTACACTGGATAACATCTCAATGGCCTTCTGCATCTCAGCGGAATCTCCCCATGCAACCGTAGCCGGGTTATGCACCATCATCATCCCCACCGGGAGATCAGCACCTTTGTGCCTGCCATCGCAATGACAGAAGCAGCGCTTGCCGCAATGCCGTCAATCTTGACCGTCACGTCATGGGGATAATCCATCAGCATGTTATAGATCTGCTGCCGCCACGCAGTCCCCACCGGGTGAATTGATCCAGACGGTGATATTGCCGGATCCTGCCATCAGTTCCTCTTTAAAAAGAGCCGGCGTGATATCATCATCAAACCAGCTCTCCTCGGCGATGGTGCCGTTTAAGAACAGCGTTCTCTCCACTGTTTTCGTCTGATTCTCCTGGTCCGTCACCGTTCTGTTCTTCCACTTCCAGAACTTCTTCATCGGTTCCTTCCTCCTTTCCAGCCCCAGACGCCGCAAAGATTCCTGCGTCCTTCAGCTTTGTCATATTTCCATTGATCAGGTATAAATCGCCGCCTTCCTCTGCCGGGATGCGGTCCAGGTTTTCCAACTCCCGGATATCGTTGGCGCTCATCCAGCCGTTCTGCCTGCCCACAGCGTAGCCGTTCATGCGGCTTGCATAATCGCCCCGCAGGAGCCCTTCCACGTTGAAGCGGACAAAATACCGCTTTTTCTCATCCGCAGAAAACAGGGTTCTTTGGATGGACTGCTCCCAGCGCACCAGCCAGGGTTCCAGGGTGTATTTCACAAACTCCAGGGACTGCTGCTCAATGTTGGAGAAGCTGGATTTCTCCAAGTCACCGACCATGTGGGGCGGCACCCGGAAGATCCTTGCGATCTCATTGATCTGGAACTTCCTTGTTTCCAGGAACTGCGCCTGCTCCGGCGAGATGGAGATGGGCGTGTATTTCAACCCCTCCTCAAGCACAGCGATCTTGTTGCTGTTTGCCGAGCCCCCGAACTGACTCATCCAGGAATCCCGCACCCTCTGCGGTCCTTGATGGTTCCCGGATGCTCCAGCACACCGCTTGGCTGCGCGCCATTTGCAAAAAATTTGGAGCCGTATTCCTCTGTGGCAATGGCAAGGCCGATGGCGTTCTTTGCCATCGCAATGGGGGAGTAGCCCACCAGCCGTCAAAGCCAAGGCCTGGGATATGTAGCACATCCGAAGGCTTCAGCCGGACAATGCTGCCTTTAGAAATCGGCGCATCATCTGCACTGGTAGTGTATTCGTAATAAAGCTGCCCCTTATCATCCCTGTCCACCGCCATCCGGTCAGGCATCAGGGATAGAGCGCCATCACCTCACCGCGTCCATTCCGGATGATCTGCGCATAGGCATTCCCCCATAGGAGAAGGTGCGTCATGAGCGTCTCCCTAAACACGAAGGAACTCATCTCCGGGTTCGGCTCATCATGGAGCAAAAGGTACAGCGGATGGTCAAGGGCTTTCTCCTTGCCGCCGTCCTCCTTATAGCGGTAGAGGTGGAGTGGCAATCCTGCCACAGCCTCCGCCAGAATACGGACGCAGGAATACACCGCCGTCATCTGCATCGCGGAGCGTTCATTTACCCGCTTTCCAGCTGCGCTTCCCCCGAAGAAAAAGCTGTAAGCACTGCCTGTAGTACGGTTCTGGGGCTTATCCCTGGAACGGAAAAGCCCGGAAAAGAAACCCATCTCGAATCACCATCCTTCCTGAAATTAGACATAAGAAAAGCACCTACCTTTCGATAGATGCTCTTCGAAAATAGAATTGTTGTTTTTTCTGGCGATCAGCCGTCCAGCAGCCAATCCACAAGGTTCAAGGACTTGATACCGTCATAGGAGCGTCCAGCCCCGGCTCAAGGGACAGCACGATCTTTTCGTAATTGTCCCGGATCTTTTGTAATGGGGCAAGCTCACGCTTGCGGACATCTTCGCTCTGCATAGATTCCGTTACCTGAATATAGAGTTTGTCGTCAGCCGTGGTGGCGATGAAGTCCACTTCCTGATTGTCGATCTTCCCGATGGCCACGTCATAGCCCCGGCGGAGCAGTTCGAAGTAGACCACATTCTCAATGGCGTGTCCGCTGTCCCGGTTGCGGAATCCCAGCAAGAAATTCCGAAGCCCGATGTCCACGATATAGTATTTGCCCAGGGTGCGCAGGTACTCCTTGCCCTTGATGTCAAACCGCTTGATTTCATAAAAGAAGTAGCTTTCCAACAGTGCGGCGATATAGGCCTGCACTGTGTGGGTGCTGGGAGTTCCTTTGCGTTTACCATCCTCCAGGAGTCCCTCGTTCATCAGCGTGTTGCCAATAGAGGAAACTGAAACACTGCTGCCAATGTTGTCCGCAAGGAACAGGACGATCTTACGCAGAAGCGCAGAGTCGGTGATCTGACGCTGGCCGCGCCGCTTTTCCCGCTCCAGAATATCCCGCACTACCACGGTGGAGTAAATGCCTTCCAGAAGGCTCAGGGCTTTTCCTGATCCAGTCCGATGTCCGCGATTCCAGGCATCCCGCCAAAACGCATATAGGCGTCAAACATTTCCCGCAGGTCATAGCGTTCGCCGTTTTTATCAAACACTTGCCGGTGAGTTCCGCCCAAGGCGCTGCTGGTTTCCCGCACTTCAAGTTGTGGAAGTCCAGGAACTCCCGGAATGAGAGAGGCAGCATTTTGATCTCCACGCATCGTCCGGAGAGATAGGTGGAATACTCGGAGGACAGCAGGTAGCGTTGGAGCCGGTAATGTAGATGTCGCAGTCCAAGTCTACCCGGAAAGAATTGACCGCATCTTCCCAGGCATCGATCCGCTGTAGCTCGTCAAAGAAAAGGTACATCCGCTTGCCCGGAATGGCTTTTTCCTTTACGTAGTGGTATACCTCATCCGAGGTCATGCTCCGAAAATCGTGGGATTCAAAGTTCATCTCCACGATCTGTTCCTGTCCTATGCCGGTTTCCCACAAATGCCGAATCATCAGCTTTAGCAGGCTGGATTTGCCGCAGCGTCGGATACCGGTGATAACCTTTACTGGTTCCGTGTCCTGGAAACCGATCAGCTTTTTCAAGTATCGATCACGGTTCTTGAGTTCATGTGATTCTATCATGGCGCATTCCTCCTGTTGCTCTTATCATAGCACAAACCCTCGATGAAATCAAGTTTATGCTATAAATAGCACAAACTTATCATTTTCGACAAAAAATGCACTGTCAGATAAACAACAGACCACGGCTGTCATAAACCGAAGCACCTGAATCGTTCCCACAACGAATTGCACGATCAAGCCCCATAATGGTGGCGATTGCTCCATCTATTTTTTCTGTAGATTTTTCCTTGTCCGCCTTGATGTTGCCTGCCGGATCGGAACGGATGAAGATGTTGTCCATCATCCACCGCAGCACCGGGTGTCCGCCGTGGGCAAGTTTTCCCTCCAGCACCAGCTTCATCAGTTCTTTGGTCGGTGGAGACATATCCTTAAAGCCCTGCCCGAAGGAACGACTGTGAATCCCATGCCTTCCAGGTTCTGCACCATCTGCACGGCTCCCCAGCGGTCAAAGGCAATCTCCCGGATATTGAACCGTTCTCCTAACTGCTCGATGAATTTCTCAATGTAGCTGTAATGCACTACATTGCCCTCAGTAGTCATCAGTACACCTTGCCGTTCCCATAGGTCATAGGGAACATGATCTCTGCGCACACGCAGATCAAGGGTTTCTTCCGGTATCCAGAAGTAGGGCAGAACATAATATTTATCCTCCTCATCCAACGGTGGAAACACCAGCACGAAGGCTGTAATATCCGTGGTAGAAGATAAGTCCAGCCCGCCGTAGCAGATGCGCCCCTCCAGATCGTCTTCGGAGACCGAAAACGCACAGGCATCCCACTTGTCCATCGGCATCCAGCGGACAGACTGCTTCACCCACTGGTTCAGCCTAAGCTGCCGGAAAGCGTTCTCCTCGCCGGGATTCTGTTTCGCGGATTCACAGGCCGCCTCCACCTTGTCAATGCCGACCGTGATACCGAGAGAGGGATTGGCCTTTTTCCACACCTTCGGATCAGTCCAATCTTCATCAGATTCCGCACCGTAAATGACCGGATAGAAAGTTGGATCGACCTTCCTGCCGTCGAGGATATCCTGTGCTTTCTGGTGGACTTCATAACAAATGGTGTTCGTATCATTTCCGGCAGTAGTAATCAGGAAATACAGTGGCTGCATTCTGGCATCGCCGGAGCCCTTAGTCATTACATCAAAGAGTTTCCGATTCGGCTGTGTGTGCAGCTCATCAAATACCACACCGTGTATATTAAAGCCATGCTTACTGTAGGCTTCAGCTGAAAGAACCTGATAGAAGCTGTTAGTCGGCTCGTAGATGATACGTTTTTGAGAGGCCAGTATTTTGACGCGCCGATTCAGCGCCGGACACATTTTTACCATATCCGCAGCGACATCAAAGACAATGGTGGCCTGCTGCCTATCAGCAGCACATCCGTAGACCTCGGCGCGTTCCTCACCGTCACCGCAGCAAAGGAGTAGGGCGACGGCAGCGGCCAGCTCTGACTTTCCCATCTTCTTTGGAATTTCGATGTAGCCGTATTGAACTGCCGGTAACCATTCGGCTTCAGGACACCGAACAGGTCGCGGATGATTCGTTCCTGCCAGTCGATCAGCTCGAAGGGCTTTCCTGCCCATGTTCCCTTGGTGTGGGTAAGTTGCTCGATGAACATCACTGCGAAGTCTGCCATTCTTTTACTGTAATGCGAAGTCTCTGCCATGAAACGGGTCGGTTTATAGTTTTTCAGTTTTCGCATTGGCACGATGGCCGCCTCCTTTCAGAGCAAAATAAAAGATCGTCATAACGATCCGGTATTGGTACGAGAGAAAGAGCCTCCTGGCTCAGTCTCCCGGAATATTCATATTCAGGATTTTATGCTTAGTTGTAGTTCTCAAGCAGGATGCAAAGCGCCATCTCTGCTTCGTTGCAGGTGGGATGAATGTCCCAGCCTCTGTCGTAATTACAAATGGTCTCATCGTCAATCTTGATCTTGAGCTTGCTGATCCTGCCGCCGTTAATACCGTAGGTCTTGCTCGGCTCATCATGGTGCTTTACCCAGTAGTGACACTTGGTGTATTTTTCCTTGTCCTTGGCCTCCGGGATGCCGATAACTCCTTCGCTCCACATTTTTTACGCCTCCTTTACCGTCATCTTGAAGGCCGGAATGAGGGCGTGTTCGTCGCTTCCGAAGTGGGTGTAGCGCTCCTTGACCTTTACAATTCCGTCCAGCGTGCAGCCGAGTTCCTCGAATTTGGCAATGGTTTCGATCAAGCTGCTGAAGGTGGAGCTGATGGTGAATTCTTTTACTCCGAGCTTCCGGCAATCTGCAAGGATCGCTTCGATGTCGTGATCCCAGATGACGTCAGCGAAATTCGGCAGGTCGTTCCAGCTTCTTTGCTGTAAAGGTAGGCCTGTCCCAGTGACCACTGACATCCGATCTCTTCCCAGCGCATTCCGGGTTTCGCGTTTTCTATGGCTTCGATTGTGTACTTCATGGTGTTTCCTCCTTGTGGTTGTTTTCCCTTTTGGTATGTACATATATCACTCTAAACGCCTGTAATAGCAAGCTATTTATCGAAATATATGTGACAGTTTTGCGGGAAATTCTGAGGCATAAATTGTACCTTTTCATCCATATCAGCTCACTACCTTCCGTACACGGTCAATGCCGTAGATGACACTCAGGCCGGAGCCGTTGTCCCAGTTTACCATGAGGCTCCCAGTATCGTCGACTCCGATGACGGTTCCTTTGGTGCCGATGGGAGGAGCCTGCACATCGTCCATCTGGAGAAGCTCTACACGAGTGCCAGCCGGGTAGAGAGAGCGGAGCGCTGCAAGCTGCTCTTTCGTGATTATTCGCATGCTGCCACCTCCTTTTCAGGTGCGCCGTTCTTCCAGCTTGAATTACCGGAGAGGTTCTTAAGGAGAATCTTGCGCTCTGCCTTATATTCGTTTCCGATGAAACCAAGCCGCAGAAGGAAACAGCGGAATGCGTACTTTTCATTGGTCACTTCCTTTTCAGTGGCGCTGATACGCTTCAAATCTCTGCTCATTTTGCCAAGGGCAGTAATGAAGTGGGTGTAGGCTTTGACCGTTTCTGAATCCGGCATCTCTGTGAACCAAGGGAAGCTGACCGTATCCTCTGACACCTCAATTTCAAGGTCGTCAATGCCGAGTGCCTTCTTGATGAGGTGCTCCTTGGCGGTGAGGAGGTTGGTAAGGTTTCCGACCGCCACCTTGTCGAGTGGAAGGCTTACCGTAAGGCCGGTGAATTCGTCGTTGCTCTCAGTAGGGGCTTCTTCATTTTCGCTTTCGTCCTCTTCGGTATCCTCCGGCGTGAAGCCGTCCGCGATCAGGTTGTGGACGAGGCGTTCCAACTTGTCTGTGTCATCACAGGTTACACCGCCTTCTTTGTCAACCGTGATATCACCAATCTCGTAAGCACAGGTTGGCATTCGCATATAGATCGCCTTGTTGCCGGTGAGGTTTTCGATGGCTGCGACCAATGCTTTTCTGTCGTTTCCGGTTACCTTGTAATTTGCTTTCATGAGTGTGTTCCTCCTTTATGGAATTAAGGTTTTAGACTGTGCCTTGCGGCTGTTATATACATCACTCTGAAAGCTTTATTTATCAAGCGATTTCTAGCATTTTCCGAGATAGAAAATCGCCAAAGAATTCGAGCGGAAATTGTGTACTATACACTTGCCGTAGGAGAGGTTTCGACTTCCTTTGCCAGAGCTGAATAAAGGATCTTTTCGCCGTTTCTTATTACATACACATTTTCTGTATCGCCGGTATCCTCCACATAGCGGCGAAGGATCACAGAGGCGTATTTTGGATCAAGCTCCATCATGTAGCAGATACGGTTCAGCTGCTCGCAGGCCATCAGTGTGGAGCCGGAGCCGCCGAAGGTATCAATAACGACAGAATTCTCCTGAGTGGAGTTCTGGATAGGATAGCACAGAAGGTCGAGCGGCTTTGAGGTCGGGTGATCCTTATTGCGCTTTGGCTTATCGTAGTTCCAGATGGTGGTCTGCTTGCGGTCGGAGTACCACGGGTGTTTGCCGTTTTGTAAGAAGCCGTAGAGCACAGGCCTCATGCTGCCATTGGTAATCGGAGCGCCCAAGCACAAGGCTGTTCTTTACCCAGATGCATACACCAGCGAGATGGAAACCTGCGTCGATGAATGCTTTTCTGAAAGTGAGCCCTTCGGTATCTGCATGGAAGCAGTAAGCGGCTCCGCCTTTTTCGAGATGGTCAGCCATGTTCTTAAAAGCAGCCAGCAGGAAATTATAAAATTCCTTGCCCTTGAGAGAGTCGTTTTGGATCGTAAGGCCGTCTGAGGTTTAAAGGATACGCCGTAGTGGATCGGTTAGAACGAGGTTTGCTTTCTTCCCGTCCATGAGCATCTCCACATCTTCTGGCGAGGTGGCATCGCCACACATGACTTTATGCTTGCCGACCGTCCAGATGTCGCCGAGCTCCACGAAGGAAGCTTTCTCAAGAGCAGCGGTAAGGTCAAAGTCATCATCAGCGATATCTTTTTCATTCCCTGTGCCAAGCAGTTTATCCAGCTCACCGGTATCAAAGCCGAGGAGCGAGAGGTCAAAGGATTGATCCTGCAGGTCGGATAATTCGACGGACAGCATTTCCTCATCCCAGCCTGCGTTTAGTGCCAGCTGATTGTCTGCAAGGATATATGCACGCTTTTGTGCTTCTGTCAGGTTCTCGGCAAAGACGCAGGGTACGGTTTCATAACCTTCCTCGCGGGCAGCGTGATGCGGCCGTGACCGACGAGAATGTTATAATCTGCATCAATAACAGCCGGACTCACAAAGCCGAATTCCTGGAGAGAAGCGCGCAGCTGTGCGATCTGTTCTTTACTATGCGTCCTGGCATTTCGGGAATAGGGCACCAGCTTATCAATGGGTACCTGTTCTAATTTTTGTGTGTTCATTTACATATTCCTCCTGCTTCGAAGCAGCTGCTCCATTACGCTGTCCTGCGGGCTCCCCTCAAAAGGCTCAGTACAGTTTTGCTTCACAATGTCGTAAATCTCATACCATAGCAGGTTGGCCTGCTTCTGAAAATTCATCAAAAGCTGTGTAAAAGGACTTGCAATTGCAGCGCCGGTAGTCGGGTGCTTTCCGAGCATACCGTATTTGCTGACCGCTTCCGAGCACTGAATATATCGGGCGAAGGCCTCAGAATAGCTTTCAAGCAGGCGCTTGTTTACCAGTCTTTCGCAGCCGCGCTCCTTGAGCCACAGCCATGTTTCCTTATAGATTTCATCTGCGCCAAGGGGCTTACCGTCCTTTTGCAGAGCAGAAAGATAGTCGTCTGGACTTGGCATATCCATGCTTCCAGCTCTACACCGTCACCGATGTCGTCAACATCGAAGTCGGTCATGTCATTGGTGAAGTCCGGCAGCTCCATGCGTTTTGCAGGTGCGCCTTTCATAATTTTGTCGGCGAGGGCGTCTGGCTTGGAGCCAGCTTTGATACGCCGCCCGCCGCGATAGGTTCCGTCTTTCGCCATGTTAATCACTTCCATTTCTATGGTGCAGGGTTTAATACCCTGTTTGAATTGCAATTTTTGCGTAAAAGACCCCGCGCCGTTTTCCGGGCAAAAGGGTCGTAGAGATTTTGACCGCCCTACCGGTCGCCACGCTCGCGGTGAATCTTCTCGTGACACGAACGACAAAGACTCATAAGATTGGACTCGTCATTCGATCCTCCCTCGGAAAGAGGCACGATGTGGTGGACTTCCTCAACCGCGACGTAGCGTCCTTCCTTTAGGCACTGCTCGCAAAGCGGATGCTTGTGGACATATCTGTCTCGGATTCGTTTCCAAGCTCTGCCGTAGCGTTTGCCGGGAGAGTAGCCGCGTTGGAACTTCTCGTAATGTTGTTCCATGATCTTGGCGTGATCTTCACAATAAACACCGTCTGTAAGGCGTGGGCAGCCGGGATAGCGGCACGGTCGTTGTGGTTTTCTTGGCATAAGCCGTGCCTCCTTTCAGGCATAAAGAAAGCCCTGCAGGACAATCCCGCAAGGCTTGTGTGCTGCGCGTGCAGCAGTTCTTTTATTCTTTTCGCTGATTATATACTATCATAAAGGGCGGGTGGACATCTTAGGACAAAGCAGGACATTTCGGGCGCATTTCAAATTACAATAGGATCATCCGGAAGCGTCACATGCAGAAGGGCTTTTCCATGCCAGCGCCTGATGGTGCGGGAATCTGCACAAAGCTCGATGCCGATCTGCTCCCACGTAAGACCGTGGATGTACCGATATTTCAAAACCATGCGCTCGTCGGTATCAGGAACTGCCTCAATGACCTCTCGTATCTGTTTCTTAAGGTCTGATAGCTTTTCCAGCTCATCGGCGATTTTCTTTTCCAGTGTCCACAGCTTCTCAAGCGTCCGGACAAATGGTGCTTCCGTAATTTGGGAAGTCTGTACGCGGTCTTTATCATATTGGATAGCCGACACGCTTCCTGCCATCTCACGCAGGTTTTGTGCTTCTATCGTGTCGGACTTGATTCTCTGGTCAAGGCGGTAGGCCTGATGGAGATATTCTTTACTGTCATAAGGACTTCGCCTCCTCTCGTAGTTTGTATATAAGGTACTCGCCGTCTACGTTCGTTAAGGCTGCGTACCAGCCGGATCGAAAGAAATATTCACACTCCATTGTATCCGATAGGGTGGCTTGATTACTGGGCTTCTTTTTCAGGCGCTTTAGGGCATCCCGGTAGTCTTTCACTGCCTGCAGCACAATGGCATTCACGAGATTTTCGTATGGATCGGTCATCACACCACCTCAAGATCTGCTTTGACCGCATCAATCAGTGCGGTCTGTGTCATCTCTTTCTTGGATAGCGCCTTTACGATTCTCTCGTCGATCGTGCCCTTGGTAATAATGTGCTGGATTACCACAGTGCCGGATTCTTGACCTTGCCGCCAGAGACGGGCGTTTGTCTGTTGATATAATTCCAGAGACCATGTAAGACCGAACCACACAAGGGTAGAGCCTCCGGCCTGAAGGTTCAAACCGTGACCGGCAGAGGCCGGATGGATGACTGCTACAGGAATCTTTCCCGCATTCCAGTCAGCAATATCGCGGCTGGTCTTAATCTCACGGACATGGAAGCGCTTTTTGATTCGGCCAAGGTCATGTCGGAACCAGTAGGCTACAAGGAGGGGCTTTTCATTAGAAGCCTCAATGATGTCCTCCAAAGCGTCCAGTTTCCTATCGTGAAACTCAATGACCTCCCGGTGTCGGCATAAATGGCACCATTTGCAAGCTGTGCGAGCTTGCCCGTAAGCGATGCGGCATTTGCTGCGGTCACTTCACCGTCGGGGAGTTGTAATATGAGCTCCTGCTTCAATCTTCATAACGGCTGCGCTCAGATTCGGAAAGCTGTACTTCATATTCTGTTGAAACCAGCTCCGGCATTTCATGGTGGTCGGTAGATTCATGGAAATCGTGATATCGAGATCCTCTGATAGATGGCATCCTCTGCATAGGGCAGCGGCTTGTAGGAATAGATAATCTCGCCGTTTCGTTTGTCCGGCATGAAGTAATTTG
>ENA-OQJH01000363-OQJH01000363.1-human-gut-metagenome-genome-assembly--contig:-NODE-363-length-25938-cov-10.305722_pt1 | contig 25938 bp, 29 predicted proteins | sample MGYA00242597_ERZ504763 | MGnify/ENA primary metagenome ERZ504763 (study PRJEB26092, sample SAMD00036359) | human gut metagenome | host: Homo sapiens | study: EMG produced TPA metagenomics assembly of...
CCAAGCGTATTGCAGAGCTTGATGAAGACCTGCGTGATGCGGCGGAGATTCTTGTAACAGATTGCAGCTGCTACACTCCGTTTAGGGCATTCCTTATGGATGTGGTGCAGTCTGATTTTGCATTTATGCCAAATAAACTTGACCTTATCAGGGATATTGCATTAGGGACAGATAATGCAGAAAGAAAGGCATATTCCAACAATAAGTATGGTCTTGTGGAGTACTCAATCAGAAGCGGTTATGTGAAGATCAGCTATAAGAACAGGAATGGTGTGCGTAAGGAAGGTGCACTCGACTGGCGTGAGTTATACGAGATTTTATCCTATATGGTAAAACAGCCATTTTACTGTGGAGAAGACCAGAAGAAATATTATCAGGAGACTAAGCAGAAGACTGACAGGGATAAGATGAATCCGGTATATAAGAGATTCTTTGATATCGAGGATAGTGTAAAAGCTAATCGTCTTGAAACCAGGGAAAGAGCAATAGCAAATGGCTGGGAGACTAAGATTGATGAGAATGGACATGTGGTTTCTGATGAAGCAGTATCAGTAACTGTGGGTGGTATTCAGGCTGATACAGAATCAAAGGAATCAGTGGAAGAAGTATCCGAACAGAAAGAAGCAACATCGAAAAAGCACAACTTTCACTACAATCTCTGGGAAATGGAAAAAGGCGGTGCTAAGACCAGATACCAGTGGAATATGGATGCAATTCGTACTTTAAAGCAGATTGAATCAGAGAATAGGCTCGCAACATCAGAGGAGCAGAAAGTTCTGTCGAAGTTTGTCGGATGGGGCGGACTGTCACAGGTATTTGACGAGGAAAACGCAGGCTGGAGCAAAGAATATGCAGAGCTGAAAGAACTTTTATCTGATGAGGAATACAGTGCGGCAAGGGCAACAGTAAACAATGCCTTTTATACTTCACCGGAGATTGCCATGTGCATGAACTCGGCACTTGTCCAGTTTGGTTTCAGAGGCGGCAATGTATTAGAGCCATCTATGGGTATCGGTAACTTCTTTGGAAGTATGCCGGCACCTATGCAGAGAAGTAAGCTGTATGGGGTGGAGCTTGACAGCATTTCAGGAAGAATTGCAAAGCAACTTTATCAGAATGCCAATATCAGTATCACAGGATTTGAGAATACCACATATCCGGATAACTTCTTTGATGTGGTTGTCGGAAATGTGCCATTTGGAGATTACAAGGTATTTGATCCAAAGTACAACAAGTATAACTTCCGTATCCACGATTATTTCCTTGCAAAAGCACTTGATCAGGTAAGACCGGGTGGCATGGTTGCAGTAATCACCACAAAGGGAACACTTGATAAGGCAAATCCTACTATCCGAAAGTATCTGGCTGAAAGAGCAGAGCTTGTGGGAGCGATAAGACTTCCGAATACTGCATTTAAAGATAATGCAGGAACCGAAGTGACAGCAGATATCTTGTTTCTGCAGAAGAGGGAGAGAAAGATTGATATTGAGCCTGATTGGGTACACCTTGGTGTGACTGAGAATGGCATTGCAGTCAACTCTTATTTTGCAGAGCATCCGGAAATGATGCTTGGGGCTATGGAGTATGATACGAGGATTTACGGACAGGACAGCAGAAACACAGTCTGCGTGAATGATGATGAGAACTTCAATATTTATGAAGCATTAAACAAAGCTATCGGTAATATCAAAGCACAGATGACAGATTTTGAGAGAGTGGCAGATGAAGCGGAGCAGACGGAGGAAGTTATCCCGGCTGATCCGGATGTGAGAAACTACACTTACACATTTTTTGAAGGAAAGCTCTATTACAGGGAAAATTCTGAGATGGTAAGAAAAGAAGTATCACAGACTGCGAGGAGCGAATCAGAAGCTTGATGAAATCAGACAGATAACAAGAGAGCTGATTGATATCCAGATGGATGGCTGCAGCGAGGAGGAACTTTCTGATAAGCAGAGACTTCTTAATGTGAAATACGATGCCTTTATAAAGCAGTATGGAGCCATTACCTCAAAAGCAAACAGAATAGCTTTCAGAGATGACAGCGATTATCCGCTTCTTTGCAGCCTTGAGGAAGTAAACGAAGACGGGGAGGTGAAAAAAGCGGATATGTTTTATAAGCAGACGATTAAGGCAAAAACTGTCATAGAGAGAGTTGAGACTGCCGTGGAAGCATTAAATATATCCGTCAATGAGTTTGGATATGTAAATCTTGCCTATATGCTTTCTATCTATGAGCCTGATATTACAAATGCAAAGGAAGAACTTGCAGAAAAGTCCGGGCAGACAGCGGATGAGATAACGCTAAGTGATGATGCTTTGGCAGAGCTTAGAAGGGCAGTTCTTGTGGAAGAGCTGGACGGACTGATTTTCCTTAATCCGACCGATACAACGAGAACAATCCTGATATCGGCTGGGAGACAGCAGACGAGTATCTATCCGGAAATGTAAGAGACAAGCTTCGTGTAGCAAAGGCTATGGCGGCTGATACAGACAATCCACAGGCAGAAAGATTTGCAGGCAATGTGGCAGCACTTGAAAAGGTGCAGCCGGAGTGGATTGAAGCATCAGATATTGATGTAAAGATTGGTACGACATGGATTGAACCGCTTGATTATGAGCAGTTTATCTATGAACTTCTCAATACACCAAGACGTGCAAGAGCAGTCAGAAGTCAGTTTTACAATACAGGCATTCAGGTACACTTAAATAAGATGAGTATGGAATGGTTCATCGAGAATAAGAGCATGGATAAGCATTCAGTGGCAGCTACTAAGACCTATGGTACAAGCCGCATGGATGCTTATTCTATTTTTGAGGATACGCTGAACCTTAAAACTGTAACAGTCAGGGACAGGATTGATGATGGTGATGGCAAGTATCATTACGAAGTCAATAAGAATGAGACGATGCTTGCAAGGGAAAAGCAGAACATGATCAAGGAGAAGTTCAAGGAGTGGCTGTTTGCAGAGCCGGAGCGTAGACAGAAGTATGTGGAGTATTACAACGAGACATTCAATAATATCCGTCTGCGTGAGTATGACGGAAGCCACTTACAGTTTCCGGGAATGAATCCGGCGATTGAGCTAAAGCCACATCAGAAGAATGCGGTGGCAAGAATCCTTCTCGGAGGAAACACCCTGCTGGCACACTGCGTTGGTGCCGGAAATCATTTGAGATGATGGCTGCCTGCATGGAGCAGAAGAGACTCGGACTTGCCAATAAGACAATTATGGTTGTTCCAAAGCCGCTTATCGGGCAGACTGCATCAGAGTTTTTAAGGCTTTATCCGTCAGCAAATATCTTAGTTGCCACAGAGCGTGATTTTGAAAAGAGCCGCAGAAAGCAGTTTGTATCAAGGATTGCGACAGGTGACTATGACTGCATTATCATGTCCCACTCGCAGTTTGAGAAAATCCCAATCTCCGCAGAGAGAAAGGAAAGAATGCTCAATGAGCAGATAGATGAAATCAGCTATGCGATTGATGAGATGAAGGAACGTAACGGAGAACGCTGGACTGTAAAACAGATGGAAAGCCAGAAGAAAAAGCTGGAGGAACAGCTGAAATCTCTATCTGATGAGAGCAGGAAGGATGATCTTATAACCTTTGAGGAGCTTGGTGTGGATTCCATTATGGTAGATGAGGCGCATAATTTTAAGAACCTTGCGATTTTTTCCAAGATGAATAATGTGTCCGGTATCAGCAGTAGTGGAGCCAAAAAGTCAACGGATATGCAGCTTAAATGCCAGTATTTATCAGAGATAAATGATGGCAGGGGCATTGTATTTGCAACAGGTACACCAATATCCAATACCATGTGTGAGATGTATGTCATGCAGCTTTACTTACAGAAAGCGGCACTTGAAGAGATGGGGATTTATCACTTTGATTCATGGGCGGCAAACTTTGGTGAAGTGACAACAGCACTGGAGCTTACTGTAGAGGGAAGCGGTTTCCGTTTTAAGAGCAGATTCAATAAATTTACAAATCTGCCGGAGCTTATGAATATCTTCCGTGAGGTAGCAGATGTGCAGACCGCAGACATGCTTGACCTTGATGTGCCGGCACTTCGTGGTGGGAAGCCTATCATAGTGGAGTCAGAGCCTGACTGGTATGTAAAGCAGGTCATGGAAGACTTTGTTGTGAGGGCAGAGCGTATCAGAGGCGGTGGAGTTGATCCAAGTGTGGATAACTTCCTAAAGATTACTCATGAGGCAAGACTTCTTGGAACAGATGCAAGGCTGATTGATAAGGATGCACCAAATAATCCGGATGGAAAGCTCAATAAGGTAGCGGAGAATGTCTGGAAGGAATATGAGAAAGGAAATGCCAACGGTCATATAGGCTGCCAGCTTATTTTTCGGACATCGGCACACCGGACCGGATAAAGACTTTACCATCTATGATTATCTGAAGGAAACACTGATACAGTATGGTATTCCGGCAGATGAGATAGCTTTTATCCATGATGCTAAGACAGATGCACAGAGGGACGCACTTTTTAAGGAGATGAGGACAGGTAAAAAGAAAGTTCTTATCGGTTCAACAGACAAGTGTGGAACAGGTGTCAATGTGCAGACACACCTTGTTGCAATGCATCATGTAGACTGCCCTTGGAAGCCAAGCTCCATTGAACAGAGGGAAGGACGAGGCATAAGGCAGGGCAACGAAAATGAAGAGGTGGCAATCTACAGATATGTCACCAAAGGAACTTTTGATGCATACAACTGGTCACTCGTTGAAAATAAGCAGCGTTTCATCAGTCAGGTTATGACAAGCAAGGCTGTAAGCCGAAGCTGTGAGGATATCGACGAGGCTACACTTTCCTATGCAGAGATTAAGGCAGTCGCTACAGGTAATCCTTTGATCAAGGAAAAGATGGAGATTGACAATGATGTCCAGAGATTAAAGCTCTTAAAAGCATCCTATGACAATCAGAGATACGGATTGCAGGATAACTTTATGATCAAATATCCGAAGCTCATTAAGACAGCAACAGAAAAGCTTGCCAATGTCCGTGAGGATGTAAAGGCTAGAGATAAGGAGCTGATTGATAATCCGGAATTTGCCATTACCATAGGCAAAGCAACTTACACAGAGCGAGTGGATGGCGGAACGATGATGCTTGAAGCAATCAGCAAGTGCAAGACCGGAGAGACAACTGCAATCGGCAAATTTCATGGATTTGAGCTGCTTGTGGAAAAGAACTTCCTTGGCATCAATTATATGGTGCTTCGTGGAAAGACTGAGTACAAGGCAGAGCTTTCCACAAGTCCTGTCGGCAGTATGGTAAAGCTGGAAAACCTGTTCAATGGACTCCATGAGAACATTGATTTCTTGGAAAAGAAGATTGAGCAGTACCAGAATGACCTTGAAGCATCAAAGACTGAGTATGACAAGCCATTTGCGTACAGCAAGGAACTGGAAGAAAAGCTGGCAAGGCAGTGTGAACTGAATGCCCAGCTTGATCTTGAGAAGCAAAGGCTGTGGATGCAGACCTGAGCGGACCGGAGGAAGAAAGAGAAGCAGATGACAGGATGGAATCTGCAGCAATTGTAGCAGAGGATAAAGGTGCTTATCCAGCCGACAGAGAGGGCAAAACACGATAGGAGAGTGAATAATATGAGCATAAGAAAAGTGGTCGCAGGACTACTGATTACAGCAGGGATTGCCATTATGGCAGTCCCTTTTTCTGGAGGGCAACCGGAGAAAAACAGACAGAACAGCTCATAAGTGAATTTGAGCAGACATTGGAGGATGATTACGATGAAGAAACAGATGTGGAGGAAGAGCAAACCTCCATTAGTGAAGAGGATGAAGCCATTCTTAAAGAAGGCGGTGTTATCGGCATCATTGAGATACCGGGGTTAGATATCAGGTATCCGGTAATGGAAGGAACCACAAGTAAAGTACTTAATGCCGGGATTGGTCATATAGAAGAAACAGCAGGAATCGGTGAGAGTGGCAACTGCGTATTGTGTGGTCACAATGGCAGCAGATATGGCACATTTTTACACCACTAAATCAGATTTCCATAGGAGATAATGTGACAATTATCGACAAAAACGGACAGACTCATATCTATGAAGTAACAGACACAGAGGTGGTAAATCCTTATGACAACAGCATTAAGACACAAAGAGAGGAAAAGGAATTAACTCTTTTTACCTGTTCACAGAAGGGTACTATGCGTTTTGTGGTCAGATGCAGATATAAGGAGGCAGGTGTGGATGAATAAAAGATACCGGTTAGGTGAGATAGAAGAGGCAGTATCGGAAATGGAAGAGTTAATCGGGCTTGAGGATGATATTGCAGAGATTGATGATGACTTTCAGATAGTCGTAAGCGGCTGGTCTGTGTATGTCGAAAGCATGAATCTGACACTCAGACAGGGAATAGCCTGTGTATGGGATGCGGAGGAAGGATTATTTATGCCTGATTTTGATGTGACTATCGTGTATGAGGGGAACATTGAAACACAGGAGTGGCTCTATTACGAGCAGGATGGAATGGTCGTTACACTTGGCAACTGGCTTAATGGCAGATTGTCTTGTGAACAGATAGAACAGCTTTGGTGTGAGCTTATCATACCAAAGCAAAACAAAGAACAAAAAGAAAGCGAGGAATAGCATATGAAGTATTCAATTAAGGTAAACGAAGTAAGAGCAAAAGAGGGCAGCAATATCAAAGGATTTGCAACAGTGGTATTTGGTGATTCATTTAAGATTACCAATATTGCAATCCTTGAGAATAAAGACAAGGGAGAGCTTTTTGTATCAATGCCTAGATACCGCTCCAATGAGCGTGATGAAAGCAATGGTGTGATCTATAAGGATGTGTGCAATCCTATCACAGCAGAGTTTCGTGAGGAACTCTATACCAATATTCTGATGCCTATGCAAGAATCAAGGAACCGGAGAAAGAGGAGACACAGAAGCAGGACAGAACACAGGAAATGCCGGAGTTTTCAGTAACTGTGACACCTTATGAGAGGGAAGGCAGTAACATCAAGGGACTTGCACGCATTTATTTTGAAAACAGTTTCATCGTAAATAACATCAATATCGTGCAGGGCAAAGAGAAAATCTTTGTATCAATGCCTTCTTATAAAACAAAGCAGGTGGACGAGCAGGGCAAGCCAATCTACCAGGATGTCTGCTATCCGGTTACAAAGGATTTCAGGGAAAAACTCTATAATGAGATTATCTCGGAATATGAGAAAGCAAAGGATAAGAGCAATGAAAAAGCTAGGGAGAGTGCTGAGAAACATCATGGCAATCCCGATAAAGAGAAGGACAAAGAGGCAACACCCTTTCGATAATTAGCAATCGGAGAACAGGGGCGGCCAAGGCTGCCCCATTTACAGAATGGAGGAAACAGAATGGATATGGAAGCAGGAAAAACACTTACCAATGAGGAGGTCATAAGAGAACTTCTTGAATTATTAAAGAAAAATGCCATGAAAGAGCAGGCAAATGATGTATTTGAGATATGCAGCTATGTGGACGGACTGGAGAAAAAGATTGATTCCATGACGGAAGAACTTACCAACATGCAGAACCAGATCAAAGAAATGCAGGAAGATACTCTTGTCAATAATGCTAAAAAGGCATTGTCAGAAGCACAGGAGAGACTTAATAGCAGATGTGAGCATATAAAGTCGCAGGTATTGGAAGTGAAAGAACAGGTCAGGTCTACTGCTAAGGGCATAGTCGAAAAAGCAAAGGAAAAGGGAAGAGCTGCATTATACAGGGTGTCGGAGTTCTTAGGAATTAAGAAAAGACTTCTTGATATCCGAGAGAATGTAAGAGGTGCAATCAAGACTACGGATAAGGATATAGCAAAGACAGCACTTCTTGCAAAAGAATTTCGTGAAGCCGGGCAGACAGCAGCTAATGCATTCCGTACTTTTGCTGACAAACCGGAGGTAGATTATTCTCAGAAAGAGCAGAAACATCCAATTACAAAGGCAGTACTTGCTCCGATGAAAGCAGTGAAAAAGATGCTTGTATCAATGAAACTTCATTTGGATGCATCTATTGATAAGCTGGATATCTAGCGATAGATGTGAGAATGGATAAGGAAAAGCATATGGAGAATGCTAAGGTGCAGGAACAGACGGAACCGGAGAGGGCAGAAGCTGAGCGAGTGGAAGCAGAGATTGTATACTCTCCAATGGTCGCTGAGCCGCAGGAGTATCAGTATAATGCAGATGCATTTGAGGCTAGAGGTGTGGATGAGGTGAAGCAGGAAGCGGCACATAAGGAAGTATCGAAGGTAAGGGAAGATAAAGCCAGATAGTAGTGAGGGCGTGGGATAGATTATGCGTCCTTTTTATTTGTCTGAAACATTATATGTAAATTGAGGCTGTCGTTTCCATATGACTGATAAGAAAAGCTGAGACAGGGGAGATATGTATAAATGTAACATTTTTTCCTGATAAAGAGAAGGCAAAAGAACTGCTTCGGGCAGAAATCGGTCGGCAGTATTGCAATAAGTTCTTCTATCTAGAGAGTTCATTAAAAGAGAAGGAACCAGAAGAACGAAAGCAACAGAGAGCGGTTTTGGAACAGCAAAGGCAAACAGCCTGAATATTCTGTAGTATCTCTATACGGTACTCCTGTATATACCGAATTATATGAATTCGTCCGCAGGTATAGAACAGCTGATACTATGGAGTGGTTTATAAAAGAGCTGTGTTCAGGAATCATTGATGTCAAATCCAATGTCCCGGAAAACAGAATACGACTACTGTAAAAAGAGGTAAAAGAACATAAAATAAATAGAAGTCCGTTACTGCTTGACTACATTTGGAGATATAGTGGGCGGTATGTTATTCATCGCTTACCTTACAGGATAAATCAGATTGGTACTCGTGTAAATATTTAATGCTGTTTATTACTGTATTGTTTAAAGAAAGCAGTGATAATTTCAGCAATATTAATTCCAATAATAACGCACAATAAAATATTTTCTACAACAGTACTTATTTTAAATAGAGAACAATAAAAGGTCTGAATATTAGGATTAACATTAGGCGATGTGCTATTCATATAATCAAAATTCCAGAAATTAAGTTGCTTTGTAATAATATAAGCAAAGATAATCTGAAGAACATTTGCAACAACAGTACATAAAGTAGTTGTTTTGCAACAACTTTTTTGATTAGTCTGACAATATAATTAATTAAACCAATTGTCAAAGAAAGAATAAAAAGAGGGGCAATTTCACGCCAATTTATTACTTTAATAATTTGAGAAAAATCAGATTCTGTACCGTTATCAAAGTACGACAAAAACGTAATTATTAAAATAAATGCAACTGATACGATGATAGAAAATACAGTATCGCGCGTTTGATAATGAGTATTTATGCATTCTTTTGTTGACTCGGAGGAACGATTATACATGTCTTGATTCATAATATGAAAAATTTTCCTTTCTACCTTAAACATTTCAATTGTTTCTACTTCCCAAAATAATTATATCAAAAAATATATTGTTTACAAGACTCATAAGAAAAATTAAATGACATGGATTTTATCTTTTTCAGATTGAATCCAGAGATTCTGTAGGAAACACAAAATAAATATGCGCAAATTCGACTATTAAAATTTGCACCACAACAGAACTGTAATATATAGGAAAAAAGTAGTATACAAGCGACTTTTATTAAAATAAATTTGTGCAAAATGAATAAATTTTATTGACAAAAAAAGGAAACTCAATTAAAATTTAAACAACATTCTGTGAAAAATATAAATAACTAGGAGGGCACTTATGGAAGACAAGAAAGTATTAGACGATGTTTTTGAGGGAATTGAAATCGTTGAGCTTGACGAGACAACAACTTTATCAGAGACAGCTGCTTCTTCAGGAATCAGCTCATGCAATAGTTGTTCATGTTGTTTATCAACTTCATGTTGTAGCATACATTTTGGTGCATAGTATATTTATGCATAATTAGTAGGGATTAGGTAATATAGTAAATAATAAAAGGTAATTAAATGCACTTTCATAGGATGTTGAGACAAATAGATAGGGACCTTCTTGCAGAGGGTTCCTATTTTACAGAAAGGTATTGTTGGGAAAGGAAAAAATGAGAGTTAATAATCTAAAAAAAGATTTTAAGGATGTTGAAGCTTTAAAGGGCATATCCTTTGAATTTGAGGCACCTTCTTTTGTAGGAGTAATTGGGCATAACGGCAGTGGTAAGACTACCATGTTAGAGATATTGATGGGTATTCAGACTGCAACAAGTGGAACCGTTGATTATTCAAATGAGTTTGAATTAAAAGACATGAAAGAGAATATTGGAGTTATTCTTCAGTCTAATGCTTTTTATAGCAATATGAAGGTTATAGAGCTTCTGCGTCTTTTTAAGAGCTACTACAAGGATACTTTTGAGATAAATTATTTGATGGATAAGCTGAAGATAACAGATTATCAAAATAAATACTATGACAAGCTGTCAGGTGGAATGAAGCAAAAAGTCAACCTGGCTTTAGCATTTATTAATAAGCCAAAGGTTGTATTTCTTGACGAGCCTACAACAGGTCTTGATCCAAGAGCCAGACATGATTTCTGGACAGTACTTAAAGAGCTTTGTAATGACACTCTTCTGTTCTTGTCATCTCACTACATGGAAGAGGTACAGAAGTATTGTGATAAGATAGTATATCTTAAGGATGGTGAACTTTTGTATGCTGGAGCATTAGACAAATTCTTTGAGCAGCAAGAAAGTAAGGATCTGTCAGAAATATATTTAAGAATTTCAGGAGGTAAAGATGATGGCGATGTTGATTGAGCAGTTAAAGGTGGAAATAAAAGTGTATCTTAGACAGCCTTTATATTTGTTGTTTAGTTTACTTATGCCTGTTTTCAGTTTCTTGTTTTTCGGAATGATGTACGGAAATGTAGATTATAACGGATTCAGTTTTTTTGCAAACTACATTCCTGGATTTTCTGTAATTATTCTTTTTGCTTCGTCAGTATATAACGTTGGTAATCAGGTTGTAGGTGACAAGGAAAAAGGAATTTATAAGCGTTTATCAGCAACTCCAATCAGTCTTGGCAGAATCATGGGTGTAGTTGTATTTAAGGGCTTTTTACTTGCTCTTTTGGGATTTGTTATTATTTTACTTTTAGCAGTATTCAGATTCAATGTAACTCTTCCTAATCCAGTAATTTACTGCGTGTCATATGTGGTTACTATTGTTTACTCACTGTGTCTTGGATTTGGAGCAGGTATTTTAATAGATAAGCTCAATACATATTCAGCAGCAATGATGGCTTTCTTTATGCCAATGTTCATTCTGAGCGATACTACTATTCCTTTAAGTATGATGCCAGGATCATTCCAGAAGGTAGCTATGATCAATCCGCTTTATCACATGACAAATGTTCTTAGAGTAGCATGGGATATCGAGCGATATAGCAGCGATGTTAAGGGCTTTTGGTTTTCAATGGCATTCTTAGTAGGCTTGATTATTGTAGCGGGAATTTTTGTTGGAATTAAATGGAAGAAGAAAAAATAAGATGAAAATACATCCTCTAACAGTTTGCAGAGAAAAACTGCAGAATAATGATTTTATTACAACAATTATAGAAAAAAAGCAGAAATGTTGGAAGATATTATAGCGGAGGAAGAGGAGTTAAGGAATTTTGCGGCTGAGATATATTTTGAGATCAGCAATAAGATTCTTGTTCGTAATAGCAAGAGAAGAAAGGTTCTTGATTGCCTTAAGAAGCTTAACCTCGAATACAATTACACTTCCTATGTCACTGATTTTGATGAAATAAACACTATGCTTGAGCAGTTTGAGAATCGTTGCCAACAGTTGCTTGGGAAGAAAAATGATTTTTCTGATGCGATTGAAAATGATTATTTAAATTCAAGAAATATTCTTCGTAATTCAATTATGGATGATACAGATATTTACAATTCTATATCAACTGTTAATCCCCGAATATACGAGAAGATGAAATGGTATCTTGAAGGTGAATTGAGGAATAATACTGAGACAAGAAAATTGGAGCTTGTGCTTGCAAGAATAGTGTCTCATGCATTTACCAAAACAAGTCCAATGGGCTGGCTTAATAAGGTTGGAATCATAGGTACTATGAATCCAATCAGATATGAACTCAAAAAGAATAATATATCATTGAATTTTGTCCTTCTTTTCCAGATGTATGACAGGATAATACTGAGAGATGAATACATTGAAGATGTGAAGTTCAAGCTCAATAAGAATTTTTATATAGTCGATAGCGAGATTAATATTTTTGGACAGAGAGATAATGCTCAAAACCACAAATTATTCAAATCAAGAGATTGCAATGTAAAAGTTAAGAACAATCCATATTTTGCACCGATTTTAAATCAGGCTGACAAGAATGATTGGTATTTTAAAGATATTCTGGAATTACTGGAGTTAGATAAAGAACAGACAGGCGTATTTATACGCAAGCTGGTGGAGATAGGATTATTCAGAATTGATTCTTATTTTTCCGATGAAGGTGATGTGCTTCAGCATTTCGTAGATAAGCTAGGCGAAATCACTAAGGAAAAAGATGATTTGGCAAGCTGTGTTCGTGGGGATTTTGTTGAGATTCAGAAGCTTGTTAAAGAAATAAATCAAGAGTACAGCCTGGATTTGGAGAAAAGAATTATTGAAATAGAAAAGAGCGCATGCGAGAAATGCGGTCTTGATGCTGGTTTTAAAAGCAGAGAGTTTATATACAAAGACAATATTGTGGTCAAGGATAAGGTTCACAATCTGCCGGAGAGTGCACAGTATAGCATTTCAAAGTTGATGCAGCTATATACAATCTTCGATGTTAATACAAGGATTCAGCAGGAAGTTAAGATGGAACTGGAGCGCAAAATGAAAACTGACTCTATTCCAATCAACAATCCTTATATTTTCCAGTTGGTCGCAAATGTGAACATGAAATATAGCAATTTCTGGATTGATCCTTGGAAGCAAATTACAAGTGAGTCTGAGATAATCAAAAAACTGGATGAACTTAGAACTAGCTTTATTAATGAATTATTAAAAAGTGCAGAAAAGAATGAAGTTGTAATCAGTGAGGAATTTATTGATTCATTGATAAATCAGATCCTTCGGAATTAAAGAAAAAAAGCCGCATATAGCATTTTTTATGAGATGGATTGTGATGATGTGGTCATTAACAAAATATATCCAGGTTATATGAGCTTTTACAATAGATTTCTGAGATACACAGATATCATTGAGAAATATAGAGACGAAATAAAAGATTTTTATAAGGTCGAGGGTGAAAACATAGCAGAAATATACGAGACCTTTGGATTTAATGCCAACTCTTATTATCCTATTTTTGATGATAGGCTGGAGTTCGATCTTACAAGAAATCATGCGATTGATGAGAACTATAAGGAAGTAATTAATATATACGATACCAATTTGGTATATCACGATAATGAGTTCCTTTTGCAAAAAGATGGAACTGATTACAAGCCTGTTATTTGTACAAGTCTTATGAGGGTATTATATCCAGGAATAATAACATTTTATTCTTCATTGTTCTCAAATATCAGCCATGTTTCAGATGCATCGGCTATATTTTTTAACCAACTTTCTGTAGATAGAGTCAATGTGAGTCCTCGCATCAAAATGTTGAACATTATTTTGGAGAGACAACACTGGATCATTAACACAGATTTAATTAAACTGAATCAGAATGATAATGTGTCTCAATTTACACAGATCTACAGCTTTTTAAAAGAAAATAATATTCCAACTAAGTTTTTTATTCAGGGAAGGAAAAAGGAATACAATAGTTTGAGAATAACAAGTGTCTCTGTAGAGTTTGAAAAACCACAGTACATTGACTTAGAGAATATGGTATTGCTGAAGGTATTTGTAAATACAGTTGCAACTAGTAAATGGATTAATATTTCAGAGGTAATACCTACTAATATAGGCTCGGAAGATTTTTGACAGAATTTATAGTGTAAAAAGGTAAAGGGGTGTGAAAATGTATCACATTCAAATTGGGATTAATATTTCAAGTGAAGCTAAAACAGATTTCATAGTTAATGAGCTGATTCCTTTTTTGGAAGAGCATGTAAAAGATAATTATTATTTTACCAGAAGTGTAAATGTTATTCCAGTTATAGACTTATACCTGAATACTTCAGACATTAAGATTACTTACATATATTCCAAAATCCAAAGTATTTTTGATAAATATTTATCAAATCTTAGTGAAGCAAGTGTACAGGAGAATAAATATTATTTAGACAATCAGAAGAATATAAGCAGAGTAAACGGCTATTCAGCATGTATTCCAATTGAAAATCTTACTATTAAGTGTGAAAAAATCGAAGCAATCAAAAGAGATGGTGAGTATAATCATCCAATCGATAAGGAAATATACACCGACTATTTCATTAAGGGGCAGAAGGTTCTCGAGAAGGCGATAAAGTTCTTGTATAACAGGGATGAGGATATACAGCTTAAGCTTTTATTTGGAATGTTCTATAGTGCGTCCATGCAGTTGGACAAGACTGGAATAGGCTATGGATACCTTTCGTTTAAGTCGCACTTATTAGGGTTCCTTAGCTACAGACACAAGGATATGGGAAAGTATAAAAAGATGTTCCAGGATAAATTCACTGAGATGGCAGAAACCCTGTCATCATTTGGGGGATTTATAGAGAACAACTTTAAAGGAGAGGTGCCAGAACAGATTCCAGAAGAAATAATAGAGATATGTAGAGAATGGGAATCTCTATATTCAAATATGTATCAGGAACTCCTAACAGCAGAAAATGAAACTAATACCAACAAAGCATTTAGCATAAGCCTTAGTATGCAACATAGAAGATTTAGATCATTAAGTTCCTTTCATAAGGCGGCATTTTCTAATGCCAACAAGGATTTCTTCAAGAAAAAGGAGTTTCAGGCATATAGAATGCTTGTTAATTTTGTGTATCTTCTTTTGCCGGCAATGGGGCTTAATTCAAGAAAAAGAGTTGAGGCAAGCTACTTGTTAGTTAATACAAAAGAGGCTTAAAGAGGAGAGGTATGATGAAAAATATCTAATGTATAGATATAACAGTTTTCTGAAAGATGAGGGTAGTACAAGCCTTATTCGTGTTCATAATAAGGAGTATAGGATTAAGAAAGAAATCTTTACATATGAGGAATTGCTTAAATGCATGTCATACTTTAAAGAATTGCGTGAAGTTGAAACCTTAGAAGAGTACACGTTGCAGTCAAAGATAGTAAGATTTCTAATGCAAATTGGTGTTTTGAATTACTCTGAGGTAACCTACCCAGATGCAAAAATACTGAGATATCTGATTAAGAATTATATAGACTTTGATCAGATGATGATTAGTCTTGCAAATAGTGATATAGAGATTAAGTTATAGGTCATGAGTCAGAACAGTTGACTAAATTATTAGAGAATCGAATTCAGATGTATTTTGGGGATTTTTCGTCTAATAAGGTTACCAGAAAAACTCAGATTATAGTGGTTGACCAGAGAAATGATCTGGACAAAATAGAAGAAGCAATTGCCAATATTGAGGCTGACAACTATATTGTGATGGCATTTAATGCTAATAAAGAAAGTTGGATTTATTCAACAAAGATAAAGTCTGAAGTAATTCAGATGTTAGATCAATTTATGTGCTGTTCAGAGAAGAAAGTTAGATTTAGTGACGCTTTTTGTGCTGTTGCAGCAAACTATATGGTTTTGATGTTAATGGATTCACTATCTGGTTATAGAAAAATGTTCAACACCTATTGTATAAATAGCTCTCTTGAGATTAAGAATAAGAGTTTCTATGGACTTAAGCTTGGGGCAGATGCATTTAGGAAAGTAAAAGAAGACTATGTTCGAATCGATGAATCTGTTACAGAGGCAGAAGCACTTAATAGATTTATTGTTAAGTCAAAGGACATTATTGACATGAATTTTGAGTATGAATTCAAGAATGATGGCAACATAAACAGGGTGATTACAAGAGTAAAGGACAAAGAAGTAATAGAAGCAGAGGGAAAGAATGAATTACTTCTCGATGCTGCAAAAGAAAGTGTTACGGAAACAATAATTAAATTATTCCAAAGCTATGGAGTGAAGGTATCACTAGCTTTGGGATTCGATGAAATCAAAAGATTATTTGCCTCAGAGAAAAGTGTATATGCTTTTGATGATAAGGGAATATTTCTAAAGAAGGAGTATTGATTTTTAGGGTGGATTAATATGATATATGCATTTGACAGATGCTTTTCATAAAGAATTCTGATGAAAAAAGTGCTAAGAAGGTATTGGGTGAACGCCTTTATACTAACAAAAGAATAAAGCTTGATTTTAGCTATGACATTGTTGAAGAGAACGATGATTTCGTGACAAGAAAAATAATTGATGATTATTGTAAAGCCTCTAAAGAAATTGATGATTATGAGTTTTGCGAGCTTATGTATAAGGATTATTCGGCAAAGCCATACAATATCAATATCAGTGAGTTGCCTGCAATAGATAAGGAATCAGAGGAATATCAGAATTATAATCCTCCGTTCAAAGGAGAGAATCTGAGAATCAGTGACAGTGTGGAACTGACCAGATTCAAAGAAGAGAATTTTGATGAAAAGTACGGCATTATCACAAATATTTATAAAGACATGAATTCATCTGATATATCAATTGTGGGATGTGAATTTCGTTACAAGGATGAGTTGAATTTTTCATATGGTCGTGAAAAGGGCTTCAAAAAAGCCGAGGACAGTGCAATCCTTGAACTTATTGAGAGACTGGCAATATATGATGTGGAGGGGGAAATAAAAAAAGTCAGCTATGAGAGAATAATGGTCTTAATTTAGTGAATCCTGAAGAATTACTATATTATAGCCAGGAATTCAGAAATGCAGGCAATAAGTTTGATAGTAGTTTTCCATATAAATGGTTGAAAGTTGAAGAGTGGGGAAGTAATAAGGGTGCATATATACCATTACAATTTTTCAGCATGGATGTAGACGATGAGAATTATTTTGTATTTGAATCATCTAATGGTGTTGCATTAGGAAGTTCAATTTACGAGGCAAAGTTATTTGCATTATTTGAGCTGGTTGAGAGAGATGCCTTTTTGAACTTTTGGTATAAGAAGGCAAGATTATACAGAATTGATATTAATTCTGTTGAAAAAAAGGTTCAGGAAAAAATAGCTAGATTCGAGACGGAAGACAAGAAAGTATACATTTTCGATATGACATTTGACATTTCGATTCCTAGCATTCTGTGCCTGGCAGTGGATTTTAGAGGTAAAGTGGCAACATATATTAGCACTGCCAGCCATGTGAATTATAATGTGGCAATTAATGCAGCAGTAAATGAGTGCCTTGTGGGTCACAGAATCTATGAAACTAATCCACGAATTGGAGAGAAAGAATACAATTCGGATTATGATGTCGTGGAGATGTTTGATCATGTTAATCATGCCTCAAGGCGTGAATATATAAAGAATTATGACTTCCTCTTTGAGAGTGAGGTTAAGACTGTTGAAGAATTGTATGGGTCAGAGTCATATAAGATTAGTGATTCCATTGATGACGCAAAGGATTTACTTGATTTCATCTGTAAGACAAAATTAAATAATCACGGAAAGATATATTTTGCTGATTTATCTACAAAGATGTCTTATGAGTATGGTTTCTTTGTTGCAAAAATAGTTGTGTCAGGAATGTTGCCAATGACTTTTGGATATGCGAACCAAAGAATTAACCGTGAGAGAATCAAGAATGCTATTCAGAATTCCAAATATAGTGACAGATGTTTGTGTAAAGGAGATGAGATAGATGATAGAGCTCACCCATTCCCTTAACAAGAAAATGGCGGATCGTTATTTATACGACAGATATGACAAATTTAGTGAGGAAAACCTCCCATCAGAGTATTTCAGTCTGGATGATGACAGTATAAGAGTAGATATTCCCCAAGATGAAACAAAAATCAAAAAACTTATGGATGAAGTAATGTGCCTTATATATATGGAGCCGGATAATCCATATAATTATCACACTACATATGCCTCAGCCAGAGGGTTTAACAGTAACGAGATAGTCCTTGAGATAGTAGGCAATCATAGTAGAAAAATCTTTATCTACAATCTCACGCAAAATGAGTTTGACTTAATAAGTAGAGAAAAATGTAATGAAGTAAGCTTTGTTGCCAATATGTACATTATTTGTAACAGGGGAAAAATAGGCAGGAAATACGGCGATTTTGGATATATATTATCCCTTTTGGATGCTGGTCATTTTATAGAGAATATAAAGTGCTTTTCAATTGAGGAGAAGTTGTCGTTTACGTTAGATTATAATCCATGCACTTCAATCGATATGCTCAGACTGCCAAAGCCATATCAGATAGTGCCTCTTGTAAAGCTGGATATAACGGACTTTTTTGTGAAAAAGCAAGAGAACCTATGGGACAATGAGAATGTCAATAAAGTGAAATTCTCTGACACATATACTGGAAACAAAAGCGGATCGCTGGTAGACCAGTTTATTGATAAGGTTTTGGAGTCTAAAGTTCCGATAGTGGAAAAGTTTTCAAATATCAGAACTAGCGTGAAGGTCAAAGAGCTACTTATGAGAACTAGCTCGCAGTCTGCCCAGGGATATTCATTTTTTCCATATGAGTGTCCTGATGATGTGCTAGATGAAATTATTGATAGTGTTAAATTATCACTTGCAGATGTGACGGATGACTTGATTTGTGTTCAGTTGGTAATGAACACTGATTCAGTACGCGTATATGAGATAAAGAGAGACCATGTGAATACTAAGGAACTAAATGACATCGATATGAACAGCCTTCCACATGATTCTTTGGACTATGTAGATCTTAAGAATGTTTCTGTTGGAGTAATCATGTACACGAACTGCAAACTATATGAAATTGAATGAAATATGGTATCAGTATACTACATTAAAATGGGAGAAATTGCGCAGAGAATTTCAAATATATGCGGAACAAAGGAATTGTCAGCACGTCCTATGAAGAATATGAATGATTTGTATATGAAGAACCGACTTATGGAATCTGATTCATATGATCCAGGATATTTTATAGTGATTGGCAAATCAATGAATGATTCGCTGAAAATGTTGATGAGATAAAGAGAGAAGAAAATGAGTAAATGGGAATCGTTATATATATACTGTCATAATATTGAGTTTCAGGAAAAGCTTATGATGGAGTTAGAACCAATATTAGACAGAATGACAGAAGGATGGTTTTTTATTAAATATTGGAGAGGCGGCCCTCATATAAGGCTTCGTTTTCATGACTCAGGTGAGAATATTAAAGAAGAGATAGAAGGAGCCGTAGATAAATTCTTTGAGAATAACAAAGTAGACAATCTGGATAGGGATATTTACTATAGCAGGATTAGTTTTGATGGAAAAGAAGAAGATTCATCTAAGTTGCATGGCATGAATCTGGAACCTGTTTTTATGAAGACTATATTCCTGAATATGAGCGATATGGCGACGGAAAACTGATGGAGATATCAGAGAATATTTTTTATCATTCCTCAAGACTGGCGCTAAGCATCTTTAAGAATGTTAAGGGAATTAATAAGAGAATCGTGTTGTCCTCTTACATAATCTATAAATTATTGTGTTACAACAATGGATTGACATTGGACTTTTTGAATTCATACCAGACATACTGGAAGAAAATGGTAATTAACGAACCTAAGATAAAAAAAGAAGTAATATGTTCCGTGTTTGACAGCATTGAAAAAGGTAGAATAGATCTTAGTTTTATGGATAATGAACTTGAAGAGATGTGCAATGGTTTTGGCAAAATGAGAGAATTGACAACAGATATGGAGCGATTATATATTACTTCGTCACAGATTCATATGATGAATAATAGAATATCAGTCACTCCGGATTTTGAGTACATCATTACAAGAGAAATGGGAGAGTGGCTTGGTGAAAAAATGGAAAACAGTAAAGGATGAATATCATAATATTAACAACATTCTGAATTTTCATAGATCTACTATGCACCATAAGTCAAATATGTCAGTCAACCATATTATTCCAGTAATTGATAATTTGTTGACTAAGGATAATGAGGAAGATAGCAGAATCGTAGAAATTGACCCCGCTGAATTAAAAGAGAACGAGGACGAATTTTTTAAGATTCTCGAACAGAGAAGAACGAGCTGGCAATTTGGAACTCCAATGAATAGAGAACAGTTATCTGCTTTGTTAACAAAGGCATTTGGCATAAGCCAAAGAAGAAAGTTTGGAGAGTTCTGGGTCAATCTTAAAACATATGCATCTGCGGGAGCGTTATATTCTGTTGAACCATATATATACATAAATGATGTTGAGGATGAGTTAAACGGTGGAATATGGAAATATGATGCAGATAACTCCCGTTTAGTTTATGTTGCGGATACAGATGTTTGCAAAGTGAATGGCTTGACTTCAACAACAAAATTTGGTGTCCAAAGTTTTGAGAAAAGCAAAATTATTTTGTTCTTTGTGGCTAATTTTGAAGTGATCTTTAAAAAGTATGGAATGCTTTCATACAGATTAGTGCTTCTAGAGGCTGGACATATGTGTAGCAATCTTCAGATGGTATCTACAAAATTGGGCTACTCAACAGTCCCAATTGGTGGGTTTTATGATTTGGAGGTAAAAAAAATGCTGAAGCTTGATCATGACAGAGTGTGCTTGTATATGGCAGCAGTGGGATAAGGAAAAGGGGGGCAAAATGTATTATATTATTCGCGATGGATATAGCGTTATTAATGAAAAAGATAATATAGCATTTTATGATATTAAGACAAAGAGGATGATTAATGTTTTTAATATTAAAGGATCGACTGAATATAGTGTAGCTGAACTTTTGAATAATCCAATAAATACTGACCTTCTTGATGAAGTATGGAGCAGATATTGGAAGCTGATAACTGGAAATAATTCTATAATGCAATTTTTCGTTCAAGTAGATGAATTTGCATATTTAGATGAAAAGAAAAAATACGATTGCATCAATGAATTTATTAACCTTAATAGAGATGCATATGAAATGGAAAAGTGGGCATTTTTTGCAGCTGTTAAGCATGTTGTTTGGGATTCAGAGATCATTTATGTTGGGAAAACTGACCTTGAAAAATGCTTCGAGGAATTAAATTGGAATAGCGCGGAAACACTTGATGATAGTAATTTAAAAGAAAACAATCTATATGTTATTAACCTGAATGAAGTTGATGCAGAGAAGATTGAGAGTTTTGAAAGAATAGCGGTTGAAAATAGCCTTGCACGTTTATACATATGTGAGGATTTTAGTCATATTTGGATAGGCCCTGCTCTTTATGGAAATCAGTTTGGATGCCTTATGTGCAATGATTATGCAAAAGATAAAATGGTAACAAATAGAACACCATCTGATTTATTAATTTCTCTTTTGAAAATAGAAGTAATCAAGCTTTTTCCTGAATTAATCGAATGTATGATGCAAGATAATACGCTGTCAAAAGGAAAGGTTTTTACGCTTGATAAATTCGATATGTCTGCGGATCAGGAGGCATTTGGGATAAATGTAAACTGTAGAGTGTGTGCTAATTAGAAAGGAGAACGGTAGTTTGCCGTGAGATAATTATGAGTTATGAAAGCAAATGGAAAGACAGAAGACCAACTGACACAATTAATGCTGTTCAGGAATTTTTAAGGGGAAAAGATATTCATGTTGAGGAGACTAACACTACATGCATGGGGAGCTGTTACGCAGTGACACTTGTGGTAGAAAATACTAATCTGTTTGTTAATGGAAAAGGATCTTCTCTAGAATTTGCAAGGGCGAGCGCATATGGTGAATTGATGGAGAGAGTACTTACAAAAGTACTTTTCAGATACAATTACTATGATAGATATTCAAAGGAAAGAGATACAATTTTCTTTGAGGATGAGGTTCTTTTTGATGAGGCTGAATATAAGAATCATCTGTCAGAATTGGGACTGCGTAATTGTGATTATCATAGTGCACTGGATGTGCAGAAGTATTTTACTGCATTTTCTAGCAAGCTTGTTATGGAGCCATTTAATACTATTAATGGAGAAAAGACAAAGTATTTTCCAGTGAGTGTGCTGGATGTATTGTTCGGAACCAATGGAATGGCTTTTGGAAATACATTAGAGGAAGCAAAGACTCAGGCATTGTCTGAAGTGTTTGAAAGGTATTGCAATAAAGAAATCATAAACAAAGAAATAATAATGCCTCAAATCCCAGCAGATGGAAGTATTTTTAAAGATAGGTTGCTGGAAGAAATTGTTGAAGTTAAAGAAAAAACCGGGCTAGAGGTTACAATATATGACGCTTCTTTGGGAAAAGGATACCCTGTAATTAGCGTTATATTTGAGAATAAAGAAAATAACACATATTTTGTGAAATTTGGTGCTCACTTTGACATCAATGTAGCAACAGAGCGATGCCTGACAGAAATGTTTCAGGGAAGAAGAAACAATCAATCGGATTATATGAAAGAAAAGACATATTTGGATGATTCTTTATGGCGCAAAAAGAACTTAGAGTCTATTCTTCATACTGGAGACGGATATTATCCAGTAGATGTGGTCAATGGAGGAATATCTGAATACAAGTTTGAAAAATGGCCAGAATTCCATTCAAATAGTGAGGCACTAGAGTTTTATACTAACAAATTATTAGAGATTAGCGATGAAGTTTATTTCAAAGTATATAAAGAAAAGGGCTTTAATGTGGTAAGATACCTTATTCCACAGGTAAGTCAGATATACGATGATATAGCATATAAGATGAGATGGCAGGGAGAATTGAATGACATTTCTAATCTTCTGGAGAGAACCGATGATATTACAGAAAATGAATTAAAGGACTGTATAGACTTTATTTCCAATAACTGTAGTTCGGCAAGCAACACAATAATTCCGTTCTTTAAACATAGATTTTCGTACAATTCGATTTTTAAATACTATAATTTATATTTGCTCAAGTTTGAGTATTATATTATGTGTGGAAAATTGGATTCGGTTAAAGAAATAATGGAGAAATATAAGAACAAGTCTAACACCAATAAAGATATATTATCAGCTATGACTTTGCTTATTGAGAAAATCAAAGGAGATTCAGATAATATAAAAGAGTACAAAATGCTCTTATCCAATAAACTGTTTAAGATTGATCAGTTACATAGTGATGATTATTGCAAATGTAATATTTGCAATTGCCAAAAAATTAAAAAAGCCTATGACAAGTTTTTGATTGCGCTCCCCAAGGGCGTATAGAAATCAAAAATAAGCAAAGTTTTTGAGGGCTGTGCAAGCATGTTGGAGTTGAAAACGAAGATTGCAGTTCGTACAGTTAATAGATTCTTGAGGGATAACCCTGACAACTTTGATTCGGTGGAATGGGTATTATTTGATTCTTATACAGAGTCGACCAATGAATGAAGCCGAGGCAGATAAGAGTTATGAGGAGATTACAGATTACAAAGTGCTGATATAAAAGCAGAAAGAATGAGGATAAAAAGTGATTACCATACCAACGGACAGCTGATGGAATATATCCGCCACACCGAGTCAAATGTGGCGGATATCTATAAACTTAGATTTTTTATTTGTCTACTTGACAGGGGGCTAATCGACTGCTTTAATGTTCTGTTATTTGTTAATTTATGTATATACATTTTAGAGTTTAGAATAAGCAAAGAATAACGATTAATGTTAGTTTTTACCTATAATTTTTTCTTTAAATTCATCAAATGTCTCAATAGTAGTGCTCTGGCTCTCGAGCAGCCGATGACTTCCGTCCGGTAGGAGTTCCCACGCATCAAATGTTTTTTCCGAATGATCATGGATGAACTGGATATATTTGCCGGATGGAGTGTGGTAGATATCCTTCTTACTTATCTGGTTTAAATCTTTGACCTCTGCATCGCTCATCTTTATTTTCCTCTCTGTACTGATTCTGTAGATTTATCAAGTGCAAATATTTCCTCGATCGGGACTCCGAAATAGTCGGACATATCAAACATGAATTCTGCGGACGGGCAGCATTCGCCCAGCTCAACGCGGCGGATAGTTCGCGGATCATATCCGGTGTCCATGGCAAGCTGCTTTTGGGCGATTTTTCGCTGTGTCCGTATTCCCTTAAGATTATTAATTATTTTCATTTAATCACTTCTTTCGTTATAATTCATTAAAACCGGTAATCTGGTACATCATTAGAATTAATTTTGCCGACAACTTTTCCGAATACATCTAGACGGTCAGACTCTTTTATCTCAATAGGAGAGTATTTGCTGTTTAGTGATACGAGATAGAGTCTGCCTGCATATCTTTTCAGCTTTTTAATATAAGCCTCATTGTTCAGTCCGAATATACCTATCTCACCATCACATAGGGTATCCTGCTGTGATACCCACGCAATCTCTCCGCTGTGAAATTCCGGTTCCATACTGTCACCACTGACGATTACACCATATGATGCTTCATTTGGAATGACAGATGAGTTAATATTGACTGTTGCTTTGGAGCCATCAAGGAACATATTTCCGGTACCGGCAGATACCGGAGTCTCGTATACGTCTATACTGCGCGTAAATGGAAGTATTTCACATACGTGTGATTTGTATTTGCCTGAATCGTGTAGCAGCTCGATGTAGTCAAGAACTTTTTCACGTCCGGCAGTATTGAGTCCGTTTACCAGACTGTCCGGATTACTTCCAAAATATGCCTCGTATATATCAGTGACACCCATGATACGGCAGAGCGTTAGAAATATTGTCACGCTGGGCTCAGTGTCGTTTTTCTCCCATTTGGAGATGGCTTTATTGGTCAGGTTAAAGCCCTCGCCTTGAAGCCTTTCTGCAAGCTCGGTCTGTGACCAGCCTAGTCGTTTCCTGTTTGTTGCTATAATTTCGCCAACTGAGTTCATAATCAGCCTCTTTTCTACTATTAATACTTTATCTTTTGAGTCTTGTTCTCCCATATAGTATATATTGCATGAATAAATAAATCAAGTGCAATTTCGCCACACAAGAGAAAAAAGGACATAAGTGTCTCTTGACAGTCTCTATAATAGAGATATATAATAACACCTGTCGAAAGGAACAAATGTTTGTTTATGGGTGAAAAGAGGTGGGCATGATGGCAGACAGGGTAATACTTCATTCAGATATCAACTGTTGTTATGCTTCGATTGAACATTTGCATCATCTGAGCTTGCAGGAAAGCCACTGGCAGTAGGCGGTGACCCGGAGGCAAGACATGGGATTGTCTTAACAGCCGACTATATTGCCAAAAAGTACGGTGTGAAAACAGGAATGGCACTCTGGCAGGCAAAGCAGGTCTGTCCGGACATAACATTTGTATCACCAAGAATGGACTTATATCTTCGGTTTTCAAGAATGGCACATGAGATATATGCAGAATATACGGACAGACAGGAGCCATATGGAATTGATGAGTGCTGGCTTGATGTGACAGGGAGCAGCTCCCTTAAAGGAGATGGATTGCTCATTGCACAGGAAATCAGCAGGAGAATGAAGTCAGAGCTTGGCATCACAGTGAGTGTTGGTGTTTCTTTCAATAAGATATTTGCAAAGCTTGGTTCAGATTATAAGAAGCCTGATGCAATCACAACTATGTATAAGAGTGAGTTTAAGCAGAAGGCATGGTCACTTCCGGTGGCAGATCTTCTATACGTTGGCAAAAGTACGAATAGAAAGCTTGCATTATTTGGTATCAAAACCATAGGTGATCTTGCAAGAGCAGATGAAGATGTGCTTAACAGTCACCTTGGAAAGATGGGCAGTATCTTATGGTCGTTTGCTAATGGCTATGATGATTCACCTGTCAAGCTGGAGAATACCCACGCTC
>ENA-OQJH01000364-OQJH01000364.1-human-gut-metagenome-genome-assembly--contig:-NODE-364-length-25928-cov-2.270532_pt1 | contig 25928 bp, 31 predicted proteins | sample MGYA00242597_ERZ504763 | MGnify/ENA primary metagenome ERZ504763 (study PRJEB26092, sample SAMD00036359) | human gut metagenome | host: Homo sapiens | study: EMG produced TPA metagenomics assembly of...
TATTTACCAATTCTTGCCGTATGCCTTATGACAACAGGATGTAACAGTAAGAAAGAGGCCGTGCTGACGTCCGGTATCGACCTTGCTAATCTGGATACCACGCTATGCCGGGTACAAGTTTTTATCAATATGCCTGTGGAGGTTGGGTGAAAGATCATCCGCTGACAGACGAGTATTCACGTTTCGGTACATTCGACATGTTGCGCGAAAACAGTCGTGAACAACTGAAAGCATTGATTGCCGAATTGGCAGCGAAGAAAGATAACGCACCGGGCAGTGCTGCGCAGAAAGTAGGCGATCTTTATAATATCGCAATGGATAGCGTGAAGCTGAACCAGGAAGGTGTAGCTCCGATCAAAACAGAACTGGCAGCCATTGACGCTCTCAAGGATAAAGGAGAAATCTATGCATATATCGCCGAGAGCCAGAAGAAAGGCATCCGTCCTTACTTCACCATGTTCGTAAGTGCAGATGATATGAACAGTTCCATGAATATCGTACAGACCTATCAAGGTGGTATCGGAATGGGACAGCGTGACTATTATCTGGAGAATGACGAGCAGACTAAAAATATCCGTAATAAATATCAGGAACATATCGCCAAAATGTTCCAGTTGGCAGGTTATGATGAGGCTACTGCACAGAAAGCTGTGAAAGCAGTGATGAACATCGAAACTCGCCTGGCGAAAGCGGCTCGTTCACAAGTGGAATTGCGTGATCCTCATGCTAATTATAACAAGATGGATAGGGCGACGCTGAAAAAGAACTTCCCGACTTTTGACTGGGATACTTATTTCACCGTTTCCGGTTTGAAAGATTTGGAAGAAGTGAACGTAGGTCAGCCTGCTGCCATGAAGGAAGTAGCCGATGTGATAAACACCGTATCACTGGACGATCAGAAACTGTACCTCCAATGGGGATTGATAGATGCTGCCGCTTCTTATCTAAGCGATGATTTTGAAGCACAAAACTTCGACTTCTACAGTAGGACAATGTCTGGTAAGAAAGAAATGCAACCTCGCTGGAAACGTTCCGTGAGCACCGTAGATGGTGTACTTGGCGAAGTGGTAGGACAGATGTATGTAGAGAAGTACTTCCCGGCTGCTGCCAAAGAACGTATGGTTACACTGGTGAAGAACCTGCAAACTTCTTTGGGAGAACGTATCAAAGGTTTGGAATGGATGAGTGAACCGACCAAGGAAAAAGCGTTGGAGAAACTGGCAACCTTCCATGTAAAAATAGGTTATCCTGATAAATGGAAAGATTACTCCGCACTGGAGATCAAAGATGATTCTTACTGGGCAAATATCGAGCGTGCCAACGAATGGGATTATAACGAAATGATTGCCAAAGCCGGCAAACCGGTAGACAAGGATGAATGGTTGATGACTCCTCAAACTGTGAACGCTTATTATAACCCGACTACTAATGAAATCTGTTTCCCGGCAGCTATCCTGCAACCTCCGTTCTTCGATATGAATGCGGACGATGCTATGAACTACGGTGCAATCGGCGTGGTAATCGGCATGAGATGACTCATGGATTTGACGATCAGGACGTCAATATGACAAAGACGGAAACCTGAAAGACTGGTGGACAGAAGAAGATGCTAAAAAGTTCGAAGAACGGGCACAGGTGATGGTTAACTTCTTTGACAGCATTGAAGTAGCTCCGGGCGTACACGCAAACGGTAGCCTGACACTTGGAGAGAACATTGCCGACCACGGAGGTTTGCAAGTTTCTTTCCAGGCATTCAAGAATGCAACAGAAGCCGCACCACTGGAAATTGTTGACGGATTTACTCCGGAACAACGTTTCTTCCTGGCTTACGCTAATGTGTGGGCAGGAAATATCCGTCCGGAAGAAATTCTCCGATTAACCAAACTTGATCCTCACTCATTAGGCAAATGGCGTGTGGACGGTGCTCTTCCTCATATCCAGAATTGGTATGAAGCATTCAAAATCACCGAACAGGATTCGATGTTCGTACCTAAAGAAAAACGAGTATCTATCTGGTAATAGTTTTGTAATAGAGAACATATATGCGAAGAGGCGTTGATTTTCCGTTGAGGAGAGTCAACGCTTTTTTTTATTAATTCACACCTTATTTATTACGTACGATAAACAATATTTCGTAACTTTGCACACCAAATACTTAATAAGCAATTCAATGTCAGAGTCTAAAAGAATAAAAACTGCATTGGTATCTGTATACCATAAAGAAGGTTTGGATGAAATTATTACCAAACTTTATGAAGAGGGAGTAGAGTTTTTGTCGACAGGCGGAACTCGTCAGTTTATTGAATCATTGGGATATCCTTGCAAGGCAGTGGAAGATTTGACCACTTATCCTTCTATTCTCGGTGGTAGAGTAAAGACATTACATCCGAAATTTCGGAGGTATTCTTTGTCGTCGTGGTCTGGAACAGGATATGCAACAGATTGAGAAATATGAAATTCCCGAGATAGATCTGGTTATTGTTGATTTGTATCCGTTCGAAGCTACCGTAGCTTCCGGTGCATCTGAAGCAGACATTATTGAAAAAATCGATATAGGCGGAATCTCACTGATTCGTGCCGCAGCCAAGAACTACAACGATGCAATCATCGTAGCTTCTCAAGCTCAATACAAACCATTATTGGATATGTTGATGGAGCACGGCGCTACTTCTTCACTCGAAGAACGTCGCTGGATGGCTAAAGAAGCATTTGCCGTTTCTTCTCACTACGATTCGGCTATTTTCAACTATTTCGATGCCGGCGAAGGTTCTGCTTTCCGTTGCTCTGTTAATAGCCAGAAGCAACTTCGTTACGGTGAGAACCCACATCAGAAAGGTTATTTCTACGGAAATCTGGAAGCAATGTTCGACCAGATTCACGGAAAAGAAATCTCTTATAACAATCTTCTCGACATCAATGCAGCCGTTGACTTGATCGACGAATTCGATGACCTCACTTTCGCTATCCTGAAACACAACAACGCTTGCGGATTAGCTTCCCGTGCTACAGTTTTGGAAGCTTGGAAAGACGCATTGGCCGGTGATCCGGTTTCTGCTTTCGGAGGTGTATTGATTACGAATGGTGTCATCGACAAAGAAGCTGCGGAAGAAATCAACAAGATTTTCTTCGAAGTGGTTATCGCGCCGGATTATGATGTGGATGCACTCGAAATCCTGGGACAGAAAAAGAACCGCATCATCCTCGTTCGTAAGGAAGCTAAATTGCCTAAGAAACAATTCCGTGCTTTGCTGAATGGCGTATTGGTGCAGGATAAAGATACTAATATTGAAACGGTAGCCGACCTGAAAACCGTGACAGACAAAGCTCCTACTCCGGAAGAAGTGGAAGATATGTTGTTTGCCAACAAAATTGTAAAGAACAGCAAATCCAACGCCATCGTATTGGCAAAGGATAAACAACTTCTTGCAAGCGGTGTAGGACAGACTTCACGTGTAGACGCATTGAAACAAGCAATTGAAAAAGCCAAATCATTCGGTTTCGACCTGAATGGTGCAGTCATGGCTTCCGATGCCTTCTTCCCGTTCCCCGACTGTGTGGAAATTGCAGATAAAGAAGGTATTACGGCTGTTATCCAACCGGGAGGTTCGGTAAAAGACGATTTATCATTTGCTTATTGCAATGAGCACGGTATGGCGATGGTGACTACCGGTATCCGTCATTTTAAACACTAAAAACAAGAATTAAGAATGGGATTATTTTCTTTTACACAAGAGATAGCAATGGACTTGGGCACAGCCAATACTATCATCATCACGAACGGAAAAATCGTGGTGGATGAGCCTTCGGTTGTAGCTCTGGATCGCCGTACAGAAAAGATGATTGCCGTGGGGGAAAAGGCGAAGTTGATGCATGAAAAAACCCACGAAAACATACGTACCATCGTCCGTTGAGAGACGGAGTGATTGCCGACTTCTATGCTTGCGAGCAGATGATGCGCGGTTTGATAAAGCAGGTGAATACTCGCAACCATTTGTTTTCACCTTCTCTTCGCATGGTGATTGGCGTTCCTTCGGGAAGTACGGAAGTTGAACTCCGTGCTGTCCGTGACTCTGCGGAACATGCCGGCGGTCGTGATGTTTATTTGATTTTCGAGCCGATGGCTGCGGCAATCGGTATCGGCATCGACGTAGAAGCTCCGGAAGGAAACATGATTGTCGATATAGGTGGTGGATCTACGGAAATTGCCGTTATCTCTTTGGGAGGTATCGTTTCCAACAACTCCATCCGCACAGCCGGTGATGACCTGACAGAGGATATTCGCGAATATATGAGCCGTCAGCACAATGTGAAAGTCAGCGAGCGTATGGCAGAACGTATCAAAATCAATGTAGGTGCTGCTTTAACCGAACTGGGTGATGATGCTCCGGAAGATTATATCGTTCATGGTCCGAACCGTATCACAGCTCTTCCGATGGAAGTGCCTGTATGTTACCAGGAAGTAGCTCACTGTCTGGAGAAATCAATTTCAAAGATCGAAACTGCTATCTTGAGTGCATTGGAAAATACACCTCCTGAACTGTATGCTGATATTGTGCACAATGGTATCTATCTCTCCGGAGGTGGTGCATTGCTTCGTGGACTGGATAAGAGATTGACCGATAAGATCAATATTCCTTTCCATATTGCGGAAGATCCTTTGCATGCAGTTGCCAAAGGTACAGGAGTGGCATTGAAGAACGTAGACCGTTTCTCTTTCTTAATGAGATAAACCGGGGATGAGGAATTTATTAAACTTCCTTCTGAAATACAATTACTGGTTCCTCTTCATCTTATTGGAGGTAGCCAGTTTTGTTTTGTTATTTCGGTTCAACCGTTATCAGCAGAGTGCATTCTTCACTTCTGCCAATACGGTTGTGGGGGCGGTTTATGAAGTTTCGGGAGGGATTTCCTCTTATTTTCATCTGAAATCGGTCAATGAAGATCTGTTGGATCGCAACATGGTGCTCGAACAACAGATCACTAATCTGGAAAAGCATTGAGAGAGCAGCAGCTCGATTCTATGGCCATCAACAGCATCCGGCAGGTGCCGCAAGCGGATTATCAGTTGTTTAAAGCGCATGTGATAAAGAACAGTTTGAATCTGGTTGATAATTATATCACGCTCGATAAAGGTTCCTCTTCCGGTATTCGCTCCGAAATGGGAGTGGTGGATGGTAATGGGATTGTAGGGATTGTTTATGAAACCTCTCCTTCCTACTCGGTGGTGATTTCGGTACTGAACAGCAAGTCGAATATCAGTTGCAAGATTATCGGCAGTGATTATTTCGGTTATCTGAAATGGGAACATGGAGATTCGCGCTATGCTTATCTGAAAGACTTGCCTCGTCATGCAGAGTTTAATTTGGGAGATACAGTCGTTACCAGTGGTTTCTCCACCGTCTTTCCCGAAGGTATAATGGTGGGAACGGTGGATGATATGTCCGACTCTAATGACGGACTTTCCTATCTGTTGAAAATCAAGCTGGCTACTGATTTCGGTAAGTTGAGTGACGTTCGGGTGGTAGCTCGGACAGGTCAGGAAGAACAGAAGAAACTTGAAAACAAGGTGATGAAAGAATGATTATTACTTATATACATAGAATCGGATGGTTTATCGGCTTGGTACTTCTTCAGGTGCTAATCCTTAATAGTGTACATATTGCCGGCTATGCTACTCCTTTTCTCTATATCTATTTTATTCTGAAATTCAGCTCCGGTACTTCCCGGAATGAACTGATGTTGTGGGCTTTTTTCTTCGGGCTGACCATTGATATATTCTCCGATACTCCGGGAATGAATGCGGCAGCTACCGTATTGCTTGCCTTTCTCCGTCTTTCTTTGCTTCGTCTGTTCATGCCCCGTGATAATCCGGACAGCCTTATTCCCTCTTTCAAGACGATGGGAATCAGTCCTTTCTTAAAATATACTACTGCAAGTGTTTTTGTGCACAGTCTGGCATTACTCTCCATTGAGTTCTTCTCATTTACCAGCATTTGGCTGTTACTGTTGCGAGTGCTTCTTTGCACTATTCTGACTGTAACCTGTATCATAGCTATAGAAGGGATTAAGAAGTAACGATGGCAAAAGATTATATCTTAGAGAAGCGCAAATTTGTAATCGGAGGCATTGCTATCTCCATTGTTTTGATTTATCTGATACGTCTTTTTGTATTGCAGATCACGACCGATGACTACAAGAAGAATGCTGACAGTAACGCTTTTTTGAATAAGATCCAATACCCCTCGCGTGGTGCTATTTATGACCGGACCGGTAAATTGCTGGTATTCAACCAGCCGGCATACGACATAACGATCGTGCCAAAGGAAATAGAGAATCTGGACACACTCGATTTATGCCAATCGTTGAATATCACCCGTGCGCAGTTTCTCAAAATAATGAGCGACATGAAAGACCGTCGTCGCAATCCGGGCTATTCCCGCTATACCAACCAGTTGTTTATGTCGCAACTTTCGGCGGAAGAATGTGGTGTCTTTCAAGAAAAGCTGTTTAAGTTTCGTGGTTTTTATATCCAACGGCGTACCATCCGCCAATATTCGTACAATGCTGCCGCCCATGCTTTGGGAGATATCGGAGAAGTCTCCGCAAAAGAAATGGAAGCGGATGAAGAAGGATATTACATCCGTGGGGATTATGTCGGCAAGTTAGGAGTCGAGAAATCGTATGAAAAGTATCTGCGTGGCGAGAAAGGAATTGAGATTCTGCTTCGCGATGCGCACGGTCGTATCCAGGGACATTATATGGATGGTGAATATGACCGTCCTTCCGTTCCCGGCAAGAACCTGACATTGAGTTTGGATATTGACTTACAGATGCTGGGCGAACGTTTATTAAAGAATAAGATTGGAGCATTGTGGCTATTGAACCGGAGACCGGAGAAATCCTTTGTCTGGTATCCTCTCCCAATTATGACCCGCATTTGATGATTGGGCGCCAGCGTGGCAAGAACCATCTGGCCTTGCAACGTGATATGACCAAACCGCTTTTGAATCGTGCCCTGATGGGAGTGTATCCTCCGGGATCTACGTTCAAAACAGCGCAAGGACTGACGTTTCTGCAAGAAGGAATCATCACCGAACAAAGTCCGGCATTCCCTTGCTCACATGGATTCCATTACGGAAGATTGACAGTAGGCTGTCATGCTCACGGATCTCCCTTGCCATTGATTCCGGCTATTGCTACATCGTGCAACTCCTATTTCTGTTGGGGATTGTTCCGTATGTTTGGCGATCGTAAATACGGTTCGCCACAAAACGCCATTACGGTCTGGAAAGACACATGGTTTCGCAAGGATTTGGCTACAAACTGGGAGTTGATTTGCCGGGAGAGAAACGGGGCTTGATTCCGAATGCGCAGTTCTACGATAAAGCCTATCGCGGACATTGGAACGGACTGACAGTAATCAGTATCTCTATCGGACAGGGGGAAATTCTATCCACTCCCCTTCAGATTGCTAACCTGGGAGCAACGATTGCTAACAGAGGATACTTTGTGACACCGCATATTGTAAAGGAAATCCAAGATAATCAGTTGGACAGCATCTATCGCGTACCACGTTATACCACTATTGAGAAAAGACATTATGAATCAGTCGTAGAAGGGATGCGTGGCGCAGCACCGGAGGAACTTGTCGTATGCTGTCAGTGATGGTTCCGGATTTGGAAGCCTGTGGAAAAACGGGTACTGCGCAGAACCGCGGACACGACCACTCGGTATTTATGGGCTTTGCTCCGATGAACAAACCGAAGATAGCTATTGCTGTCTATGTAGAGAACGGCGGATGGGGGGCTACTTACGGAGTTCCTTTCGGCGCACTGATGATGGAACAGTATTTGAAAGGCAAGCTCTCGCCGGAGAACGAGTTGAGGGCGGAAGAATTTAGTAACAGAGTGATATTATATGGTAACGAGGAACGATAGTTTGTGGAAAACGCTGGACTGGGTAACGATTTTTATTTACCTGCTCCTGATTGTTGGCGGATGGTTTAGCGTCTGCGGAGCCAGCTATGACTATGGCGAACGCGACTTCCTCGACTTCTCGACCCGTGCCGGCAAGCAGTTTGTGTGGATTATCTGTTCCTTCGGGCTCGGATTCGTGCTGTTGATGCTGGAAGACCGTATGTATGATATGTTCGCGTACATTATATATGTGGGGATGATTCTCTTGCTCATTGTTACCATCTTCATAGCACCGGACACCAAAGGGTCACGCTCGTGGCTTGTCATGGGGCCTGTGAGCCTGCAACCCGCCGAGTTTGCCAAGTTCGCTACGGCCTTGGCGTTGGCTAAATACATGAACTCTTATTCATTTAGTATCAAGAAAGAAAAGTGTGCCTTTATCCTGGGATTCATCATTCTTCTTCCGATGTTATTGATTATCGGTCAGCGGGAGACAGGGTCCGCATTGGTTTATCTTGCTTTTTTCTGGTTCTTTATCGTGAAGGAATGCCGGGGGTAGTGCTTTTTGCGGGCGTATGTGCGGTAATCTACTTTGTGGTCGGCATCCGTTTTGATGAAGTCTTTATCGCCGATACTCCTACACCACTGGGAGAATTTATCGTATTACTATTGATCTTATTATTTGCCGGTGGTATGGTGTGGGTATATCGTAAGAAATGGTCTGCCACCCGCAATATCATTGGTGGAAGTTTGGCTATATTACTGATTGCTTATTTAATATCCGAATATTGGGTGCATTTTAGCCTCGTTTGGGTGCAATGGGCGCTTTGTATTGTGGTGATAGGCTATCTGATTTATTTGGCATTAAGTGAGCGGCAGCGTACTTATTTCCTGATTGCCCTGTTTACAATCGGTTCTGTCGGCTTCCTGTATTCTAGTAACTATGTATTTGATAATGTGCTCGAACCTCACCAGCAAGTCCGTATCAAAGTAGTGCTCGGTTTGGAAGAAGATTTGACCGGTGCCGGATATAACGTGAATCAGTCCAAGATTGCCATAGGTTCCGGTGGGTTGACAGGAAAAGGGTTCCTGAATGGTACGCAAACAAAATTAAAGTACGTGCCCGAACAGGATACCGACTTTATATTCTGTACAGTGGGTGAGGAGCAAGGATTTGTTGGTTCGGCTGCTGTCTTGTTGGCTTTCCTGATTTTGATCTTACGATTAATCTTCCTGTCCGAACGGCAGACTTCCAACTTGGGCGGGTTTATGGATATTCGGTCGTCAGTATTTTCCTTTTCCACTTATTTATTAATATCGGTATGGTACTGGGGTTAACTCCGGTTATCGGTATTCCATTGCCTTTCTTCAGCTATGGAGGTTCTTCTTTATGGGGATTTACGATATTGCTGTTTATCTTCCTGCGCATTGATGCAGGACGTGGCAGAAGACTCTAATCTTACTGCTTCTCAATACGGATACCTACATCGCTCAATCCTTGTAACTTTTCATCTTTCATTCCGCTCATAATTTTAATAGTATAATTTGCAGGATGTAAAGGGCGAACAGATGTAATAAAAGTTTCCGATTGGTAAATGCTTCCCCATCCGTGTCCCGTCCATCTTCCGGTAGAGTCAGCCAGGCAGAAAGCAATAGTATCAGTGCGCCATACCGTAGAATCCTGTAGATTCTGACTGATAAATAAATGGAGGTCATGATAAGGATATTCGATACTGTTGCGGACTTCCGCAAAAAGCCGGAGAGTAGTGGGAACGCTGTCAGTTATGGGAATCTGAAAAGAGAGTGTATCACTCTTTCCCCATCTTGTTGGGAAGGGATTGATAAGAGTGATACACTGTATGTTCATTGCAGGCTGTCAGTAAGCAAGCGCTGAATAGACTCAATATACTATTCTTGAGTAGGCTTTTCATTAGTTGACTGTTTCTCCTGATTCTGATTTCTTTCCGGTCTGGAAGGACGCTCGTGGTTGGGACGACGTTCTTGACGTTCCTGTCCTTGCTGTTCCCGTTGACGGTCTTGTTGCTGCGGACGTTCCTGACCTTGCGGACGTTCCTGATTCGACCGTTCCTGTCCTTGTGGACGTTCCTGATTTGATCCTCTTTCCGGACGTCTGTTTTCGTTGTTCCGTCCCTGGTTCTGTCCTCTGTTCCGGTTGTTGTTATTGTTATTTCTCGGACGGTTGTCTCTTTCCCCTCTGTTGCCGTTTTCTGACTGCTGCGGGCGGTTTTCATTCTCCCGTTGAGGTTGTTGCGGACGATTGCCACCTTCTGCTTGCTGTTGCGGGCGGTTTCCGTTATTATTGTTTCCTTTTTTCTTCTTTTTATTATTCCGGTTAGCGTTATTGCCGCCCTCTTTATTATTCCGGCTGCGGTCGAAACGGGTAACGCTTTCCTGTTCCAGCAAGTCAACTGGTTTTCTCGGTTCCGGTTTCTTTTCTTCTTCGAGCAAGCTGTCCGGTTTCATCCCTTTCTTATTCATGGAGATTACTTCAAACGCACGTTTGCCGCTGATAGTGACCAGATTGGCTGGGAAATTTTTATCCGTAGAATAAGAAACCTGATTGCTTAGAATATCCGCTTTGAAGAAATAGAAAGTACCATCTTTCGTTTCCAACTCTATCTCTCTTGATGGGAGACGTTTTTGAGCTTCCACATAACAGTCCACTTCGTAGTTCAAACAGCATTTCAGCTTAGCGCACTGTCCGGCAAGTTTCTGCGGATTTAATGAGATGTCCTGAAAACGGGCTGCACTGGTAGAAACAGAGACGAAGCTCGTCATCCACGTAGCGCAGCAAAGTTCGCGTCCGCAAGGGCCGATACCGCCGATGCGTCCTGCTTCCTGACGGGCACCGATTTGTTTCATTTCGATACGTACGCGGAATGCTTCGGCCAATACTTTAATCAGTTGCCGGAAGTCTACCCGCTCATCGGCGATATAGTAGAAAATAGCTTTGTTGCCATCCCCCTGATACTCCACATCACCGATTTTCATATCCAGATTGAGATTCAACGCAATCTGACGCGCACGAATCATCGTAGCATGTTCTTTGGCTTTGGCTTCGTTGAATTTTTCCATATCTACCGGCTTAGCTTTCCGATAGACACGCTTGATTTCCGTATCTGCTTTGAAGTTTGCTTTCTTCATTTGCAGGGGAACGAGCCGGCCGGTCAATGTAACCACGCCGATGTCATGGCCGGGAGCCGCTTCAACGGCAACTACATCTCCTTTTTCCAGTTTAATCTTGTTGCTGTTCCGAAAATATCCCTTCCGGGTATTTTTGAATTGCACTTCCACCATGTCACTCTCTTCCGCATTGCCCGGAATGTCCGCCAGCCAATCGTAGGTGTTCAGCTTTTTATCTTGTCGGGAGCATCCTTTGCAGCAAAGCCACCGCTTCCATTATGAAGTTTATATTCCATAAGTTTATATATTTATTATTGCTTCAACAGTACAATCATCTTCAGCGAGAAGTCGAAGAATACCATTTTAGCATTTACATTCTGTTCTATATGTAGTTGCGCTTCGCTTAATTCGTCCATGATGCCCATCACGTTGCGTTCGTTGACAAAAGGCGCAAAGCGGGTTGCAAAATTCTGTTCATTAATCGTCATATACGTCAAATTGCGCTGGTGCAGGTTGAAGATAAAATTCTCCCGAATCATGCGCTGGCAATATTCCAGGAAGTTCTTCTGACGTTCACGTCCCATACCCGCCACTTGCTCGCTCCACATTTTCATCTCCCTGATTTTCCGTTGGTAAGACAACCGCATCAGGCTGACAAACAAGTCAAAAAACAACTGGTTCTCTTCATTCAGATGAATTGTTTCGAGTGCCTTGATAAAATTCCCGTTTGCCAGATGGGCAATGGAAATGCTGTCGGCAGGCAAAATGTTATATTTCGTCTGTAATACCCGGTCGATGCTGGCTTCATCAATCTTCCGTACATTCATGCGCTGGGTACGGCTTAGGATAGTAGCAGAATCATGTCCGGTGCTTCCGATACCAATAAGAAAACCGTTTTTTCGGGCGGTTCCTCAAGCAACTTCAGCAGTTTGTTGGCACATACCGGATGCATTTTTTCCGGCAGCCATACAATCGTAATCTTAAATCCCCCTTCACTGGATTTCAAACTAAGTTTTTTCAGAATCTCGTCACTCTCTTTGGCATAGATCAATGCTTGTGAGTTTTCCGCATCCATCTCTCCCAACCAGTGATTGAGATTAAAGTAAGGATGATTGATAACAAACGGTCGCCAGTCGGCTATATAATCATCGCATACTTCCTTTTTCCCCTTTGCGCTTTTCACGATAGGGAATACGAAATGTACGTCGGGATGCACCAGTTTATTGAATTTCACGCAGGACGGACACGTTCCGCAGGCATCAGTCTCCCCCCGATTAGTGCAACTGATGTAACGTGCGTATGCAATAGCCAACGGCATTTTCCCGACCCTTCCGGGCCGCAAATAAGCTGGGCATGTGGAATACGCCCCTCATTCACTTCCTGAATGAGCCGTTGCTTGATTTCTTCCTGTCCGATTACGTCTCTGAAAAACATATCAATAAATGATTTTGGCTACTTCTTTGATACTGTCTACTGCTCCGATAGAGTAGAAATGAATACTCGGCACTCCGTGAGCCATCAACTCCTTGCACTGGGCTACACACCATTCGATACCTACCTGCTCGCTTCCGCGTCATTCTTGCATTTCAAAGCCTCTTTCACCAAGTCTTCCGGCAAGTCCACTTTGAAAGTCTTTGGAATCATGCTCAATTGAGACAGCTTCTTGAACGGTTTGATTCCCGGAATTATAGGTATATTGATACCTGCCGCCTTCGCCTGCTCCACAAATTCAAAATATTTCCTGTTATCGTAGAACAACTGTGTCACGGCATATTCCGCCCCGTTCTCCACTTTTTTCTTCAGCCAGTAAAGGTCAGTCTCGATATTAGGCGCTTCTTCGTGCTTCTCCGGATAACAAGCCACCCCGTAAGAAAATGGCGTACTGCTGACTTTCATCTCCGAACCATCCACAAAAATACCTTTATTGAAATTATTGATTTGTTCCTGCAACTCGATAGCATGATGATAACCGTCACCTTCCGGTGTAAATACCGACTCATGTTTCGCTTTGTCACCACGCAATACCAGTAATTCCGTGATATTCAGAAATTGCAGGTCGAGCAACACATACTCGGTTTCTTCACGTGTGAATCCGCTGCACAAAATATGCGGGACTACCGTAATATTGTATTTGTTCTGGATGGCGGCAGCCACGGCAACCGTTCCTGGACGCCTTCTCAAGCGGTTTCTCTGAAACAATCCGTTACCGAGGTCTTTATACACATATTCGCTGCGGTGAGTAGTGATATTGATATATTTCGGGTCAAATTCCCGAAGCGTATCGATTGTTTGATATAACTTTTCTATTCCCGTTCCTTTCAGCGGTGGAAGTATCTCGAAAGAAAAAGCAGTTTTCTTGTTGCTATGTATTAAATCAATTACTTTCATTCTTTTTTTGCTAATGTTCGTTATCTACTTGGATTAAACGTGCATATTGGGACAAAATACGAAAAAGAAAGATTTCTTCTTGATTTACTCTAAAATTAGTTTTGTTTTATCGTACTATAATAGATAAAAGAGGGAATATCCCTGCAGGATACACCTCTTTTGCCTAATTATTATATTAGAATTTACTTGTCGAGGAATGATTTCTTCATTCTGGCGATGTCCGTCAGATAATCTTGTAAATCCTGTTCATGTTCTTCCTCTTCGGCAAGAATATGTTTGGCGATGTCGCAGGTAGTGAAATCTTTCCCATTGGTAAAATCTGCAATTTCCTGATAACGAAGGATTGCGCAGCGTTCGGAAGCTACATTGTCTTTCAGCAAACTGACAGAGTCGAACCCCTGCGGAGCATCATATTTGCATCTTGCCAACTCAAACCATTGCTTAGGGTCAAGCACCGGAACTCCTTCCAACTCGATGATACGGTCAGCGAGCAGTTGCGCATGTCTGCGCTCTTCTTCGGCATGTTCCTCAAATTCACCCTGTACATCGGCGCGCATGGCACCTTCCACTACTAATGCACTACAATATTGATAGTATGCCAACCATTCTTCAGCTAATGCTGCGTTCAACTGTGCGATCAAACTTCTACATCTAGTTTCCCTTGTAGAATTTTTACACTTTCTCTAGCCATAATTTTTATGTTTAGGTTACTATGTTTAAGTTGCCTATGTAACAGGCAGGGGAGATTTTTGTTTATGGCTCATTGAGAATTTAACAGAAAGATAGCTTTACCTACACATAAGTTTGTAAAGTGCTGTTTTATCTGCCACCTGCAACGAAATTGAATTATCTTATTGAAAATAAACGTATTACATCGTTGCAGATACCTGCTGCAGATACGTTGCAGATGTAGTATCTGCAACGCATCTGTTGGTCTTATAAAACTCGTACAACATGGTAGACAGTACCTCTGTGTACACGTTTCGACGGGATTTCATGTTTACGGAGAACTCGCCCGAACACACTTACCCGCTTGTTTGACAACGGTATGGCACTGTTTTTCTTTATATCTTCCAAAATCTCCGCCGGTGAGAGCCATTCACCGTCCTCTTTCTCTTTGGCCGGACGGAAATAACGGTAAAACAACTGTTCTTCGAGTGAAACTTGTTCAAATTCACGGTTGCTTTTGGTCATAATCTGTTCTTCGGACTGGTCGAACCAGTAACGTTCGCCGTGGTCGAGCTCATACATGGCCTGCGCGTAAAGCTGTTCATAATCTATCGCCTTGTTTGTATCTATCGTTCCGATTACTTCGATACAGATAAAGCGACGGCTGCCCGTAGGGTCGGTCAGCAAATCCTTTTGGTTGCTCGTTGCGATGAATGAAGCATAACGGCGCATTTCAAGTACGGCGTTTCCATAAGGTTTGCGCATATTTACAATCGGTTTTTGCAGGATATGTTTCAGGTATCCTTGTTGGGTGGCGCTGATCTGGTCGAACTCGTCAATGTTGATGAGCGCAAAACGATTGAGATACAATTCGGCATCCGTCTTTCGTGAGAAATCGATGCTGTCCGTATAGTATGCACGCATGGCGGGCGGGATGAGGCTGCGGCAGAATGTCGATTTACGGCAACCTTGCGGGCCTACCAGCAGGGGCGAAACATTATTCGCATATTTCTTATCCGTCCCACGCCAATGCATGACCATGTTGAGAAACCAGCGGTGAAACAAGTCGACCCAATGCTTGTTTTCGCAGGGAACGGTTTGCGCCAGTCCGCGGATACGGTCTTTGCCGTCCCAGACGGGGAGATGGTAGAGGAAATCTTCCAACGGATTGAATACGGGGATGCGGTTGGAGTAGATATACCGGCTTATGTCCCTGTCCCATAGTGGAATACCCTCTGCTTGCGCATCTAGTGCGATACTGTTCAGCACCCGTTTGTTGATAGGATTGAAGTAAAAATGGAATGAGTTCCGCTCGCGGTATTCCACTTCTCCCACTTGGGTGTTGTAACGGAATTCGTAGCGCCTGTTCATAAACTCCTCTGTCTGGAGTGACAGGTACTGTTCTTTCCCTAAGCTACTCTTCTTTCCGAACCCTTTTTGTTCTTCATATACATTCTTAACCAACTGGCGGATGAGCACCTCTTGACGGCGCAGGTAATAGTGGAAAATAGTACGTTTCACCGTTTCCTCTTCGGGAATGCCCGAATGGAAGCAGTTGACAGCCAGTTGTGTCACCATAGCCTGAAGTCTTCCCCTCTTTCGGGGGCACCTTCATCTTCCGCTTCGTAGATTTCTTCATGGGTCTTTCTCAAAGCCGCTTCGAAAAGCATGAATACAGCGCGCTCCGTGTCATATCCCGGTACGGCCCGTGTCAACGGTGACTTTTCCGAGCGTACCGCTTCCCGATAAGTCAGTTCTTCGGGCATCCCTGACGGTTGCGACAGATAAAACGGAACGGAATCCGGTCTGTACATAAGTTCCGGGTCGTGTGATAGCCGTGAGTACTGTTCCAGACTAGGCTCTTTGGGTAAAATGCTGAACGGAATTTGCGGCTGATAGCATTTCACGGCCAAACGATAGGCATGCGCATGAAATATCTCCGCTTCTTCTCTTTTCTGTGGAAGCGAATTGTCAGGGCGTGTAAATTTCGCCCATATTTTCACTGTCCGTCCGCTCGAACCGGTAAAGACGCAGTGAGTCTGCGGCTGTTCCCATGCCAATTGTTTTACCAATGTAATCTCCGGGCCGCCTGACAACGGTCCGACGGTCAGTTCAACTATTCCGTTATAACTTTTCATTTGTTTTCCACCTTCCGTCCTGCGGAATTCCGCAGCCGGAAGAATCTTCGGCAGCTTGTCTGCTTCGTAGCAGCGTGAGTCGGCAGGGAATATCGCAACACTTCTCTGAAGGCGGACACAGGCTGTGTCTTTGTTTCTGTCCGTGTTTTTCCTATCCACGTTTCCATATCCATTGTAGTCAGCGCAGTAGTTTTGTCCTTGTCTCTTAATTGAGTGATTTTCATCTTTTGTTTTGTTAATAATATTCTGCTAAGTTAGTCATATTTGCCCGTTCTTGCAAATAAACATGGATATTTTATCTGTTTATCCTTTTTATCCGTACATTTGTAGAATTTAATAACAATAAAACCGATAAACAGCAATGAAAGAACCATTCGATTATTCCATCGTTCCTTATACTTTCGGCTTGTGTGCAGCCGAAGAATGTCCGCGTGCCACGACTTGTCTGCGGCATATCGCCTTAGAGTATGCTCCGGCGGAGCGGGTTTTCCTGTCAATAATGAATCCCAACCGGCTGAAAGCGATGAAAAGTGCTTGTGATTATTACCGTTCCAATGAGAAAGTGCGTTATGCACGCGGCTTTATGCGTACGATTAGTGCTCTTACGGTTCGTGTGGCAGATACCTTTCGCTATCGTATGATTGAATATATGGGTAGAAAGAACTATTATTTGAAACGTAGGGGAGACATGAACCTTAGTCCGGTCGAACAACGGCGGATTATTGCCGTAGCCAAGGAGCTTGGCGTTAGTCTGGATGAGTATTTCGACGGTTACGTGGAGGATTATAACTGGGGTTAGTCTTGTATATCTCCTTCTCTGAAAATCTTTAGCTACGGTTTCGCTGTCGTTTCTCTATATGGAAACTCCAGTGTCTCTAGCGGGAAACGCTAGTATCTCTGGCTGGAAACTCTCGTTTCCATGCGCGGAAACTGTAGTTTCCCGCCTGGGAACCGGAGTTCTGACGCAGGAAACGAGCGCTTCAATGATAGGAAAATAAACTTTGATGCTTGGTGTGCAACATTTCTTCTTACCGCTGTGTTGCAGATGTTTTATCTGCAACGTATCTGCAACGGTATCTGCAACGCTATAATTGTTTATCAGTCAGTTTGTTATTTCGATTTTGTTGCAGGTGGCAGATGTTTTTTTATTTTTCAAACTTTATTGTAGGGAAAATTAGAGGTAATAGTGGCTTGAGGAAAAGAATCTTTTAACCTTGCGTGAGAAGGAGTTCTATTAAAAATATATATCTTTGCAAGACAGGTGACTGGCGTTAATTTATAAAAGCAGAGATTATGAGCAATAAAATTTATCCTATCGGCATTCAGAATTTCGAAAAGATTCGTAATGACGGTTATTTCTATATTGATAAGACGGCATTGATGTATCAAATGGTCAAGACCGGAAGTTATTACTTCTTGAGTCGTCCGCGCCGTTTTGGAAAGAGTCTGCTTATTTCTACCTTGGAGGCTTATTTCCAAGGGAAAAAGGAACTGTTTGAAGGATTGGCTGTGGAAAAGTTGGAAAAGGATTGGATAAAGCATCCTATATTGCATCTCGACCTGAATATCGAGAAGTATGACACGCCGGAAGTCTGGATAAAATATTGAATGATAATCTTGAATATTGGGAAGTCAATACGGCACCCGTCCGTCTGAAACATCCTTTTCCCTGCGCTTTGCCGGTATCATTCAGCGTGCTTGCGAAAAGACGGGGCAACGTGTAGTTATTCTGGTAGATGAGTATGACAAACCTATGCTGCAAGCCATCGGCAATGAAGAACTTCAAAAGCAATTCCGAAATACCCTAAAGCCATTTTATGGCGCTTTGAAAACGAAGGACGGTATATAAGTTCGCTCTGCTCACTGGCGTGACAAAGTTTGGCAAAGTCAGTGTATTCAGTGACTTGAACAATTTGGATGATATTTCAATGTGGAATGAGTACGTCGAAATTTGTGGTGTCAGCGAGCGTGAAATCCATGAAAATCTGGAAACAGAACTACATGAGTTTGCTGCAGCACGTGGAATAACGTATGACAAACTCTGTGAAGATTTGAGAGAGTGTTATGACGGCTATCATTTTACGCACAATTCAATCGGCATGTACAACCCGTTCAGTCTGCTGAACGCTTTCAAGCGTAAAGAGTTTGGTAGTTATTGGTTTGAAACGGGCACGCCTACCTATTTGGTGAAATTGCTAAAAAAACATCATTATGACCTGGAGCGGATGGCACATGAAGAGACCGATGTCCAAGTGTTGAACAGTATAGATTCTGAATCCACCAATCCCATCCCGGTAATTTATCAGAGTGGATACCTAACCATTAAGGGGTATGATGAACGTTTTGGCATGTATCGCTTAGGTTTCCCAACCGTGAAGTAGAAGAAGGATTTGTTCGTTTTTTGCTTCCTTATTATGCAAATGTAAATAAGGTCGAGTCCCCGTTTGAAATTCAGAAGTTTGTCCGTGAAGTGGAGGCGGGTGATTATAACTCTTTCTTCCACCGCCTGCAAAGCTTCTTTGCAGACACTACTTACGAAGTGATTCGGGATCAGGAACTACATTACGAAAATGTTCTTTTTATCGTTTTTAAACTGCTAGGTTTCTACACCAAGGTAGAGTATCATACGAGTGAAGGGCGCATTGATCTTGTCTTGCAGACTGATAAATTTATTTATATCATGGAATTTAAGCTGAACGGTACGGCAGAAGATGCTTTACAGCAGATTAACGACAAGAATTATGCTCTTCCTTTCGAAATGGACGGACGTAAACTCTTTAAAATAGGAGTAAATTTCACTGCGGAAACCCGTAATATTGAAAAGTGGATTGTAGAAACAAAAAACTAGCCCGGCAAATAGTGAGGCTAGTCTTTTGAAGTCATAAGTCTTTTTATTCTTTTATTTCTGGAACCAATATAAATTTCGTATCCGGGAAATACTTCTTCAACCAGTTTTGAATGAAGTTCATCGTATCATTTTGAATCGTTTTATCTTTTACGGTAGGATACATATTATAAAGTACTGTATCCAGTACAATACCGCGTTTTTGTATAGCTTCAAGGCTAAGCAAAGTATGATTGATACTTCCCAATTTACCGGAAGTAACAAGATAAGTGGATAATTCTCTTGGGCAATGTAGTCTATTGTCAGAAGCTCTGTCGTTAATGGAACCATTAAGCCGCCTGCACCTTCGAGCAGAACTGAATCATAGCGTTCGCTCAATTCTTCTGTAGCACGTTTGATTTTGTCGAAGTCGATGGGACGGTTATCCAGTTGGGAAGCTAGATGAGGAGAGGCGGGATAAGAGAAAATTTCCGGCATAGTCAGTCCTTCTTTGTCTTCTTCTGTAAAGGGGATTCCCATAATACGACGATGCAAATCAATATCCTCGGAGTGACCGATGTTTCCTGTTTGGATAAACTTTTGAGTGATGGTACGCTGTCCGTTCTTGTTCCATTCACGAGCTAGAAATCCGGTGGCGTAGCTCTTGCCGGCATCGGTGTCGATACCGCTTACGAAATATACATTCTGTTTCATACTTTTTTCTTTTTTGCGATGATATAAATGGGGTGATAGTCAGGGACACTGAAGTGCCTTGGGTGAATTCTTGTGTGTAACGTTCACTGAATAACTGCAAGTCACGACGTGTCCGCAGTTGTTGGGAAGAGGTGCCGGATATTCCGGTTACTCCTGTCTGCTTCAAATGATAAAGTACTTTTAGTGGGTTATCAAACGAAAGAGAAATAAGTTCTTCTTCCGAATGAAGTATGTCAAAGTGGGATGACAAGGCTTTAACAAGCTCTTCACGTGAACGATAAGGGAGTCCGTTTCCTGTTAACTCTCGTATCTCTTTCATATTCTCTTTACCGAAAGTGCTGAAAGCGAAATAGCCTTGGTTATTAAGCAGGGCGTTGCACCTTTTGAAAAAGTTTTCAGGAGATTCGAACCATTGCAGAGCCGAGCAGGAAGTAATTAATGTACTTTCAGCGGGGAAAGGAACTGTCTCTGCATCTCCCGGAAGAAAGGAAACCTGTTCTTTTCTTAATATATCCTCGCAACAGTACTTCATTTCCGGGCAAAGGTCGTTTAGCAATAATTCTTTCGGCCGAAGGGCCTGAAGTAGCATACGGGAATAAATACCTGTGCCGCATCCGAACTCAATCACTTTTGAACAGGGAAAAGAGATGTGTTTTGTAAGCAGGTGAATCATTTTATCTGCTATCTGCCGCTGTACGTTTGCTTCCTGGGGATAAGTAGCAATGGCTTTAGAGAAACGTTCGGCGATTAGTTGTTTATCCATAAATCGATCATTAGTTGATTTGCATGATTACACTATCAAAAAGGTCTTGTTGATAATGAGCGGCTTCTATATATTCAAGGGAATCCACTTGGTTTCTCCATGCCAACCATTGGCTATCCGGCAGGAAGATACGGTCGCTCTTTCCTATGATGGCTCTTTGCCATGCAAAATCCGATGGTGGCAATGATAAGTATTGCTTTTGTATGGCAGCAAGCTCTTCTTTGAGCTCTTCAACGGGACGTTGGGGAGCTACTGTCTGAAAAGCCTTGTAATCGGCTGCTGAACCACACATTCTTCTTTGAAACTTTTGCAGGGATTGTTCATTCAGTCCTTGCAGGGTTCCTTCGAAAATGGTAGGAGTAATCCCTTTCGTCTCATGTATGGGATAAAGAGTGCCATTGATAGCGATACTTTGGGAAAGGGGCAGGGATAGATATTGTTTCATTATCTGTGAGGCTGCCCATACTCCCATTGACCAGGCAATGAGGGTGATTTCGGAATATTCTTGCAAAATGTCGGCATCGAACTCTAATGAACGATAATCATAGCAAATCATCCAGTCCTTATCGGTCGGGTGAATTTGCAGGAATGGAGTTCATCCATTCCCCAGCCTGCGAAGAAAAGCAATAGATGCTTTTGATTATTCTTTATGATAAAATACTGTTTCATCCGTTTATCAGTTTGATGAGTTGGTCGATTTCATGTTCGGTGATGTCCGCTGTCAGTGAGAAGCGGATGCGTGAAGTCCCTTCGGGAACCGTAGGCGGACGTACCGGCAATGCGTAAAATCCTTTGCGTTGGAGTTCTTCTGCTTTCAATATGGTATCTTCACTTGCTCCGACAATCATAGGGACAATATGGCTTACCGAGGGGCAATTGTATCCTTTGGTTGTAAGGGCTTCCTTTAGCTTTTCACTGATTTGTAGCAGGTGAGTTCTCTTATGTTGTAAAGCTGGAAGACGTTCTAACACCCATGAAGTCCACTGAATATTGATAGGAGGAAGTGCAGTGGTGAATATAAACGTGCGCATTTTATTGATTAGATATTCCCGAATCAGTTGCCGGCAGACAATATACGCTCCTGCCGAGGCAATGGCTTTCCCGAATGTACCTACTAGAAAGTCTATATCGTTGATACATTCTTGTTCTTCAGCACATCCTAATCCTTTTTTCCCTCGTACACCAAAAGCATGAGCCTCATCTATATAAAGAAGAATATTGGAATAGCTCTTTTTGAGTTGAATGAGAGCGGAAAGATCAGCTTCATCGCCATCCATGCTGAAGATGCTTTCGGTAACAATAATAATCTGCTCATAAGCGTTATGATTTTCAGCAATCAGTCGCTGCAACTGGGAAATATCATTGTGACGATACCGGATACATTTAGCTGATGATAATTTAATTCCGTCTATCAGGCTTGCATGCACCAGCTTGTCAGCAAGAATCAGGGTGTGAGTGTTGCAAATGGCAGGAAGTATTCCTGTATTGGCATGATAACCACTATTGAATATGAGTGCACTTCGGTTCCGAACATGGTGGCTAGCTGTTGCTCCAACTTTGATAGTCACTAAAATTACCGGTCAATAACCGGGAAGAAGAGGAGGTAGGCAGGAAAGTTTCGGGAGTGAGCGTCCTTAAGAATTCTTCTCTCAATGAAATGTCATTGGCCAGTCCGAGATAATCATTAGAAGATAGGTTCAACATTCGTTGTCCGTTCAGCAGAACATCTCGCCCCTCGTGGATTAGCGGTGGGAGAGAACGGTAGTTCTTTTTCTCTTTCAAGGTCTGGAGTTCCTGGTTTATATACTCTAATGTCATGAATTATAGGTTGTTTTTTTGAATAACTTTAAGTAACCCGGAAGTCAGTTTGCTTAATTGTTCCGAAGTAATGATGAAAGGCGGCATCAGATATACCAGTTTGCCAAAGGGACGTACCCAGATTCTTTCTTCCACAAATCGTCGTTGCATATAGGCCATATTTACCGGACGCTTCATCTCAATGACTCCGATAGCTCCGAGTATTCGTACATCAGCTACTTCCGGAAATTCCCGTGCAGGTGCCAGTTCTTCTTTCAGTTGAGTTTCGATTCGCTTCACATTCTCTTGCCAACCGGATTCGAGTAATAGGCGAACGGAAGCGCAAGCCACTGCACACGCAAGTGGATTACCCATAAATGTAGGCCCGTGCATAAAAGCTCCCGGTGCATGGTTGGAGATGGTATCTGCTATCCGGTTACTGGCTAATACAGCAGAAAGTGTCATATATCCTCCGGTCAGTGCTTTGCCGATGCACATGATATCCGGTTCTACTCCGGCGTGTTCCCAAGCAAAAAGTTTGCCGGTACGTCCGAATCCCGTTGCTATTTCATCGAAGATAGAAGAATATCGTGCTTCCGGCAAAGCTTTTCTGCTTCACGCAGATACTGCGGATGATAAAACCACATTCCACCTGCTCCTTGTACCACCGGTTCCAGGATAAGCGCCGCTAACTCTTTTGAATGTTTTTCAATTATCTCTTGCAGAGGCAGTATATCTTCCGGATTCCATTCTCCGTCGAACCGGGAAGTGGGGGACGGGACAAAATAACGTACAGGCAATGCTGAACCGAAAAGACTGTGCATACCCGTCACCGGATCACATACAGACATGGCATTCCACGTATCACCGTGATAGCCGGAACGGATAGTCACGAAATTATTCTTTTCCGGTTTTCCTGCTGCATACCAATATTGTACAGCCATTTTCAGTGCCACTTCTACGGCTACCGAACCGGAGTCTGCATAGAATATTTTCTGCATGGAAGAAGGAACCAAAGGCAATAATAGTTTCCCCAATTCAATGGCCGGATCATGCGTCAGTCCTCCGAACATGACATGAGACATTTTATCTAATTGTTCTTTTGCCGCCTGATTCAATACCGGATGATTATATCCATGCACTGCACACCACCAAGAAGACATTCCGTCAATGAGCGTTTGTCCGTCTTCGAGGGTAATGGTAACACCGTCTGCCCGTTTCACTTTATATACAGGAAGCGGATCGGTGGTAGAAGTGTACGGATGCCAGATATGTTCGCGGTCAAATTGGGAAGCGGCGAAATGATAACCTTCTTCCTGAATCATCTTTTTGTCTTCCGATACTTTGGAACCGAGAGTTGTCAGCAGGTCGCCTACGATAGCCGAGTTAATACCGATATATAATGCTTTGTGCATCGCCTCGGAAGAAAGTTGTGAACGTCCTCCGGCAAATCTTAGAAAAGCTGTCGGATTAATAAAACGAAAGATAGCGATGGTTTTAAGTATTTCTTCTTCGCTTAAAGGCTGCTCGTTTTCCAGTGGAGTTCCCGGAATCGGACTAAGCAGGTTGATAGGTATGGACTGAACATTCAGTTCTTTTAAAGTGAAAGCAAATTCAATCCGTTGCTTCATCGTTTCTCCCATACCGATGATACCTCCGCAGCAGATATCCATGCCTACACGACGGGCTGCATCAAGAGTAGCTCGTTTTTGTTCTTGTGTATGCGTAGTACAGAGTTTGGAAAAATAAGACGGAGCCGTTTCCAGGTTACAGTGATAACGGGTGATTCCGGCTTCGTATAGGGAACGTAGCTCTTCTTCGTTAAGTAACCCCAGAGAAGCACAGAGCTGAATGGACGAGTGACGTCGCATTTGACGAACGGTATCGCAAAGTTGGGTAATCTGTTTGGGAGATGGTTTTCGTCCGCTGGTAACGAGAGAGAAACGGTTGACGTCCTGAGCTTCATTGTATTTCGCCTGTCGGAGACATTCTTCAGCGGGAAGGAGATCGTAAATATCGGCTTTAGTCTTGTAGTGAGAGGATTGTGCACACCATTTACAGTTTTCCGGGCATCGGCCGGACTTGGCGTTGATGATGGACACATGTCGAATTCGTGCGAAGCACGTGCGACGGTAATCTCATGCGCGGCGGCATATAGCGCCTCGCTGTCAGCCATGTTGGCTAGCCAAGCGGCTTGGTCGGGCGAAATATCAATGCCTGCCAACACTTGGTCTTTTATTTCCTGAAGTGTCATAAATGTATGATAAGGGATAGTAATTTTAGCATTCTGCTTACGAAGGGCAACGTCCACCACATTGATGTGCAGATGACCGATTTGGAATTCACGTCCCATACTCGCAAAAGCGGCATAGTTCTTTCTGCCCCAATAACGGAAGCGGGAAAGAAGGGTACGTGTGGTCTGTATGTGGCGTTGTTGCTTCATTGATTTTTTATTTTTGTTCGTTAGAACGTGGCAAATGTACAAAGATTCTTTGGATAAGCAAGCAAGTTTACGATTTCTGATATCCGTACTTTTATTTCTTTTTCCTGTATTCTTTGCGCAAGTTGAAATTGAATCCGGCATATATCTGAAGAGTGCCGAAGCCATTGTTTACAGAGAAATTATTCCGGTGGTAATTATAGTTTTTCCCAACGAAAGAAGTACCTACAAAGTATTTTCCGTTATTATAAACAACCCCTGCACGAAGTAGAAAATCCAGATTAAATTTGCCGTACCATGCTTTTCCTTCGTGAGTTTCCGCATCTACATCAGAGGCTTTATAGGCAATGGCAGGGGTGAGAGACAAACATGCCAGGCAGTTGCGGGCAAAGACCCAGTTGTAGGCATATCCGAAACTGATATTGGCATTGGTATATTTTATATCCTTGACTTTCATACCGGGATTCATTGTCTGCTGTAGAAAAACAGGAAGTTCTGTGTAGTCGAAGTCGAGATGATGCTTTGAAATAGAAAAACCGGCAATAAATGTTCCCGCGTTGCGTCGTTGGTTGGTGGACTGGCTGAAGGCGGCCGGATAAGAGAATTTTCTGTTATTAAAGATATAATATAAGTTCAGTCCTTTTATATCCACCTTTATTCCACTGAAATCCTCGGAATAGTTGGAGGGAATATCTTCAGAAAATCCTCTGATCTTATGTATCTTGTAATTGTTTCCGGTACGACGGTAGAATATATCTACGCCAAGTTTGGAACTATATAAGCTAAGGTCAAACTCTGTACCTCTATTCTTCCGGTTGGTTTTCCGATAGATATCATCCACATCTACGGACCATCCCAGGAAAATCCATCGCCAGCCGAAATACAATCCTATTTTATTATGCGGGTTGGGAGAGAAACTAAGTTTTTGTGGTTGAGGCTGTTCGCTGGTGACAGAGTAATATTCGAAGTTGCTGAAATGAGTAGCCATCAACGCATAATTATAACGGTTCGGGCTGATATAGAGCGTATCAAAATCACTGAAATTCATAAATTTCTTGATTGCTCTTTTGAAAGGACTGGACTGGGTGACCGTTGTGGAATCTATTCTTGTACTATCATTGTTAGAAAGGGCTTT
>ENA-OQJH01000365-OQJH01000365.1-human-gut-metagenome-genome-assembly--contig:-NODE-365-length-25782-cov-1.770766_pt1 | contig 25782 bp, 33 predicted proteins | sample MGYA00242597_ERZ504763 | MGnify/ENA primary metagenome ERZ504763 (study PRJEB26092, sample SAMD00036359) | human gut metagenome | host: Homo sapiens | study: EMG produced TPA metagenomics assembly of...
AAGGAGGTTCTCATGAAGGGAATTATTTTAGCAGGAGGTTCAGGCACTCGTCTGTATCCTTTGACAATGGTAACATCAAAACAGTTATTGCCAATTTATGACAAACCGATGATTTATTATCCGATGTCTGTTTTAATGAATGCAGGTATCCGCGATATTCTGATCATTTCTACACCACAGGACACACCAAGATTTAAAGAGCTGCTTGGTGACGGACATCAGTTTGGAGTACATTTGTCATATGCAGTACAGCCAAGCCCGGACGGACTGGCTCAGGCATTTATCATTGGCGAGGAGTTTATCAATGGTGACTCCGTGATGGTATTAGGTGATAATATTTTCCATGGACAGGGCTTAAACAAGAGATTAAAAGCTGCTGCCAATAAGGGAAAAGGCGCAACTGTATTCGGTTACTATGTAGACGATCCGGAGCGTTTCGGTATCGTTGAATTTGACGCAAACGGCAAAGCGATCTCTATTGAAGAGAAGCCTGAAAAGCCGAAGTCCAATTACTGCGTAACAGGACTTTATTTCTATGATAACCGCGTTGTAGAGTATGCAAAGAACTTAAAGCCATCTGCAAGAGGCGAGTTAGAGATCACAGATCTGAACCGTATCTATCTGGAAAATGGCGATCTGGATGTTATCTTACTGGGACAGGGCTTTACCTGGCTGGATACAGGAACCCATGAGTCCTTAGTAGAAGCAACCAACTTGTAAAGACGGTAGAGACCCACCAGCACAGAAAGATTGCGTGCCTGGAAGAGATCGCATACTTAAACGGCTGGATCACCAAAGAGCAGGTATTAGAGACCTACGAAGTTTTAAAGAAGAACCAGTACGGCAAGTACCTGAAAGACGTTTTAGACGGAAAGTATGTAGACAAGCTGCATAACCGCGAATTCTAACGAAACAAGCTATAGGGCGCAAAATTCAAGAAATAAGCGGATGTTGAGCTTGCTCATAAGTCCGCTTATGGCTTGAATTTTACATCGGATGGATATCCGATGCTTCTTGTTGCGGCTTGCCGCAGCAAGAAGATGTCCCTCGCATAGAGCTATTTTAGGAGGAAACATTTACATTATGAAGATCATCGTAACCGGCGGCGCCGGATTTATCGGAAGCAACTTTGTACATCATATGGTAAACAAATACCCAGACTATGAGATCATCAACCTGGATCTGTTAACCTATGCAGGAAACCTGGAAAACTTAAAGCCAGTAGAGAATAAACCAAACTACCGCTTTGTAAAAGGCGATATCGCTGACAGAAGTTCATCTTCGATTTATTTGAGAAAGAAAAACCAGACGTAGTAGTAAACTTCGCTGCAGAAAGCCATGTAGACCGTTCCATCACCGATCCGGAGGCATTTGTGCGCACCAATGTAATGGGAACCACTACCTTACTGGATGCATGCCGTACCTATGGCATTAAGCGTTATCATCAGGTATCTACCGATGAGGTTTATGGAGATCTGCCATTAGACCGCCCAGACCTGTTCTTTACAGAGACAACACCACTGCACACCTCCAGCCCATATTCTTCATCCAAGGCAAGTGCAGACCTGTTTGTACTGGCATATCACAGAACCTATGGAATGCCTGTAACTGTATCCCGCTGCTCCAACAACTATGGCCCATATCATTTCCCTGAGAAGCTGATCCCGCTGATCATCAGCCGTGCATTAGCAGATGAGGAACTTCCTGTATACGGAACCGGTGAAAATGTACGTGACTGGCTTCATGTATCCGACCACTGCGAAGCAATCGACCTGATCATCCACAAGGGCCGTGTAGGTGAAGTTTACAACATTGGCGGACACAACGAGAGAACCAATCTGGAAGTTGTAAAGACTATCTTAAAGGCATTAAACAAGCCGGAAAGCCTGATCAAGTTTGTAACAGACCGCCCGGGCCATGACCGCCGTTATGCCATCGACCCAACCAAGATCGAGACAGAATTAGGCTGGAAGCCAAAATACAACTTTGATACAGGAATTCAGCAGACCATCCAGTGGTATCTGGACAACCAGGAATGGTGGAAAAATATTTTAAGCGGTGAGTACAGCAATTACTTCGATAAAATGTACGGAAACCGTCTGTAAGTGAACGATAAGTAACAAGTAACTGTGGCTGACGGAAATTTCCGCCAGCCATTGACGTGTATAGTAAGATGTACTCTCAGAGTACATAATAAAAGTGAGGGATCATTTATGAGAGTTCTGGTAACAGGTGTAAAAGGACAGCTTGGACATGACGTAATGGACGAACTGGCAGCTAAGGGCATCGAAGGAATTGGCGTAGATGTAGAAGAAATGGATATCACAGATGCCGCAGCCTGCGAAAAAGTAATTACTGAGGCAAAACCGGATGCAGTGATCCACTGTGCAGCATATACTGCAGTAGATGCTGCTGAAGACAATGTGGAACTGTGCCGCAAGGTCAATGCAGAAGGAACCAGAAACATTGCAAAAGTCTGCAAAGCCTTAGACATTAAGATGATGTACATCAGTACAGACTATGTATTTAACGGCGAAGGTCTGCGCCCATGGGAGCCGGATGACCACAGAGAGCCATTAAATGTATATGTCTGACCAAGTACGAAGGCGAGATCGCAGTAGAGCAGAACCTGGAAAAGTACTTTATTGTCCGTATTGCATGGGTATTTGGTGTAAATGGAAAGAACTTTATTAAGACCATGCTCCGTTTAGGCCAAGAGAGAGGCGCTGTCAGCGTTGTAAATGACCAGATTGGTTCCCCAACTTATACTTACGATCTATCTAAGCTGTTAGTTGCCATGATCCAGACCGACAAGTACGGCAGATATCATGCAACCAATGAAGGACTTTGCAGCTGGTATGAATTTGCCTGCGAGATCTTCCGTCAGGCTGGTATGGATGAAGTAAAGGTAACACCGGTAGAATCATCTGCATTCCCTGTTAAGGCAAAACGTCCATCTAACAGCCGCTTAAATAAGGATAAACTGACAGAAAACGGCTTTGAGAGACTTCCTGCATGGCAGGACGCTTTGGGACGCTATTTAGAGGAACTGAAGAAGAACGATATGTTTTAATCCGGTTCAGAATAAAATTGACTTCTGCATCAGGCAGTGATCGGCCAGATACAGGTGCAGATAGGAAGGATCATAAAAAATGGGAAAATATTTTGGAACAGACGGCTTTCGCGGGGAAGCAAATGTAAACTTAACCGTTGAACATGCCTTTAAAGTAGGCCGTTTCTTAGGCTGGTACTACGGACAGAAAAAGCCAGATGAAAGATGCCGTATCGTTATCGGAAAAGATACCAGACGCAGCAGCTACATGTTTGAGTATTCTTTAGTAGCAGGTCTGACCGCATCCGGCGCTGATGTATTTCTGCTTCACGTAACTACCACACCAAGCGTTTCTTATGTAGTACGTACAGAGGGCTTTAACTGCGGTATCATGATCTCTGCCAGCCACAACCCATACTATGATAACGGTATCAAGGTTATCAACGAAAAGGGCGAAAAGCTGGAAGAATCTGTGATCGTAGAGATCGAGAAATACTTAGACGGCGAAATGGGCGAGATCCCGTTAGCTAAGAAAGACAAGATCGGACGCACGGTAGACTTTGCAGCAGGCAGAAACCGTTACATCGGCTATCTGATCTCTATTGCCACCCGTTCTTTCAAGAACATGAAAGTGGCTTTAGACTGTGCAAACGGAAGTGCTTCTGCGATTGCTAAAAATGTATTTGATGCCCTTGGCGCTGAGACACATGTGATCAGCAATGAGCCAAATGGCTTAAACATCAACACAGACTGCGGTTCCACCCACATTGAACATTTACAGAAATTTGTAGTAGAAGAAGGCTGTGATGTAGGCTTTGCTTACGACGGAGATGCTGACCGCTGCATCGCTGTAGATGAAAAGGGAAATGTAGTAGACGGAGACGGCATTATGTATGTCTGCGGCAAGTACATGAAGGAGCAGGGAAGCCTGTTCCACAACACAGTTGTTACTACCATTATGTCAAACTTCGGTCTTTACAAGGCATTTGACCGGGAAGGCATTTCCTATGAAAAGACAGCTGTAGGCGATAAATATGTTTATGAAAATATGGCTGCTACCGGCAACTGCTTAGGCGGCGAACAGTCCGGCCATATCATTTTCAGTAAACATGCAACGACCGGAGACGGCATCCTTACTTCCCTGAAAGTAATGGAAGTGATCCTGGAGAAGAAGCAGACTCTTGCAAAACTGGCATCTGAATATGAAGTTTATCCGCAGGTTCTTAAGAACGTAAAGGTAAAAGACAAAAAAGTAGCCAGGATGATGAAAAAAGTCCAGGCAGAGGTTGCCAAAGTAACAGAAAGCTTAGGAAGCAATGGACGTATCCTTCTTCGTCAGTCTGGTACAGAACCGGTTGTCCGTGTTATGGTAGAGGCATCTGATCTTGAGACCTGTGAAAAATACGTTGACCAAGTGATTAAAGTAATGGAAGAGCAGGGACATTGTTTATAAGGCGAAAAAATGCGCCTGCAAACGTTGATCAGGAATATTATCCATAACCAGAACGAATAGTAAAATGAAATCTCATTGCTTGTAAGAATAAAGGGTATATGTTATACTGTAATATATATTTTTATCATTTGCAGCAATGAGGCTGGTGTATCAGAGGCTCCGGGGACAATGTTGCTCCGGAGCTTTTTTAAACAAATCCCATGCTGTATACGATTTTATTAAGAAAAGGAATGATGAAACGTGGGGCTGAATCAGTAAAAGTACTGCTGTTTATCGTCTGCCGTTACGGCGTGATCGAGCGACTGCCCGGAAGGGCTTGAGATTAAAAAATACAAAGCAGAACCGTTTAAATGCCGGTCACAACAGCAAGTAGCATGTAACAAAAAAGACAGAGATAGACACAAGGAGGAAATAGTTATTATGTTAAATTATAAGAGATATAAAAGAGTACCTGTAGTTAATTTCCCGGAGCGTACCTGGCCAAATAAGGAAATCGAAAAGGCTCCTGTATGGTGCAGCGTTGACCTTCGTGACGGAAACCAGGCACTGGTAGAACCAATGGTAGTAGAAGAAAAGGTAGAGATGTTCAACCTTTTAGTAAAGCTGGGCTTTAAGGAGATCGAGGTTGGTTTCCCTGCAGCTTCCCAGATCGAATATGATTTTCTTCGTACCCTGGTTGACCGCAAGCTGATCCCGGATGATGTAGAAGTCCAGGTATTAGTACAGTGCCGTGAGCATCTGATCAAGAGAACTTTTGAGGCATTGAAGGGCATCAAGAAAGCCATTGTACATATTTACAATTCCACATCTACTCTTCAGAGAGATGTTGTTTCCACAAAGATATGGATGAGATCAAGGATATCGCTATTGTAGGTACCAAGATGGTACAGAGATACGCAGCAGAATGTGATACCAAGATCCGTCTGGAGTATTCTCCAGAGAGCTTTACCGGCACAGAGCTGGATTTTGCTCTTGATATCTGTACTGCAGTTCAGGAAACCTGGGGCGCTACCAAGGAGAACCCGATCATCATCAACCTTCCATCTACTGTTGAGATGAACACTCCAAACGTATACGCAGACCAGATCGAATGGATGAATACACACTTTAAGAACAGAGAAAGCATTATCTTAAGTGTGCATCCACACAATGACAGAGGCGAAGGTGTTGCTTCTACTGAATTAGCACTGCTTGCAGGCGCTGACCGTGTAGAGGGAACCCTGTTCGGAAATGGTGAGCGTACAGGTAATGTAGATATTTTAACCGTTGCTTACAATATGTTCTCCCAGGGTATCAACCCAGAGTTAAATATTGAAAATGTCCGTGAGATCGCAGAAGTTTACGAGCGCTGCACCAAGATGCAGATCCCGCCAAGACATCCATACGCTGGAAAGCTGGTATTTACCGCATTCTCCGGTTCTCATCAGGATGCGATCAACAAAGGTATGCAGGCTCTTCATGAGAGAAACAGCCAGTACTGGGAAGTTCCGTATCTGCCTATCGATCCAAGCGATATTGGAAGACAGTACGAGCCAATCGTTCGTATCAACAGCCAGTCCGGAAAGGGCGGCGTAGCCTTTGTTATGGATACTTTCTATGGCTTCAAGCTTCCAAAGGGCATGCACAAGGAGTTTGCAGATGTCATCCAGGCTATTTCCGAAAAGCAGGGTGAAGTTGCTCCAGAGCAGATCATGGAAGAGTTCAAGAAGGATTATCTGGACCGCAAAGAACCAATGCACTTCCGCAAGTGCCGTATTACCGATACAGAGACTGCAGACGGCGAGTTTGCAACACTGGTTAAACTTACCTACACTGATCATGGTATTGAGAAGTACTTCGATGGCATTGGAAACGGACCGATTGATGCTGTTCAGAGAGGCTTAGAAGAGGCACTGGGCATCCAGATCAAGGTATTAGACTACACCGAGCATGCACTGGCATCCGGTTCCGGCGCACAGGCTGCTTCCTACATCCACTTAGTAGACCAGAGTACTGGAAAAGCAACTTACGGCGTAGGCATCAGCTCCAATATTACCAGAGCATCTATCCGCGGTATCTTCAGTGCTGTGAACAGACTGTTTTATTAATGAATGGTAAATGCCGGATCCCCGGTATGAAATAAAAATAAATGTGAAATCAAAAAGCGTGTTGTCATTTATGGCAATGCGCTTTTTTGTACGTGCCAATATCCTTTTTGTTATAACGCAGAGCCAGAGTGAACTCCTTCGTTGACTTAGGTTATGGTCAATGTTACAATGTTTTATGTTTCAGGATATCATACATTACGGAGGAAAATCATTTATGCATGAATTAAAAGTGGCCCGTTCTCAGGCGCTGACAACCAGGGAAATGGCGCAGATCGGTCTGTTTACAGCTCTGATCGCAGCAGGGGCCTATATTAAGATCAATATACCGGTGCAGCCTTTCCCATGCATTTTACCATGCAGTTTTTATTTGTCCTGTTAGCAGGATTTTTGCTTGGAGCCCGCAGAGGTGCAATCTGTGTGGGGATTTATCTGGCGGTAGGCCTTTCCGGTATTCCGGTGTTTGCGGCAGGTGGCGGTCCTGCTTATCTGATCCGTCCAACATTCGGATTTTTACTGGGCTTTGTATTTGCTGCCTGGATCACAGGAAGCTGTCCTCCCTTCGCCCGGGAGCAGGTACTGTCTGGGATCTGTTCAGTGCCTTCTGGGGATGATGGCTTATTATGTTTCAGGAATGGTGTATTTTTATGGGATCAGTAATTATGTGATCCATATGCCAATCTCATGGAAACTGGTGGTGATCAACTGTTTTCTGATCACAGTGGTGGAAGATTTTCTTCTCTGCGTTATGGCGGCATTTCTGGCAAAAAGGATCCGGGCGCTGGCAGGAGATATGTTCCAGAATTAGAAACTGGTTTCAGCTCAAATGTTACATTATAAATGCGGGGGTTAAACAACTTGAAAGAATATAAGATCATTTTCAGCGATATTGACGGCACTCTTTTAAACAATGAAAACCAGGTTCCAGAGGAGACTATAGAGGAACTGCGCCGTCTGGACAGTCAGGGAGTTCCTTTTGTACTGGTATCAGCGTATGCCAAAAGGAATGCGCCCCATCCGGGAAGAACTGGGGATCCATGCTCCTATGGTGTGCTACAGCGGCGGTCTGGTTCTGGATCCGGATGATCAGGAAATATACAGCTGCCTGCTGGATCTGGACCTGGCATGTGAGATCAAAAGTCTGGTTGCAAAAGAGTTTCCGGAGGTAGTCTGTGGCATATACGGTGGGGAACACTGGGTAGTGGACGATATCAGGGATCCGTGGGTGATCCAGGAACAGGGAATTACCCATCTGATACCGGAAACCGGAGATATAAGGGAGATTTTTGGAAAAGAGGGTGGCATTCATAAGTTTCTGTTTATGGGGGATGAAGAAGCGGTGATCCGTACAGAAAACCGCTTAAAAGAACGGTATCCACAGCTTTCCATTGCAAGATCCAAGCCGGTTTATCTGGAAGTAATGAACGGAAACGTGTGTAAATCAGCAGGAGTGAAGATTGTATGTGAAAAATATGACATTCCTGTGGAGCAGTCCCTGGCTTTTGGGGACGGGCAGAATGACCTTGATATGTTAAATGCAGCAGGTGCCGGTTTTGCCATGGCCAATGCGCCGGAAGAAGTAAAAGCGGCGGCTCCTTTCGTAACTCCGGTTGACAATGAACATCAGGGGCTTTTAGCTGTGTTGAGGAAATATTTTGATGAAAAATAAAATGGAGTATGCCTATGCGGGAGGTGCTTCTGCAGATACAGGAAGTACCTTTGGCTTAAGTGGCGCAGCGCTTAAATGGATCGCCATGATCTCCATGCTCATTGACCATATTGGGGCAGTGGTCGTGGAATATGGGTTGTATTATCAGGGCGGAGCAGAATGTTTTCAAAAACTTCTGGAAAATGGAAATGGCCAGTGGCTGTATGTGCTTCAACGGGGAATGCGTATGCTGGGACGGCCTGCATTCCTGATTTATGCTTTTCTTCTGGTAGAGGGCTTTTACCATACACACAGCCGGAGGCGTTACGCCCTGCAGATGTTTCTGTTTGCCCTCATATCAGAACTGCCTTTTGACCTGGCGGCAGCAACCGCTGGTTTATCCGGGGTACCAGAATTGTATTTTTGAATTTCTCATAGGACTGGCTGTTTTATGGGGCATGGAACAGGCACAGTTTCGGGAAAAAACTCCCCTTGCAGTGGAAGCGGGAAAGATATTTGCAGTAGCTTTGGGCTGTATGGCAGCAGTGCTGATTCAGTCAGATTATGATTATATCGGGATCATCATTATTGCAGCTTTTTATGAGTTTCATTACAGCAGGGCAGGGCGCAGTGTGGCAGCGGCAGTCCTTGGCGGCCTGGAAACACTGGATCTGAACTATGGAGTTGGTGCCCTGGCAGCAATACCCATCTGGTTTTATAATGGAAAACGGGGAAAACAGAAGTTTAAATATGTGTTTTACTGGTTTTATCCGGTGCATCTGACCGTTCTGGTGTTGATCAGAGCCGGATTTCTGGGGATTTTTCCGTGGTAATATAAAAAGTCTGCACATAAGGGGAAAATCTGTTGATTGCCTGATGATGCCAGATGCGGTATACTCGGATTATGTCGTGGTATAAAAAGGAGCATAAAAATGAAAAAATATGACTATATATTAGTAGGAAGCGGACTGTACTCCGGTGTCTTTGCCTGGTTTGCGAAGCAGAAGGGAAAGAAGTGCCTGGTCCTGGAAAAGAGGGATCATATTGGCGGAAATGTGTACTGTGAAAATACAGAAGGTATCCATGTACACAAATACGGTGCCCACATTTTCCATACAAGCAACAAAGAAGTATGGCAGTTTGTAAATTCACTGGCAGAATTTAATCGTTATACCAACAGTCCGGTTGCCAATTACAAAGGTGAAATGTACAACATGCCTTTTAACATGAACACCTTCAGCAAGATGTGGAATATTTCCACTCCGGCAGAGGCGAAAAAGATCATTGAAGAGCAGAAAAAGAAGATCACCGGCGAGCCGAAGAACTTAGAAGAGCAGGCCATCAGCCTGGTAGGCCGCGAGATCTATGAAAAACTGGTAAAAGGCTACACAGAAAAACAGTGGGGAAGAGACTGCACAGCACTTCCGGCTTTTATCATCAAGAGACTTCCTGTGCGCTATACCTATGATAATAACTATTTCAATGATCTGTACCAGGGAATTCCTATTGGCGGTTACAATGTGATCATTGACCGTCTCTTTGAAGGCTGCGATATTGAAACCGGCGTAGATTATCTGGAAAAGAAGGAATATTACGATGGTTTAGGGGAAAAGATCGTGTATACAGGAACCATTGATGCTTATTATAAGTATCAGTTTGGCAAGCTGGAATACCGCAGCCTGCGTTTTGAGTCTGAGGTTCTGGATGAGGAAAACCACCAGGGCGTTGCTGTAGTAAACTACACGGACCGCGAGACTCCGTACACCCGCATCATTGAGCACAAGCACTTTGAATTCGGTACCCAGCCAAAGACGGTTATTACCAGAGAATATCCTGTTACCTGGCAGGAAGGTATGGAACCTTATTATCCGGTCAATGATGAGAAAAACCAGGCACTGTATCAGAAGTATGCAAACTGCTGAAAAGAAAGAACATGTTATTTTTGGCGGACGTTTAGGAGAATATAAGTATTACGACATGGACAAGGTGATCGCTTCTGCATGGCATGTGCAAAGGAAGAACTGAATATGCTGTAAACGGGGGAATGTCATGCCTGACGGACAGAAATATGAGCCTGAGTAAGATAAAGCTGCTGCAAAGTGGAAAGAGACCATTTGCAGTAGCTTTTTTGTGTACCGGGAAATTCCGTTGGAACTACCGGCGCCATTATTTTCCAGAAATTTCCAAAACCTGTTGATACAGGGGATTTACAGACGAAAAATGCAGCAAAATGACGAGCTATAAAATGACAGATTAAAGATTTTTTGTATAATTTGTGACTTTAAAGCATAAAAATATAAATGGATTACAAAAATAAATGGTAAAAAATTACAAATTCACAACAAAAAAAACTTGCTTTTTTAACAGGGGTGTGTTACACTAGCACACAAGTGTAGACCGTAGACGTACAAAATAAAACTTGTATGCCGCCGGCCATGAGGACAGCATGATCCATGTTGAAAACATGCAGGGGGTAGATGGTCTGGACATCTATAAATTAAGGAGGACGAATTATGAAAGCAAAAAATGATGGCTCTTGTTACAGCAGCAGCGATGGCATTTGGTCTGGCAGGATGTGGCGGTGGAAATACCGCAGCTACAACAGCAGCACCTGCTGAGAAGGCAGAAGAAAAAACTACCGCAGCAGAAGCTGTTACAGAAGCAACAGAGGCTGCAAAGTCAGAAGGCAGTGATAACTGGAAGTAGCAATTTTAACCGGTACTGTTTCACAGGGCGAGGAAGAGTTCCGTGCAGCAGAAAAAGCATTAGCTACATATGGTCCGGAGCACATCGTTACAGCAACTTATCCGGACAACTTTATGTCAGAGATGGAGACTACCGTATCCCAGATCGTATCTTTCGCATCTGATCCTGATGTAAAAGCGATCGTTATGTGTCAGGCAGTTCCTGGTGCAAAGGCTGGTTTTGATAAGGTTCGCGAGATGGGAAGAGATGACATCCTCCTGATCGCTGGTACTCCTCAGGAAGACCCGGCTGTTATCGCAGCAGCATCTGATCTTGTTTTATATGCAGATGAAGCAGCACAGGGCGATACCATTATGGAAAAATGCGCTGACTGGGGTATTGATGTATTCGTACATTACTCCTTCCCACGCCATATGGCAATGGAGCTGATCGTAGCACGCCACGAACTTCTTAAGAAGAACGCAGATGCGCTTGGCATCGAAATGGTAGACGTTACTGCTCCAGACCCAACTGCAGAGGCTGGACTTTCCGCTTCCCAGCAGTTCATCCTGGAAGATGTTCCACAGCAGCTGAAGAAATATGAAGGCAAGAAGTTGCTTTCTTCACAACAAACTGTGGTATGCAGCCTTCTTTACAGACCGCTTGCTTAGATGAGCCTAATGCTATTATCCACAGCCTTGCTGCCCAAGTCCATATCACGCATTTCCAGCTACGTTAGGACTGGAACTTGCAATTGGCGGTGATGACGAAGACGCATTAAAGCAGATCGCAGCTAAATTAAAGGAGCATGACGCAGTAGGACGTTTCTCTACATGGGCATCCCCGGTTGCTATGACCATTATTGCAGTTGGTGTTGATTATGCAAAGGGATATATCACAGGCGAGATCACAGACCGCAATGATGCTGATAAGCTGGTTGAAATGTTTAACTCTAAAGTTGAAGGGGCAAAGATCAATAATTATACCAATGCAGAAGGTGAAACTTTTGATAATTACTATACCATTCTGCTTGCTCCGGTTGATTTTAACGACTACTTATAAGAAACTTGAAATCTGAGAAAAGGCTCACCCTATTGATTTCGGGTGGGCCTTTTTCAGCAAAATGATAACTGACAGAAAGGGGAATTTCAATGAACACAGAAAAAGAATATGTTCTTGAGATGAAAGACATTACCAAGCATTATGGTGAAAATACCGTATTAAATGGCGTGTCTCTTTCCGTGAAAAAAGGCGAGATCCATGCACTGTTAGGAGAAAATGGAGCTGGTAAATCTACTCTGATGAATATCCTGTTTGGTATGCCGGTCATCCACAGCACAGGCGGTTTTGAGGGAAAGGTCCTTTTAGATGGGGAAGAAACACATATCCATTCTCCTTATGACGCCATGGAAAAGGGCATTGGTATGGTCCACCAGGAATTTATGCTTCTTCCGGGATTTACTATTACGGAAAACTCAAATTAAATCGTGAGATCACAAATCCCAATCCGGTAAGCCGCCTTCTGGGAAAGAACCTGGAAAGCCTGGATATGAAGGCTATGGCTTTTGATGCCCGTAAGGCTCTGGATGACGTAGGAATGAATTTAGATGAAAAAACGCTGGTCCATGGAATGCCGGTTGGATATATGCAGTTTATCGAGATCGCAAGAGAGATCGATAAAACAGGTGTAAAACTTCTGGTGTTTGATGAACCACTGCTGTTCTTACGGAGAGTGAGGCAGCCCAGCTTATTTCCGTTATGAAGAAGATCTCTGAAAGCGGTATTGCCATTATCTTTATTACCCATCGTCTGGACGAGGTAATGGCCGCATCTAATAACATTACCATCCTGCGAGACGGAAAGCTGGCAGCAACAAGAGAAACTGCAAAAACCAGTATCCGTGAGATCGCGGAACTGATGGTAGGCCGAAAAGGGGAAGCAATGGTAGAGGCAGCCCCAAGACCGGTTCCAAGTGAAAAAGTGGCTATGAGCATCCATGATCTTCATGTAGATATGCCCGGTGAGCAGGTAAATAGCTTATCTGTGGATATTTACGAGGGCGAGATCTTCGGTATCGGCGGTCTGGCAGGTCAGGGAAAACTGGGTATCCCCAATGGTATCATGGGACTTTATGATGCAGAGGGAAAGGTAGAACTGTTCGGACAGGAATTAAACTTAAAGATACCAGATCTGTTTTAAGCGCAGGTGTTGCCATGGTTTCTGAAGACCGTAAAGGTGTGGGCCTTTTTATTAGATCGTTCCATTGAAGACAATATCGTATTTAACGCCATGCAGATCAAAGGGGAATATTTGAAGAAATTCGGACCATTTACCCAGATCGACAGCAAAAAGATCCGTGAAACCGCAGAAGAATACATAAAGAGCCTGGACATCCGCTGCTTTGGACCGACCCAGCATTCCGGTACTTTATCCGGTGGTAACCAGCAGAAGGTATGTATTGCCAAGCGCTGTGCATGTCTCCGAAATTCCTGTTTGTTTCCGAACCTACCCGAGGTATCGACATCGGCGCGAAAGTTGGTGTTAGAGACTCTGGTGCGTTTAAACAGGGAACTGGGAATGACCGTTGTCATTGTTTCCTCAGAACTTCAGGAGCTTAAGAGTGTTTCTGATCGTATTGCCATTGTTTCAGAAGGCAAACTGGTAGACATCTTATCTCCACAGGCACCAGACGCAGATTATGGTCTGGCCATGTCCGGCATTAAACCGTCCGAACATATAGAGAAAGGGGGAACAGAAGAATGACGAAAAATAAGATCCAGAGACTCCTTGCCATTCTTTGTGCAGTAGCGGCAGCCTTCTGTATGGTATTAGGATTTATAAATATGCCTAAGCAGAATGGGGCGGCAGGTCAGGAGATCCTTCGTACCATGCGTATCCAGACACTGCTCAGTGCTACCGGCGACAGCGTAGTGGAAAGTTACGTAGCCATTGCGAACAGGAAGCACAGGCGGCAGCAAGCATCCGGCGGCGGTATGGCAGCTATCCGTGAAGCAGTAGAAAAGGCAGAAACAGAAACAAGAGCAAAATACGAAAATGGCGCCAGAGTGATCTTTCCGGTATTGATGTAACCGGTCTTTCTGCAGCTGTTGACGTATATACAGAGGCTGTAAAGGCCTATGCAGAGGTGGAGGCTCAGGCCCGCGCTGCTTATGAAGAGGCACATTATGCAGAGGCAGAGGCAGCTTTAGAAAAGAAACATGAAGAAATGTCAGCAGCAGGAGAAGAGATCCCGGAAGATGATGAAGTAGTAGTTGATATGTCCGGTTTTGAGGCAACTCCTGAAATGCTTGAAAAGCAGGAAGAAGCAAAGGCAACTTATGGCAAATTTAGGCGCAGAGCTGAAAAAGATCTATCCGGTATTGACGGATGAAGCATTAGAAACACTGGAAGCGACAGTAGAAGGCATCCTTTATCAGTCCGGTGACAGTTTTGCCACTCAGTATGACCGTTACGTTGAACAGAGTAATATTAAAGAGACAAATGAAGGACGGATCATCCGTCACGCAGATGACCTGGTTTATTTAGGCTTTGCCCTTTTAGTATTGACTGTACTTTTACTGTTTAACAGCTGGCTGGTTGCAAAACTTGGTATTCCAAGAGTGATCATCGGTGTATTCTTTATCTTACTTTGCTTTATGACCTTATGGTATGATCTTTCTCTTTCTACTCTGTTAAGTAATACAGTTGTACGAATGGGAATGAATGCCATCATGGTTCTGGCAATGGTTCCTGGTATCCAGTGCGGTATCAGCCTGAATCTGGGTCTTCCCATTGGTCTGGTTGCAGGTCTGATCGGTGGTCTTTTAACCATTGAGTTTGGTATTCCAGGATGGGGAGGTTTCCTCTTCGCTATTGTTGCAGGTTCCGCTCTGGCAGCTGTCTGCGGTTATCTGTATGCACTTATGTTAAACCGCTTAAAAGGTTCTGAAATGTCTGTTACCACCTACGTTTGGTTTTTCCATCGTATCTTTAATGTGTATTGCATGGCTGGTACTGCCGTTTAAGTCCCTGAGCTTCGCTGGCCATTAGGAACCGGTCTTAGAAATACCATTGGTCTGGACGGAACCAACTTCCGCCATATCTTAAATGATTTCCTGGCATTCCAGATCGGCGATTTTACCATTCCGACAGGACTGCTGTTATTTATGGCACTTAGCTGCTTTATTGTATGGATGTTTTCACGCAGCCGTACCGGTCAGGCGATGCAGGCAGTAGGAAACAATCCTCGTTTTGCAGAGTCTGTAGGTATCAATGTTGACAAGATGCGTATTACAGGTACTGTATTTTCAACCGTACTTGGCGCGGTGGGAATTCTGGTATATTCCCAGAGCTACGGCTTTATGCAGCTGTATACAGCACCCCGCCAGATGGGCTTTATCGCAGCATCTGCTATCCTTATCGGCGGTGCTTCTACAAGCCGGTGCAAGATCAGCCATGTTCTCATCGGTACCTTCCTGTTCCAGGGTGTTTTAACACTGGGAATGCCGGTTGCAAACGTATTAGTACCTGGTTCCACTATTTCCGAAACACTGCGTATCCTGATCTCCAATGGAATCATTCTGTACGCACTTACAAAGTCAGGAGGTGAGTCTCGTGCGTAGTAATGGGATATTCGTGAAATCCTGCAGAAAAATGCAGTTACCGTCATGTTCGTGGTATTATGTATCATCGGACTCATCTGCTCCGGACAGACAGTTTCTTATGTAATGTATGAATTATTCGGCCGTTTAAGCCGAAACGCATTTATTGTACTGGCCCTTATTATTCCGATCGTTGCCGGTATGGGTATCAACTTTGCCATCACCATTGGTGCCATGGCAGCACAGATCGCCGCTTTATGGGTGATCGAATGGGGCATCAGCGGACTAACCGGATTCCTGGTTGCCATGCTTATGACCATGCCTATTGCAGCATTTTTTGGTTATCTTATCGGTAAACTGATGAATAAGATGAAAGGCCAGGAAATGATCGGAGGCCTGATCTTAGGTTACTTTGCAAACGGATTATATCAGTTATTGTTCCTGTTTATCTTCGGCAACCTGATCCCGTTAAAGGCTCCGGGTCTGGTGATCAAGGGTTCTACCGGTGTTGCAAATACCATCGACCTTTCTACAGACCGTGGTTTTAAATATGCTTTAGATGGTCTGCTGCGAGTTTCCTTCAGCACAGCTGTTCTTATTATCTGCGGTATTATTGCAGTGGGCGCCATGGTCCTGTTTGCAAGGAAGAAAATGGAGAAGAAAAAAGCATTTACTTATGGAGGCATCTGCGTGGCTGCTATCGTAGTAGCACAGCTTCCATTTGTAAAGAATATATTCTCCATGGTCACTGTACCGATGGTTACCTTCTTTGTTGTAGGACTGTTATGTATCTTTAACAATGCCTGATGAAAACAAAGATCGGCCAGCAGTTCCGTGCTGTTGGACAGAACCGCACCGTTGCAAATGCTTCCGGTATCAATGTGGACCGCGTTCGCGTGATCGCTATCGTGATCTCTACCGTACTGGCTGGCTGGGGACAGCTGATCTTCGTTCAGAACATGGGTTCCTTCCAGACTTACGGTGCCCATGAGCAGGTGGGTCTGTACGCAGGTGCAGCCATTCTGGTAGGTGGTGCATCCATTAAAAAGGCAACCAACGGACAGGCGCTTCTTGGCTGTATCCTGTTCCACTTACTTTTCATCGTAGCTCCATCCGCAGGAAAGAACCTGTTTGGTGACGCTGCGATCGGTGAGTACTTCCGTGTATTCATTCCTACGGAGTTATCGCTCTGGCACTGGTTATGTATGCATGGGGAGACTATAAGAAGAAAAAGAATTAATAGGTTGTAAATACAACGAAAAGACCGTCTGGACTGGATAATGAACAGGTCCGGGCGGTCTTTTTTGTTGCCAAGCATATCGAGGAGGCGCCAGTGGCGCGTCCGCTGATTGTTAGCTGATTAAAAGTGGTTTTATATTGTTATTGTTCAGATCAGTGAGTTAAAATTTCTTCAAGTGCTTTTACCAGCACATCATCTTCCTCTTCATTCCGGATGGCGATCCGTAAAACTGGCGGTCATCTCTGGAGATCTTGGAGGACAGGTCTTTGATAAACAGGTTATAGCGGGTTAAAAGAAGCTCTGTTATCTCTGTGGCTTTGACATTTTCGCCTGTGAGTTCCACCATCAGGTAATTTGCCTGGGATGGGAAGATGCGGACACCGGGGAGACTGCCAAGTTTTTCCGCAAAACGGGCCCGCTCTGTGCGAAGCTTGTCTAAAGCAGAGGCATAGTCTTTTCTGTATTTCTCTTCGATCTGCATATAAAACTCACCAAAGGAATTGATATTCCAGATGGCAACATCTTTTTCAGCTGTCCGATCAGGTCCGTATCGCCGCTGGCAGCGACACCTAAGCGCAGTCCCGGGATACCGTAGGACTTGGAAATGCTCTTTACCACGATCATATGTGGATTTTCATCTAACAGTTCTTCCGCTAAAGGTAGGTTCTGTTTCTTCTGCGAAGTCTACGAAAGACTCATCTGCAAGGAAGCGGATGCCTTTTTCCTTTGTCCAGCGGGCTAGTTTTAACATACCTTCACGGGAGATATAATTGCCTGTTGGATTGTCCGGATTAACTAATACCAGGCAGTCAAGGTTCTTATCTTCAAAGAAATTCATCACATCATTTTCATTGTAGGAGAAATCTTCTGTCTGAGGAACGAATGCAATGACCTTTTCTTTGTCACAGCGGTTTGCATATTCTTCAAAGGCAGGACGGATCACGCCCAGATTGCCTTTTACACGCTCCATAAGGCTTTGATCAGTTCTGCAGCGCCATTTCCTACTACGATCTGATCCTGGCCGAGGGGAGGAAGGTTTCTGGCGGCCAGGAGAGAGTTTACAGCCATTCCGGATGGATTACTGTCTTGCAAGGACATTCAAAATTATGTTTGATCTCATCCATCATTTTCTGCGGCGGATAATAACTGTTTACCAGATAGCAGAAATCCAGCATTTTTGGATAGCGCCAGTTAGCCGCCGAAACGCTTCTGGATCAGGTGAGTGCGCTCTTTTTCCGGTGCGAAAATGGACTCAGCAATGTTCAGATCCTGGATATCGTCAATTTCATACCAGCGCTGGTTCTCATCCAGACGTTTTGCTTGATGCCTGGATCATCTAAAGTTACCAGAACCTTCAATACCTGTTCATAGTATTCATTATTTCCAAGTGCTTTTGTATAAGCTTCCAGAAAAGGAACATAGTGTGTCCTGGAAAATTCCTGGCTGAATTTATAAAGGTTTACGGTCTTGTAATAATGTTCGGTATCGGAAAAACGGAACTTTTTGCCTGGGATCATGGCTTCGATATCGTCCTGGTCAGAGAGGACCAGACAGGTTCCGTCCATCCATGACTCATATTTGGCAGCCAGTGCCAGACTGTCTCTTGGGTCATCAGTAAGGCTGTTTAATACAGAGTCCTCAAAGATGATATCAGACTCTAAAAGAAGAGTGTCTTCTTTTAATAAATAGTCTTTTGCCAGGAAAAGGGAGTAAATATTGTTGGTGCGGTCATAGACCGGGTTGTCAATAAAGACAACCGGTGTTTTGATATGCAGACCTTCAATATGTTCTCGAAGTTTTTGGCCTTCATATCCGGTAACAATAACGATCCGGGACAGGTTATGCTGTTCTAACTGGTTTAAGGTGCGGTTGATCAGGGGAACACCGTTTACCTTTACCATACATTTTGTATTATTCTGTGTCAGCTGCTTTAAACGTTTTCCCATTCCGGCAGCCAGGATGATTGCTTGCATGCGTTTTTCTCCTTTATGATTTGTATCCGCTTCCAGGCAGGTAATCCGGGGATATTCCGTCTGGTTTTTTATGGCGGTTTTTAAGGACATCTTTGTAGACTTTGATGCGGTAACGGCGCATTTCTTTCTGGTTTCCAAGCAGAAGCCCGAAGGTATCCAAGAAAATGTGGGCTTTATGGTTCAGCCAGATATATGCCATATACAGGTGTGGATTTTTGGAATAGGTCTTTCCTATGTCAATGGCATTGCGGAAACCATAGTAATTTTTCCAGCTGATGACCGGGGCGGAACCAACGGGGGCTGTTTTGTGGTTTAAAACAGCTGTAGTCACATTTAAGATCCGTGACTGGTCATGGAACCGCAGACAGTATTCTGTATCATCGAACCAGATGAAATATTCTGTTTTTGGAAGGCCGATCTTTCGTACCATGTCAGCGTTTACCAACAGGCCGCAGAAGGTGCTGATATCGTATTCAAAAGAAGCTTTGGCATATTCCTCTTCCGGTACCGGCTTATAAAACATCAGTCTTGGACACTGGATGAAACGTCTGTGGGTGGTATCAATGGCTCCGGCAGTAGTTACAGTGCCGGAATAAGCCAGGTAGTTTGTTTTTAAAATGGCTTTCTGAAGCTGTTCTATATATCTGCTGCGATCATGGCATCATCATCAATGATCAGGATCCAGTCACAGTCTGTTTTTCCAAGATCTTCCAGTCCCTTTGCAAAGCCGCCGGCCCCGCCGATATTTTCCGGAAGATGGAGGATGTGAAACTCCGGTTTTCCGGCGTTTGGGAAAACGGTTTCAGTTCCAGCCGCCAGCTGGTCCAGATATTCTGAAGTACCATCTGTACTGTGGTTGTCTACAATACAAATATAAGAAAAGGGAACTGTCTGGGACAGAACCTGCTGTATGCATTCTTTTAATAATTCCAGTCGGTTGTAAGTAACGATTGTAACTGCGAATTTCACGATAGGCTCCTTTCGCGCCGTGTTCAATGTGTGTGTTTGCACGCTCACTACAGTATAGCATAAGCAATTTATATGGAAAAGTCAAAAAAACTTATTGAAAGATTTTTGGGGGTACAACCGTACCATTATTTAATGGAGGGGGATAATTTTTCTTGGGAATTCCATTGCATGTACAGGAAAATTATGATAATCTACCAGTATAGGATTCCTCTGTAATATGGAGGAATAAAATGAGTAAAAAACACTGGAAGAACTGGTATTTCATGACGATTTTATGTTTGCAGCTGTTATGATGGATGCAGAAAACTGCCGATGTTTCCTGGAACGTGTGTTGGAGATCCAGATTGAAAGAGTTGAGATCAGCACAGAACATGGTTTCTTTTTCAATCCGGAATGTAAGAGTATTCGCATGGACGTATTTGCAAAAGATGAAAACAGGACGCATTATGATATTGAGATGCAGCTGGTGAAAAAAGACAGTCTGGAAAAACGCAGCCGTTATTACCACAGTCAGATGGATGTGGAAATGCTGGAAAAAGGGAAAAGTTATGGAGAGCTGGCAGACACATATGTCATTTTCATTTGTAACTTTGATCCCCTGGGGCAGAAAAAATGCCGTTATACCATCCGCAGATACTGTGAAGAAACGGGAAATGTATTTGGTGACGGAGTCTGCACTGTTTTTCTTAATACAAATGGAAAAAATCGTGAGGAAATACCAAAGGAACTGGTAGCATTACTTGATTTTGTTAAGGCTGATCTGGCTGGAAGTGAAGCTGATTATGAAGATGCATTGGTCAAACGGCTTCAGGAGTCCATGCGCCAGATCAAAAGAAGCCGGAAGATGGGGGAACGCTATATGATGTTTGAACAGTATATGAAAGAGTATGTTCAGGAACATGCAGATGAGATCCGGGAAGAAGCGTGGGCAGAAGGATTGGCAGAAGGCCATGCAGAAGGCTTACAGAAAGGTCGTGCAGAAGGCTTACAGGAAGGTCGTGCAGAAGGCTTACAGGAAGGTCGTGCAGAAGGCTTACAGAAAGGCCGTGCAGAAGCTACTACCAGACTGAATAAATTATATTCCTGCCTTCTGACATCGGATCGTGCAGATGATCTGCAGCGTGCACTGAAGGATCCTGTATATCTGGAACAGTTATTGCAGGAGTTTGGTTTTTAATGGCCAAAATAAAGATCAATGATTATAAATTCTATGAATAAAAAGTCCGGCTCATATCATGTGAGCGTTTTGCCTGAATGGCAGAATCTATTTCTATTAAGTATCTTATATCGTAGTCAATTCGACTGAATTTCAAAAGAGGTACAGAGGAATCCTATATGCTTTTATGTAAAAAGTGAAAACTGCCGTAGGAACATCTGTTTGAGATGAACCTGCGACAGTTTGTGCTTTGCCTGTTAATATTCTTCTAAGTCGTAATCATAATCGTAGTCATATTCTGTGTCATCATCTGATGTTTCGTCTCCTGGTTCATCTACGGCATCGTAATCTGTCTCGTCCAGTACGCCGTCAGAGTCAAAGTAGTAATATTTCCCATCTATGGTCAGTCCGCCAGTTACCATGGCACCGCTTGCGTTAAAATAGTACCAGTGTCCATTTAACTGCTGCCAACCGGTAAGCATATAGCCGTCACTGTTAAATAGATAGGTGGCGCCGTCGATGTCAGCTATACCGTCAGCATAGTAGGTATCTGCAGAAAGGCGGTACCACCAGCCATGATCATCTTTCTGCCAACCAGTAGAAACCTGAGCGGCTGCTGTTTCTGTTTGATTTTGATTTCCGGAAGAAGACGGATTTTTGGAGGAAGAACCACCAGCTGAGCCGGAATTACCAGAAGAACCGCCTGCATAAGGGCAGACCCCGTTTGGATGGAGATGAGCAGGATTGCCTCCGCAGTGATAGTGATAGCTTCCAAGACCGCTTTTGTTTTTATAATCATGATGTCCGCCGTTTGCATCAGTCCGGCCTTGATGTGCCTCAGCCTCTATAATCAGATTTCCGGATATTCCGGTAAATGCAGGCGTAAGTCCCAAAGAAAGACTGAAAGCAGTGATAAGAACAGCCAATGGCTTTTTCATAGTTGTACTCCCCCTTATGATCATTTGTGGATCTGTATTTATTATGGTTACATTATAAGTATAGAATAGGCACAAAAACGGTGATTTGTCAATGGCTGAGGTCATCTCCGTATGATCTGTGCATATTCGGCCCGCAGTTTCTCCAGATAATGGCTGGAGGTGAGACTGTTTTTGCTTGCCTGCATCAGATTTAAAATGATCAGATCAAGGACCAGTAAAGGAACCGTCATAGAATGATATTCATTTGGTTCGCCGCGATAGCAGTAAAAAGTCAGTCTGGACGGCATTTCTTCCTGAGTCGCAAAAAGGTCTGTAAAAAGGATAACCGGGCAGTTTATCTTGTTACAGTGATCTAAAAGGATCCGTGTTTCACCTAAAAGACGTGAGAAACTGAAAAGAAGGACCAGATCATTGCCGGTAATGTTGACCATATATTCATAAATGGCAGATCCACCTTCTAAGAGAACAGGCTGGATCCCCAATCGTCTTGCGCGATAACAAAAATGGATGCCAGTCCGCAGGAAGCATCCGGGGCATAGATATAAACATGCTGTGCCTGCAGTAAAAGGTCTGCTGCACGGGCTGGAAGTGCTGGATCCATACGGTCCAGCGTTTTTGCTGTATTATTTCCAAAATGCATTTTCAGGTCTTCTGTAAGGGAAGCGGTTTCTTCAAAACGCTTCAGTGCAGAAGTAAGGCGGGAACTGGGAGTAGCGGTATCCTGGATCCGCTGCTTTATTTTCAGTTCTTTTAAATTCTGAAATCCTATTTTTTCCAAATCTTTGAAACCAGTGGCAGGACTGATGCCTGTGTGTGCAGAAAGTTCTTCTGAAGTGAGATACTGAAGCTGTTCTTCGTTTCGCAGAAGATACTGTATCAGTTTATGGTCCGATTTTGAAATGTATCTTTATATTGTTCATATAATTCCTGAAGCATCTGAGAATACAACTCCTTTTTTGATCTGAATGGCTGAAAATGATTATCTATGTGAGTTATTTTATCATTTGGTGATCATAAATGCAAATAAAATTTCATAATTATAATAAATGAAAAATATTACTCATATTTTACATTTCCCTGCTTTTGAATTTTACATTCCAGACCGTATAATGCAAACAGTTCAACAGGAAAGGGGCATGGATATGAAACAGATATTTGTTTCATCGACTCTGCTTTGGAATGCCGGGCTGGAAGAAATGTTCCAGCGGGTATATGACAATGGATTTGATGGAATCGAACTTTGGGCGCAGCAGTTTTTTGCAAGAGGGTATGACACACAGGAGTATCTGCGTCTTCAGGCATTATACCCTTTAAGAACCTGTGTACACAGCTGCAGCTGGGATTTAAATCTGGCTTCCATGAATCAGGGGATCCGGGAAATGTCCATAAAACAGGTGGAAGCATCTATGAGGCTGGCAGCAGAGTTAGAAGCAATGGAACTGACAGTTCATCCGGGACATATGACACTTCCGGGACGAAGAGAAGAGAGCATGAAACTTCTTCAGGACTCGTTAGAACAGATCGGAAGGCTTTCTGACCGGATCGGAGTAGATGTTTCTTTAGAGATCATGGAAAAGATCCCAAAAGAATTTGTAACAGATGCACAGAGTATGGAAGAAGCAGCAGGAAGCAGAAAAACAGTTTTTTTATACTCTGGATATAGCACATTGTGACAGCGAAGAAGAACCATTTCACATATTAGACCAGATGAAACGGATCTCCAAGATACATATCAGCAACCGGAAAGGAAAATGTTACCATACTCCTTTAGAAAACGGTGATTTTTCATTTAAAGAAATGCTTCCACAACTTTTAGCATATGGACTCCCTCTGGTAACAGAAGGCTATGATGACAGCAGGGATTTTCATACATTTACAGAAAATACAGCTTTTTTTAAAAACAAACGGAGGACTTTAAAAATGAATAAGAAAATGGCATTAATCTTAACAACAGCAGCAGTTATGGGACTTGCAGGATGCAGCGGACAGACTGATAAAACAGAAACAACAGCAGCACCTGCCAAGACCACAGCAGAACCGGCTACACAGGCAAAGGCAGAGACGACAGAAGCTTCCACAGAGGCAGAAAAGAAAGATGTTTCCGGAAAGATCACATTATATACTTCCCAGCCGGAGGAAGATGCACAGAAGCTGATCGATGGCTTTAACAAAGAGTGCCCGGATGTAACAGTAGATGTATTCCGTTCCGGAACAGAAGAAGTAGTCAGCAAGGTTTTGGCAGAGCAGACAGCAGGTGCTGTTCAGGCAGATGTGCTTTTAGTAGCAGACAGTGTTACATTTGAAACTTTAAAAGAACAGGATATGCTTTTACCTTATGAGTCACCGGAACTGAAAGGCATTCCGGAAGAATACATTGATAAAGACCATATGTATACAGGAACAAAGGTGATCACAACAGGTATTGCATACAACACAGATCTGGTAAAAGATGCGCCAAAGGGATTTGCAGATCTGACAGGAGAGGCATTTAAAGATGCAGTGATCATGCCAAGCCCGTTGTATTCCGGTGCGGCAGCTTACAATCTGGGGGTACTCAGCCGCAATGAAACATTAGGCTGGGATTTCTTCCAGGGATTAAAGGATAACGGAATTACAGTAGATAAAGGAAACGGAGCAATACAGAAGGCAGTAGTGGCAGGAGAAAAGTCCTGCGGTATCCTGGTCGATTACATGGCAAAACGTTCTAAAAATGATGGTGCCCGGTAGAGTTTGTTTATCCGGAAGAAGGTTCACCAGCCATTACCGAACCAATTGGTGTGTTAAAGACTCCAGGAACCAGGAAGCAGCAGAAGCATTTGTAGATTTCGTTCTTTCTGATGAAGGACAGGAACTGGCAGCTTCTATTGGTTATACACCTGTAAAAGAGGGTGTAGCAGCACCAGAAGGATTAAAATCCATTGATCAGATCAAGACCATCAGTGCTGATACAAAAGAACTTACAGCAGCCGTGACGCAGATAAAGAGAAATTTCTGAGATTTTCCAGTAACAGCAGGTATACAGGCAGAAAGGGGCAGCATTGTTATGAAACATAAAAAGTCTTAGGCAGTACAGGTCTGCTGCTGTTTTACCTGGGAGTCTTCCTGGTATTTATAGCGCCGATCGTCCGTTTGCTGTTTATGAGCCTGAAAGGAAGCGATGGTTATGGACTTTCTAATTATCAGGTCCTGTTACAGGAAAAACGGACCAGAGAAGCGATCTTTAATACGATCCTGATCGCTGCTTCCTCTACCATGATCGCCATCGTGGCAGGAAGCGGACTGGCTCTGGCAGCAGCTTATACCAATATAAAAAGAAAAAGGCTTTTAGAATTACTGGTGCTGCTTCCTTTCATTATCCCCTCTTATATTATTACTCTTTCCTGGAGCGGATTTTTAAGTAAAAAAGGGATCGTAAACCAGATCCTTGGGGCAGTGGGGATCGGTCCGGTGAATATTTATTCCATTGGCGGTATTTTACTGGTGATCGGTATCTGCAACATCCCTGTTGTATACATGAGCGTGATCCATATGCTTCGGCGTATTCCAAGAGACCTGGAATGGGCTTCCAGAGCCTGCGGATTTGGTCTTTCTTATACACTGGTCCATGTGGATCTGGTGCAGGTGCTTCCTGCGATCATTGCAGGCGGGCTTCTGGCGTTTTTATCAGCCATTGATAACTTCTCTGTGCCGGCATTTTTAGGTATCTCTTCTGGCATCCCGGTGCTCAGCACCTATATTTATGAAAAAGCAATTGGATTTGGACCAGACGCTTTCCCTATGGCAGCAGCTCTTTCTGTTCTTTTATCTGTGATCGCAGTAGGCGGTACATTGATGGAAACAGCATTAGTGGGAAAAAATGGAAAATCAGAAAGCATTAAAGAAGATTATTCGGTACGTATTGAGCTGGAAGGACCAAAACGGAGGCTATTAGAATGGGGCTGTTGGGAACATTAGGTGTATTAAATCTGGTTCCCATTCTGGTA
>ENA-OQJH01000366-OQJH01000366.1-human-gut-metagenome-genome-assembly--contig:-NODE-366-length-25753-cov-3.206860_pt1 | contig 25753 bp, 36 predicted proteins | sample MGYA00242597_ERZ504763 | MGnify/ENA primary metagenome ERZ504763 (study PRJEB26092, sample SAMD00036359) | human gut metagenome | host: Homo sapiens | study: EMG produced TPA metagenomics assembly of...
TCTTTTTCTTTTTATTATGTGATAAAATAGTTTATTATGAAGGAAATCGAAGGGAGGATTATATGAAACACTGGCACGAAGAAATGCCTTTTACAGCAGATAATTCACTGGCAGAACTGATATTTACAGAGAATTCTCTTTTTTTGATATAGAAACAACCGGATTTTCAGCTGCACGCACATCACTCTATCTGATCGGATGCGCTGCGCGGAAAGAAAATCTGCTTATTGTCGATCAGTTTTTTGCAGAAACTCCGGCAGATGAATCGGATGTACTGCATGCATTTTTGGATTATCTGCAATTTGATACGATCATCACGTTTAACGGAATCGGTTTTGATATTCCGTACCTGACAAACAAATGTCAGAAGTACAAAATACCAGAACCATTTTCCGCTTATGAATATGTTGACATCTATAAAATGATCTCAGGCTTTCGTTTTCTTTTTGCCCTTCCAAATTTAAAGCAGAAAACGGTAGAGCAATTCATTGGTTTAGAACGCGAGGACGCATATAATGGTGGTGAACTGATAGATGTATACAAGGCATGTCAGAAAAATCCAGATAAAAAACTTATCTCTCTTTTAAAGCAGCACAATTATGAGGATGTTATCGATATGCCAAAGCTTCTCTCCGTACTGTCCTATGTAAAGCTGTTTGAGGGCGCATTTAATGTGACATCCATCTGTGCCAATGAATCTGTCTCCTATGACGGCAAACCCTGCAGGGAGATTCTCTTTTCCATGCAAAACATTTTTCCGGTTCCTAAACGTGTTTCCTGTCATTATGAGGATTTCCATCTGGTTGTCGATACAGACCAGACAACACTCTGTGTCCGTTTATATACAGGGGAACTCAAATATTTTCTTTCTGATTATAAAAATTACTGGTATCTGCCTGAGGAAGATCTCGCCATTCCCTCAAGCCTTGCTGCCTCGATTCCAAAAGAACGAAGAAAAAAAGCTACCGCAGGAACCTGCTATAAAAAAAAGAATGCCATTTTTGTTCCCCAGTATCAGGAAATACAAAAACCGGCATTCCATCTTATGTTTAAAGATAAAAAAAGTTATTTTGAACTGTCAGAAGATTTTGTTGCTTCCAGTGAAATGCAGAAAGAATATTGTATGCATGTACTGCAGTTTATCTGTAAGAAAAAACTGTAAGCTGCCATCCATTCCTTTTATAATCTGATCTGGCCAGCCTTACTCCATGCACTGTAAACCTTTTTGCCATCTGCCAGCTTATATGTTCGTATCTGCACATAATACACCGCATTATTTTTCAGTTTCTTTATTTTTAATGTGGTGTTTTTATTTCTGGTAATCACTTTTTTCTGCACATTTTTCTTCATCTTTGAATCAGTACTATAACGTATCTCATATCCGGTGGCACTATCTGCTTTTTTCCAGGATAGCTCTATCTCCCCGGCGTTTACGCTGACACTTTTCGTAAAAGATGTTTTTTTCGGCAATATTTTAAATGTTTTTGTGACTGTTCCAATATACGCACCTTTTCCACTGACCAGTACTGTTGCAATGCCGCTTTTTTATTATTTTTATACTTCACGGTATAATCAGTGCCTTGTTTTAATTTTTTCCCTTTCAATGTAACCGTCACAGACGGTTTCTTCGCTTTGCCATCGTATGTATAAGTATTTTTATTGAGTGTACATTTTGCTTTTTTTATGCTGGCTAAATTATCCGGATTTTCAAATTTTATATGAAATGTCTGATACCAGCCATTCTGAACATCATATTCATAAGAAACCGTGTTTGTTTTTTATCCGTCAGTGTAACAACAGAACCATATCCTCCATCACTTCTGGTTCCTCCTGTTACTTCTCCAATCTTTGACATATCAAATCCCGGCAATTTTGCCAGATCGATCTTTTTCCCCTTTTCAACTGTATAATACTGATTATCAAATTTATACCATCCCAGCCCTGATATATTACTAATATCAAACTGGTAAGTTCATTATCGTTCAGCTCTATATTGGTCAGATTTGTAGATTTTCTCAAATCCAAATATTTCAGTCTGTTTTTCTGGCAGTCTAATGTACGCAACTTTTTATTTTTTGTCACATCCAGTTTCGTAAGATTATTTCCTGCACAGCGATAGGTAACTAATTTTTTAAATTTGGATATATCTATGCTTCCAACCCCGGTATATGCAACATCAAGCTCTGTGAGATTCACACATCCCGTCAGGTTAACCGTTTTTAATTTCGGTGCCTTATGACATGCAAACGTTTTAAGGTTTTTACAGTTGCTGAGATTGATTCTTTCAATATTAGGAATTACAGGATCAACATATGTTCCATAGCCATATGCGGCAAATTCAGCCTCTTTTAAATACTTATTATTGCTCAGATCCAATTCTCTTAGTTTCTCAAGTTTTTCAAATCGATCCACGTCAAAAATTTTCAACGATGTATTCACACATTTTATTTTTTCTAGTTTCGGTGCCTCTCCCTCAAAATACACTTCCTCAAGTTTGTTATATTTACTTAAATCGAGACTAGTCAGCAGTAAATTTTCAAAAGTTATTTTTTGTATCTTTTTCGGCAATTTTAAATCAGTCAGTTTACCGGCATTCAGTTCTAACTCTTTCAGTTTACTACACTCCTGTAAATTTAGCTTTTTTAAACCTCCAGAACTGATCCGAAGATTTTTCAGACCTTTACAGCCGGTAAAATCTATATTTTTCAGGTTATCCTGGTCTAAAGTATCAAACTCAGTCAGCCCGGAACATCCTGACAAATTCAGGGTTTTCAAATAATAATCTTCAATATCCAGTTTTTCAAGATTCGCACATCCGTTTAATTGTAAATTTTCCGTGGAGCCTTCTACCGAAAACTCTTTTAAATTTTTATAATTACTTAAATCCAGTTTTTTTGACGATACCCCCTCAACATGAACTTTTTGAACTGATTTTGGAAGTACAAAATCTTCACTCAGTTTTATCGCTTTCAACGAAAGTTCCAAAATCTTCTGTTGGCTGTTCAAATCCAGTTTAGCAATTGAACTTCTATCCTTTCCGTACAGATTTTCAATGTCAAGCTTTTTCAGTGCAATACAAGGACTCAGATCTAATGCACTCCATATATTCTTTTATTTGTCAGTGTTTCTAATTTTTGGCATCCTGTAAAATCAATTCCTGCATCCGAATTTATGCTCGCATCTATAGAAAGGCTTTTTAATGCGGTACATCCAGCAAATGACACAACTCTCAAATGATTGTCTGTATAAGCATCCGACATCTCAATCTCTTCCAACGAACTGCTGTTCATAACGCTGCAGATGTCATCTGCCAAAACAAGTTTTTTCAGGTATGATAAATATTCTATTCCGTTTGTCTCTATGCTCTTTTCAAATTCCAGCTTCGTAATCTTCCTGTTTTCAGAATTCGACAGGATACCATCTCTGTTTTTATCATACACTTCAATTTTTGGGCGAAATACATCATCCGGAAAATTCATTTCATTGATCGCTACACTGCCATCCTGATGAATCCTTCATCCAGTTCCGGTTCGTCCGGTTCCTCTGGCTCTTCTGTCCCATCGTACATCATCCAGACACTTTCTTCCGCTTCTTCTGTATCATCAGCATCCATGATTTCCCCGGTCTCTGTCTCAGTTGTCTGCTCCGTATTTTTCCCGGTTTCCGTCTCCTCGGTTGTCTGCTCCGTATTTTCCCGGTTTCTGTCTCCTCAGTTGTCTGTTCCGTGTTTTCTTCTGCACCCGTCCCGGTTATCTGCTCCGCAGTATCCGTTTCTCCACCGTTCTCATCACCGTAATCTGCAAAAATGCTCTCCGTGGTCTGTGTATTTTCCTGCGCACAAATGTGTACGCTTTCCTGTAAGCTAAATATCACACCCACAGCCAGTCCAAGCGACAATATTCTTTTATATATTTTTTCATTTTCAACCTCCAAATAATAAAACAGCCTATCATTTCCTGATAAGCTGTTTTTAATTATGTACTGTTACTTTTTCTCAAAGAAGAAGGATGTATGTCTGTCAAATCCAAGTTCTCTGTAATTCATGATCTGTTCTGTACTTCCAATGAAAAGTACACCACCCGGCTGAAGCGCTTTATGGAACTTCTGATAGATCACATCTTTTGCTTCTTCCGTGAAATAAATAACCACATTACGGCAGACGATCAGATTGCAGCCACTCGGATAGGGATCTTTTAACAGGTCATGCTTTTTAAATTCCACCTTTTTTGATCTCATCTGAAATCTGATAGGAAGAACCAACTTTGTAAAATACTTCTTTTTCAGATCATCCGCACAGAGGCAATACTCTTTTCATTGTACAGTCCCATTCTCGCCGTATCAAGCACCTGATTGTCGATATCCGTTGCAATGATCTTAATATTTGCAAGCGGAACCTGTCTTGAAAGTGCATGACAAGGGAATACGGTTCATCTCCTGTTGAACATGCCGCACTCCAGATTTTCAGGTTCTTGCCAAACTTTTTGATCAGTTCCGGGAATACCTGTCCCTCTAATATCTTCCACTGATCCGGATTACGATAGAATTCAGAAACATTGATTGTCAGGAAATTGATGAACTGATCAAATTTTTCTTTATCTTTCTTAATCAGTGCTACATAGTCATTGTACGTCTTAACGTTGTTCTTCGTGATCAGCGTATTGATCCGGCGGCGCATCTGTTTTTCCTTGTAAGAATTCAGATCGATTCCGGCAAGCTGCAAAATGTCCTTTTTAAATTTTTCATAATTATCGGTTTCCAGCATAATCTACTTTCCTCCTGTTTCCTTTTGCACAAAAGTTCTGTAAAACCAGATTTACTTTCATGCCATATCAAAAATAGGCTTTACACATTCCGTGAAAGCCTATTTTTATCCATATTACTGTATACGGAATTTAGTTCTCTTCTGCTGCAACTGCATCGATATCGACATCTGCAACATCAGCATCTTCTGACTCATTTGTCTCCGGAGCAAGTAATGCTTTGATGGAAAGACTGATCTTCTTCTCGTCCTCGTTGAAATCAACGATCTTAGCTTCGATCTCCTGACCTACTTTTAATACATCAGATGGTTTCTCAATATGCTCTTTTGCAATCTGGGAAACATGCAGTAATGCGTCAACACCCGGAGCAAGCTCTACGAATGCACCGAAATCTGTCATTCTTGCCACTTTTCCTTTTACAACGTTTCCAACCGCATATTTCTCTGCAGCACCATTCCATGGATTCTCTGCCGGGAATTTCATGCTGAGTGCAATTTTTGTATCGTTGATATCTTTGATGAATACACGCACATGATCACCAACATTAAATACTTTTTCGGACTCTCTACTCTGCCCCATGACATCTCAGAGATGTGAAGCAGTCCGTCAGCTCCGCCAAGGTCAATGAATGCACCGAAGTCTGTTACATTTTTAACAGTTCCTTCCATAACATCACCAACTTTGATCTTTGCAAACAGCTCTTTCTGCTGCTCTAATTTCTTAGCAACTAAAAGCTGTTTTCTGTCGCCGATGATTCTTCTGCGTTTTGGATTGAACTCGCTGATCACGAACTCGATATCCTGATCTTTGTACTTGGATAAATCTTTCTCATAGCTATCAGATACAAGGCTTGCCGGGATAAATACTCTTGTTTCATCCACGATCACGCAGAGACCGCCGTCTAATACCTGTGCTACTTTTGCTGTTAATACTTCTTTGTTTTCAAATGCCTCTTCTAATCTCTTGCTGCCTTTTTCTGCTGCGAGACGTTTGTATGTGAGTAATACCTGTCCCTCACCGTCATTTACCTTAAGAACCTTTGCTTCCATGGTGTCGCCGACAGATACCAGTGTTGTTAAATCAACGTTAGCTTCGTTCGTATATTCATTACGAGTAATGATTCCGTCTGATTTGTAGCCGATATTCAATACGATCTCATCAGGTTTTACATCGATAACGGTACCTTCAACTACCTCTCCATTTCTTATTGTTTTAAATGATTCCTCCAGCATTTGTTCAAAGCTCATTTCTGACATTCTTTTGAACCTCCTCAATAATTTTGTTTGGGGTAGAAGCCCCTGCGGTAATACCTACGCTATCGATGGACTCAAAACATGTGATATCCAAATCTTTTACAGTTTGTATATAGTAAGTATTGTTGCATTCGTTTTTACATATTTCAAACAACTTCTGCGTATTGGAACTATTTCTGCCCCTATGACAATCATGGCGTCCACATCACGGGCAATCTTTGCTGCCTCAGTCTGTCTTTCCTCGGTGGCATTGCAGATTGTATTTAAAACAATTATATCATAACCTTTTTTATTTATAATTTCAACTAATTCTTGAAATTTATTGTAATTAAATGTCGTTTGTGCTACAATACATACCTTTTCCCAGATTCTGCCTGATATTTTTCTGCCTCTTCCGGGGTTGCGATCACAGCCGTATGCGGATCAAGTGACCAGCTTTTGATTCCTTGTACTTCCGGATGCTTTTCATTCCCGATAATTACGATCTGCGCCCCTTCGGCACTGTGTTTTTCCACAAGGCGGTGTATCTTTAACACAAACGGGCAGGTTGCGTCCACCAATGTATAGCCAAGTTCTTTTATTTTTTCAGATATGCCCTTTTCCACTCCGTGTGCACGATGATGACCGTTCCGCCATGCGCCGCCCTCTCTTCGAGTTCTTCTACGCTTTCTAAAACAGTCACTCCTTTTTCTTCCAGATCACGCACCACCTCTTCATTGTGGATGATCGGACCAAATGTATAGATTGGCTGTCTCTCTGCGGCACTCATTTCAAGCTGCTCATACACGGTATCGACCGCGCGCTTTACGCCAAAGCAGAAACCTGCACTTTTTGCCAATGTTATCTTCATATTTTATGTTTCCTTATCTTGCCTCTGAATAAACCTGATAAATGGCATCTACCACTTCATCAATATTCATTTCCGAACTGTCAACCAAAACAGCATCCTCTGCCTGACGAAGCGGTGATGTTTCACGATGCATGTCACGGTAATCACGGTCAATAATATCTTTTTCGATCTCTGCAAGATCACAGCTTACTCCTTTTTCCGTCAGCTCATCGTATCTTCTCTTTGCCCGTGTCGCAGAACTTGCTGTCAGATAGATTTTGACCTGTGCGTCCGGAAGAACACACGTTCCAATATCTCTTCCATCCATGATGACATCTGCAGACTTTGCAAGCTGACGCTGGAGTTCCACTAGCTTTTTGCGGACCACCGGATAGACGCTTGTGGAAGATGCCATATTTCCAACTTCCTCATTGCGGATCACACCATTTACATTCTCTCCATTTAAAAGTACCTGCTGTTCTCCGTTTTCATAAGTGATCGTGACATCCACGTCCGGGCATGCTGCCGCGATCGCATTTTCATCTTTTGCATCAATGTTATGCTGTAAAAAATAATAGGCCATCGCACGGTACATTGCTCCCGTGTCCACATAGATAAATCCAAGTTTTTTCGCCAGCCGCTTTGCGATCGTGCTCTTTCCTGCTCCTGCCGGTCCGTCAATTGCAATATTCATACTCATGTTTTATTCTCCTTTTACATTTTGCTGTGTTTTTTATTTCCTATTCTTTTGTCCATAACAATCCATAGATTTATAACGCTTTATCATCTGTTATCTTTCATCCGGCTGCGCCGCTGAGATTCCCGCAAGATAACCGGTGGACCATGCAATCTGTAAATTATAACCACCAGTCATCGCATCCAGGTCTAACACCTCTCCGCAAAAATATAAATGCGGCACCAGTTTTGATTCCATCGTAGACGGATTGACTTCTTTTACTTTCACGCCGCCCTTCGTGATGATCGCTTCGTTAAAATCACGGAGTCCACACAGTGTGACCGGGAATGCCTTGATCAGTCCGATAAAATGTCTGCGTTCCTCTTTGGTGATCTCATTGACCTTTTTCTCCGGATCGATTCCGCTAAGATCCAGCATGACCGGAATCATTTTAGCCGGGAAAAGCCCACCAATGGAGTTTTTGAACTGCTTGTTCTTCGCCTCATCAAACTCTCTTAACAGACGGTGATCTAACTGTTCTTCCGTAAGTGCCGGCTTTAAATCTATAAACATAGAAAGTTCTCCGGCCGTAAGAGACGGTTTGATAGCTGCACTCGCCGATAAAAGCAGCGGCCCGCTGACACCAAAGTGTGTAAACAGCATCTCGCCAAACTCCTGATACAGCAGTTTTTTTCATTTAAAATGCGTACTTCCACATTTTTTAATGAAAGTCCCTGCATCTGCCGGACATAGTCTTCTTTTGCGAGAAACGGTACCAGTGACGGCCGGATGTCCGTGACGGTATGTCCTGCTTCTTTTGCAAAACGGTAACCATCCCCTGTAGAGCCGGTCGTCTGATAGGAAAATCCGCCTGTCGCAATGATTACTGCATCTGCCGGCATTGTGGTTCCATCTGTCAGCTTTACGCCTGTGACAATGTTTTCCGGTGCATCTTCTCCAGATGATTCCATAAGCAGACTTTGTACCTGTGTATGCAGCATTACTTTTACTTTTTTCTCTTTCAGCACTTTCTGCAATGTTGCGATCACATCCGAGGAATGATCCGAAACAGGAAATACCCGGTTGCCACGCTCTGTTTTTGTCCTCAGTCCGTTTCTCTCAAAAAAATCAATGACTCTTTGATTGTCATACGAATAAAAGGCGCTATATAAGAACTTTGCATTGGTCATAACATTTGCAAAGAGATTATCCATATCTCCCGCATTGGTAATATTGCATCGTCCCTTTCCGGTAATGAAAAGTTTTTTTCCAAGTTTTTCATTCTTTTCAAGCAGAATAACCTGACTGCCGGTTTCCGCTGCGGCGATCGCAGCAAACATTCCAGCCGGTCCCCCGCCTATTACAATGATTTTATTCATGAAAATCGCTGTCTCCTATTTTTGCATAACGCATTTTTATGGAATCGTCAATCACATTGATCTCATCATTTTCATAGACCTGATACTCATCCCAGATTCCTTCTAACATTTCTAATGTCTTCGCAACATCTCTCTGTTTTTCATACAGAGTGCCACGATCAGGGCATTGATCACGCTGAGTGGTGCAACCAGTGAATCAACAATAGACGCCATATCACTGTCTGCGATCAGATTACAGGACGAATACAAATTCATCGGTGAATGCACACTGTCTGTTAATGTAATCACTTTTGCACTGCGGTTGTTGGCAAACTCCATAGCCTTTAATGTACGCATGGAATATCTCGGAAAACTGATTCCGATAATTACATCTTCCTTACCAATACGAACCATTTGTTCAAAAATTTCACTGGAACTGCTCGTCTGTATCAGACGTACATTTTCAAACATCAGTGTAAAATAAAATGCCATAAACGACGCAAGCGGCGCACAGCTTCTGATTCCAATAATATAAATATGTTTCGCATTCAAAATGGTATCTACTGCCATCTCAAATGCCGCCTGATCTATTTTTTCCAATGTGCTGTTGATTTTTTCCGCATCTGACTTTAAAACAGATTCTAAAATTTTTGACTGGCTGATCCTGCCATAAGTAACTTCCATACGCTGAATGGAGTTTAATTTGTTGCGTACCAGTTCTTCTAAGGCACTCTGAAATTCAGGATATCCCCGGTATCCAAGATGCATGGCAAAGCGCACAACCGTGGATTCGCTGACTCCGACCACCTCACCTAATTGCCGCCGTCAAAAATACTGCCTTATCATAGTTATCTGTGATATAGGTGGCAAGCAGTTTCTGTCCCTTGCTCAATTTACTGTATGACTCGTTGATCCGATTACTCAAATCATTCTTACTGCCCATAACCCCTCGTTCCTGTCATTTTATGACACCGTCTGCAATTTATGATGTGCCTTTGCACACCAACATTTCTATTATATCAAAACTTTTCCTTTTTGTCAGCTTTGAATCATTTTCATTCTGTAAAATTCACCTTTTCGTGCCATCAGCTCCTCAAACGTACCATATTCCACACAATGTCCGTCCGCAAGAACGGCAATCTTATCTGCATCACGAATTGTTGACAGCCGGTGTGCCACAATAAATGTCGTCCTCCCCTTCGTCAGATTTTCCAAAGCTTCCTGTATCAGTTTTTCAGAAATACTGTCTAAAGCCGACGTAGCCTCATCGAGTACGATCACCTCCGGATCACGGATCAGTGCTCGCGCAATCGCAATGCGCTGTCTTTGTCCACCGGAAAGTTTTCCTCCATGTTCTCCTACCATGGTATCAACCCCATTTGGAAGGCTCTCCATCAGATCCGTAAGATTTGCCGCCTTTATGACACGTTCTAATTCTTCGTCCGAAACATGTTCGTTTCCGTAAGTAATGTTTTCACGTATAGTCCCTGAAAATAATATGGATGTCTGTGGTACAACGGCAAGATGTTTTCTGTATGTACGCAGATCTATTTCCCTCATATCATTACCATCTAAAAGGACCTTCCCTCCGTCCGCCAAATGAAAGCCGATCACAAGATTTAACACAGTCGATTTTCCTGCACCTGACTCCCCGACTAATGCGATCGTCTCCCCCTGTTTTACATGCAGGTTCAGGTGATTTAACACCGGTTTGTCACTGTTTTTATAATGAAAGGAAACATCTTCAAAATCAAATATGCCAGTTACGTCCTCTAACTGCTTTTTCCCCTCATTCTGCTCCACATCCTCTGAGAGGAGCACCTCACCAATGGAATTGACAGATTCAATGCCTTTCGCGATTGTCGGAAGCAATGTAACGATTGCAGACACCTGATTGACCACCGTTGCAAAATAACTCTGGTAAAGTGTGATATCCCCCGCCATAATGCGTCCACGCAACGCAAGATAGCCGGTAAATGCCAGACAGACGACCTGAAACACCTGGAATACCGCCCATCCGACTGAACCAAATAATGCCTGTACCAGATCCAGTTTATATCCCTTTTCCGCCACTGTAAAAAGCTGTCCGCTCATCTTATGTACTTCTTCGTCCTCCAATGCGTGTGCCCTTGTCACCGGGACAAGTTCCACCATTTCCATCACACGCGCAGATGTTTCTTCCATTTCTTTTCGAAATTCCGTATTTCTTTTTTCATGACCGAGCGGAACGAAACCATCGTGATTGCCGCAACCGGAGTTGTCAACAGAAAAATACAAAAACGATCTTACTTTTTGATGCTGTGACCACCAGCGCAACCCCGATATTCAGTGCAATATTTAAAATGCTTAAGAACATCTGTGTGGAAAGTGTCTCCACCGCCTCCACATCACGCATAATCTTAGACTGCAGCCTTCCAGACTGTGTCTCCACATGGTAGGCGATCGACAACTGCTGAAGTTTCCGGATCAATGCCTTACGAAGTCCTGTTTCTGCGTAACGTGTTGCAAGGCTTTTATATGATGTATACAGATAATTCATTGGTATATTAAGTGCGATCAAACCAATCTCAAGGGCTGCACTGATCCAGATATTTCTCACGGTATCAGGATTCTTCTGTGTCACATCATTGATGATATTTGCAGTTATGATTGGAAGTACCCACACACATGCATGCTTTATAAAAAACAGATAACTGCCATAACAAATTTATGATAATTTCCTTTGTACAGTGCTATCAGAATCCGTATCGGATGACCTTTATATCTGCGATAACTTTCTATAAACCAGTTTTCTGTATCTATGCCATTTTTCGGCGACGTTTTCCGTTCAAAATTTTCCATTTTCTTATATCCTTTATCATTTATAGGATGATTCTAATTCTTTTCTTTGTAAAAAGCAATATTTCAGCAAAACAAAAAATGCCACAGCAGCATCCTAAAATACTGCCGTGGCATTTCATCAATCATATTCTAATTATACCGGATATGCACCATTCTTTGTATCTGCAATTGTTGCATCTACTTTTTTCTGCTGTGCTTCACGGTATTTGAAGAACTCAGTTGCAACCTGTGGGAACAATGCGTAAGATAATACATCTTCATCCTGCTGTTTCCACTGTTTCATCTCAGCTTCAATCTTGTCAAGCTCTGGCTCTAACAGATCTGCTGGACGACAGGTAATTGCATTCTTCTTCTCATCGCCTAATACTTTGTCAACAACTTCCGGATTGAACGGTTTTACAGTCTGACCGTATTTTCCAAGGAGAACATCTTTCGTCTCTTTGGTCGCTACTTTGTAACGCTCACCCATTAATACGTTGAATACAGCCTGTGTACCAACGATCTGTGAGGAAGGTGTAACAAGCGGCGGCTCACCAAGATCTTTACGAACACGCGGTACTTCTGCAAGTACTTCCTCGTATTTGTCCTCTTTCCCCTGCTCTTTTAACTGGGAGATCAGGTTGGATAACATACCACCCGGTACCTGATATAATAAAGTCTTGATGTTTACACCTAATACTTTCGGGTTCATCAGACCGCTCTCTAATGCTTCCTCTCTCATCGGACGGAAGTAATCAGCGATCTCAGCAAGTTTGTTCTGGTCTAAACCTGTATCAAACTCGGTTCCCTTGAATGCCTCTACCATAACCTCAGTAGCCGGCTGGGATGTTCCAAGTGCAAATGGAGACATTGCAGTATCGATGATATCACATCCTGCCTCTACTGCTTTCATGTATGTCATGGAAGCAACACCTGATGTATAGTGTGTATGTAACTCTAACGGGATATCGATCACTTCTTTGATCGCACGTACCAGCTCGTCTGCTTTCTGTGGAACTAAAAGTCCTGCCATATCTTTGATACATACAGAGTCAGCTCCCATATCCTCTACTCTTTTTGCCATATCTGTCCAGTAATCTAAGGTATAAGCATCACCGAGTGTATAAGATAAAGCCACCTGTGCATGTCCTTTTTCTTTGTTACATGCGCTTACTGCTGTCTGAAGATTGCGAAGATCATTCAGACAGTCAAAAATACGGATGATATCAATTCCGTTTGCGATGGATTTCTGTACGAAATACTCTACTACATCATCAGCATATGGACGGTATCCTAAGATATTCTGTCCACGGAATAACATCTGTAATTTCGTATTTTTAAAACCATCTCTTAATTTACGAAGACGATCCCATGGATCCTCTTTTAAGAAACGAAGGGATGCATCGAAAGTAGCGCCTCCCCAGCACTCAACAGCATAGTATCCAACCTTGTCCATCTTATCTACGATTGGAAGCATCTGCTCTGTTGTCATTCTTGTTGCGATCAGAGACTGATGTGCATCACGCAGTACTGTCTCTGTTATTTTTAAAGGTTTTTTAACAACTTCAGCCATTTTTTCCTCCTTATACAGCGAACCTGTTTTTGTTCTGCCGTCTGATTAAATTCCAAAGATTGCCATGAATACACCGGCTGCTACTGCTGTACCGATAACACCGGCAACGTTTGGTCCCATTGCATGCATAAGTAAAAAGTTCGTAGGATCTTCCTCTGCACCAACTTTCTGTGATACACGCGCAGCCATAGGAACTGCAGATACACCGGCAGAACCGATGAGTGGGTTGATCTTGCCTTTTGTAATGAAGCAGAGTAATTTACCGAACAATACTCCGGCTGCTGTACCAAACATAAATGCAATCAGTCCAAGTGCAACGATCTTTAAAGTTGTTGCATTTAAGAAAGCCTCTGCACTTGTGGATGCACCAACGGATGTACCAAGTAAGATAACTACGATATACATCAATGCATTAGATGCTGTCTCAGATAACTGACGAACCACACCACACTCACGGAACAGGTTACCGAGCATTAACATACCAACGAGCGGGGCTGTTGTCGGAAGGATCAGACATACAACAACGGTTACCACGATTGGGAATAAGATTTTCTCAAGTTTGGATACCGGACGTAAGTTCTGCATCTTGATCGCACGTTCTTTTTTCGTTGTAAATAACTTCATAATTGGCGGCTGAATGATCGGCACCAGTGCCATGTAAGAATATGCTGCTACAGCGATCGGTCCCATAAGGCCGGACTGTCCAAGTTTCCAGCAAGGAAAATGGAAGTAGGACCATCTGCACCACCGATGATAGAAACGGCTGCTGCTGCTTTATCATTGAATCCCATCAGGATTGCAAGGAAATATGCGCCGAAAATACCAAACTGTGCTGCTGCTCCTAAAAGGAAGCTGATCGGGTTTGCGATCAGAGGTCCAAAATCGGTCATCGCACCAACGCCAAGGAAAATAAGGGATGGCAGGATTGACCATTCATCTAAGGTATAAAAATAATGGAATAAACCACCGACACCGTTACTCATCTGCTCCGGAGCTGCAAAGATATCCGGATAAATGTTTACCAGAAGCATACCAAATGCGATCGGAACGAGTAACAACGGTTCAAACCCTTTTGCAATCGCCAGATACAGGAAAATACATGCAACTAAGATCATTACGAAATTTCCCCATGTCAGGTTAAAAAAGGCAGTCTGATGAAGGAGGTTGCCCATTGTCTCAGTAAAATAACTCATTGTTATCCTCCTAAAATTAGTTGTTTAAAGTTGCCAGTAATGCACCTGCTTCTACCATGTCACCAACACTTACGTTGATGCTTGCTACTGTACCATCTTCGGTAGCAACAACCGGTGTCTCCATTTTCATGATTTCAAGAACTAAGATTGTGTCACCTTTCTTTACAGATGCGCCAACAGAAGACTCGATCTTAAATACTTTTCCTGCTGCACCTGCTTCGATCTTTACGTTACCTGCGCCACCTGCCGGTGCTGCTGCCTTCGGAGCTGCTGCCGGAGCCGGAGCTGCTGCACGTCTCGGTGCTGCTGCCGGTGCACTTACAGCACCATTCTCTTCTACAGTAACATCATAAACATTTCCATTTACGGTAATTGTATAGCTTTTCATTGAATCATCCTCCTGTGATCATTACTTTTTTACGACATATATTTATTATAACTTGTCTGCTTCGCCTATCTTCTATGGATAGAACGTACTACGAATCCATCTGCTGATGTTCCTTCTGCCGCTGCGATTGCTGCAGAAATAACTGCAACCAGTTCTAAATCATCAGTAAGCTGGGATGTCTCCTCACGCTGCTCGATCTGTTCTACAACCGGATCTGCCACATCTTTCTTCGCACCAGCATTTGCTTTTTGTTCTGTAAATACGGAATCACTTTAAAGCAGCTGATGATCAGACTGATCAGGATAAGAACTACAAATACGGTTCCCATTCCCATCAATGTATTCATACCGGCTTTTCCCATTTTCTCGCCAAGTGAATACACAAGATCTGCACTTGCATCTGTAAGTTCCGGTGCTTCTGTCTCGTAATTGTATTCATATACATAAGAAACAACTACATCTCTGTCTGAGAAATGTAAAACCTGGTCTGCAGTCACAGTCTTCTGTGCTTTTGTCACAGTAAGATCTCCAAGTCCCTGATAGGAACCCAGATCTGAAACTGTTTCACCCCAGGATGTCAGTAAGTGGGCAAATGCATCCATTCCGTTTGAGTCATAATATTCTGCACCACTCTGTATATCTTCATCTGAAAACGAAACAAGCGCAGATACTGTCTGCTCCATGTTATCCTGGATATCAGAATAACTCATACCAAAATAATCAACGCTCTTAGGATCCGTTCCACATGCTGTCATTGCCAGAACCATAAAGCAAAGACAAAGCATAAGAGATAATTTTTTCTTCATAACTTCACCTTTCTATTTTGTTCCATGTTTCTTGTCCGGTACACCTGCACATTTTGTGTATAATAATTCAAATGCATCTACAAGGTATTTTCTGGTGTCTGCCGGATCTAAAATAAGATCTACATAACCACGTCTTGCTGCAGTCATAACACTTGACTGTAATGCATCATATTCTTTTGCTTTTGCTGCGAGTTCATCTGCAGATGCATCTGCGTACATGATCTTTGCTGCAAGCTCGCCATCCATCATACCGATCTTTGCATCTTCCCATGCATATGTAAAGTCTGCTCCGATTGCTTTGGAGTTCATTGTCACATAAGCGCTTCCGATTGCATTTCCGGTGATCAGGTTTACTTTCGGGCAGGTTGCATCAGCGAATGCCATTGTCATGCGTGCAAGTGCTTTTGCAAGTCCTTTTTCTGCACAGACAGTAGCTGCATAACCTTTTACGTTTGTTAAAGACAATACCGGGATCTCGAACGCATCACAGAAGTTAACGAACTCTGCTGCCTTGTTGCATCCTCTTGCTGTCAGAGCTCCGGAGAACTCCTCTGCTTTTTTGCCCTCTTCATCGTAAACTTCTGAGCAGTTGCAACAGCGCCGACTGTCATTCCGTTTAACTGGATAAATCCGGTTACCATATCTTTTGCATAGTTTTTCTTTGTTTCAAAGAATACATGTCCGTCTGAGATCTCACTTAATAAATATCTTGGATCGCCTTTCATGGCTGCCATGTTCTCACATGCACGGTTTAAATCATCCTGACACTCAGATGTGTATACATCTCCTTCATTATTTAAAGGAAGGAGCTTACTAACTCGCGGATCTCTGCAATGATCTCATCCTCTGTTCCAACAGCATCGATACAACCGTTTTTCTCACTCTGGAACTCTGCGGAAGAAGTATCGCATTTTTCAATACGGTTACCCTCGATCGCATTCGGGGAATTGATGAACATTTTTCCTTTGCTCTCCATAAATGCGAAATCAGATAATGCAGGAACTACTGCAAGTCCACCGCCACAGCTTCCGAAAATAGCGGAAATCTGCGGAACAACGCCGGATGCTGCAACCTCCTTTGCGTAGATCTCACCAAATCCGTTTAACGCATCCACAGATTCCTGTAAACGCATTCCGGCGCAATCGATAAATCCGATCACCGGTGCTCCCATTTTCATTGCCATGTCATATACGGCTGCAATCTTCTTTGCATGCATCTCTCCGATAGTACCGTTTAATACAGCTGCATTCTGGCTGTATACAAATACCAGATTGCCATCCACCAGACCATGTCCGGTAATTACACCATCGGACGGTGTATCTGTGTCTGCAAGATTAAAGTCTGTATTTCTTGCGGTTACGAGAGAACCGATTTCCATGAAACTGTTCTCATCGACTAACTTGGTAATACGCTGCATTGCCAAGCTATCATTACTACTATTCATCCTTTTTGCCCTCCATCTATAAAGTTTGTTACCACATCTTTTGACATGGTACATAGTGAATAATGTAAAAATATAACAAATTCCGCTAGGATAAATTATAGATGGTCAGTGACAAATTTTCAAGAGAATTGTTAATTTTTTGACAGTTTTTTTTTGCATACAAGGAATTTAGGGCTTTTACATTGGAAATAATTCTGCTGTTTTTTTTACACACCAGCAAAAATCGATTCTTTTTACCGTATTCTTCACTGTGACCACACGTTTTGCCAGAACCTCATCTCCCAGAAAGTATGTTATCTCACCGATAAAATCTCCTTCCGTTACCGATGCATAAAGTTTCCGGGATAATTGATACTCTATGTGTACTTCCTGGTCTTTTTCGATCAATAGTTCCACATTTTCTTTCACCGGCGCAACTTCAAGTTCTGTCGTTACCTCTTCGCCGATCTTTGTGCCCTGTCCGTCCACCACCTGTACCGGAGCACATTCCCCTGCGTCCAGTTCAATCTCATCCAGACTTATTTTCCGGAACCGGGAAATTCCATACTGCATAAGTTTTTTTGTATCTGCCCACTTATATGTTTTGTTATTCGGCCACCCGCAGGCAAGCAGTGCAACGATAAAAGTTCTGTCATCACGTTTTAATGCCCCGACATAACAATATCCCGCATTACCGGTAAAACCGGTCTTGCCTGACAATGCCCCGTCCATCATCTGCAAAAATGCATTATGATTACAGCAGGTGTAACTGTTTTTACCATCTATATCAGAAAACTGATACTGTCCTTCCCTTGTGATTGTAAGAAATTGCTCTGCCATTTCTGATGTTTTGATGCAGTACCGCATGATCAAAGAAAGATCTGCCGCTGTTGTGTGATGAAAGCCATTTTCATTTTTGGCATCCAGTCCGTTCGGTGTGATAAAATAACTGTCCTCACAGCCGATCTCCTCTGCTTTATCGTTCATAAGTTTTGCAAAATCACCCGTCGTGCCTGCAATGTGTTCTGCAATCGCCACAGCGCAGTCATTATAAGATTCCAACATCAGTCCGTACAGCAGATCTTTCAGATAAAACTTCTGCCCCTCCCGCATACCCAGATGAACTTTCGGCTGTGACGCTGCAAGCGTACTCACGGTCACTTCGCTGTCCAGGTCGCAGTTTTCCAGTGCAATGATACATGTCAGTATTTTGGTCGTACTGGCATTCGCCATCGCCTGGTGCCCGTTTTTTCATACAGGATACGCCCGGAATCCGCATCCATAAGCACAGCTGCTTTTGCATACAGGGAATTTTGATCCGGCTTTTCTATCACTTCCTCCATCCGCACATTTTCTTTTTGATCAAAGCCTCCACGATCTGTATCCCATATCCTGTTAAGATCACAGTGACAAGGATCCATGCCAGCAGTTTTTTCCACATACACCAGACTCCAAAAAAGCATTTCATCAATCCTTATGTATATAATACGCAAAAAATGCTCATTTTTTGTGAAAAAAAAGCATACGAAACCAGATCAGATATCCAGTTTCATATGCATTTCCGCTTCCGCTTCCTGTTTGAATTCTTCTACCTGGACCGGACTTAACACGGGAAGTTCATCGATTGACTGAACGCCAAAACTCCTTAAGAATTCCTCCGTTGTGCCAAAAAGCAGCGGGCGTCCCGGCGCATCCAGCCTTCCAAGTTCACATACCAGATTGTACTCCACCAGCTTGTTTACCGCATGATCGCAGGAAACACCTCTGATCTTTTCAATTTCCGCCTTTGTAATCGGCTGCTTGTAGGCAATGATCGAAAGGGTTTCAAGCAGAACGTCGGTAAGCACATGCTTTTTCGGCTGCTTTGCGATTTTCACCAGATATTCATACATTTCGCCCTTCGTACACATCTGATAAGAACCGTCCAGTTCCATGATCTTAACGCCGACGCCATCATCCTCATAGCGCTGCATCAGATGTTCTATGATCTTTTTTGTCCGTTCTGTATCAAGTTCCAGTGTTTTTGCTATACGCTCTAATTCCACAGACTCTCCCATTGTAAACAGGATCGCCTCAACGATTGCCTCATATTTTTTTTCTTCCATACCAACCCTCTATTCCGGTGTGTAAAAATTCCACACAGATCCCATTTCATTTCTGCTGTCACACAGCTAGGCCGCAATTTTTGATTCAATTTTTATATCATCAAACGTGTATTCCTGGGAAACAACGATCTTTCCCATCTTCATCAGCTCTAATATTGCCAGAAATGTCACAACCACTTCCATTTTCCCGGACTGTGCTTCTAAAAGACTCCGAAACGAAAAAATGTCCGTGATGCAGACTGTATTCTTCCACATATGTCATCTTATCAGAAAGTGACACTTCCTCTTTCTCGATTCTTCCAAACTTCGAACGGACCGGATCGATCTTATCCGCCTGTTTCTTTATGATGGACTGAAAAATATCATTCAGCCTCGCAAGTGTTACCCCGGACATCAGTTCATTCACATCAACCGGTTCTTCATATGCAAGAACTTCGGGCGGGATTGTCGGTGCTTTAAACCATACTTTTTCCGCATCAATCTGACGGTCCCTGAGTTCATATGCCATACATTTATACATTTTATATTCCAACAGCTGCTGCACAAGTTCCGCTCTCGGATCTTCTTCTTCATCATCCTCGCTTTCTTTTGCAGGGAGCAGCATTTTTGATTTGATATCAAGCAGTGTCGCCGCCATCACGAGAAATTCGCTCATCACATTTAAGTCCTGTCTGCGCATTTCGGCAATATATTCCATATACTGGTTTGTGATCTCCACGATTGGAATATCATATATATTGACTTTATTTTTTTCTAACAGATGTAAAAGCAGATCTAACGGCCCCTCAAACACCTGAAGTTTTACAGTTAATTCCATCTATGTCATACCCTCTCATTCCACAAATATTGATTTTACCGTGGATTCCCGCAAAATTCAAGATTTTTATGCATAATGTACATCCTTCGTATCTAAAATAAATTATAACAGAACCCTACGGAGGCATATTCTTGAAATTCATGGTTTCCATTCTGCTCGGTCTCAATCTCCTTGTGCAGGGCACGGTACTTCCTGCATCTTCCTGTTTCATTCCGAATGTAACCGTCCCCCTGTCTCCTGCTGCCCAGACAGATACTGCACCTGCTGCAGACTTAAATATCTCCGCACCAAGCGCCATTTTGATGGAGGCTTTCACCGGTGCCGTCGTCTACGAAAAAAATTCCCACGAGGCAAGGCATCCGGCAAGTGTCACCAAGATCATGACGCTGCTTCTGATCTTTGATGCACTCTCATCCAAACAGATTTCCTTAGATGACACGGTAACCGTCTCCGAATATGCAGCAAGCATGGGCGGTTCCCAGGTGTTTTTAGAACCGGGTGAAACCCAGACAGTCGAAACGATGATCAAATGTATCAGTGTTGCGAGCGCCAATGACGCCTGTGTTGCCATGGCAGAACATGTTGCCGGTTCCGAATCAGAATTTGTCCGCATGATGAACGAACGCGCAAAAGGACTCGGTATGAATGACACCAATTTCGTCAACTGCTGTGGTTTAGATGCCGACGGACATATGACCAGCGCCAATGACATTGCACTGATGTCGCGCGAACTGATCACAAAATACCCGAAAATCCATGATTACTGCACAATCTGGATGGAAATATCACCCACACTACCGCAAAAGGTTCCTCGGAGTTCGGTCTGACGAACACCAATAAGCTGATCAAACATTACCAGTATGCCACCGGCTTAAAAACCGGATTTACCAACACTGCCATGTACTGTATTTCTGCAACCGCCAAAAAAGATGATATGGAACTGATCGCCGTCATCATGGGGGCTCCTGATATCAAGTCACGCTCTGCGGATGCCACGACTCTTTTGAATTATGGGTTTGGGAAATGCAGGATTTACTGTGACAGCCACGAAGATAAGTTAGACGATCTCCCGGTTAAAAAAGGCCTTGCGGATTCTGTAGGCATCATTTACCAAAGACCTTTTCAATACATGACAACAGACGGAAGTGATCTTACCGGCATTACCAAAAGCATCGAACTGCCGGAAAATGTGACAGCACCAGTAAAAAAAGGAAACACTGCCGGGAAGGCGGTCTATTCTCTAAATGGAACGCCGATCGGCAGTGTCAATATTGTATATGCGGATACAGTCGATGCTGCAGATTATAAAGATTATTTTTGCCGCACCCTGTTATATTTTGTTCCTTAAAAATACAGAGTCCGGTGTATCACTGATTTGATGTCATGAAACATTCTGTTATTACATATCACTGATCTGATGGTGCGGAACATTTGTTCTCATATTATAACAACGGTGCAAACAGACGCATCAGGCTCTGAACCATACGTACCGGAAGTCTTCGTCTGCGGCAGAATGAAACATCCATCTCCTCCGACTCTTCAAATGTCCTGAGGCAGTCTTCCTTTACCTGCATGACTGCCTTAGACCGGTACATAAATACACCACATTCAAAGTGTAAAAACAGACTCCGGTAGTCAAGGTTTACACTGCCGACCGTCGCGATCTCATCGTCACAGACAAAACATTTTGCATGGATAAATCCCGGTGTATACTGAAAAATCTTCACACCATTCTTTAAAAGCGGTTCATAATAAGACTGTGTTAAAAGATATACTGCCTTTTTATCCGGCACACCCGGTGTCACGATCCTTACATCCACACCGCTCTTTGCTGCATTTGAGAGACAGATCAGCATTTCGTGATCGATGATCAGATATGGTGTAAAAATATACACATAGTTTTTCGCACGGTTTATGATATTCAGATAAATATTTTCTCCGACGTTTTCATTATCGAGCGGACTGTCACCATACGGCTGTACAAAGCCATCGGAGGTAAATTCTTTCTCCCTGTAAACAGACGGCAGGAATCTGCTGTAATCTTCCGTGGAACGGTTAATATAATTCCACATTTCCAGAAACATTGCCGTAAGGCTCCAGACTGCCTCTCCCTCAATCCGCACTCCGGTATCCTTCCAGTATCCAAACCTTTTGACTTTATTGATATATTCATCGGCAAGATTGATACCGCCTGTAAATCCAATATACCATCCACCACAAAAATTTACGGTGATCGCGGTTGTTCATCACCACAGAGATCAGTGGTTTAAACGGATTGAATGTCACACAGGGAATCCCTCTCTCCTGCAGCTTTTTATAATATCCAAAAGAAATAGAATTGATGCTGCCGACATCATCATAGATAAAGCGCACATCCACTCCGGCCTTTGCCTTTTCCTCAAGAATATCAAGGATCGTATTGAACATATATCCTTCTTCAATGATAAAATACTCGAGAAATATAAAATGTTTTGCACCGCGCAGTGCCTCTAACATATCCGGGAACATTTCTTCCCCGCAGCTGTAATATTTTGTCTGCGTGTTCTGATATAATGGAAATCCCGCCCATTTATCAATATAAGATGACTGCAGATATGCTGACCGGCTTTCTTTTTCTAAGCCTTTCTCCACTGCGCTATCTCTCTGAAACAATGCTTCCACCTGACGGTTGACAGCATCCATTCTCTCTCTTGTATGTTTGGTCAGACCGGATCTTCCAAATAAGAAATATACCATAAGTCCAAAAATCGGCGACAATAAGATCAAAAACGTCCACGAGAGTTTATTCGCCGGATTTGTCCATTTATTGACGATTACAAGCACAACAATGATTGCTATCACACGCACAAGCAAATTGACATACGTAAACTTGTAACTGAGCTGCCACAATACGACACACAGCCATAACACCTGTAAAATGATTGCCATGGCAACCACAAAAAATCTTCCAAATATGAGATGTAATATTTTCTTCATATAAATCTCCATTCTCCCTGCACGCTTTTCAATGAAAGCAACGTTTTCATCTGCATCACAAGTTTGTGCCACAGTACAAACTTGTGCTTATTGTAATAATTTTCCTCTCAAAAGTCAACGCACGAGATGATCCACATGTATCATCCCCCATCCGATCCTGCCAAGCTGCGCACTTCTCGGATATGCTCTCTCATAAAGGCGCAGCTTCATTTCTGCCGGAGTAAATGATGGATACTTCTCAAATGCAAGGGCAAGCGCCCCTGAGACAACCGGTGCTGCCATGGAAGTTCCGCTTTTTACCTGATATCCGCTTTTATCCCTGCTGCAGCTTGTAATACCGGTTCCGGGTGCGAGGATTTCCGGCTTTACAATGCAGCATGCAGTCGGCCCCCTGCCGCTGTATCCGGTTTTTAAAACTTTTCTCCCACGGTCATAGGTATCATCATCACTGCTTCCGACCGTCAGTACTTTTCTTGAAATACCCGGAATCGTCACCGTATTTTCTTTTGGTCCGTTATTTCCTGCAGCGGCAACGACCATGATCCCTGCATCCCACAATTCATCGATCGCATATAAAAGCTTCCTCTGCTCCTCCACACCTGCGCCCGGTAACATTCCTACCGATATATTTAATATCTTAATATGATAACGTTCCCTGTTCTCTTTGACCCACATCACTGCATCAAGTACTTTTTTCGTATTTCCATTTCCATTTTCATCTAAAACCTTTAACATGATAATCCTGCATTTTGGTGCAACTCCACTGTATATCCGAACCTTATGTGCAGTATCTTTCAGATACTGCTCAGACATTTTTCCGTTTCCCGCAATAATCCCCGAAACATGGGTGCCGTGACCATTATCATCATACATTTCCTTTCTCCCATTACAAAAATCATGAAAATATATGATTCTGTCCTCAAAATCCGGATGTGCAACAATACCGGTATCCATCACTGCAACGGTAACATTCTGTCCGCTAAGTCCTGATCTGTATGCATAATCCGTGTGAATCATCTTCTTCACCCGATCCATAGTCTCTCCCATTCTGTCAAAGAACTTCCATATTATTATATGAAGAAATTTATTTTCTGCTAAAAATGATAAAAAAATGTTAAATTTTTCTGAATATTCAGAAGAATGTTTGACACTTGGCATGATTTTCCTTATAATAAATAATAGTTAATTAGTGAACTATTTTGGTTCGCTTTAAAATCAAAAAAGAAAGTAGTGTGATGCCATCTTGAACAAAAAACTCAAAGAAAAATTTGACGAATCCGTAAATGCAGTCCTGCCGATCACGGTGATCGTGCTCCTGCTTTCCATTTTTGTTGTTCCCATGGAAACCGGAACGATCGCCCTGTTCTTAGTCGGTGCATTTATGCTGATCATCGGCATGGCTTTTTTCCAGCTCGGTGCAGAAACTGCCATGACACCTCTCGGCGAAGGCGTTGGTTCTTCCATTATGAAAACAAGAAAGCTTCCTGTTTTAATCGGCGTATGCTTTCTGATGGGTATTATCATAACCCTCGCAGAACCCGATCTTCAGGTTCTTGCAAATCAGGTTCCTTCTATTCCGAACAATACCCTGATCTTTACGGTTGCACTTGGTGTCGGCGTATTCTTAGTGATCGCCGTACTCCGTATTCTCTTTCGGATCAGTCTTCCAGTTCTTTTGTGCATTTTTTATATTGCACTGTTTTTTCTTTCTTTCGCGCTCCTGCTGATTTTATTGCAGTCGCATTTGACTCCGGCGGCGTGACGACAGGTCCCATGACAGTTCCCTTTATTATGGCGATCGGTGTTGGTCTCTCCGCAACCAGAAACGATAAAAACGGTTCGAGTGACAGTTTTGGTCTGATTTCTTTTTGCAGTGTAGGTCCTGTTTTAATGGTCCTTCTGCTTGGCATTTTTTATCATCCAACCGGTGCCGCATACAATGAGACAACAATCCCGGACGTAATCACGATGCAGGACGTGATCCGCGAATTTGTACATATGATACCGGATTATGCAAAAGAGGTTCTGCTGTCCATCCTTCCGGTAATTTTCGTATTTCTGATCTTCCAGCTTATTTCCAGACGTTATCACAAGCCGCAGGTGATCAAATGATCATCGGTTTACTCTACACGATCATCGGTCTGATCCTTTTCTTAACCGGTGTAAACGTCGGATTTGCTCCTGTTGGAAGTCTTCTTGGAAGCAGTCTTGCCGGCCAGCCGTGGAAATGGATTTTAATCCCGATCGGTGCTTGATCGGTTACTATATCGTAAAAGCAGAGCCTGCGGTCCAGGTATTAAACCGTCAGGTTGAGGACGTCACAAACGGCTCTATTTCCAGAGATACCATGAATTTAAGCCTGTCGATCGGTGTATCCGCCTCCGTTGCACTTGCATTGCTTCGTGTTCTTACCGGTTTAAACATTTACTGGCTTTTAATCCCGGGATACCTGATTGCACTGATTCTGACAAGATTTGTACCAAAAGTATTTGTCGGCATTGCCTTCGACTCCGGCGGTGTTGCGAGTGGTCCTATGACTTCCACTTTTCTGCTCCCGCTTGCCATGGGTGCATGTACCGCGATCGGAGGAAATGTAGTCACAGATGCTTTCGGAGTTGTTGCGATGGTTGCCATGGCACCACTTATTGCAGTTCAGGTCATGGGTGTCTCCTATAATATGAAATTAAAGAAAGCAAGTACCCCTGCCGCCGCCATCATTGGCATTGACGACAATGAAATTCTGGATTTTGAGGAGGATTTTTAACGATGCAGGAACA